>Ga0247727_10004452_pt1 | contig 29681 bp, 34 predicted proteins | sample WisWelCaveWW1625_FD_202498 | JGI IMG/M metagenome (GOLD analysis project Ga0247727, IMG submission 202498) | Biofilm microbial communities from Wishing Well Cave, Virginia, United States - WW16-25 | ecosystem: Environmental > Aquatic > Deep subsurface > Groundwater > Cave microbial mat | place...
AGAAGGAGGTCTGGAAGGAGATTTTCATGCCGCGGGATATCGCCCAGAGCGGGCCCGTGCTTACCAATCGGCAGGATCGCTACGAAGTCGTCATCGACGATCCAGGAGTGGAAAATACGCTGGAAGCGAATATCCCTCTTGGAGGGAAAGCCTTAGCGGCAGCCATTCAGGAGTATCGCGCCCACATCAGTTTTATCAGAAAGACTTAGCAGCGCGACAAGCTAGACGAGCGCGAAACGCGGGAAACGATTTGGATCAGCGCGTCCCGCATGTCGCGCCTTTCGCGCGTTTCTCGCGAAGGCCGCCCCAGGCCTAATTCGCCGCCAGCGCCGTTTCGATTCCCTTCACAATTTCGTCCGACAGCGGTTTCGTCCGGTGGTGGTAGCGGGCGATCACGTTACCTGACCGGTCCACCAAGTACTTCTGAAAATTCCACTCGACTTCTCCGGGAAAGGGGCTCTGTTCGGTGAGATAGCGGTACAGCGGGTGCTTGTCGGCGCCCTTGACGCTGATCTTGCTGAAGAGGGGGAAGGTCAGGCTGTACTTCGTGAAACAGAAGCTTTTGATCTCCTGATTCGTCCCCGGCTCCTGCTGGCCGAAGTTGTTGGCCGGGAAGGCCAGAATCTCGAACCCGCGGTCCTGATATTTCTCGTAGATCGTTTCCATGTCCGTGTACTGCGGCGTGTTCCCGCACATGCTGGCGGTATTGACGAGCAGCAGGACCTTGCCGCGGAATGATTTCAACGACGTCGGCTTGCCGTCAATGTCGTCCAGCGTGAAGTCATAGACGCTTCCGGTTTGTGCGGCCATGAGGATGCTCCCTTTCTGGTCGATCGTGCCGGCTTGAGCCGGCGGTGTCTGGAGGAAATAACCCGAGCCGCATGAGGCGACGACGCTGAACATAAACCCCGTCATGGTGCCGATCAGGAATCGCATGGAGAACCTCCTGGCTAGGAAAGCCGTTGCAACGCCGCGACACGATCCTCGATCGGCGGATGCGTCGCGAACATGTGCAGGAAACCGGACGACTTGCCGGAAATCTTCATCGTCGCCAGCGCGTCCTGCGTCGCGTAGTCGAACTGGGCGCGGTTCACCCACTGGTCGATCGCGCGCAAGGCGGAGATCATCGCGTCCTTGCCGTAGACCTTCGCGGAGAAGGCGTCGGCCGCGTATTCCCGGTGGCGCGAGAACCAGCTGATCGGGATCATCGCCAGCATGCCCAGCACGATCTGGAGCACCATGGACACGAGAAGACCCATGCCCGCCTGGTCCCGCTCGGCGAAGAACCGGCGCACCCACATGGCGATGAAGTACACGAAGGTGTTCATCAGGCCGGCCAGGATCGTGGTCGTGAACATGTCGCCGTTGTAGACGTGGCCCATCTCATGGGCGAGCACGGCCTGGACTTCCTTGTCGTTCAGATTGTTCAGGAGGCCGGTGGAGACGGCGACCATCGAATTGTTCTTGCTGGGGCCGGTTGCGAAGGCGTTGGGATCGGGGGACTCATAGACCCAGACTTCCGGCATCGTGATGTGCAGCCGCTGGGCGATTTCCTGCACGGCGCCGTAAATCACCCGCTCGGCCTGGTTTTTCGGTTGGGTGATCTGGTAACAGTCGAGCATCATCCGGGCCATCTGCTTCGAGGCCGCCAAACTGAGGAATGCGCCCGCAAAGCCCGCAACTGCGGCATAGATCAGGAGGCCGGCATTGCCGGACTCCCAGACGTTGATGCCGAACAGCGGCAGCACGACCTGGACGATGAAATAGATCGTGGCGCTGATCAGCAGGTTGGCAATCAGGAACAGTGTGATACCTTTCAGCCACTTCATTCGCAATTTCCTCCTTGCTTACACGGTGTTTCGCTGGCACGAGCAGTCGATGGTCATTATACCGCCTGCCCGGCGAAAAATCAGCGGGTAGGGGATAGATAAGACCGCGCGGCGTTTGGTCAAGCCCCTGCACATTGACGGGGTCTCCGGCTTCTGTTAGAAGGTGGCGCATGCCATCCGCTCGACTGACAATGACTTTGATCGTGTTCGGGGTCTTGCTGGCACCAGCCTCGCTGACGGCGGACGAGCCGCCTCCGGCTGCAGCGCCGCCGGTGACGGCCGAGATGGGCGCCGACGGGGTGCAGCGGGCCACGATCGTCCTCGACAGCTATTCCTATGCGCCCAACCATCTCATCGTCCAGGTCGGCAAGCCGGTCGAGTTGACCCTGACCAGCGTGACGACCATCATCCCGCACAACTTCATTCTGAAAGATCCGGCGGTTGGGTTGAACATTGAAAAAGACGTGAGCGCCGGCAAGACCGACAAAGTCACGTTCACGCCTACGCAGGCGGGAACAGTCACCTTCTATTGCGACCGACGGCTTTGGCCGATGCCGAGTCATCGCGAAAAAGGCATGGAAGGCCGTCTCGAAGTGAAATAGTGACTCTTCCGTCACAAGCAACCCTTCCTAAGCGCGCGCTGCTGCGCGACATTCTGAAACAGGTTTCCCGTTCCTTCTATCTGACGCTTGCCGTCGTGCCGGCCTGTGTCCGCGACCAGATCGGCCTGTCCTATCTCTTTGCCAGGGCGGCCGACACGATCGCTGATGCGGATGTGATCGAGCGCGCGCGGCGGCTGCAATTTCTCAAGCAATTCCGGGCCCAGTTCGCCGGCGAGCAGGTGAGCTGGGACGCGATTCGCGGCATTCAGGACGCCCTGGTGCCCCATCAGACCGATTCCGCCGAGCGCGTCCTGCTTCAACGGCTCGAAGACTGTTTCCGGCTCTACCTGGACTGTACGCAGGACGATCGCATACGGATTCGTCGCCTGATGGGCACGCTACCCAACGGCATGGACATGGACCTCGCCCGTTTTCCCGGCGATGCGGCCAAAAACCTGACGGCCCTCCAGACCCTCGATGACCTCGATCAATACACGTATTTTGTGGCCGGCTGTGTGGGGGAATTCTGGACCGACATGATGTGCGGGCACCGGCCGGCGCTCGCGCACTGGAATGTGAAGGAGATGTCGGCCATCGGGGTCCGGTTGGGAAAGGGCTTGCAGCTGACGAACATCCTCAAGGATCTGTCAAAGGATCTCCAACGAGGACGTTGCTACGTTCCGGAGACGATGTTGAAAGAAGCCGGCCTTACACCGAAGGACCTCTTGCAACGAGACAAGGCCGCCGCTTTCCGGCCTGTGCTGAACAAGCTGCTCGCTCTCGCGAAGGAGCACCTGGATCAAGGCTGGATCTACACAATGGCTATCCCGCGCCGGGAAATTCGCCTCCGCCTCTCGTGCATGTGGCCGATTCTCTTTGCCGGAGAGACGTTGCGATTGATTGCCCGCTCGGACGATCAGCTAAACCCGGCCGTGACGCTGAAAATCTCACGAGGAATGGTCTACCGTATCATGGCACTGACGACCCTGACCGGCGCCTGCGGATACGTCGGTACTGCGTATTGGGGCTGGCTCCGAAAACAGATTATCTGACCTTTCAGACAAGACAGCAGGGTGGTACAGCCGTTCGCTTCCTCACCTCTCGGAGTGACCCTTCCGGGCTCTGCCGGGCGGAAACCTTCGGAAATTCCCTCGCGGACTCAGTCAGTTTCCGCTTTCCTTCCCGGCAGAGCCTCGGTGGGTACCCCGCTCCTTCGGTGAAGTTCGCTCCCGTCTCTACCACCCTACTTTAAAACTGGAACGGCGACAGGCCGCTGAGGGACCTGTCACCGTTCCGCTTCGCGCTTCTATTGAGCGTGGGTTTCAAGGACGTGCGCTCTCCAGCAAGCGTCCACCACACCCCGGGAGTAAGTAAACGGGGACATTCAAGGTTAGTTGGGCAATCACTACCGGAGTAGCCACCCAACGTGGCGAAGCGTTAAGGCGACAGGCTTGGAGGCGGCCTGTCGCCTTTCTATTTTTTAGTTCCTGAGATTTCCTATTTCCCCCGAGTGGCGGTTTGGTCTCCTCCGACTGCGCGCATCGAAGGAGCACATTCTGATCGTGCGCCTTCTGCGAGCACGGGAGGAGACCAACCGCCGCTCACCTTGCTCCATCGCGCGTTGCGCGAGCAAGGGGAATAACCAGGCCACCCGTCCTTATCTTCGTCAGCCTCTACTTCTGCTTCGCCTGTTCCTTCTTCGGCTCCAGTATCTTTTCACCCTTCCGGAAGACCGCATAAATGGCCTGCGAGGGGCAGGCGTCCAGGCACAGGCGGCAAGTTTCCAGGCACCGCGAAGCGTCGAATTTGAACGGCGGGGTGGAGACCCAGGCGCCGGTCGGGCAGACGGGGATGCACACGGCATTGTGCGTGCAGCGGTCGGGGTGGCGGACGAGATGATCGCGAATGAGCATCATGGGTTTCACTCCTTCAAAGAGACCCTGGGAAAAGATCTCCAGCATGTTCTTTTCACGCACGTAAGCCTCACTTCCATTCTTTGACGAGCCGGCGGATCCGATCTTTCAATTCCGGAATCTGTTCCAGGTTGTTCTGGATCGCGCCGATGATTTTTTCCAACCGCGCCGCCTTGGTCGCGTCTTTGTCCTGTTTTACCAATCGATCATACTCTTTGTACGGTTCCGGGTGCTTGGGCTCCAGCGATGTCCGTGCGGTATTCAGTCCTTCGCCGAGTTCCTTCGGTTGTGTGTCCAGCGGAGGCGTGACGATAAACGAGCCATCCGTGAACACCAGCGTGGCGAAGCCTGGTTTCAAGGGCAGCGGGGTGACGGATTCGATGGTTTTGCCCGTGACCTGCTCCCACGATCCAGTCAGTCCTGGAAACTGTTTCATGAACGCCACCTTCTCCATATTGGCTTTCCATTTCTCTTCCATGGCTGCTCCTCGGATGCTGCAAATGGCACGAACGAAGCGTCGCTCGTCGTTCGTGAAGCGTGAAGCGTTCGAATTTCCTGGACGAGATACGCTTCACGAGGTGCGTTTCACGTCCAGCGGTTCCAGTTTTTTCGGCACCGGATGGTCCGGCATCAGCAATCGCTCGACGATCTCGCCCTTCATCACGTGGCGCTCGACGATCTCCGTCACGTCCGCTTCGTTGCCGACCCAGTACCAGACGCCTTCGGGATAAATCACGACGCTGGGGCCCAGGTCGCAATGGTCCAGGCAGCCGGCCTTGTTGGCGCGCACGATGCCCTTCAAGTTCAGCCGCTTCACTTCCTGCTTGAAGAAGGCGTGCAGGCGTTCCGAGCCCCGCGCCGCGCAGCAGCCACGCGGATCATCCGGGGGCCGTGAATTAATACAGACGAAGATGTGACGCTTGAACGCGGGCATGAGCCGGGCCGGCGTTAGGTTGACGCGGGCGCCGAACCGACATGGCTCTGGACCCGCTGCAGCAGCGCGGTCACGTCGGCCGGGTCCACCAGGCGCGCGCCGGCGGCCTGGCTGCCCGCAAGCGCGTGAATTTCGCGCAGCCGCAACTGGGCGCGCTGCCATTGCTCGGCCGCCGCCAGTGCGGAGGCGTGCCCCGCGCTCAGTTTGTCGAACTCCGCCTTGATGTCGCGAAAATCGCGCTGGAGATTTTTTTGCATCGAGCAGGCTTCGCAGTACCACTTGGGGCTCACGTCCGAGGACGGGGACAGGCGGTCGTAAGTCCGCCCGAAGAAATCCTTGCCGAGCGAGAGCTTCATCAGGGGCCCGCGGTCGGCGCCGCAGGCATCGCACCGTACGGTTGAAGCAGGAGCATGAGCATCCGTCACGAGAGATCTCCCACAAGAACGAGGCCATCTTACACGAGGGGTCTTCAACCTGTCTAGCGCATGGGGACCGGTGGAGCGGTTGTGTTATATAATTCGTTCAGGGAGCGGAAGGGAATGTCATGGATACGTGCCGGCGCATGATCGTCACCATCGGAGCGCTGCTGGTCATGGCTTTCCCTGTGCAGGCCCAGACGGAGCTGTTCCGCTGCAAACAGGCGGACGGCAGCATCAAGTTCAGCGACCAGGGCGGGCCCGGCTGCCGCCGCGGAGAGTTCAAGGCGGACGTCCAGCGCCTCGATCGGGAGCCGCCTCCGGCTCCGCCAGCTCCGCCGGCGCCGGACGAGCCGAACGTACCGCCGGTCGCTCCGCCGCGCGTTGCGCCGAAGAAATCGTCTCAGCCGTTTCCTGCGGCGACGCGGTCCGTTCCCTCTCTCGCCGTGAGCGATTTGCCGCCGGAGCTCAAGGCCAAGGGCATGTCCATTCCGAACAAAGGCGACATCACTCTTGTGCAACTGGCCGTCAGCCACCTGCCGGCGGGAGATGGTCCAAAGTTTTCAGCGGATTCTCATTTTCGTGGCGAGGCGAGGATGGCGCTCGATATGGCCGCCTATGCCGCAGCCAGGGCGGTCCAGTACGATCCCAAGTATCTCAAGGTGGAGCTCACGCTGCCCGTCGGCTTCAGCGCGCTGCAAGGCGTGCAGGTGGACGGGCCGAGCGCCGGCGTGGCCTGGACGGTCGCGATCGTATCGGCGATTCTCGGCGATCCGTTGCGCTCGGACGTGTGCTTGTCGGGGACCATGGGCCCCGATCTGAAGGTCGGACCGGTGGGCGGACTCGAACATAAGATCGAAGGCTGTCATATGATGCGGAATTTTCGGGAGCTGCTCTTGCCGACCGGCCAGAACACCTTCGCGATTACGGACAAGGGGACATCCCGTTCCATCAAGGTGACGGAGATCGCGACGCTGGCCGAGGCCTATCAAATTGTGACGGGGCACGAGCTCCGCGCATTTCAATAAATACATGAGGAGCGACGCATGATCATCGGAGTGCCGAAAGAAGTCAAAGACCACGAGTTCCGGGTGAGCCTGACACCCGATGGGGCGCGTGTTCTCTGTGCGGCCGGGCACATGGTCTGGATCGAGCCGTCGGCGGGAGAGGGCAGCGGCTTTCCGGACGACGAATATCGCAAAGCCGGCGCGCGTATTGCCTCGTCCAAAGAACAGATGTTCCGCGACGCGGAGCTGATCGTAAAAGTGAAAGAGCCGCTGCTGTCTGAATGCCCGCTGCTCCATCCCGGACAGACCCTCTTCACCTATCTCCATCTGGCCGCCTTGCCGGAGCTGATGAAAGCGCTCGTGGAGGCGAAGGTGACGGCGATTGCGTACGAAACGACGGAGGGACCGGACCGAAGCCTGCCGATGCTCAAGCCCATGAGCGAGATTGCCGGGCGGATGTCCGTGCAAGTGGGGGCGCATTACCTGGAGCGTCTCTCCGGCGGGCGCGGCGTGCTGCTCGGCGGCGTGCCCGGCGTGGCACCGGGGAAGGTCGTCGTGCTCGGGTCCGGCGTCGTCGGCAGTTCGGCCACGCGCATCGCCGCCGGCATGGGCGCGGCGGTGACGGTGATCGGGAGCGATCTGGAGCAACTGCGGCGGCTCGATGAGTCCTACAAGGGGCGCATCGTGACACTCGCGGCCAATCAAGTCTGGATTGACCGGGAGGTCGAGCAGGCGGATCTGGTGATCGGCGCCGTGCTGGTCCGCGGCGCGAAGACGCCCAAGCTGGTCTCGCGGGCCGTCGTGTCCCGGATGAAACGGGGCGCGGTGATCGTGGACGTAGCGGTAGACCAGGGCGGCTGCGTGGAGACCACAAGGCCGACCACGCACTCGGATCCGGTGCACGATGTGGACGGCGTGCTGCACTACGGCGTGGCCAACATGCCCGGCATCGTGCCGCACACTTCGACTTTAGCCTTGACCAATGCGACCCTTCCTTATATAGTCCGCTTAGTTTCCGCCGGTGTGGAGCGGGCTCTCCGCTCCGATCCAGGTCTGGCGCAGGGCGTCAACGTGGCCAACGGGCGGGTGACGAACAGGGCGGTCGCTGATGCGCATGGGATGCGCGCCGAGCCGCTCGCCTGACGGCAGGAACAGAGCAAACGGGCCGAGGATCGGGGCGTAGCGCAGCCTGGTAGCGCACTGCGTTCGGGACGCAGGAGTCGGAGGTTCAAATCCTCTCGCCCCGACCACCCCGCGCTTGCGAGGTGCGGCGCTTATAATTTTGATAGCGCCGCAGTAAAAACCGCCAGTAGGTTTTTACATTCCTGCTTCGCTTGGGCTGACCGACTTTACATTTAAGTCAGTCAGATAAGTGCCTTGAGTCACTCGGAGGCCTCAACGTCGCCTCATCGCAATCCTTTCTTGACGATTCGCATGCCATTCAAATGTTCTCTCTGGCCAGCGGATGCGATCCCGCTTCTTTCGAATCATTGTTTTACCTCGGTCGTGCGGTGCCGGCAGGCCGCGTAGTCATGGGGCCAGAACCCGCGGTGCGGGCGCGCATTGTGATCGGCGGCCTCGTGCAGGGGGTTGCGTATCGTGCCTTTACCCAGCGGGCGGCGTCGCAGCAGGGCTTGCGCGGCGGCGTCCGGAATCTCGCCGACGGGCGCGTGGCGGTCGAGGTGGAAGGGGACCGTACGGGCGTCGAACGGTTGATCGAGATGCTCCGGACCGGGCCGCCGATGGCACAGGTGCAGGACATGCAGGTGCAGTGGGAGTCCCCCACCGATCAGTACCAAGATTTTCGCATCTGGTATTGACGGGGGGTGCAGAGCGCGGGGAGCGTCGCGTGAAGCGTCGCGAGAAGAAACGGAAAGCGCCGGTCTCCCTTTCGAAGGGGCGGGGCCGCGGGAGATCCAGCAAGGCCGTCGTGTCGGGAGCGGGCCCGGTCGTGCCCGATGCCGACCGAAAGGGCGGCGGGTTCGACACCGTCCGGAGCTACCTCAAAGACATCCGCAAGGCGGCGTTGCTGACCTTCGAGCAGGAGCAGGATCTCGGCAAGCGGGTGGTGGAGGGGGATTTCCACGCGCGCGAGCAGATGATCGAAGCCAACCTGCGGCTCGTCGTGAGCATCGGCAAACGGTACATGCATCGCGGCCTGGCCTTCTCCGACGTCATCGAAGAAGGCAATCTCGGGCTCATCAAGTCCGTCGAAAAATTCGATTACTCCAAGGGGTTCCGCTTCAGCACCTACGCATCCTGGTGGATCCGGCAGTACATCGAGCGGGCCATCATCAACCAGGGGTCGCTGATCCGGCTGCCCGTCCACGTCGTCGAGCGGCTCAACCGGTTTCTCTCGGAGCAGGAGCGTGTCGGCCAGGAACTGGGTCGCGAGCCGAGGCCCGACGAGATGGCGGCACGCCTCAAGGTGCCGGAAGCCGACGTGCTCGAGCTGAAACAGCTCATTCGCACGACCTATTCGCTCGACAGCCCGCTGAACGACCGGACCGACACCTTTTTGCGCGACATCATCCGCGATCCCCAGGGACCGTCGCCCGCCGAGACGGCGGAAGGGATCCAGCGCCGCGAAGAGATCATGCTGTGGATGAAGGGGCTGACCGACCGCGAGCAGCGGGTGATCACGCTGCGGTTCGGTCTGGACGGCGATGACGAGCAGACGCTGGAAGCGATCGGCCGCGAGCTCAATCTGACGCGCGAACGCGTCCGGCAGATTGAAAACGAGGCGCTGGGCAAGCTGCGCACGACGATTGAAGGCAAAACCATGACCTCGGCGGATTTTCTATAAGGGGAGGCGGTGACGGTGGACTACAAGCGACTGATCAGGGAAGTGCCGAATTTTCCCAAGCCCGGCATTCTGTTTTACGACATCACCACTTTGCTGAAAGACGCCCAGGCGTTCGGAGCGATCCTCGACGAGCTGGCGGCCCGGTACCGCGGGCAGCGGATCGACAAGATCGTCGGCATCGAGTCGCGCGGATTCATTCTCGGCGGCCCCCTGGCGGACCGGCTCAAGACGGGATTCGTGCCTGTGCGCAAGCCGGGCAAGCTGCCGGCCGACAGCTACGAGGTGAAATACAATCTGGAATACGGCTCGAACTCGCTGGCGATCCATCGCGACGCCGTGCAAATGGGCGAGCGCGTGCTGGTTGTGGACGATCTGCTGGCGACCGGCGGCACGGCGGCGGCCACCGTGCATCTGCTCCGCCACCTGGGCGGCGAAATTGTCGGCCTCGCGTTTCTGGTCGAGCTGACGTCGCTCAAGGGACGCGACAAGCTGGATGGCTGCGAGATCCATTCCCTCATTACCTACTCCTAATAGGATGTTGAAAAAGGCCGCCAGCTAGAAACACTGGCGGGGTTTCTCCGTTCGCCAAGAACCATTATGTGTGGCGAACGGCTCAAACGAAGTTTGGTATGTACCTCCTCGCCCCCTCGCTCGCGCGGCCGCTCACGGGAAAAGCACGCGTCTTGGCGCGTGCGGGGTGGGCGGGTGAGAAGACGGCCTTTTTGAACATCCTGGCGAGAACCTTCATTTCATCCGGTGTGCGTCCACCCGCGTGATGCGCGGCCCGCAAAGGGCTTGTCAAACGGGGGATGTCGTGTTATGAATACCCTCCTTTTTTCACGGAAGGGAGCGTCGCACGCATGCCGGGAAAGACCAAAGCGAAAAAGTCTGTGGGAAGCAAGCCGGCGAAAAAAGCGCCGGCCAAGCGCCAGCCGCTTAACTCGAAAAAGCCGGCAGTGGTCGTGCGGCCGAGCGAGCCGGCGGCCGTCGTGGCGGTCAAGCGGCCCACGAAGGCCATGGCGCCCGAACGGCGCGAGGCGCTCCACCGGATGCTGATGGGCAAGCGCCAGGAGTTGATGCAGGAAATCGCCGGCAATCTGGGCCAGTCGTTCACGGAAGATCAGCGGCGGCGTCTGGAATCCGCCATGGACGTCGGCGATCAATCGCTGATGGATTTGGACCGCGAGCTCGGCATCTCGCTGATGGAGATGCGCAACAAGCGGCGCCAGTTGATCGACGACGCGCTGGGCCGACTGGAAGACGGTACCTACGGGCTCTGCGAGGAGTGCAGCGTCGAGATCAATGAAAAGCGCCTGACGGCGGTGCCCTTCGCCAAGCTGTGCGTGGCCTGCCAGTCGAAACAGGAGCTGATCGAGAAGATCGCAAAGGGAGAGGAACGCGAGCAGTGACGGCGGGAGCGGCCTGCCGCGGAACGTCCGGTCTCCCCGGAAAGGGTCATGCCTTCCACCCCCACCAGGGCGGTCGTGCTGGCGAGCGGCGGCCTGGATTCGACCGTGGCTGCGGCGGTCGCCAAGCGAGACGGGTGCCGCCTCTATCTGTTGACGATCGTCTACGGCCAGCGCCATCACGTTGAGATCGAGCGGGCCAAGCAAGTCGCCGGCGCGCTGGCGGCCGCCGATCATCGCCTGCTCGAAGTGGACCTGCGCGCCATCGGTGGGTCCGCCTTGACGTCGGACCAGGCGGTGCCGAAGGACCGGACGGAGGCCGAACGGCGCGCGGGCATCCCGTCCACCTACGTGCCGGCCCGCAACACCATTTTCCTGGCGCTGGCGCTGGCCTACGCCGAAACCGTCGAGGCTTCGGCCGTCTATCTCGGAGCCAACGTGCTCGATTACTCGGGTTATCCGGATTGCCGCCCCGAATACCTGCGGGCCTTCGAGCAGGTCGCCCGGTTGGGGACGAAGGCCGGCGTCGAGGGCCGCGGCATCGAGATTCGGGCGCCGCTGCTGGCACTGTCCAAAGCCGAGATCATCCGGCTGGGGGTCTCGCTCGGCGCGCCCCTGCATCTGACACACAGTTGTTACGATCCGGCGGCCGGCGGAGCCGCCTGCGGACGCTGCGACAGTTGCCGGATCAGGCTCGACGGGTTCAAAGCGGCGGGGCTGGCCGATCCGGTCGCCTATGTGCAGGACGCGATGAGGGCCTAGCGCGCATTATTCATGAAGGCTTCTACTGCAACCGCCGATACGCCGCTCCGACAAGCTTGCGTGCGAAATTGTGGCACGCAGGCGGGCAGGCTCGCCGCTCGGTCGGTCAACGTCCTGTTTCAAGGACGCCTCCCTCCCTCGCGCCTCCGCGTGCCCGTCTCGCTCGGCGTCTCAACGGTTTCGTCACGAACCCTCATGAATAACGCGCGCTAACATGTCGCCGGAAGAATTCTTCATGTATTTGATCATCGCGCTGATCATCGTGATCCCGGTGTCGGCGCGGCTCTATCGTTACCTGACGGCCAAACGGATGGCACGGATGGTGGACGAGCAGTTCGACCGGCCCCGTTCCGGCGAACAGTCAGACCGGAGGTGAGGCATGGCTGACCGTCGCATACCGGTGGCAACGGGCGGGCTGCTGCTGGCCGGCGGCCTTGCGTGGGCGCTGCTGGCGCCGGCGATCGGGCTGAGCCAATCGAAACCGTCCGTGCCGGTGGAATTCAAGCCGGGCGAGGCCCTCTTCAACGCCAACTGCGCCCGCTGCCACGGCGAGCGCGGCGCCGGCACGTCGAACGGACCCCCGCTCGTCCATAAAATCTACGAACCCAACCATCATGGCGATGCCGCGTTTCAGCGCGCCGCTTCCATGGGCGTCCGCGCACACCATTGGCAATTCGGCGATATGCCGAAGATTCCGACCGTGTCACCCGCCGACGTGGACCAGATCGTCAAATATGTCCGGTGGCTGCAGCGCCAAGCGGGCATCTCCTGAGCCGGCTGCCCTAAAAGATCGGAGCGTCCGAAAGTCATCAAGTCTTAAAGTCTTCACGTCGAGAGGACTTTCAGACTTTGGACTTTACGACTTTCGACTGCTTTGCCCCAACATTCAAGCAGTTGCCAGGCTTATTGACAGCGCCGCTGGCCCCTCATAAGCTGAAAGAAGAACCTTTTCCCCGAACGATCCGTAGAGAGAGCAGAAGGTCAACTCATCCGTCGTCCGCCCTCAGGGCGGCGTCTAACCGGGAGGGACGAATGACAAAGGTAGCTGGACGATTCGCCGTGCTGGCGATGGCGTTAGGCCTGTTGCCCGCACTATCGGGCTGCTTGTTGGTGGCGGTTGACGCGGGCCACGAAGGGGTACTGGTCGAAAAGCCCTTCTTCTTTGGCCACGGCGGTGTGGATGTGGTGCCGGCGATGACCGGCCGCGTGTTTGTGGCGATCACGACCGAGGTGATTGACGTGGACGTCCGTCCGCTTCAGTACTCCGAACATTTCGACATCATCTCGGCGGAAAACGCTCCGGTGTCCTTCGATGCCTTTTTCATCGCGAACGTGATGGTGGGACGGTCGCCGGACCTGGTCTCGCGATTTGGGCCCCAGTGGTACGTGAACAACGTCAAGGAAGCGTTTCGTACCATCGTCCGCGAAGAAGTGCAGAAGTATCCGCTCTTCGAGCTAACGACCAAGCCGGCCACCCGGACGAGGCTCCAGGACGCCATTGATCAGGAAGTGCGGATGAAGATCATTGAGAAACACAAAATGCCGATTGTGCTGAATCGCGTCGTCGTGGGCAGTATCCTGCCGCCCAAGGGGGTGTTGGAACAGACGGCGGAGACGATCAAGCAGGAGCAGCGGCGCATTACGATGATCGAATTTCAGAAGGCCGAAGAAGCCCGCGAGAAGGCGGAAAAGCAGCGCGGGATGGCTGACCGGGCCTATCGCGAGCAGCTCGGGCTGACCGCGCCGGAATTCGTGGACTTGCGGCGGATCGAAGTGCAGAAGGAAATCGTGCAGCATTCGCCCGCGGCGCTGACCGTGATCATGGGGCTGGAGCGGTTCGGGATCAATCTGCCGCCCATTAGCGGGGACAGATAAGGCAGGCTTCAAGCGTTGGGCCTGTTGAGTCAGTTGGGCCCGTTAGGTCCGTTAAGGATAGCAACGGGCCCAACGGGATTAACGGACTCAACGGACTGAACAAAACTAGCGGACTACCCGGTTACTTCACCAGCCAGACCCGGTAGGATTTCGTGCCGGGCGGCTTCCGGAACGTGTGGGCGCTGATCTCGCCGGGAGTCATCACCTCGGGTCCGTCCGGTTTGAGGCGAGCCGGATGCCGGCCGGCGCCGACGGGGACGCCCTGCTCGTTATAGTACTCGATCATCACGTCGGCGGTTTCCAGTAGGCTGCCGTCGTAGGCGGTGCTGAGCCAGTCCAGGCGCTTGAGCGCCTTGTAGACCACTACGACCGTTCCCTCCTTGCCTTCCTGCACGCTGAGGATCTTGAGCGCCCGGTTTTGATCGACTCCCAATGGTTCGTTGGCCGCGCCACGGTTGATTTCCGTGAGGATGACCGCCTTGGCGTCCTCCAGATCGAGAGAGCCCTTCACCTTGCAGTAGACCGTCCGGCCCTTGTCCGATTGTTCGACGACCTGCACGTCTTTCAGCGAGTTGGTGATCAGTTTCTGCGCCATGTCCTTCACCATCTGCGGGTCGATCACGCTCGAGGTGGCGTCAATGAAGAACCGTGATGAATCCACCGAGAGTCGGATGGCTTCCGTGCAGGCGATTTTCTTGGCTTCCGCCAGGCTCACCGGCTCCTGGTACGCGTACCTGTAAATGCCCAACAGCTCGAGACGGTTCTGCTCGGCCTTCGCCGTCAACGGGGCAAACAGGATGAGGGCGAGGCTGAGGAAGCCGGCAAACGTGTGACGGGATGAATGGGATAAGGCGGGTGCCATAACGAGCCAACCTCCTGTGGTAGGGTGACGTCCGGAGAGCAGGCGGTCACGGAGGGTGATCAACCAACCCTCAGCTTCTTGTTCATGCTACCACGTGGGGGCATCGGCGGCAATTGGGTCAGCATCGTATGCGAAGAGCGAATAGCCTATAGCGTATGGCTAATGGAAAGAGCTATCGGCCATTAGCTATCAGCTCTTAGAGCGTCGGTCAGTGCCTGGATCGTTGAGGGCGCGTTGCCTTCCGCGCGGTTGTTGGCGAGCACGTAGATGGCGGTGCCGTCTTCGACGGCCTGCCGGATCAGCGTCAGCACGTCGGCCCGCATGCGTGGCTGAGGGGCGACGAGGCGGTTGTATGGCGCGTAACGGCGGACGGCGTCGGCGTGCGCGAGCCCAAGCGGCGTCAGCAACCGCACGACGGCGCACCCGGCGGAAAAGCGCCGCCCCAGTTTCTCGTGCTGGGCGGCGAGCGGCGGCATGAAGGTCCAGTGGTTGTAGACGTGCGCCACCCGATGCGCGCGGAGCATGTCGGCGTAACGCGGGCCGAGGATCAGCGGATTGCGGACCTCGACGGCGTAGGGCTGGCCGTCCGGCAGCGCGGCGAGGAAGCGGTCCAGGGCGGAAACGAATGAAGCCGGCTCGAGGCCGGCGCGCTGGAATTCGAAGATCAACGGCCCGGCGCGTCCGCCCAGCCCCTCGCGCAAGGGCGCGAGGACCATCTCGGCGAACAACGCCGAGTCCAAGAACCGTGGGTTAGCGCGGCCGGCTTTCGCGCCGTAGCGGGGATGGTCGGCATAGGCGGGGACCGTCAGCTCCTCCCAGACCTTCGAGCAGATCCGGAAATCGTCCGGCACTTGCGCGGCGGAGGTAGCCCATTGCGCGGCGTTCGGCGGGCGGTAAAAACTGTGATCCACACCGACGGTCCGGAACAAGCGGCGGCCGCCATGCTCATACGCGGCATATTCCCGCAGGCAGTCCTTTGCGAACCGGTTCTTGGGGTAGGCCTGCCGGTAGACCTGGCCTTGCCAGCCCTCGTAGGCCCAAGAACTTGTCCCGAGACGGACGTTTTCAGGGAAGGACAACGTTAACATTCGCGTCCCGTAGCCAAACAGGCCGTCGTGTAAACGCCAAATTATCAACGGTTATGGTAATGAGGTCTCTGGTCTTGCCAGTCTCATAGATCAGGGAACTGGTTCCCAAGCGCACCGTATCGGGGAGCATCACGCGACCTGTCTATCTAATCAACAAACCGGCCATGGCGGCGAGCCCGCCGGCGACCGAGAGCACGAACCCGATGCCGCCGATCGTAAACCAGGGCTTCAGCTGCGTCAGCTCCTGCTGCGTGAGATGAGGATGGAGGTCGACCGGTGCCCACCACCATTTCTGCGGCAGCGCGATGCGGGGGGCCAGGGCCCGGTAGAGGAGGACGTGATACCAGAAGCCGGTCGGGACGCCCACCAGCAAGCCCGCCGCGAGCGTCCAGAGGCCGATGGCCGTCATGAGGCGGGGCGTGAGAATCGTCGCGAGGAAGCCGAGGAGACCGACGGCCACGAGGGTCGCCAGCACGAGCGCGAGTTCCAGCATGGCCGGAATTGTACGTGAATCGGTCTGTCTGGTCTATCTGGTCTGTTTGGTCTGTCTGGTTTTTTCGGTCTGTCTCGTCCGTTGATCTCACCGACAAAACAGACTGAACAGACCAGACAGACGCCACTTTTCTTTCTCAACGTTCCTTGACTTCACGGCATCCTTCTCTCACACTCCTGCACATGGAAGAACGCAACGAACATGACCTGCTGAATGAGCTGGCGGAGCAGTACGGGATCGCACCCGACTACGACGACATCTGGGGGCAGCGGCACGTCACGTCGGATGACACCAAGCGGGCGATTCTGGGCGCGATGGGCCTGCGGGTGGACTCGGCCGATTCGTTGCGCCGTGCCCTTGCGGACTGCGTGGACGCGCCGTGGCGGGAGGCGTGCGATCCGGTACACGTGGTACGGTCGGAGGGGCCGGCGGGCGTCTGGGCGTTTCGCATGCCGGCGCAGGAACAGGAGGACGGGGCCATCGCTATTTCGTGGGAGGTGCGGGATGAGGCCGGTGCCGTGCAGCAGCGGGGGCAGGCCGGTCCCGGTCTCGCGCCGGCCGAGATACGCCAGGTGGACGGCTTTCGCCACGTCCGTTTCGAGCTGCCGCTTCTTCCCGCGGGACTGCCGATCGGGTATTACGATGTGGCGGCCAAGGGCGTCTCCGAGTCCCGTCAGGTGGAAGGCACGCTGCGCCTGATCGTGGCGCCCCCGGCCTGTTACGCGTTGTCGCAGGATCAGCAGGAACTTCGGTTCTGGGGGCTGGCGGTCCAGCTCTACGCGTTGCGGTCGGGCCGAAATTGGGGCGCCGGCGATTTCGGCGATCTGGCCACGCTGGTCGAATGGGCGGCCAAGGATCTCCAGGCCGGCCTCATCGGGTTGAACCCGCTGCACGCCCTCAAAAACGCCCGCCCTTTCGAGATCAGCCCCTATTCGCCCACCAGCCGGCTGTTTCTGAACACGCTCTATCTCGATATCGAGGCGATTCCCGAGTTTCAGCTCAGCCAGCCAGCGCAGCAGACCGTCCGGGATGGCGGATTCCAGCGGGCGCTGGCGGCCCTGCGCGCGGGCGAGAAAGTGGACTACGATCAGATCCACGCGGCGAAACAGGCGGTGCTGGACTCGCTGTTTGCCGCGTTCCACGAGCGACACCTGGGCGGGCAGGATCTGGCCGATCCCGAACTCCGCCCGGCGACGGAGCGGGGACGGGCCTTCGCGCGATACGTGCGGGAGGAAGGCGAGCCGCTCGAGACATTTGCGCTGTTTCAGGCGCTCGCGGAAGAGATGCGCCGCCGGCACCCGCTGGTGTGGGCCTGGCAGGAATGGCCGGAGCCCTATCGCGCGCCCCAGTCGGCCAGCGTGGCGGCGTTCCGGGTGACGCACCGGACGCGAATCCGCTTCTACCAATATCTTCAGTGGGTGGCCGCCGAGCAGTTGGGCGCGGTCGCAGCCCGTGCGCGGGCACTGGGCATGCCGATCGGGCTGTATCACGACCTCGCGCTCGGCAGCGATCGGAACGGCAGCGACGCCTGGGCCTACCAGGACGTGCTGGCGCTGGAGGCGGACTGCGGCTGCCCGCCGGATGCCTTCGCGCCGCAGGGCCAGAACTGGGGCCTGCCGCCGGTCAATCCGGTCCGGCTGCGCCAGCGCGGCTACCGGCTGTTCATCGAGTTGCTCCGCCGCAACCTGGCGTACGGCGGCGCGCTCCGCCTCGATCACGTGATGGGACTGTTCCGCCTCTTCTGGATTCCCCACGGAATGCCGGCCTCGGCCGGCGCCTACGTGCGGTATCCGGTGGACGACCTGCTGGGCATCCTCGCGCTGGAAAGCGTCCGGCACAAGGCCGTGATCGTCGGGGAAGATTTGGGGACGGTGCCGAACGGGGTTCGCGAGCGACTGGCGGTCGCAAACGTATTGTCGTACCGGGTGCTGTATTTTGAGCAGACGGACCACGGCGAATGGAAGGCGCCGGAGGCGTACTCGCCGCAGGCGATGGCGGTGGTGACCACGCATGACCTGCCGACCCTGGCGGGATTCTGGGCGGGGCGCGATATTGACGTGCGCGCCGGGCTGGGATTGTATGCCGACGATGGAGCAGTGCAGCGGGTACGGGAAGAACGGCAGCACGACAAGCGGGGCATCGTTCGAGCCGTGGCCGCGGCCGGGTTGCTGCCGCCCGGAGTGACCGAAGACGATGCGGCTACGCAGGCGATGACGCCGGAGCTGTGCCAGGCGGTGCACGTGTTCCTGGCCCGGACGCCGTCCTGGGCGGTGTTGGCCAACCTCGAGGACGTGCTCGGCGAGACGGCGCAGACCAACGTGCCCGGCACGGTGGAGAGCTATCCGAACTGGTCCCGCAAGATCGCGCTGACGCTGGACATGCTGCGGGACGATCCGCGGCCGCACCACCTCGCGGCGGCTCTGCGCGCCGTCAGGCCTCCGGCGCACTGAGGCGAGCGGATGAGCGAAGACCAGCACAGCGCCGGGGTGCTCCACGGGGAGCGCGTGCATGAAGCCGATCAGGCGCCCGCGGCCCACGCGGCGCGCGGCTGGTGGCGCCCTCTGCAACGTCTCGCCGGCGCCAAGGATGCGTTCGTGCTCGGCCTGGCGGCGGCCGTGTTCCTGGTCATCGTCGCGTTCGAATCGGTCGCGCCGCTGAATGTCGTCGGCGCCTATGCCCTCGTGATTCCCATCCTCCTCGTCGCGACGGTCCGAAACCGCACACTGATGTACCTGGCGGTGGTCCTCTGCGTGGCCGTCACCTACGTCGGGCTGTTCCAGCCGGCCAAAAAACGCGAACGGTTCACGGCGGTCCTGATCAACCGGACCGTCGTCGTCGGCGTGCTCATCGCGGCGGCCTATTTTGCGATGACTCGGGAAGAGCGCAAGGCGCGCGAGGAGGCGGCGCGGGCCGAGTTGCTGCGCGCCAACGCGCAGCTGGTCGAGTTGAAGGACCGGCTCAACCGGTCCGACCGGCTGGCGGCGCTGGGCCTGCTGGCCTCGTCGGTCGCCCACGAAGTCGGCACGCCGCTGCATTCGATCGCCTGGCAGGTGCAGACGCTCGCGGAAGATCCGCAGGCGACGCCGGAGATGAAAAAAACGGTCGCCATCATCGATTCGGAGCTGAACCGCGTCGTGCGGATCATCAAGGACAAACTGTCGCTCACGCGGCAGCCGAAACCGGCGCACGCGCAAGTCCGGTTGGATCAGCTCGCCCAGTCCGTCGTGGTCCTGATGGAGCCGGCGTTCATCGGCAAGGGGGTCGGGCTCAAAACCGATCTGGGCGCGGAACCGGCGCTGGTGTGGGGGGACATCGAGCAGCTCCGGCAAGTGCTGGTCAATCTGCTCACCAACGCGCTGGCGGCGACGGCGGCCGGCGGCCAGGTAGTGCTGATCGTGGGGCGCCGCGCGGCGACGCTGGTCGAATTGGACGAGCGCCGCCGCGCGGGAGCGCCCCTGTGCGACGCGATGGTCACCCTGACCGTGCGCGATACGGGCTGCGGCATGCCGGAGGAGCACGTCAAGCAGGCCTTCGAGCCGTTCTTCACCACCAAAGCCATCGGGGACGGCACGGGACTGGGACTCTTCATCAGCCGCGAGATCGTCATGGGACACGGCGGCTCTTTGTCCATCGACAGCGTGGTCGGGAAGGGGACGATGATCGTGATTGCGCTGCCGAGGTACGCGGGCGAACCAACGGTCAAGGAGCAGGACATACATGAGCGGGCCTGACGGCGTCATCCTCGTCGTGGACGACGACGCGGTGGCGCGCCAACTGCTGGCGGAGGCGCTGCGGAAGGACGGCTACGACGTCGAGATCGCGCCCGGCGGGGCGGAGGCGATCGCGCTCGGCCGCGCCAAGCGGTTTGACGTCGTGCTGACGGACATCAAGATGGGCGAGGTGGACGGCCTGGCCGTCCTGCGGGAGTTCCGGCAGCGCAGTCCGGAGACGGCCATCGTCCTGTTGACGGCGTTCGGGTCCATGGACGGCGCGATCGAAGCGATCAAGCAGGGGGCCTACGACTACCTGGCCAAGCCCTTCAAGAAGGAGGAGGTCAAGCTCGTCGTCCGCCGGAGCCTGGAGCACAGCCGTCTGGTCAGGGAGAACGCCCGCATCCGCGAAGAGCTGCGCGAGCGGCAGGGGTCTCCGCTCGTCGGCAGCAGCCCGCCGATGCTGGAGGTCTACAAGCTGGTCGCGCGGGTCTCGTCCGGCAAGAGCACGGTACTGCTCGAAGGCGAGAGCGGGACCGGCAAGGAACTGGTCGCCCGTGCCGTGCATGCAAACAGTCCGCGTCGGGACCGGCCCTTCGTGCCGGTCAACTGCGCCGCGCTGCAGGACACGCTGCTGGAATCCGAGCTGTTTGGCCATGACAAGGGGGCGTTCACCGGCGCGGTGGCGGCCAAGCCGGGCCTGTTCGAGACGGCGAATCAGGGAACCATCTTCCTGGACGAGATCGGCGACATCGGCCCCCCACTGCAAGTCAAGCTGCTGCGCGTGATTCAGGAGCAGGAGGTCCGGCACGTGGGCGGCACCGCGTCCATCAAGGTGGACGTCCGGATCATCGCGGCCACCAACCGCAACCTCGCGCAGATGGTCAAGGACGGCAAGTTCCGTGAAGACCTCTTCTACCGCCTGAACGTCGTGCGCATCGTGCTGCCGCCGCTGCGCGAGCGGCGGGAGGATATTCCGATGCTGGCGCACCATTTTCTGCAGAAGGTTTCGGCAGCCAACAACCAGCCGGTCCGCGGGTTCGTGCCGGAGACCATGGCGCTGCTCGAACGGTATCACTGGCCGGGCAACGTGCGGGAACTGGAAAACATCATCGAGCGGACGGTGTCCCTGGCGCCGGGCCCGCTCATCATGCCGGACGATCTGCCGGAAACGGTGCGGCAGGCGGACGCAGCGCTGCCCCGGGGCGACGAGGGGCTGCTGTCGCTGGATGAAGTGGAGAAGCGACACCTGACCAGGGTGCTGCGGGAGACCGGCGGCAATAAGGTCCGGGCCGCCAAGATCCTCGGCATCGACCGGCGGACGCTCTATCGCATGGCAGAACGGTTTGGAATCGATCTGGGCGAGGACGCAGGAGAGTGAGAAGTGTTACTCGTTATACGTCATTCGTTATTCGTAAAAAGCCGTTGGACGCTCTGTCGATTGACGAATGACGAATGACGTCGTCAAAGTAATCCCAATTCGTTTTTCACCAGTCTGATCGTATTCGCCGCACTCTGTGGGACCGCCGTGTCGTAGGCCACCCAGGAACCAACGAGCGGCATCCACTCGCCGTCCTTGCCTTCCGACCACACCTGCACGGTCACGCGGGTCGCCGTGTCCCCCTCGGCACTCAGGTTCACGATCACCTTGCTGCGGTTCACGCCGAACTGCGTACGATAGAGCCAGTTGTAGTTGCCGATTTCCGTCCGGTATCCCGTGCTGATCGCGGAGTCGCCGCCGTCGCCCCGTTCCACATCGTAGCCGCCATCCGTCAGGACACGGACGAAGGCGGCGCGGACCTTGGCTTCCGGCGCTTCGAGCATCACGTCCAGCGAATCGGTGGCGGGCGTAACTGTCGCGGCCGAGCATCCGGTTGCCGCCAGGAGGCTGACCAGGGCCACCCATCGCTGTAGCGTATGGATTGCCTGTCGCATCGGGGCCTTTTCGATCCTACTTCGGCGAGATGTACACTTCGACGCGTTGGCCGTGCACTTCGCGGGTCAGTTTCTTTTCCAGGCCGTAGGGATCACCCACGCGGGCTTCCGGGTCGTAGACGAAGCAGAACACGGTCTGGCAGTCGGGGTGCGTCCAATAGTATTGCGTGTCGTGCTCGAGCTGGCCGGCGATCTCCTTGGCGCCGACGCCCTGCCGCGTCTTCTTGACTTCGATCACGATCCGGTCGCGGGGCGCGACGAAATAGGTATGGGCGGACCCGCCGGCGTAGCCGGGCTGCCAGGTTTCCCGTCTGATCTCGTCGAACTCGAGGCACAAGAGCGCGTGCACGACGTCCTGCGCATCATATTCGTCTTCCACTTCGAGCGTTGCCCGGCCTTCGTGCCGTAGGCGCAACTGACGGGCCACCACGTGGAAGCGGTTGCCGATCTTCCGCAGCAATCCGACGGCGTCGGCCTTGGTCGCGGCTGTGCCGGCGACCGGGGCTGCCGGCTGAGGGGCCTGCGCTTGGGGCGCCATGACGACGACGACGGTCGGTTGCGGCGGAGGCGGGGGGGCTGCCGGAGGAGGCGGCGGGGGCGCGGTGGCCGGTTGCGGGGCGGCTTTGGGTTTCTTCCCCTCCAACTCCAGTTTCCGGTCATCCACATAGGCGATCATGCTCTCCAGGAATTCGAGCGCGTGGGACACTTCCACCTTGGCCGTGGACTTGATGCGGAAGTTTTTGTTCTGTTGATACTCGACGGAATCCTCTCCAAAGATGTCGCGCAGCGCATCCTTGATTTGAAACTCCAGCTTGGACCGTTCGGCATCCTTGTAGGGGTTGCCCTCCCGCTTCAGCTCGTCCACCGGCTTGATCAGGGCGCGAAGCTGTTCGATGGCGCGGGTCACTTCCTCGACATTCGCGAACACCTTTTCCTTGAACTGCTGCGCTTCGAAGGCTTTGCTGCGGGTCATCGCTGCTCCTCGACCTGGCGGAGTTGCTCTTTGGGAATTTCCGCGGACACGTCCTTGAAGAGATCCGGGTATCGCTCGACCACTTGCGGATAGAAATCCGGGTACCACTTCTGCAGGCACTCCGGGCAGATGCCGTGCGTCAGCGTCGTCTGCGTATGGCTTTCGAGGTACTCTTCGACCTGGCTCCAGTAGCCTTTGTCGTCGCGGATCTTGTGGCACGAAGCGCACATCGGCAAGAGGGTGCGCAGCATGGCAATGTGCTCCTTCGCCTTCGCGCGCTCCCAGGCCAGCACGGCGGAGATCCATATGGCGGCGATGACCAGGGTCCGGTTGGTGACGGCCATCCAAGTCGGCGCCCCGGGCTCGGAGAACGCGTAGGCGGCCAGGGTCAGGGCCGTGCATCCCGCCACAACTGACACGCGGAACCACTGTTGCCGGCACTGGACGGCGAGCAGGATCGGGATGATGTACAACATCGGGATCGCCACCCCTCGCGGCAACAGCAGGTCCACCACGAAGATGGTCGTCATGAGGCCGGCGATCAAGGTCAGCGGCAGCAGCGCCAGCTCTTGTCGTGGTTGGGACATGGTGTGTTCGCGCGCGTCGTTCGTGTGCGGCCCGTCCTGTGTGCCGGTCGTCATGGTTTCCTGCGGGCGGCGCTTTTCTCCGGCGCTTTCGCCGAGAGGCAGGCCGACATGAACTTCTGGTGTGCGTCGCCTTGCAGCCCTTTGCTGCCGGCCTCGGCGTTACAGTCCTTCATTTTTCGCTGCTGGGGCGTGAGGTCGCCGGCAAAGGCAGAGGAGGAGACGAACAGAACGGCGGCGATCACGGCGACGATCTTCATGGGTTATTCCTTGCCTGGGAATCCTTGCCGGCACGGAGGCAACGCGAACCGCCACACTCTATCGTATTTCGGCGCGCTCCAGCAAGGTTTGGCGGAAAGGTACGGCGCGGGCGAGTTACTTGCCCGACGGACAGGGTTCGTTGGGGGAAAATGCCTGTTCGCCGGGGGGTGTCAGGCCCCAGGCGGTCTCCAGTGCCTTGCAGGTCAGGATCTCCAGCGTATCCTGGCCGGTGGTGGCCAATTGCTGCGGGTATTTGGCGGTCCCGTTCAGGACCAGTTCGCCCGAGGCGACCTCGAAGCCCCTCAATGCGACCGACGCGCTGGAAAAAGTGGTGGGCACGGCGCCCGGGAACGGCACGGCGGCCGTCGTGGTGCTGGTGCTATCGACGACGGTGGTGCCGAGCGCGCTCTGGGTCACGATCACCAGTTTGGCCTGGAGCTCTTTGGCGGCGCGGAGCGCCTGCTGTTCGTCCGCGAACGAACGGGTCACCCGAACGTTCTGCTGGTCGAACAGGCGCTGGAGCTCCGCCGGTTCGATCACGACATGCCCGCGTTCCCGGAGCCATCCGACAACGGTGTTGGTCACCACGGGACGCAGGCCCCAAACCGCCACGCGCGCGTTTTTCGGCGGCAGCCGCTTCGTGGAGCCCTCGGTGACGACGTAATGAGATGCGGGGGAGCAGAAGGCCAGCAGGGCCCCGAGCAGAGCGACGAGGAAAAACGGAGCGGGACGCCTGGAGCCCGTGGTCATGCGCGGACGATCATCCCGGTTGGGAGGCAAACAATTGTATGGACCGCGTGACGGTCTGAGCCAGCCGGAGCTGTTCTTCCTGTGTAAAGGCCAGAAACTTCATCCCGGCCCGCTCGCCACGGAGGTTTTGGATCGACGCAATCTGCTGCGCGCCGCTATGTTCCATGGCGCTGACGGAGGAAGGGAATTTGAGGAGCAGGAGGAGTCCCGTGCTGAGGCGACGCTGCGATTCGACTGCGCAGCCGTCTTTTGAAATGTCCGTAATCGTGCCGTCGCCCCTGTGTTCTCCCCACTCGAAGTTCACGGGCATGTGGATGGGGACACGAGGGGTCTTCCGGCGGTCCTGCGCCTCTGCAGGCAGGGGAGCGTCCTGCTGCGATGCCCGGAAGCGATGCCCGCACGACCGGCACTCGAAGGCGTAGATGGCGCTGTCGGCCAAATGACGGTCAAGGGGGTCCGCGGATTCCGTGCGTTCCACAAGGAGGCTCTCGCAGCGCGGGCAGAACAACTTTTTCGATCCCATGGCACCTCGCATTGGAAGGGACCGGGACGCGCCGCATCTTAACGTAGGATGGAACTAGAGGCAAGCACAGCTCGAACGGGGCGCGAGGAACAACGGAGCGGGCGCAGGGGCCCGGGTCAGGCTCGGACGATCATCCCGCCTTGGTGGGCGGGAAAAATTGGATGGATTTCGTGACGGTCTTCGTCAGCTTGCTCTGTTCTTCATCGGTAAAGGCCAGGAACTTCACCCCGGCTTTCTGACCACGGAGGTTTTGGACTGTCGCAATCTTTTGCGTGGTGAGATTGTCCACGGAGCCGGTGGGGGGCGGGAATTTGACGCGCAGGAGTTGTCCAATCGTCAAGGGCTGCGGCGACTCGATCGCGCAGCCGCCTTTCGAAATGTCCGTCACCGTGCCTTCGCCCACGTGTTCCCCACATTCGAGGTCCACGGGCATGCGGATGGGGACGCGAAGGGCTTTCCGGCGGTCCTGCGGCTCTACGGCAGGGACAATGTCCTGCTGCGATACCTGGAAGCGAAGCCCGCACGCCTGACACTCAAAGGTGTAGATGACGCTGGTGGCCGAATGGCGGTCAGGCTGTGGAGTGGATTCCGCGCGCGCAACAAGGAGGCTGTCGCAACGCGTGCAAAACAGCTTCTTCGGTCCCATCGCGCACCTCAGTTTGAAGGGCGGGAATCAAGACGGAGTCTAGCGCAGGACGGCAGAGGAGGCAAGCGAGAAGTCAAATACCATTCCGTCTCGACTGAGCGAACACGGCGGTTTGAAAGGGGAAAGGAGCATTCTCCATTCCTGAAGGAGTGCGATCTGCACGGGGCAAGCGCGGTTTTGAATGGCTTGCCAGCCGGAGCCCGCCGAAGCGTTTCGCGAAGGCGGGCGAAGGCTGGTGCCCCCGAGACGAATTGAACGTCCGACCTACGGTTTAGGAAACCGCTGCTCTATCCAACTGAGCTACGGGGGCTCGGCTAGTACGATACCGAAGGAGTCGAGGAATGTCTACCGGGATGCTGGAAAAGGCCTCCAAACATTGGGAAGGTGAGGCTCAGAGCTCAACCTTAACCTTAGCCTCAACCTGCTCCGTGCTATTTCCGGTTCGTCTGGTCGCGCTCGCAGCTTCGTTCCGCGAGCATGCGTTGGCCCTCGGAGGCGTCGCTCGGAATCCGATCCAGACAGGCTTTCAATGTGTCTTCGACGGAGCCGGCGGCGACGGACCCGCCGTTTCCGGAAGAAGGCGAACCGTATCCGCCATCAGTGGCGCATGCACCGGTGACAAGAATCACTGCGGACAAGAGCATCCACGCTCCAGACTGTCGGATCGTCATGAGAACCTCCTTGTGAATGTTGTGAAGACCGATGAAAGCGAGCGCGGATTAATTACGGTAGGAATGGACTGACTATACGGGCCGATCTCAGCAAATACAAGCCGATTACGGGGAGGTGGTTTTTGCTGGGTCGGATTTGACGAAGAGGGAGTTCTTGTCTGGAATCTGATTGAGCAGGTCGGCGCGGGCTTGATAGATGCCCGGGAGGCCGTTGCCCATTGCGTACGCGAGTCCGCTCGTTTTGTTGCCCAGGAGCAGCTTGCCTTTGATGGTGCCGTCTTTCGCCGTGCCGATGAATGTGGCAGTCGCGGTCGTGAGGCCGTAGGGCGCGAGCGGTCCCGGGTCCTTGACGACCCGCAGCTCGGCCGGCAAATCCACCACGCGGCTGACGAACAGATCCACGGCCGGCTGGTCCAGCTTCCTGGTCGGCTGGTCTTCGAGCACCCACTCCTCGTTCTGATGGATCAGGACGTACTTCTCTTCCCGGGTTTTCACCGACAGCAAGGCGATCTCGTCCGCTTCCATGCCCAGCAGCCGTTTATCCTGCAGGGCGAAGAGGTCTTTGGTGAAATCCTGAATCGCCGCGGGGTTGATCTTGTAGATCGGCGCCTCCGGGACCGTGACGGCGAAAGCTTCGCCGCTCGATGGATCGGGCTGGTAAAGTTTCAGGATCTGGCCCGCGCCACCGACCGTGGCGGTGATCTTGACGAGCGGCTGCCGCAGCCGCGCCGCCAGCTTGTCGCGCTCCGGTCCCGGATCCACGAACGCGATGGCTTTCAGGTCTTCGAGCTTGATCAGGAGATTCCGGACGGCCGGCTGGTCGGCCTTCGCCTCGATGGGGAAGCGCACCTGCCACCGCTTCTTGTCCTTCTCGTCGAAGCGTTCCAGCAGCACCTCGGTTTTGGGATTGCTCAGCCGCAGCCGCTCGATCTGATCCTGCGCCACCGGCAGCACGTCTTTGCTCCGCAGGCTGGTCAACGTCTTGTTCAGCAGAATCCGGGACGGCAGGTCGGTCAGGAGCACGTGCTTCTCCGAGGCCCGCATGGCGTAGAGGGTGGAGGTCAGCGGGCCGATGTCGCCGAGCGACAGCGTTTCTTTCCTGTCGCCTGCGGCGATCGTCAGTGTGACCGGGGGATGTTCCAGGCCGAACGGCGCCAGCGACGCCGCCTGTTCCTCGACGACCCTGGTGACGGTGCCGAGCACCAGCGTCCGTACGAGATCGCCCACCTCGCGTGCGTCCGCGTCGGTCTGGATCGGGGCGGTGATTTTCCATTTTCGCTTGTCGTCGGGCATCAGGACGATGTTGAGGCCGCCCGCGGTGCCGTGAACCGTGAGGCCGGTGATCTCCCGCTCCGTAAAGAACAGGAGTTTTTTCGCCTGCGTGTCGGTTTGGAATTTCGCGCGCTCAGCCGGGAATTCAACGAAATAGAGGTAGGCGCCGAGCCCCGCAAATAGGGCCGCTAAGGCGATGGTGAAGCCATAGTGCTTCATGGGACAGGTTCAGGTTGAGGCTAAGGTTAAGGTGACGGAATCGGGGGAATGGACGTTCATTTAACTAGCCCCTCGGCCTCAGCCTGAACCTCAACCTTCTGGTTTAGAGCCGTCGCCGTCGTCGCCACGTGGCGAGCCCCCAGAAAAAGGTCAACGCGGGCAGCAGGAGGACCTGGACGTAGAGCAGGGTCCGTTCCTGGGCGGGGTTGGGGATGAACGGGCGGAGGGCCGGCTCCTTGGGCGTGATCGAGATCAGATCGCGCTCTTCGGCCAGCCAGCCCAGCGCGTGCAGCAGAAAATCGGTGTTGCCGGGAAAATTGATGTAGGCGTTGCTGGCGAAGGACGAGTTGCCGACGACGACGACCGCGGCCTTCTGCTTGCCTTCCGGGGGCGCTTGCTGCGGCGTCAGGGCGGCTGCCAGCGGAAGCGGGCCGCGAATGTCGCGGCCCTCGTTGAAGCTGTACACGCGGCCGTTCGGCTCGGTTTCCGCCCAGCTGTTCGCCGACGTGCGCGCGAGCGGGACGATCTCCCAGCCCTTCCCGCTGTTTTCCTGGAATGAGAGATGGCGGCTGTAGGGGAAGAGCACGGCGAAGGTGAAATCGTGGGTGATTTCGTGTTCGGTGAAGGTGCGGACCATCAGGGCCGTGAGATCGCCCTGCGCGAGGCGGTCCTTGAAGTCTACGAGCACGCCGCGTCCGGCTTCCACGCCCCACTGGCCCAGCAACGGCTCCAGCTCGGCCTGCGACTGGGGATCCAGCATGATCAGCAGGCGGCCGCCGCCGTCGACGTAGGCGCCGATCCGTTCCCGTTCCTCTTTGGTGACCGGCCGGCGGGGGCCGGCCAGCACGAGCACCGCCGTGCTCTCCGGCACGGCGCGTTCCTGCAGCAGCGACAGCGTGCCGACGTCGTAGCCCTGTTTCTCCAGCGCCGCTTTGACGAGCGAGAACCCGCCCTTGTCCGAGTCGGTGAGGCCCCGCTCGCCGTGGCCCTCCAGAAACACAATCCGTTTCTTGGCGTCCTTGGACACGCGGATCAGCGCGCCGGTCAATTCGGCCTCGGAGGCGGTCGTCACGCGGCTCGTCTGTACGCCGCTCTCGAAAATCGCCGTGTCCGTCCGCGTCACGCCGTGCTGCCGCGCCAGGCCGGGCCGCCGCTCCGGGTCCACGAATTCGACGCGGAGCTTGTCGCTGTGCGACCGGTAGCTCGTGAGCAGGTCCCGGTAGGTGTTGAAGGACGGGCTGCGCTCCTGCGAGAAGACCGTGACCTTGACCTCCCGCGCGAGCCCGCGCAGCACGCGGTGGGTCTGCGGCGACAGCGTGAAGTGCTGCGTCTCGGAGAAGTCCCACTGTTTGGTGTGGCGCGCGGCCAGGAAGTTTACGATCACCAGGATGCCGGCGAACAGCACCACCATCAGCAGGCTGTTGGCGCCCATCCGCGTCGCGCGCCGGGTCGAGAAGGCTTTCAGGGATTCAAAATGGAGGACGAAAAAGACGATCAGGCAGACCAGCGCGAGCCCTTCGCAGAGCGACACCAGCCAGAGTTTCTCCGGCACCACGCTGTAGGCGACGAGCCCGGCCACGCCCAGCGACGCGCCGACAATGCCGATCGTGGGAGCAAAGCGGTTCATAGAAGCTTCTTCTTTGTTTTTTTCTTCACTCATTCCACTTCACGGACGGACAGACCGTCCTGCACTGCGCGCGTCCAACGAGGGCCTTCTGAGGCCGCGCGTTGCGCGAGCACCAAGGACGGTCTGGACGGCCTCACCTTCACTTCCATCGTTGAGACTCCACGACGCGGTGCGTCAGAAACAGCATGAACAGGATGCCGCAGGCGAAGTAGGCAAGATCCTTGGTGTCCACAAGGCCGCGGACCAGCCGGTCGTAATGCTCGATGAACGACAGGTACGAGATCGCGTTGGCCACCGGCGTATCGCCCAGGATGGCGCCCATCGCGCCCAGCAGCCAGACGGACAGTAAGATGCCGAAACTCAGGAACGCCGCGATGATCTGGTTTTCGGTGACGGCCGACGCGAACAGGCCGACGGAAAGGAAGAGGGCGCCCATCAGCAGGAGCCCCAGGTAGCCGGTGAAGACCGGCGCCCAGTCGAAGCTGTTGAACATGGCGAGCACCACCGGCACGACGCC
>Ga0247727_10004453_pt1 | contig 29680 bp, 26 predicted proteins | sample WisWelCaveWW1625_FD_202498 | JGI IMG/M metagenome (GOLD analysis project Ga0247727, IMG submission 202498) | Biofilm microbial communities from Wishing Well Cave, Virginia, United States - WW16-25 | ecosystem: Environmental > Aquatic > Deep subsurface > Groundwater > Cave microbial mat | place...
CTCGAGACGGAGAAGAGCAAGTACAAAGGCGAGGACTCGAGTGGGCAGTACCGGTTCACCGACACATGGGTGAAGCGCAATGGCCGCTGGGTCTGTGTGGCCACAGCCAACGTCCGCGTCCCGCCAGCAAAGCCCTAGTCCGTCGCGGCCTCAAACCGCTCAAACATCTGGTCCAGTTTTTTCTCCGCCACGCCGCTTTTCGGTTTGACTCGCGAGGTCGTTTGGCTACCCTCGCTGCGCCCGTGGCGAAACTTTCCATCAACGATTTGAAGGATGTGCGCGGCAAGCGCGTGCTGGTGCGCGTGGATTACAACGTGCCGCTGGACGAGGCCGGCGCGATCACCGACGACAAACGCATCCAGGCGACGGTGCCGACGATCGAATATCTGTGGCAGAACGGCGCGTGCGTGGTGCTGTGCTCACATCTCGGCCGGCCGAAGGGCAAGCGCGATCCCAAACAGTCGTTGCGGCCGGTCGCGCAACGGCTCGCGGAATTGCTGGCACGGCCGGTGGCGTTCGTGGACGATTGCATCGGCGACAAGGTCGAAAACACCAAGGCGATCCTGAAACCCGGCGACATTCTGTTGCTGGAGAACCTCCGCTTCTACGCCGAGGAGGAGAAGAACGACCGGGCGTTCGCCGAGAAGCTCGCGAATGACATGGATTTGTACGTCAACGACGCGTTCGGCAGCGCACATCGGGCGCACGCTTCGACGGCGGGCGTTCCGGAGATTCTGAAGAAGCGCGGCGGGCAATGTGCGGCCGGTTTCCTGATGGAGAAGGAACTCACCTACCTCGGCGGAGCGTTGGCGAACCCGGCCCGGCCATTTGTGGCGATCCTCGGCGGCGCGAAGGTTTCCGACAAGATCAACGTCATCGAGAATCTACTGAAGATTGCCGACGCGGTGTTGATCGGCGGGGCGATGGCGTACACCTTTGAGAAGGCACAGGGCTTTGGCATCGGCAAATCGCTCGTCGAGAACGACAAGCTCGACCTCGCGAAGAAATTGATCGCGAAAGCGAAGGGCAAGAAGTTCCTGTTGCCGCTCGACCACATGCAAGCGACCGAACCGAAAGCAGGGGCCATCACGCGCATCACCGACGGCCCGAGCATCGAGGACGGTTGGTGCGGCGTAGACATCGGCACCGAAACGATTGCGCGCTACCAACGCGAGATTGCCGGCGCGAAGACGATCATCTGGAACGGTCCAATGGGCATCTTCGAGATACCGGAGTTCTCCAACGGCACATTCTCCGTCGCGAAAGCGGTTGCAGAGAATAAAGGCGCGACCTCCATCATCGGCGGCGGCGACAGCGCGAAGGCCGTGAAGAAAGCCGGCTACGACAAGCAAGTCACGTTCGTCAGCACCGGCGGCGGCGCATCGCTGGAATTACTCGAAGGCAAGGAACTGCCCGGCGTGGCGGTCTTATCGGACAAATGAACTGAACTACAGAGACGCAGAGGGCAATTAGCCCTGCGTTTTTCCTTCCCGCACTTTGTCATTGTGAGCGAAGCGAAGAATCTCAGTCGTTTCGAACGGTGGCCAAGGGAGTGTCCGGCAAGGCGGGAAAAGCCATCGGGACTCGTCAAGTACTGGTTGAGTTCAATGTTTCGTTCTCAATCCAAAACTCAACGCACCGTCTTACGTAACCCACCGGCAATCGAGCGGTGGCTAACGGATTGTGAACGAAGATGAAGCCGTCGTACAGAGAGTAAAGTCCTTGTGAAGAATAAAGGACGCCGCTAATGGATGAGTAGGCAGGGTCGAAGAAAATGTCTTTCCTGATTGGTAACTGATTATGCCTTACCACCTCAGGATCATAGGGGAAAATCTTTTCCAGAGGCATGATACCTCGCTTGAGGTCGATCTCGTATCGCACCTCACTGGAGCCGATGGGGAACACGGCTTTGACAATGAAGGGATACTCACCTTCGCAGTGAGCGGATGGGATATTGACTCCGCAGATCGCAATCACAAACGGCTCCCCGTTTGCGACTATTCCTTTCTCCAAGTATTCCTTATATTTCTCGCACTTCTTTTCAATTACGCTCCGAAGCCGGAGGATGATTTTGTCTACCGGCACTTCTCTAATCTCTCCATTCGTATTGGGCGTAACCTTATCTTCCGTTGTTCCCGGTCCTGGAAGAACGGCTTCAAACCAAACTCTTCCTTCGGACGTTAGAACACAAGCGTCCGGTCCCTTGGGATTCTTCTTCGGTGAAAGACGATGGCCGCGCTCCATCAAGGAATAGCCCAAATACATTTCCCAGACTCGTGCCCTGAAGTCTTCCCTAGCTTTTATTAGGAAGTCACGATCTGCATACGGCTGATACGTCGCCCACATATGCTCGATTTGCTCCCGCCGATTTGTTGGTCCGCAGTCGCGAATTTTCGCATAGATGGGATCATCCGGCTCACCAGCAGAAAAAAAGCCTGTTGTCCCTTTAGTTTTCATGTCCGGACTTACTTATTGCCTCTTGGCTGCGTCTGCGGCGCGACGATTGCGCTTGTCTTGATCATCTGATCAACCTTACCGACATCGTGCCGGAACGTTCCGCGGCTTTCACCAATTCTACCTCGTCGGGGTTGACTGCAAGGATCATGGAACTTTTTCCGCCGGCCAGCCCGGAGGCGTCGCTTACATTCTCATCTACAGCGAGAACTAGCACATTCCCCACAATTATCTGTGTGACATCCTGTTCAGTCCGGGGGTCATGATATGTGGTAATGATGTCAATGTGATCATTGGGCTGTAAGCCTGAGCCGACAAACTTGACGAGATCGCCACTGATGGATACAGCACGCATTCCTTCGGGAATCTTCTGCGTCAAGACGGCAGTCTGGCCGGGGGCCACCAAGTCGAAATCCCGGATCTTTTCTTTGCTGTTGATCTGGTATCGAGTGATCCGGCCGACGGCATCTTCGACGCGAACGATGGCGTTATCGGCAATCAGCTCCTTCGGGCATTTTACCAAGCTAACCATTTCGTGAGTGATCTTTGTGCCTGCCTTGATGTCAGCAGTTGCCACAACGGCGGTTTTCCATCCCTCTTGCAGTCGGTGCGTCTCAGCTTCTAACTGGTGTAACTCGGTTGCAGCAACAACCGGGAGACCCTTGTCAGTTGCGTCAACTTCGGGGCGCGCCTCCACCCAAACGTAAACCGACAGAGAGATCAGACCGGCTGTGCCTATAATCAATCCTACGCCGTTTCCGATGCGGCCACGGGCCGCGGCAACCACTGCTAGCAGAAGTGCGGCAAGCTGCAGAACAACTACAAACGAGAGTGACGCGATAGCGAATACTGAAGACCCTTGCTTAGAACGCACCCAAGTCGTGAAGAGCAAAGAGAGCACTGCCAAACAGAAACACACCCAGCCTCCGATTACTGCTCGCTGCTTCAAGCGATCACGCGCCTTGCTCGTCATCTCGTTTCGAGTCATATCCTTGAATCGCGTCATTCACGAAAGTGTCGATGAGGAAAGGGGTCAGTCTAATTGTCAGCATGAACCTGACGAGATCGCGTTTTACGAAGCCTAATTCAGTGTTGGCGTGGACACAATGCGAAAGTGCCCAGAGCGATCCGCGCAGAAGTGGTTGACTGTTACCGGCAAATCTGGACACTAGCGCGGAATGAATCCGAATCGCAAACCCATCATTGCCGGGAATTGGAAGATGTACAAGACAGCGGCGGAAGCGCTCGCGCTCGTCAACGCGTTGAAGAACGAACTCGTCGGCGTGCGCGAGAGTGATGTTGAGGTTGTTGTGTGTCCGCCGTTCACGGCGTTGTATGCGGTGAGCACGATTGTGCAAGGCGGGCTGATTCAACTCGGCGCGCAGAATGTGCATTGGGAGAAGGAAGGCGCGTTTACCGGGGAGATTGCGGCGACGATGCTGAAGGAACTTTCGGTCCGGTATGCGGTGGTCGGGCATAGCGAACGCCGGCAGTTCTTCGGCGAGACGAACGAGGGAGTGAACAAGCGGGCGAAGGCGGCGTTGGCGGCCGGTATCCGGCCAATCGTGTGTGTTGGTGAAATGTTGGCGCAGCGCGAAGCCGGGCAGACGGAAACTGTCGTTCGCGACCATGTGACCGGCAGTCTTGCCGGATTCAGCAAAGATGATATGCTGGAGACGGTGATCGCCTACGAGCCGGTTTGGGCGATTGGCACCGGCAAGACGGCGACACCGGGACAGGCGCAGGACGTGCATGCGTTCATCCGGAGTTTGATTGCGGCGATGTTCGACCCGCAGATCGCGATGAAGGTGCGGATTCAGTACGGCGGGAGCGTAAAGCCGGATAATGCGAAGGAATTGCTGGCGCAACCGGACATTGACGGCGCGCTGGTGGGCGGCGCAAGCTTGAAGGCCGGGGATTTTGGGACGATTGTGAAAGCGGCGTTGAGGTAAGGAAGGAAACAGAAGAATGAGCGGCATTTTGATTGGAATCCTGACAGCGATCCACGTGTTGGTGGCGCTGGTGATGATCGGGTTGGTATTGATGCAGAAGTCCAGCGAGCAAGGTGTCGGCGCGGCGTTCGGCGGCGGCATGACGGACACTGTGTTCGGCGGCGGGACGACGACGGCGCTGGTGCGGATGACGATTTACTGTGCCTGCACGTTGCTGGCCACGACGTTGATCCTCGCGATCCTGCACTCGCATCGCGGCGCCACGAACCGGTCCGTGTTGCAACGCGCGGTGCAGACCGCACCGGCCGCGCTGCCGACCGCATCGCAGCCGCCGGCCATGCCGCTCGCGCCCACGCCGGCAGATCCGATGCCCGCATCGGAACCCGCCCAAGCACCGTAACCTTCTTTGCCAGGCACTGCCATGAACATGAACCGACTGCTGAGACGAATGAGCGCGGCGGGGGTGGCAATGGCGGTGTTGGTCTTGGCGATTCCGGCAAGCGCGATCGTGGGACGCGTGCCGCGTGCGGAGACCGGGATTGTGACCGGGTTGGTTTTCTACGGCGCGACGGAACGGATTCGCGGTTTCGACCCGGTCGCTTCGGCGGATGTGCCGAGCGCGAAGGCGATTTACAAAATCTACGAAGGCCTCTACGAGTACGAGTATCTTGCGCGGCCCTACCGGGTCCGGGCGAATCTCGCCGAAGGGATGCCGGAAGTCTCGCCGGATGGTTTGACGTACACGTTTCGTTTGCGGAAGGGCGTCCGGTTTCAGGATGATGCGTGCTTCCCCGATGGCAAGGGACGCGAGGTAACGGCGGAAGATTTCCTGTACTCGTGGAAGCGCGTCGCCGACGTGAAGACGCAGAGCCTTTGCTACTGGATCTTCGAAGGGCGCGTGGCCGGCATCGACGAGTTTCATAAGGCGTCGATGGAACGGCAGGTCAGCTACGACGAGCCCATCGAGGGATTCACGGCCCTCGACCGCTACACGATCCGGGTGAAATTGACGCAGCCGTATCCACAACTGATCTGGGTGCTGACGATGAGCTACACGTTCGTCGTGCCGCGCGAGGCGGTCGAGAAATACACCAAGGAGTTTTTGAATCATCCGGTCGGCACGGGACCGTACATGATTGGTGATTGGACGTTCCGCAATTACAGCATCACGTATGTCCGCAATCCCAACTTCCGCGGCGACAAATACCCAACGGTCGCCGGGCCGGGCGACGAAGCGAAGGGCCTGACGACCGATGCCGGCCAGTCGATTCCGTTCCTGCAACAGGTCACGCAATACGTGATCGCGGACAACTCGACCGAGTGGCTGATGTTCTTGTCGGGCCGGCTGGGCCAGTCGGGCCTCTCGAAGGACAACTTCAGCGCGGTCATCTCGGCGCAACAGGGGTTGACGGACGACCTCAAGAAGCGCGGCATCTGGCTCGATAAGTCGCCGGAATTGTGGACGGTGTATCTCGGCTTCAACATGGAAGACCCGGTCGTCGGCTTGTCGAGCGACCCGGCCACCGACGAGCGGCATCGCAAACTCCGGCAGGCGTTGTGCCACACCGTCGATATCAAGAAGTGGTGCACGTTTTACAATGACCGGCAGATGCCGGCCAATAGCCCCATCCCGCCCGGCATGGCGGGGCACGACGAAAACAAACCGCTGCCCTACCCGCGCGACCTCGACCGCGCGAAGAAACTCATCGCTGAAGCCGGCTACCCCGACGGCATCGATCCGAAGACCGGCCATAAGCTCGTGCTGACGCTGGAGACCGGCAGCGCGAGCGAGCCGGAGGAACGCCAGTCGCTGGACTTGCTCGCATCGTTCTTCGGCGAGATTGGCGTCGAACTGCGCGTCAGCTACAACAACTGGCCGGAATTCCTGAAGAAGATGGAACGCAAGCAACAGCAGATGTTCCGGCTGGGCTGGGTGGCCGATTATCCGGATGCGGAGAATTACCTGCAATTGTTCTACACCCAGAGCATCTCACCGGGGCCGAATCACACCAACTACAGCAACCCGAAGTTCGACGAACTCTTTTCGAAAGCCCGCCAGATGCAGGACGGGCCCGAGCGCACGGCGCTCTATATGAAATTGGCGGACATGGTCATCGAGGATTGTCCGTGGGTCACGTTGAGCTATCCGCTGACGTTCGGGCTGCAACAGCCGTGGTTCAAGAACTACAAGTTCCACGCCTTCCCGTACCCGAACATGAAGTTCTACAAAACCGATCCCGATTGGCAGAAGAAATTCATGTAGTCGTCCGTCCTTGTTCGCTCGGCCTGCTCATTCTGTGCGGAGCGCTCGCCTGGCCGGCTTGTGCTGATCTCCTGCCGCCCGGTAGCCAGAGCCTCTTCAACTCCACCGAACGCATCCGGGGCTTCGATCCGGTCACCACCAGCGACACCACCGGCATCGCGGCGATCTGCAAAGTGTACGAGGGACTCTACGAGTACGAGTATCTGGCGCGGCCATATGAATTGAAGCCGATGCTGGCCGAAGGGATGCCGGAGATCTCAGCCGACCGGCTCACGTACACGTTTCGGCTTAAGAAAGGCGTGAACTTCGCTGATGATCCGTGTTTTTCCGGCGGGAAAGGCCGGGAACTTGTCGCCGAAGATTTCGTGTACTCCATCAAACGCCTTGCCGATCTCAAGAATCTCAGCCCGCGTTTCTACAACCTCGAAGGTCGCATTGCCGGCCTCGACGAATACCGGGCGGAGTCCGGCAAGCGCCGCGTCAGCTACGACGAGCCGGTGGAGGGCGTGCAAGTGCTCGACCGGTACACCATTCAGATCAAGCTCAAAGAGCCGTTCCCGCAGTTGGTCTACACCTTGACGCAAAGCGAGACGTTCCCGGTGCCGCGCGAGGCCGTCGAGTTCTACGGCCAGGAGTTCCTCAATCATCCAGTCCCCGACGGTCCGTTCCGTCTCGCCCGCTGGAAGTGGCGCAACTACGCCATCGAGTTCGAGCGCAACCGGCAATATCACGGCGACACGTACCCGGTACGCGGCGCGCCCGGCGACCGGGAGAGAGGATTGCTCGACGATGCCGGTGGGCCATTGCCGTTGCTCGACAAGATCACGCAGTACGTCATCGCGGATGATTCGACGGAGTGGCTGATGTTCCTGACCGGCGGGCTCGGCATGTCCGGCATCTCGCGCCAGAACTTCGACGCGGTGCTGTCCACGCAGTTCGCATTGACGCCGGAGCTGAAGGCGCGGGGCATCTGGCTCGATAAATCGCCGCGACTGGCGACGTACTACGTCGGCTTCAACATGGAAGACCCGGTCGTCGGCCCGAACAAGAAACTCCGGCAGGCGCTGGCCTGCGCGGTGGACTGGGAGAAGTGGGTGCGGTTCTACAACAACCGGCAACTTGCGGCCAAAGGTATCCTGCCGCCCGGCGTGGCCGGGAATGGCTTCGACCTGCCGGCGGTGTTTGCCTTCGACCTCGAGCGCGCGCGCCGGTTGCTCGCGGAAGCCGGTTATCCGAACGGGGTCGATCCGAAGACGGGCCGGCGATTGTTGCTGACGATGGAATCGCCGAGCGCGGCGGACGTGGAGGAACGGCAGACGACGGCGTTGTTGATCAGTTTCTGGGAACAGATTGGCGTGGAAGTCCGGCCCAGCTACAACAACTGGCCGGAGTTCCTGAAGAAACTGGAGCGCAAGGAATGTCAGATGTACCGGGTCGGCTGGGTCGTGGATTCACCGGACGCGTATTACTTCCTGCTGCTGTTTTACAGCAAGAACATCTCGCCCGGCCCGAACAATTCCAACTACAACAACCCGGAGTTTGACCGGCTGTTCGAGCAGGCGCGGGTGCTGGACGATTCGACCGAGCGCACACGGCTCTACCGGCAAATGGAGGCTATCGCGGTGGAGGATTGCTCGGCGATTTTTCTGACGCATCCGCTCGCGTATGGCCTGTTCCAACCGTGGCTGAAGAATTTCAAGTACCACGACCGGCCTTATTCCAACACCAAGTTTTACAAGATTGACCCTGCGTTGAGGCAACGCTAACCTAACTCCTGACCATGCTGGCCTACATCATCCGCCGCGTGCTGTACATGCTTCCCGTGGTCTTTGGTGTGGCGCTGGTGACGTTCGTTCTCTTCAACGTCGTGGGCTGGGATCCGGCGTCGCAGATGTTGGGCCGGCACGCGTCGAAGGACGAGATCGAGGCGCTGCGGACGCAACTGGGCTTGAACCTCCCGAAGTGGGTGAACTGGGAAGCGGCGCGGACGCAGGGGTGGGCGCATGTGTTCGATTCGCAGTGGTTCATGTACTGCCGGCAAATCCTCACCCTCGACTTCGGTCGCTCGTTTGCGTCGAACCAGCGGATCTCCACGTTGATGTTCAACGGCATCGTGCCCTCGCTGGCGTTGGCGGTGCCCATTTTCTTTTTGGAGGCGATCGTGGCCATCGTGATCGCGTTGTTTGCGGCGTACTACCGGAACACGTGGTTCGACCGCTGCGTGGTGGTGTTGTGCGTCATCGGCATGAGCGTGAGCTATCTGGTGTACATCCTCGTCGGGCAGTACGTCTTCGCCTACCGGCTGCAGTGGTTTCCGATTTGGGGATTCGAGTCCGTCCGGTATCTCATCCTGCCGGTGTTCGTGGGATTGGCCAGCGGGCTGGGCGGGGAAGTGCGGTTTTACCGGACGGTGATGCTCGACGAGATGTATCAGGACTACGTGCGCACGGCGTTCTCGAAAGGCGCGTCGCGGCGCGTCGTGCTGTTCAAGCATGTGCTGAAGAACGCGATGATCCCGGTCATTACCCACACCGTCATTGCGATCCCGTACCTCTACACCGGCAACCTGTTGCTGGAAACGTTCTTCGGCATCCCCGGCATCGGTTATCTCGCCGTCGAAGCCATCAACTCCAACGACATCCCGGTCATCAAAGCCACCGTGATGGTCGGCTCGATCCTGTACGTCTTCGCCAGCCTCGTGACGGACATTTGCTACGCGCTGGTGGACCCGCGCATCAAACTGCGATGACAACGGCCACGCTTCCAGAACCGGTCACGACAGCCGCGCAAACCAAGGCGCCGGCAACGCTCTGGCAGATCGCGTGGCGGCAACTGCGTCGTAACCGGATGGCGATGTTCTGCCTCGCCATCATCGTGTTCTATGCCGGCGTCGCGGCGTACGCCGAATGGATTTACTGGTCGTACCGGCTGCGCCAGCAACCCCCGCCGTACAAAGCCGTCGAATTCGAGAACCACTTCGCCAATCCCTCCCGGCAACATCTGCTCGGCACCGACGCGCTGGGCCGCGATGTGTTTCTGCAGGTCATTCAAGGGACGCGCGTCGCGTTTGAGGTCGGCATCCTCACATCCGTGGTCGCGATTCCGATCGCGGTCGTGCTCGGCGCGGTGGCCGGCTATTTCGGGCGGAAAGTGGACGATGCCATCGTGTACGTGTACACGGTGTTCGACTCCGTGCCGTATCTGCTTTTTATTTTCGCGGTCATCATTGTATTTCGAGGGCTGCTGGCCAATACCGGCGGCGGGCAAACGCTCTCGCGCTATTTCGATCCCGGCGTGGTGGCTGCCGCGCTGGGCATCGGTCTGACGACGTGGGTCGGCTTGTGCCGGCTGATTCGCGGCGAGTACATCAAGCACCGCGACCGGCAATACGTGTTGGCCGCGCGGTCGCTCGGCGCCAGTTCGCTCTCGATCATGTTCCGGCACATCTTCCCGAACGTCATGCATCTTGTGATCATCAATTTCTCGCTGCGATTCCCGGGCGCGATTCTCACCGAGGTCGTGCTCAGTTATCTCGGTGTCGGTGTGGCCGGTGAGCCGAGCTGGGGACTGCTCATCAGCGACGCGAAGATTCGGTTGTGGCAGGGACACTGGTACGAACTCGGCGGCGCGACGATCGCGATGTTTTTCATCGTGCTGGCCTTCAACTTGTTTGGCGACGCCCTGCGCGACGCGCTGGACCCGAAACTCCGCACCGCCGACGCCAAGGCCGCATGAAACTTCAGCAACTCGACCACGTGGCCTTGACCGTGAGCGATCTCGGCAAGTCCACCGAATGGTATCAACGCGTCTTGGGTCTGGAGCGCCGCCATCAGGAAGCCTGGGGCGACGAGCCCGCCTTCGTGTGTGCCGGCTTGACCGGCCTCGCACTCTTCCGGGCCGAGAACGCACCCGGCAAGATGACCCATCTGGCATTTCGCGCCGACCGGGAAACATTCGAGGGGGCACAACAAGAGTTGAAACAACAGGGGATCGAATTCGTTTTCCAGGATCACCAGATTGCTCATTCGATCTATTTCACCGATCCCGACGGTCACCGTCTCGAAATCACCACGTACGATTTATGAAGAAGATCAACCTCGCCAAAGTACCGGTCAACAAGTGGGACTCGCCAAAACGCAAGTTCGCCCAACGCTATCAGGGCATCTCCATCGCGCTCGGCGCGCGCAAATGTCCGTTCGACCTCGAACTCTGCACGCTGCCTCCCGGCACGGCCAATTGCCCGTATCACTTCCATTCCGCGCAATGGGAGATGTACCTCGTCGTCAGCGGCACCGGCCAAGTCCGCACAGCGAAAGGGCGCAGCGCGATTCGCCCCGGCGACGCATTCATTTGCCCGCCGAACGAAGCGCACCAGATTATCAACAACAGCAAGCGCGACCTGAAGTACTACGTCATCGCCGACAATCCGGTCTCCGAAGTCTGCTATTACCCCGACAGTAAAAAGTGGGCGATCCCCGGCAAGGTCGTGCGCGTCACCAAAGCGAAATACTTCGACGGCGAAGAATGAGCAACCTCCTCGAAGTTCGTAACCTCCAGATCAGCTTCTTCACTGACGAAGGGGAAGTCCGCGCCGTTGATGGCGTCAATTTCACGATCAAACGCGGCGAGACCCTCGCGCTCGTCGGCGAATCCGGTTGCGGCAAGAGCGTGACGGCGCTGGCGCTGGCGCGGCTCGTCGCCACTCCGCCCGGCGTGTACAAGGGCGGCGAAGTGTTGCTCGACGGCGAAGACGTGCTCAAGATGGACAATGACCGGCTCCGCAAAATTCGCGGTGCGAAAGTCTCCTACATCTTTCAGGAGCCGGCCACGTCGCTCAACCCCGTCTTTCGCATCGGCACGCAAATCAGGGAAGTCCTCCAGCTTCACCGACCGGATGCGGCCACCGCCGCCGAGGTCGTCCGGCTGCTCAAACTCGTCCGCATACCGGATCCCGAGCGTCGCGTGCGAGACTATCCGCATCAACTCAGCGGCGGCATGCAACAGCGCGTCATGATCGCCATGGCGCTCGCCTGCAACCCGGCCTTACTCGTCGCCGACGAGCCGACCACGGCGCTCGACGTGACGATCCAGGCGCAGATTCTCGATTTGCTCCGGGAACTCAAACAGAAGCTCGGCATGAGCATGTTGCTCATCACCCACAACCTCGGCATCCTCGGCGATCTCGCCGAGCACGTCGCCGTCATGTACTCCGGTCGCGTCGTCGAGTACGCGCCCGCACCGGCTCTGCTGCGGAAACCGCATCATCCCTACACGCTCGCGCTGATGCGTTCCGTGCCGCGTCTCGGCGAACGCGCCCAACGTCTCCAGACCATTCCCGGCACTGTGCCCAGCGCGGCGCAATTGCCGGCCGGCTGCAAGTTCAACCCGCGCTGCGATCGCGCCCAACCGGATTGCGCGCAAGAACCGGAAGCCGGACTCTTGCCGGCGGACAACGCCGACCGGCTGGTGCGATGCCAGTATTGGAACAAACCCGAACTGAAGCGAGCGATCCCGTGAGCCTCGTCGAAGTCAATAATCTCAAAGTGCATTTCCCCATCCGCGCCGGTGTCCTGCAGCGGCAGGTCGGCGCCGTGCGCGCGGTGGACGGCGTCAGCCTCACGATCAACGAAGGCGAATGTCTTGGCCTCGTCGGTGAATCCGGTTGCGGCAAGACGACGCTCGGTCGCACGATCCTCAAACTCATCGAGCCAACCGCCGGCAGTATTCAGTTCGACGGCAGGGATGTAACGAAGCTAGCCGGCGCCAATCTCAAGCCGTTTCGCCGCAAAGCGCAGATGATGTTTCAGGACCCGTACGGTTCGCTCAACCCGCGCATGACCGTTGGTAACATCATTGGCGAATCACTGCGCATCCACAAACTCTGCGCGAACAAGCAGGAAGCACGCGACCGGGTCGCCGAGTTGCTCAACGCGGTCGGACTCCGGCCCGAGCACGCCCGCCGGTACCCGCACGAATTCAGTGGCGGCCAGCGTCAACGCATCGGCATCGCCCGCGCGCTGGCTGTGCAACCGAAGTTCATCGTCTGCGATGAGCCGGTCAGCGCGCTCGACGTGAGCGTTCAGGCCCAGATCATCAACCTGCTCAGTGAACTGCAGGAGAAGTTCAAACTCACGTACTTGTTCATCGCGCACGACCTCGCCGTCGTCGAACACATCAGTGACCGGGTGCTCGTGATGTATTTCGGCAAGATCGTGGAGTCCGCCAGCGCCGAGCAGATTTACGCCAACCCGCAGCACCGGTACACGCAGGCATTGCTCTCGGCTGTGCCGGAGATGGACCCGGCCCGCAAGCATAAGCGCATCGTCCTCGACGACATCTCACCTGAGCAGGCTCGCGCCGCGATTCAGGACAAGAAGATGGACTGGCGCGAAGTCAGCACCGGCCACTTCGTCGCCGTGGATGCCGGCTAACCGCGAGGTGTTACCGGTTCAGCAACCTCCAATTCTCGCTCGAACAATCGGTAGAGGGCGGGGAGCACGAAGAGCGTCAAGAACGTGGAGGAGACCAGGCCGCCGATGACGACGGCGGCGAGCGGCTTCTGGATTTCGCTGCCGGGACCTGTGGCGAACAGCATCGGCACGAGACCGAGCGCGGCCACGAGCGCGGTAATCAAGACCGGACGGAGTCGCAACGCCGCGCCCTGCACAACGGCATGTTCAATCATCTGACCGCGTCGGCGCAATTCGTTGAAGTAGCTGACCATCACGACGCCGTTGAGCACCGCGACGCCGAACAGCGCGATGAAACCAACGCTGGCGGAGACGCTCATGTTGAAGTGGCCGAGGATGAGCGCAAGAATACCGCCGATGATCGAGAAGGGAATACCGGTGATGATGAGCAGGGCTTGTTTCAACGAGTTGAAGCTGCTGAACAAGAGGATGAAGATCGTGACGAGCGTGAGCGGCACGACGATGGCGAACCGGCGCATCGCGCGCTGCTGATTTTCAAACTGTCCGCCCCACGTGAGCAGGTAGCCGGGCGGCAATTTCACGGCGGCGTCAATTCGCTGCTGCGCCTCTTTGACGAAGCTGCCGATGTCGCGGTCGGTGACGTTGCACTCAATCACGATGCGGCGCTGGGCGCTTTCGCGGCTGATTTGGGCCGGGCCTTCCTTCAAATAGACGTTGGCGAGTTGGCCGAGTGGCAGACGCGCACCGCCCGGCGTGTCCACGAGAATGTTGCGGATTGGTTCGAGGTCGTTGCGGTACGATTCGGGAAAACGGACGGTGACGCCGAACGATTTTTGTCCCTCGAACACGCGCGAGGCTTCCTTGCCGCCGATGGCGGTTTCGATGATCTCGTTGATGTCGGCAACATTGATGCCGTACCGGGCGATCTTGTCACGGTCAATATCCACTTCCAAGTAGGCCAGTCCGCTCACCTTTTCCACGTTCACGTCGGCTGCGCCCCGGACTTTGCCGAGCACGCGGGCGACTTCTTCGCCTTTCTGTTTGAGCGTGTCGAGGTCGTCGCCGAAGATCTTGATGCCGATGGCGGATTTGACGCCACTGACCAGTTCGTCCACGCGCAGCGCGATGGGCTGTGAGAAACTGGCGGCGACGGCCGGCAATTGTTCCAGTTGCTCGCGCATCTTTTCCACGAGTTCGTCTTTGCTCTGCGCGGTCGTCCATTCCTCACGCGGCTTCAGCGTAATGATCACGTCGCTGATCTCGACGCCCATCGGGTCGGAAGCGATGTCGGCGCGGCCGGTTTTCGAGACGACATCAATGACTTCGGGGAACTGCTTGAGCAGCTTCTCGGCTTGCTTCTGTAACTCCAGCGACTGCGTCAGCGAGATGCTGGGAATGCGAAACGTCTGCACGGCGACCGAGCCTTCGTCGAGCGTCGGTAAGAACTCCGTGCCGATCAACGGATACAATGCGAGGCTACCGGCCAATGATACTAACGATACGAGGATGACGATCTTAGGATGTCGCACGCACCACATCAGCGGCGGCAGATACGCGCTTTTCAAAACGTGCAACAGTTTCGGGTCATGCTCCATTTCTTTCTGCGGCAAAAACCATGTGCACAATGCCGGCACGAGTGTCAGCGACAAGAGCAGCGAACCCGCCAGCGCGAAGGAGATCGTGTACGCCAGCGGCGAGAACATTTTGCCCTCGAATCCTTCCAGCGTGAACAACGGCAGAAATACCACGATGATAATCACGATCCCGAACACGATGGGACGACCGACTTCTTTGGCAGCGTAGAGAACCGCATGAGTTTTGTCCGTGTGGTGATGCTTGTCGTCCGGCGAACGCTTTTCGGTGAGATGTCGGAACACATTTTCGACCATCACCACCGCGCCGTCCACCATCATGCCGATGCCGATGGCCAGGCCACCGAGCGACATCAAGTTGGCCGACATGCCGGCCCAATGCATCATGATAAACGCGGCCAATGCAGCCAGCGGCAATACGACGGTCACAATGATGGCTGACCGGAAATTCCCAAGCAACACGACGAGCACAATCAGCACGAAGATCGCGCCTTCTTGCAGCGCCTTGGTCACGGTATGAATGCACTTCTTCACTAAATCGGTGCGGTCGTAAAACGGAACAAGCTCGACGCCTTTGGGCAGCGCCTTCTGAATCGCCGGCAGCTTCTCCTTCACCGCCTCGACCACATCGCGTCCACTCGCGCCCTTCAACATCAGCACGATGCCGCACGCAACCTCGCCTCCACCGTTCATGGACACCGCGCCCTGCCGCAACTCCGGGCCGATGACGATTTCCGCCACGTCGCGCACGTAGATGGGCGTTCCTTCGTGCGACGCGACAACGATGTTGGCGATGTCGTCGGTGGAGTTGACCAAACCGAGGCCACGCACGACCCATTGCTCGCTTTTGTGCTCGATGAAATTGCCGTTGGCGTTGGCGTTGTTTTTCTCGACGGCTTCGAAAACTTCTTTCAGCGTCAAGTCGTGCGAGGTCAGCCGGTCGGGATTGACAATGACCTGATACTGCTTCACCAATCCACCGAAACTGTTCACATCGGTCACACCGGGCACAGTCCGCAGGAGGGGGCGCACGATGTAGTCCTGAATCGTCCGCAACTCCATCGCGGTGTATTTGCCGTCCTTGCTTTGGAGCGTGTATTGGAAAATCTCGCCCAAGCCGGTTGTGATCGGGCCAAGCCCCACTTCGACGCCTGCCGGCAATTTGTCTTTCGCTTGCTGCAATCTCTCGAAGACCAGTTGCCGGGCGAAGTAATCATTTACCCCATCCTCAAACACCACCGTCACCATCGCCAACCCAATCTTGGACACGGAACGAACTTCGGCGAGGCGCGGCAAGCCGCCCATTTCGACTTCGATGGGAAACGTCACAAGCTTTTCCACTTCGGGCGGCGACATCGCGCCGGCTTCCGCGATGACCTGCACCTGGACGGTCGTCACATCCGGGAACGCATCAATTGGAATGCGCAGCACCGCCAGCACGCCAAACGCGACGAGCACCAGCGTCGCCAGCACGACGAGGAAGCGTTGCTTGACGGAAAACTCGAGAATCTTGTCAATCATGATGGGTCATTCCTCGCCGAGTTCGCCCTTGAGCAGTTCTGATTTCAGAATGAAGCTGCCCTTCGTCACGACGCGCTCGCCTTCTGTGAGGCCGTCCACGATTTCGGAGCGTCCGTTTTGCTCACGCCCGACTTTTACGACGCGCTTGGCAAACTCATTGGGATTGCCGGCCACGAAGACGACTTGCTGGTCTTCAAGCGTCTGCAAGGCGTCGTCAGGAATCGCGAGCACGTTTTCGAGCACGCTGGTCACAATCTCCACGTCGGCGAACATGCCGGGCTTGAGCTTGCCGCCGGTGTTGTCCACTTCGATGCGCGCTTCGACGGTGCGGGTTTTTTCCTCCACCTCGTGCCCGATGAGTACGACCTTGCCGGGGAATGTTTCCTGCGGATAGGCCAGCACTCGCAGAATTGCCTGCTGGCCAACGCGCACGGCGGCAATGTCCTTCTCCTTGATTTCAGCAATGCCCCAAACGTTCTTGAGATCGCTGATGGTGTAGAGTTCTTTCGCCCTGTCCACCGCTTCGCCGACCGTCCCATGCCGCTCGATGACTTGGCCGGCAATGGGCGCTTTCAGTTCAAGTGGCTTGTTGAGCAGTTCGGGGCTGTCCACCAACGCCATCACGTCGCCCGCCTGCACTTGCGAGCCGATGTCGTGAGTCATTTTCGCAATCCGCCCCTCAAACGTGGACGTGACCTTAGCCGTCTGGTTTTGGTTGAAAGCAACGCGGCCCGCACTCCGAATCGTCATCGGCAAATCGCCGCGCGCGACCGGTACCGTTTCGACGGTCACCAACTTGAGACTTTCCTCGCTCAGCTTCACGGTGCCGGAGTGACCGGCTGGCTCGCCTTCCGGTTCCGCGTTTTCTTGTTTGGTGCAGCCGGCAATGGCAATGGACAGGATCAGAATTCCGAGTTGTTTCATTTAGGGTTTCTCCTTGAGTTCATCCAACGGCACGCCCACCGCCGATTCCAATTCAGCGCGAGCGTCATAAAGTTTCTGCAATGTCTCCAAGTAATCAGCCTGCGTGTCGAAATAGGTGCGCAACGTCTCCAAATAGATCAGCAGTGTGGTGCGACCTTCGGAGTAGCTCTGCGAGGCTGCGTCCAGCGCCGTCTTTAGTTTCTCGCGCAATGCCGGCGTGAAATACGCCAGCCCTTCCGTCGTGGCCGCAAGATTCTGCCGCGCGCTCGCGACATCCCGTAAAATCTCCTGTTGCAGCTTATCGAACTCGGCCAGCGCCTTCTGCTGTTCGGCGGTCGCCGTGGCGATTTCACCGCGCTTGCGATCCCACAGCGGCAACGGCAACGACACGCCCAGCCCGTAAATCTGTTCGTCCTTGGTGTATTCCAGACTCGGCCCGATCGTGAAATCCGGCAGCCGTGATTTGCGTGCCGACCGCACATTTAACCCCGTTCGCTCAATCTCCGCCGCCTGCACTTGGAGGCTGGGATTGCGCGCAGTCGCTTCCTCCAACAACATCGCCTCGCCCGGCAACGCGACACCATCACCAAGCTCACCGGCGACTTCGAGCGCCCCGGTCGGTTTGCGGCCCAGCAGCGCGTTCAGTCCAGCGCGCGCCGTCCCAACCTGCGCTTGCGCTTCGCGCACAGCCTTTTGCGCTGTGACCACTTCCACCTCGGCCTTCGTCGCCTCGAACTCCGGCGCAAACCCACCCTCAACTTTTCTCTTCGCTGCCTCGGCGAATGAGTTCGCGAGCGCCAACTGCTGTTCCTTCAAAGCGACAATCTGCTGCGCCGTTAGAATCGAGTAGTATGCTCGGCGGACTTGAATCGTAAGTTGGAACCGGAAACCAGCCAACGCCAACTCACGAGCCTCGACATTCTTCTGTGCTACGGCACGTCGCAGCGTGCGCTTACCGGGAAACTCGAAGGTCTGCGTCAGTTCGAGATCGCCATGAAACTCCGAACCTTCGCCGCGCACATGCTTCACCCCGGGCACGGCGGCCAATTCGGGGTTCGACCAAGTCCGTGCAGTCGTCGCTTCCCCTTTCGCCGCCGCAACGTCGGCGGCGAGGGCGCGAAGCTCTGGATTCCTTTCCCGTGCCTCTACAATCAGTTGTTCCAACGTCAGCGTTTCCGCCAACGCGACGCTGCCGTCCAACAAGAGGGCCGCAAAAAACACAGTGCTACACAATCGATTCATCAAATTCTCCAGTAAGGGTTAGTGGCCCGGCACACATGCGCCGCGCGGGGAACTCTCAATCGAGTCGAGAGACAGGACGGGCGTCGAAGCCCGTTACGCTTTGGGAGGATTAAAGATGGAAGCCGCGAACAACGGCAGCTTCAAGGGAGGCGAGAATTCTACGACTTGTTGACTGCCAAACGACAGCGGGATTCCGTTGCCAACGCACACCGCGAGGGCCGGACAGTGACAACCACAACTCACCGCGGCCGGACAGTCGCTCTGCGCGTCGCAATTGCGATGTGGATCTTTGGAGGAACTGGCGAACGCGCAATCCACCAGCCCCAAAACGAAGCTGATGAACAGCAAGACGGCAAATTGTCGATAGCTTCTCCGAAACATACGCACGAAGATTGTCGTAAGCATTCGACAACATCAAGAGCAATTTGCTCAATTGATCCTTGATCAGCGGAATCTAGCTTGCCAGAGACCCTTCGACAAGACGGGTCTACGAGATGCACTGGCCTTTCCGCTCTCTCGGAACCGCCACCTCGCGTCGGCGCGCACCCGGTAATCGGGCGCAATCTGCAGCGCGGTGTTGTATTGCAGGACGGGAAGGTCGACGACGGCTAGCTGCGGTGCCGGATAGCCGACGTAATCCCGACTAACAACAACGCTGCTCCGAGCGTACACACGATCGCCGCGCCGGTCGGCAAATCCATCGCGTACGACGCCCACAAACCGGCCACGCTCGCGACCGTCGCGACGGTCCAACCAATCGCCAGTCTTGCCGGCAGTGATTCGGCCAGGAACGCGCCGCATACGGCCGGCACGATCAGGTACGAGAACACGAGCAGCACGCCGCCGATTTGCACGAAGCTCGTGACGACGAATCCGAACAGCGCGTAAAACAAGAAGTCCCACCACCGCGACGACCGGGGCGAGTTCCGGTCGAACGACAGCGCGTGGAATCGCCGGCGAAACACGAAATGCACCGCCGCGATCACTGCGTACAGCGCGAACGTCCTCCCGACTTCTGCTGGCCGCACCAACAGCACATCACCGACGAGTGTCCGGCGCAGTTCCTCGTTGCCTTCGGCGCTGCGACTCAACAGCAAGATGCCGAACGCCGCCGCCACGACGTACACGATGCCGATCAAAGCCTCTTGAGGCACTCGGTGATTCTTCGTGCGCGTCACCGTAAAAATACCGGCGCCGACGATGGTAAAGCTTGCCGCCCACGCGTACGTTTGCCAATCGTGCGCGTCGTAGCCGAGCAGGATGGCGACGCAATTGCCCAGCGCCGCGACCTGCGCCAGCGCGAGGTCCACGAAGATGATCTCGCGCTGGACGATGTGCAGCCCGAGATACACCAACAATCCCGGCAACAACAGACACGCCAGCAGCGGCCAGCGCATGACTTGAAAGGCGTCCATCATTTCGCCAACTCCTTCGCCAGCGCATTGACGAGGTAATCCATCATCTCGACGTAGCCGGCTTCCGTGCCCTTGACCCCGCCGGGATATTGCGTGACCGGCACCACTGTGGCCCCGGTCTCGGCGGCGACCGTCTCAGCCGTCTTGCGATTCTGATACGGCTCGACGATGACGACGCGCAGATGTTCGGCTTTCATTCGACTGATCACGGCTGCCAGGCTGGCCGGCGTGGGCGGGATGCCGGGCTTCGGTTCGAGAAACAAATCAATCTTCAACCCGAACCGGCTGGCAAAATACAACCACGTGTTGTGATACGCCACGACACGCCGGCCGGCGACCGGCGCCACCAGCTTCTGCCATTCGAGCATCTTCGCGTCGACGCGCTCGTTGAATTTCGTGAGATTGCCGTCATACGTGCCGGTATTCTTCGCGTCGGTCTTTGCCAACGCTTCGGCGATGCGTTGGGCGGCGATCTTGCCGTTGACGGGGTCGGTCATGAAATGCGGGTTGCCGGATGCGTGCACATCACCCTTGGAACGGTCGAGTGCGACCGGCACTTCGAGTAATTGCACGCCCGGTGCGATGGCGACACGAACTAGCTTTGCGTTGCGCGCGCCTTCCAATAACGGCGGCAACCAGCCGATCTCCAACTCCGCGCCGCCCTCGATCAACACGTCCGCACGCGCGAGTTTCACCACGAAACTCGGTTTCGGATCCACGAAGTGCGTGTCCTCGGTCGGCTTGGCCAAGGAGACGACATCGACGTTGTCGCCGCCGACCGCGCGGGCAATGGCGGCGAGGTCCGGCGTGGTGGCGACGACGTTTAGTTTGGCGTGCGCCACGGCCGGCGCGAGCAGCGCGAACAGTGCGATTGATTTCAGATTCATTGTGTCTCCTCAGAACTTATGCGCCGCATGGGCGCCGAGCAGGAATTCGAGTTGCATCCAGACGGAGTGCTCGTTGCCGAACACTTGGCCATGGTCGTAGTTGTATTGCAGCCGGAGTTTCGAAAACTCACTCGGATACCACGTTACGTTGGGCGCGATGCGCGTGCGATCTTCCCCGGTATTGCCGCTGACAAACTCGCCGCGCAGGCCGGCCACCCAGCCGAGACGGAATCCATACAGCACCTGCGAGTAGAACCCCCAATCGTGGAAGGTTTCCGCGGGTAGCGGGACGGTCGGATCGGCGCCGGCTTCGTAGTCGCGGTACATCGCCTCGGTCTGCCACGACACGAAAGGAAAACCGCCGTGCGCTACCGCTGACTTCCATTTCCAGAACACGTCCACGCCGTAGATTTGCGTCCGCGTGTTCGCCCCGCTGTCGTTCGGGCCGAATGCTGCCGACGCGCCGAGCAACAACGTTTGCGTGTCGCTTAGCTCGAATGAACTCGTCACTCGCGGCACATACAGCAGATCGCCCAGACTCCGCAGCGCGCGTTCGACAGGCGTGCGCCCAAACGTGTCCTCGGGGTTGCGGAAACTGAAAGCCGTGCCGCCGTTGCCGTTCAGTACCGCCAACATCAATTCGGTATAGAACGGCGTCGGTGCCAGCCACGAGATGCGCATGCCAGGATTGCGAAGCCCTTCGGGGCCGAACATGCGGTTGTTGACGAGAGGCTGATCCACAAACGCCCACGCGTGGGGATGCTGTGGGTTCTGCCGGCCAAACTCCGTGAAGAACTGGCCCGCTTTAGCCTGTAGGTTCCACGGCAACGAAGTCGTCAGCAAGAATGCCTCTTCGAGTTCGATCGTCGTCTCGGACTCCTCATCCAACTTCAGGACGATGTTCGCGAAGCCCCTGAAATACGGGTCAACCGCTCCGTCAAATGCGATCTCCGCATTCGGGACGGTAAACCCGCGCTGCGCAGGATCGTGGTCGCCCTGCTGGATCATCCGCACATCCGATGCGGTGGACCAGCCGAGGTCGGCCAACAGACCGAAGCTCACGTTCATGTACGCGCTGCCGGCTTTGACGAGCGTGATGGGCTGCGACGGCGATGACGGCTGCGTCGTTGTTGCGGCGGGCGGCGGCAGTGAGGCCGGCTCATTCGCGCGCGCGGCTTCGACAGCTTCCTTCACGCGGCGTTGGACTTCTTGTTCGATCCACGGCTTGAGGTCTTCGACGACCTTCTTGCGAATCTCCTCTTCCGACTGCGCGCGCGCGACCATGGACGTCAACGCGAACAGAACAGCGAAACAACTCCAAAGATATTTCTTCATGGCTCTCCTCCAAAGTTTGGTTCACCGCGCTCCGACAATGCGGGCGAGGTAGTTCAAGTGGGAAACGACACCGGCAACGAAGTTATGCCGGGGAGAGCGGAGGAGCGCGGGAAGCGGTGGCGGGAACGAAGTCGTGCGGAATCGTGACCGACTCAACAACCGGCGCGGTCAGCCACCGCACCGCAAAACAAATCGAGGCGACTTCGACCGGCGCGTCGGCTTGACCGGTCACGCGCCAAACGCAGGCCGCGCAATCGGCTGGGTGGCCGGCACCGCGTTGAAGCTCGTGATGGTGGACAACACCCAGCACCAGCGCCACGGCAAGATACAGCAGAAGAACGAACGCGGTTGTGATCCGAGCCTTCATCGCGTGGCGACAGAGTGGCGGGGGCTTGAGAAAAAGTCAAGCCCCCCACCCGTCCATTAGAACCGCCACGTCATCGCCGCGCGTATCCGGTAGTCCGGCACGATCTGCACCGCGGTGTTGTTTTGCACAACCGGCAGGTCAATGCCCACATCGGCGTTGAGCCGGTCGCGCCACGTGACCGACACTTCCGGGCCGAGGTAAACCGCAGTAATGCCGGTGTCCTCGGCGGCCGCGCCTTGAAACGTGTCCGTACCCTTCGACTCGCCGGACACGTTGAACTGCAGCGTCGCCGTGCCGGTATGCGACAACCACACGTACACGCCCGGCCCGCCGTTCCACGTCAGATCGTTGGCGTACCGGTAATCGAAGTCACCCTCGCTGCGGATCGCGTATTGCAATGCCGCGCTCGCGAACAATCGTTTCCATCGCGCCAGCACGGAGCCGCCGATGATGCCGTCCGTCGAGCCGCTGCCGAGCGCGAGATCGTGTCCGTGCACGCCACTCTCGGGCGCGCCGGGCACTTCAATCTCGTTCAACTCTTCCGCAAGGCGGTCGCTTCGGCCGGTCGGGAACTTCAATCCGCCGAGCACGTTGACGACAATCGTGGTGTCCTCCGTGAATCGCTGGAACACGGTCACGTTGGCGGTCAGCGATGCGTCGCCGATGCCGGACTCGTGGCCGGTATCAATCGCGAATCCTTCCGGTCGGCGAAACGACCGGTAAATGACCGGGAGGTTGAACTGCACGCCGAGGCGGTTGTTGAACTGGTAGCCGACGATCAACTGCGTGATCGAGCTGTCGAGCCGTTGCCCGACCGCATCCGGCACTTCGTCGCCGTTCTCACGCAACGTCCCGAAGTGCGTGAACTGTTCGAACACGCCCACACTCCAACCCGGCCTCACCTCCTTCGCTTCCGTGGCAGTGTACACCGCGCATAAATCGCAGGCCTGCGCCGCGCCCGCGCCCGACAATACGACACACAACACGACTGAAAGACACTTCATCGGAGTTTCTCCTCGTTGAAGATTTCGATTGAACGACGCTCGCTAGACGGCAACGAGGAACTTCGGCGGCGGGTCGGGCGGCTCGAACAGTGGAACTGCCGGCGTGGAAGCCGGACACTCAACGACACGCACCACATCCAGCTTGCCGGTCGGCTTGGCGGCCGGCACCGGCACGAAATCCAACTTCATCACAAAGACCGTCGTACCCGGTGACGTGTCGCGACAGTTGGCCGGGCGCAACAGCACATCCGCGAGATTGCGGGGCTCGTCGCCTTGACAGCAGCACTTGCCGGCCGTCTCGTCGTCGGAACAACCGCACGTGTCCGCTTCCGCCAGCAGCGGCCGCAGCGCCGGCAAGACGCACAGATTCAAGACCAGTGCGAGCATCTGGCCGGCGATGAAGATTGCTTTGACGATCAATCGCATTACGGGAACAGGCCGCGGAGTTTCTTGGCTTCGGCGATTTTGCTGATGCCGAGGGCGAGGGCAGCGTCGCGCATGTAGACGTTGTTCTTCTTGGCGAACTGGAGGACCTGATGGTAGGCAGTCTCCATTTGCCGGTACAGTTTGTCGTTCACTTCGGCTTCCGTCCAGAAGAAGCTCTGCAAATCCTGCACCCACTCGAAATAACTGACGATGACGCCGCCGGCGTTGCAGAGCACGTCCGGGATCAGAAAGATCTCCGGGTTTTGGCGCAACACGTCGTCGGCTTCGATGGTCGTGGGGCCGTTGGCGGCCTCGGCGAGGACGCGGCACTTTAGTTTGCGGACGTTGTGGCCGGTAATCTGGCGTTCCAGCGCGGCCGGGATCAGCACGTCGCACTTGAGTTCCAACAACTCGTCGTTGCTGATCCGGTCGCCGTCGCCCTTGTACTCGCCGAAGTTGCCGGCCTTGGCGGCGTAATCGATCATCGCATTCACGTCGAGCCCGTTCGGGTTGTAGAAGCCGCCGGTATAGTCGCTGACCGCAATAACCTTCGCGCCGAACCGGTGAAGTTGTTGGGCGGCGACCGAGCCGACGTTGCCGAAACCTTGAATGGCGATGGTCGCACCTTCGCTCGTCATGTTGAGTTGTTCCATTGTGCGGTTGACGAGGTAGGCGACACCGCGGCCGGTGGATTCTTTGCGCCCGGCCGAACCGCCGAGCGCGACGGGCTTGCCGGTCACAATCTGCGGCACCGGGTTGCCGACGTGCATCGAATAGGTGTCCATCATCCACGCCATTGTCTGCTCGTTCGTGCCGACGTCCGGCGCCATCACGTCGATGTGCGGGCTGATGAACGGGATCATCTCCTGCGTGAAGCGTCGCGTCATGCGCTCCAGTTCGCCGCGCGACATCTTGTGCGGGTCGCAGGTCACGCCGCCTTTCGCGCCGCCGTACGGCAACCCGCACAGCGAACATTTCCAGCTCATCCACATCGCCAGCGCCGCGACTTCGCCGAGCGTCACGTCGGGATGATACCGGAGTCCGCCTTTCGTCGGGCCGACCGACAAATGATGCTGCACCCGGTAACCGGCAAACATTTCCGTATGTCCGTCGTCCATGCGTGTCGGGACGGTGACGATGAACGCGCGCTTGGGCGTCTTGGTGCGGACGCGTTCGCTTTGCGAGAGGTTCAGGAAGTCGGCAACGCGATCGTACTGCTGGCACGCCATCACAAAGGCCGGGGACTGCATGAATTCGTCAAGCATGGTGTTCTCCTGGTATGATGACTCGCAGTGCGCCGGGCACGACCGAAAATTTCACGGGCGTCGTGCCAGCGAATTCGCCGTCGAGTTCAAACGGTTGCGCGCCGTCGTGTACGTAGGTTTCGCACTGAAAGTATTTCACGTCCCGCCGCGCCGTGTGCCGCCCCAGCACGACCGCCAGCGCAGCGAACAAGCTCGGGCGTTCCATCACGCAGACATCCAGCCGGCCATCACTTGGCGACGCCTGCGGAAACAGCGTGAACGGCCCGCCGTAGTACCGGCCATTGCCGATGAAGATGGCCGGTAGCGCCGGCCTCCGGCGCAGCACGCGCAGCCCGGCCACCACATAACTCAGCGGGCCGATTTTCTTCTTCAATTCCCAACTCGTCTCCTGAATCGTCGCCGCATCGAACCCGATGCCGGCCAACTGCACGAAGTACCGCCGTTGCCCGCCGGCATCTGCGACGCCGAGGTCGAACGCCGCTACGTGCCGCTGCTCGATCACGTCCCACGCCGCGGCGATGCGCAGCGGGATGCGCAGCTCCCGCGCAAACACGTTCGCCGTGCCGAGTGGCAAAACCCCGACCGGCACCTGCGAGGTGCCGAGGCCGTTGACCACTTCGTTGATCGTGCCGTCGCCGCCGGCGGCGATGATCGCGTCGAAGCCTTGCCGGAGGGCTTCGCGGGCCAGCCGTGTGGCGTCGCCCGCGCATTGCGTCGGCGCGAGCACGACCCGGTCGGACTGCTTTGATTCGAGGAATTGCCGGAGCCGCTGGGATTTTTCGCCGCGTGCGGCGGGGTTGAAGATAACGAATGCCCTGTTCATGAATGGGAGCGTGCGCTATTCTAAGCGTGGAGGTCTGCGAATGAAAGCGGCAAAAATCCTCGGCATCATTCTCGTCGTGTTCATCCTGGTCGTGGGGGGCGTGTTGTTCTACGCCACCCGGTATCTCCAGTCACCGGCGTTCAAAGCCACGGTGTTGAGCCGCGCGCGCAGTGTCGTCGGCGCAGAGGTCAGCATTGACGGGTTCGACGTATCGGTCCTCAGCGGCATCACGCTGGGCAACGTGAAAGTGGCGAACCCAGCCGGATTCGCCGGTAACTTGCTGACGGCGGATGCGTTTGTGTTGCGCTACCGGCTGCTGCCACTGCTCAGCAAACGCGTCGAGATCGAACAGCTTTCCCTCGACAAGGCGGTGATCACGCTGACGCGCAACGCGAGGGGCGACTGGAACTACGAGAAGATTGGCGGCGCTGGCGAGCCGGCAGAGCCGGCCACTTCGTCCGCGCCCGCTGGCGTTCCGCTCGATGTGACGTTGTCGAGTCTAGCGATGAATCACGCGAGCGTGGTGATGCTCGACGAGGCCGGTAAGGTCCTGCTGTCTCTCGACGACGTGAATCTTGCGACGTCAGCGAGTCTGGCCGGCGGGAAGTTGTCCGGCAACGGCAAGGCCGGCATCAAAACCGTCGCGGTTGCAAGTTCGTTGTTCGTGCGCAAGCTCAGCGCGCCGGTCGCGATCTCGACGGACGCGGTGAAGCTTGCGCCGCTGGATGGTTCGATTGCCGGCGGCACGGTCTCCGGTGAGGCGGGGCTGCGGCTGACCGGCGGCACGACATACATGGCGGACGTGCAGGTGAAAGACGCGGACATCGCGAAGATGATCGAGGAAGCCGGTGTGACGAAGAAGGTCATGACCGGCAAGCTGCAGTTGACAACGAAGCTCGAAGGCACCGGTGGCCTGCCGACGATTGCCGGCAGCGGCAAGGCATCGATAACCGGCGGTCAGGTCGCGGAGATTCCGCTGCTGAACACGTTGGCGACGTTGTTTCAGATCAATGCATTGAAGAGCCTGAAGTTTACCGAGTGCGTGATCGAGTTCACGATCAAGGACAACGTGATGCAGACGCCGGTGATCCGCATGATCGCGCCGGACGTGCAGATTACCGGCAAAGGCAGCGTGTCGCTGGCGGATTATTCGTTGAATCACACGATGACGATCGCGTTCACGACGAATTCATTGAGCGCGACGCCGAAGGAGATCCGCAGTTTGTTCTCGCCGCGCAAAGACGGGATGCTGACGATGGACTTCAAAGTGTGGGGGCCGTACGACTCGCCGAAGACCGATCTCACCGACCGGCTCGTCAAAGGGGCCGCGAACAAACTGCTCGAACAGTTTCTGAAGTAGCCGATGCGGATCATTGCCGGAATCGCGAAGGGATTGCCGTTGGCGGTGCCGGGCGGTGATGTCCGGCCAACTTCAGACCGGGTTCGGGAAGCGATCTTCTCCAGTCTTGGCGAACGCGTCGTCAGCGCGGATGTGCTGGATCTTTATGCCGGCAGCGGCGCGCTTGGATTGGAAGCGGCCAGCCGGGGAGCGCGACGCGTCGTGTTTGTGGAGAAAGCGTGCGGAAGTTTGGCGGCGATGGAACGAAACATCGCGAAGTTTCGCAAAGGCCGGCAGGTCGAGTGCGAATTGAACATCCGCCGGGGAGATGTGTTGCCGGTGTTGAGCCGGCAGGGCGACGTGTTCTCGTTGATTTTTGCCGATCCGCCGTACGGCGAGCCGGTCGGGCCGTTGTTGGCGGCAATGGAGCGGAGCCGGCTGCTCGCGGATGCCGGGGTGTTTGTGTTTGAGTCGGCGAAGCGCGACATGGTGGTGGTGGCGTTGCCGTGGATTGTGCGGCGCGAGGCGGTGTACGGCGATACGCGGGTCAGTTACTTGGAACGGCCGCGAACGCCGGCGCGGGCGTGAACGCCGGACCGTTGTCGAGCGCTTCCTCGGCGAGCATCTGGGCGACGATGGGAAGTTTCTTCTGCACTCGCTTCATCGCTTCTTCCGCTTTGGCGTGCTCGCCGATTTCGGTGTAGGCGAGGCAGAGCCAGACCCACGGGGTGACGTCCTCGGGGTTGAGCTTGAGGGCTTTTTGGTACGCGTCGACGGCGTCGTGATATTGGCCCCTGGTGTGATAGATGTTGCCGAGATTGTTGAGGGCGACGACGAAGTTCGGCTTCAATTCGAGCGCGCGCTCGTAGGCTTGAATGGCCTCGTCGTATTTGACGCGCGCGGCGTAGGCGTCGCCGAGACTGCACCACGTTTGCGGATCGTTCGAATCGACGCGCAACAGCCGGTAGCTGTTCTCGATGACCTCGGCGTATTTGCCGAGTTTCTTGTACGTGGGAACGAGGCGCGAGAGCGCCGCCACATTGGATGCATCTTGGGTGAGAATCTCGCGGCAGAAAGCGATGAGATCGAAATCGTCAGACTGCTTCTCGCGGACGGCATCGAGGCGTTCCCAAGCGGCCTCATCGTCGGGATGAAGCTTGACGACCTGCTTGGCGAACGCGAGCAGATCGCAACGTTGCCGGTCGTCTCTCAACACGAGTTGGAGAAAGCTCCACGCGTGACGGTTGCCGGGCTGCGCGCGGATGACCTCCTGGCAGAACTCGACGAATTCTGTCTCGCCGGTGTGCTCGAGACTGAGCACGTAAAGTTTCGACCACGCTTTGGGGTTTTCCGACTTGTGACGGATGGCGTCTTTATGTCGGCTAATCAACCAGTTTACGACGTGTTGCTTCACGAATGTCTGTACCTCAGGAGGCCTGTAAATAGCAGGCTCCGGGCCAGCTCGCCCGGTGAGAAACAGATGCAAAAGCTCTTAGTGCGCCAGCGCCGGCATTGACGATTTCAGCGACGCGGCCCATTCCGGCACGAGTTTCTCCAACACCCGCAGGGCGTCGCGCGCTTTATCGTGCTGGCCGAGCATTTCGTAGGCGATGACGAGGCCGTACCACGAATCCGCCGAATCCGATTTGAGTTCGAGCGCTTTCTCGAACGCCGCGACCGTTTCGTTGAACTGCCGGAGTTGACCGTGGGATTGGCCGAGCAAGATGTACACGGTCGCGCTGTCCGGGAATCGTTTTGTTGCATTCTTCGCGCGCTGAACGGCCTCGGCGTAGTCGCCGGCCTTGAACGCGCGCACAGCCAGCGCGTAATCGAAATCGAGCGCGAGATCGCCTTGATGCCGGCTGCGCGGCGCCGGCGTGGCGCTGGACGTGGGCCGGCCACCGGACAAGAGCCGGCGGGCGACTTCGACCGGGACAGCCCCGGAGGTCTCGAGACCGAAACCGAGGGAGATGATGCCGACGACCTCGCCGGCAGCGTTGACGACCGGCGAGCCGCTGGAACCGAAGGTCACCGGGGTCATCACCTGCAATCCGCCGCTACTGCGCGCGACGCGCTGCTGAAAGCCGGCCGAGGTGTCTTCGAGTGAAGTGAGTTCGATCCAGCGGCGCTCTCCGGCGAAATCGCGGAACCCGGCCACCTTGGCCGGCGTGGCGGTGCCGTCGAGCCCAAGCGGGTTGCCGACGACAACGACCGGCGCGCCTTTTGCCAGTGCAGTGGACGAACCGAGCGGCAAAGCCGGCAGGTTTGACGCTTCGCTTTTCATGAGGACGAGGTCTTGCTCGGGATCGGTGGCAATCACGCCGGTAACGGGAAACAACCGGCTGTTCCAGGCTTTGGCGAAGAGGCGCGGGCCGGCATTGGCGACATGCCGGTTGGTGATGAGTTTGCCGTCGCTGGACACGATGAAGCCGGTGCCCGA
>Ga0247727_10004454_pt1 | contig 29678 bp, 32 predicted proteins | sample WisWelCaveWW1625_FD_202498 | JGI IMG/M metagenome (GOLD analysis project Ga0247727, IMG submission 202498) | Biofilm microbial communities from Wishing Well Cave, Virginia, United States - WW16-25 | ecosystem: Environmental > Aquatic > Deep subsurface > Groundwater > Cave microbial mat | place...
TTTTATGCAGGTACTTTCGTCTCTCATTCACGCTCATCGGTTCGGTTTCTGTCATCGTTTCCTCGGTAACATTTTCTTTTGAAGGAACGATACCAGTTCAGTAACATTTTATTTGAGGGAACGCGCGCCATTGCTCAATCCGAGACAGGCGGGTATAATTTACCCAAAAGATCAATCATGAATTCAAAATCCCTGGGGTGGAAATTGACAGCAGGGTGCAGGTCCTTTGTCTTCTTTTACCAAATCTACGATATCCTGGACGGTGGAACGTTGGCGGCGTCTCAGGGCTGCTCAACCAACGAGCATTTTTAGGAGTCAACATGATTAACATGATCACTGAAAACATCGCCGTCATCGCCTGGATTGGTGTTTTTATATTCATTTTCGATGCCATCTTCCTCGGCATCATCTTTTCCACCCAACGCAAAGTGGCGCAGGCAAGTAGTTGGCCCTCTACAATGGGAACAATCCTAATGTCCATGGTTCAATGGCGGGCTAGCGGTAGTAGCAGCACAAGTGGCGCAAATTATCCTGTGGTTATGTATTCGTATCAAGCCACAGGACAAACGCTTCAGGGAAACAAGATCGCACCTGGTCCCGAGGTGGGCGGGATGGGTGCGCACAAAGTTGCTGCGCGTTATCCGATGGGCGCTCAGGTGATGGTGTATTACAACCCTGAGAATCCGTCTGAGGCGTTGCTCGAGCGCGGCACGCCCAGCATCGTCAAAGTGCTGTGGATCAGCCTTGTTGCGGCGGATGTGTTCCTGTGCGGGTTGGGCGCGGCGCTTGTGTTGGCATAATGGCGGACAGGGTATTAGCCAAACTTCGCGGGGTGCGTCGCACTCTCAAGTTACCTCTTCATCGTCCTATACTTCACTCGATGAGGGGTTAAATCCTTCTCAAGGATTGATTTTAGTCGTGGGTGGTTGAGGAATTAATACACCCACATAAACCCCTAACAGCACGAACAATGCCCCAACGACAAAGGCTGGCGTCAGTTTCTCGCCAGCCAGCACAGAGGCCACAGCGACCGTAACCAAAGGTGAAAGCACGGAGCTATATGAGGTTGCACTAGCAGTCCAGCGGGAGAGTATCCAGACCATCAGCACGAATCCAATAACGGAACTGGCAACCAGCCATCCTAATGCCAGCCAAGTTGCGAAGAGGGTGGGCAAGCGAAGCGCCTCGCCAGAAACAATAGAAAGAACGAGCAGAATAATCGCCGCTACGGACATTCCCACTGTGTTGGTAGCGATGGGGTGGCTCCTTGGAAAATACTTTACGACTATACCCGAAGATGCGGCGCTGACAGCGGCGATTAAGACTGCGGTCAGATACGCAAAGGGTATATCGAACTTAAGTTGTTCGGCAAAGACCAGGCTGATGCCGCCAATGACAATGACCGCTCCGAGTATCCCTCTCCAGGTTATCTTTTCCAAACCAACCACGGAAGCGATTAGAAGCGTGATGAGGGGAATGCTTGCAAACATCACGGAGGCCATCCCCGCGCTGACTTTGGTGAGCGCCCAGTAAAGAAAGCCGAAGTTAATACCGAAGGCAAACAGCCCAAATAAACTTGCACCAATTAACGCCGCCCCGTTTGGCAAAGGGATATTCCTGATTCGAACGATACCGAATAGCAAAACCGAGGCAACGATAAAGCGCAGTGATGCTCCCCAAAATGGAGGTAATTCCCTGTTGCTAAACTTTACCGCCACAAAATTCACCCCTATAACTATGACCACGGTTATAAAGGCGGCTAAGGTCAGTTTATTGTCAGGGGTGCCATTGATTTTTTCTGCCATGTGGAGGATTATACGCTGCTTCGCAGGCGACACACTTAACTTTGCGAAGCAACCTCCAGTTTCGAGGACGCTTCGCGGCTTCGACGGGAGAGTGCCGTCTCGCAATGACGCAGGCGTCATTTTATTGACGATTCCCCGCCGTGCATGGTATCATTCGCCCACTCAAAACCAGCCGTCGGCTGGATTTATCATGTAATAGGAGAAGCTTATCAGCGCCAACGAATTTCGAGTCAATGAAGGCATTCGGGTTCCCGAAGTCCGTTTGATTGGACCCAACGGTGAAAATGTGGGGGTGGTTTCGATGAAACAGGCTTTGCAGATCGCCCGCGATGCCGAAATGGACGTTGTGGAGGTTTCACCCAACGCCACTCCCCCGGTTTGCCGCGTGATGGATTTTGGCAAGTTCATTTATGAGCGTGCCAAGAAAGAACGCGAAGCCAAAAAAGCGCAAACGAAAATCGAAGTCAAAGAAATCCGTTTGCGACCGAAGACAAATGAAGCCCACCGCGGCTTCAAGGTGGATGATGCCCGCCGCTGGTTATTGCATGGCAACAAAGTGCGTGTGACGATCAAGTTCCGTGGACGCGAGATGGATTATCCCGAAATTGCGCTTGAAGATTTAAAAGAGATTGCCGCAGCGCTGGCGGATGTCAGCGTGGTGGAGCAATCACCTCAAATGGAAGGTCGCACGATGCTCGTGGTGTTGGCTCCAAGCAAAGGCACCGCGAAAAAGAAAGAAAAGGGCGATCAGGCTCCGGTTGAGAAGCAAGCGGAAACATCAATGACGCCGGGAACGGCATCTTGAGCAAAGCAAGTCCCAAAGATGTTGAAAGTCCGCGGGTGTTAGTGTAGTCCCGCGGTTTTTATTTTTATTTGAAAGGAGAAAACAGCAATGCCCCGCAAAGCAAAAGCTGGAAAGACCAAACTCAAAACCCACAAGGCGACTTCGAAACGATTTCGCATGACGGGTTCCGGCAAGGTGGTGCGCACAAAAGGCGGCAAGAGTCACTTGCGCCGGCGCACGTCGAAGCGCACCAAGGCACAGTTATCCGAGATGCAAACGGTGAAGGGTACGAAGATCATCAAGCGCATCAAACGCCTTGCACCGAATATGTAGTTTGCCACAGAGCCCACAGAGATTTTGAGAAAAGATTCTCTGATGGCTCAGTGATCTCTGTGGCTAAGAATTGTTTTCTGTCGTATCCAAATTTTTAGTTGCGGCTTTCGGGTGTTCACAACTGGCATAACTTGCCGACGCCCGCGGGTTTGTCCCGCTCTTTGCCCAAAAGGTGAATGAGGAGAGCGGTATTGCAGGAGATAAAGAATGACTCGTGTTAAGGGAGGCCCGCAAGGGCACTTACGTCACAAAAAGATTTTGAAGATCACCAAGGGACAGCGCGGCGCTAAGAACCGTCTGTTCAAGCGAGCCAACGAGGCAATGCTCAAGAGCCTCTGGTACGCAACTCGTGATCGCCGCGTGCGCAAACGCGATCTGCGCAAATTATGGATCGCTCGCATCAACGCCGCGGCACGCCTGAACGGCACCACCTACAGCAAGCTGGTGGCGGCGCTCAAGAAGGCGAACATCGAGCTCAACCGCAAGATGTTATCCGACATGGCAATCCGCGAACCGCAGGCATTCGCCGCAGTGGTTGCTATAGCGAAATAAATTTTGAAATGTGTTCGGTCGGGGTCTGAGACCCTGACCGGGCGTTTTAATCGGGGGTAAAATATTTGCATGAACGCCATTCTTGTTGAACACTACCTCCCCAGCGGTCAAACCATCCAGATCGCGCAGGGTGACATCACCATCGAAGAAGTGGATGCCATCGTCAACGCGGCGAATGAACAGTTGCAGCATGGCGGCGGAGTTGCATGGGCAATCTCAAAAAAAGGTGGGGATGCGATTCAAAAAGAATCGGATGACTGGATTCGACAGCACGGACCCGTCTCACACTCGCATCCCGCGTGGACCTCGGGCGGGCTCCTGCCTGCGAAATACGTGATCCACGCTGTAGGCCCCGTATGGGGAGACGGCGATGAGGACAACAAACTTGAATCTGCCATGACAGGTTCCCTGCACGTCGCCGACGAATTGAAGTGTTCATCCATTGCCTTCCCCGCCATTTCTACAGGCATCTTCGGCTTTCCAAAAGACCGCGCCGCGGGAATCATCTTTTCGGCGATTGAGAAATATTTAGAAGGCAATAGGTCAAATCTCAACGTTGTGAAATTGGTTTTGTTCGATCAAGCAACTGTTGATGTGTTTATCAAATCATGGCAAACCAAGTGGGGACAATGATCACCTCCTCTCAAAATTCAAAAATCAAACTTGTCCGTGCTTTGTTGGGACGCGTCAAGGAACGACGAGAAGCAAACGCCTTCATCGTTGAAGGTGTGAGGCTCGTAGAAGAAGCTGCAAGCAGAGATTGGAGATTTGAGACGGTACTTTACGATAAGTCTTTGAGTGAGAGAGGAAAGTTACAGGTTGAAGGTTTAAAGTCGCGGGGGGTTGAGGTGGAAGAGGTTTCAGAAAACTTGATGGAATCTCTGAGCGAGACCGAAACCCCTCAAGGCATTCTCGCCGTTCTCACCGACTCCCGACTCCCGATACCCGATCCCCTCAATTTCATCCTCATCCCGGACCAAATCCGCGACCCTGGGAATCTCGGCACATTGCTTCGCACGGCCTCAGCGACAGGTGTACAAGCCATATTACTTCCTCCTGAAACAACAGATGCGTTCGCGCCGAAAGTTGTGAGGGCGGGCATGGGTGCACACTTCCGATTGCCGATCCATTCACTGATGTGGGATGAGATTCGCGAGCAAACAAAAGGTTTGCAAGTTTATCTCGCAGATATGGACGGACAATCCTGCTGGGACACCGACCTCCGCATACCATTAGCATTGATCGTCGGCGGCGAAGCGGAGGGCGCGAGTGAACAAGCACGGAAATTAGTAACACAGAAAATATCAATTCCAATGGCAAAGACCATCGAGTCCATAAATGCGGGTGTGGCGGGGTCTGTGTTGATGTTTGAAGTGGTAAGGCAGAGGGGGGGCCATGAACGATATGAATGAGATCAAGAAAATTAAAACGGAAAACTTAAAAGCCTCTGATCTGCCTATCCAAAACGCTGGCTGGCATCAATTCAGTCTATTTGCCTTATCGTGGGATCCTAGTACTGAACTGGAAGACGGGCAATCTCCATATTCGGTGGAGATGTTTCGCCAAACTCCAACCAACATATCAACTATTCTGGAAATACGATGGTACCTCTATCTTCAGCAACGCGGGTGGAAGGATAGAGGTGACGAAATTGATGCAAAGTCTCTGCAGAGAATAGACCAAGTTATTGAAATCCTTTGCAATAAGCTTCAGTCAAAATGAAAATCCGTTCAATCACCTACTTCTGCAATCCCAAATACCCACTAGAAGAAAAAGCCCTTCGCAAGGCTGGGATATTTCTCTCCGAAGCCAAAGCCGCGTATGAAGCCGCAGGATATGAAGTGCAGACTGTACGATTGGCGACGATTCCGTTTCCAAAAATGCTGGGCGATGAAAATATCAACAAACTGGCAGAACTTACAAGCCAGATTGCTGATATTGCCCAACAACTCAACATCGGATATGTCTCACTTGGTCCTGCCTTACCGGAATTGCCTCGCAGTTACGAAGTGATACCCGATGCCATATTTATATCCAAGAATGTTTTCTTTGGCGGCGTGATGGCAGATACAACACGCGGACTAGACCTCTCCGCGGTGCGCGCCTGCGCAGATGTGATCGTCAAATCCGCGCCGATCGATCCGAATGGATTTGCCAATTTGCAATTCGCCGCGTTGGCAAACGTGAGGGCGGGCGCGCCGTTTTTCCCCGCGGCGTACCATGACAAGGATAAACCTGCTTTTGGGATCGCAACTGAGTCCGCTGATCTGGCTGTTCAGGCTTTTGAAAATACAAAGAGCGTTGAAGAGGGAAGAAATAATCTTGTAGGCGAAATCGAAAAGCACGGTAAGAAACTTGCTGAGGTTGCCAAATCTTTGAAAGTGAAGTTTTACGGAATAGATTTTTCCCTCGCCCCCTTCCCGGATGATGATCATTCACTTGGCAATGCCGTTGAAAAAATGGGAATCTCAAAGATTGGATTGCACGGCTCTCTCACCGCGGCCGCCATTCTGACCGAAGCCATTGACCGCGCGGATTTCCCTCACATTGGCTTCAGCGGATTCATGCAGCCCGTGCTCGAAGATTCCGTCCTTGCAAAGCGCGCCGCAGAAGGGACTCTGACGATCAAAGATGCATTACTTTATTCAGCTGTGTGTGGAACAGGATTGGATACCGTTCCACTCCCGGGGGATATAACATCAGAACATTTGGTCCCCCTGTTGCTAGACCTATCCGCGCTGGCGCTGCGCCTCGACAAACCCCTCACCGCAAGGCTGATGCCCATCCCCGGCAAGAAGGCGGGGGATGAAACGAACTTCGATTTCGCATTCTTCGCCGGAAGCAAAGTCATGAATTTGGAAAGCGAGCCGCTGAAAGGTTCGTTCAGCAGTAGCCAAAGCGTTTCATTGCAAGCCCAACGCCGCTAGATCGGGTGAATTTTCATTGGGACAGGCATGGTAGAATAACGATAAGCGAGAAGACATGCAAGCCTTTGACTTCTGGAAGACAGTTACCATGGATCATTCCAATCTGCTTGAAAACCTGATCGAACTTCTCAAAAAGAATGATGTTCGGTTTTGTGTGATCGGCGGACAGGCTGTCAACGCGTATGCCGAACCGTTGGTAAGCCTCGACTTGGATCTTGCGGTTGCGGTGGACCAGATTGACAAAGTAGAGGCGCTTTTCGAAAAACATTTCGTCGTAAAGCGTTTTCCCCACAGTTTGAATGTGACCATCCCCAATTCAGATGTTCGGGTGCAGATCCAAACGGACAAACGATATGGTTCATTTCTCGAACGTGCATCTCCGCGTATCATACTCGGAATGGAACTGCCCGTCGCCAGCGTGGAGGATGTTTTACAAGGAAAGATTTGGGCGGCATTGGATTCCGAGCGCAGGGGCAGTAAACGACAGAAGGATTTGGCGGATATTGCCCGTATTCTTGAAAACTACCCTCAATACCGTTCACGCGTACCGCAGGAAATCCTTGATCGTTTGCTGGGATAAATACACGCGGCTGAATCCTTGAAACGTTTGAACGTTCTAACGTTAAACTCTTAACCTCCACATCGTAAACGGCTCATCGAATCCCCTCACTTCGCCGGTAAAGCGACTCAACACGTCGGGTTTGAGATTCTGCGCAAGAAACTCCTGCACTTCGGGGTCATCGTGGATTGCTTCGGAGAAGATCAACTCCCCGCCTTGTGAAAAACCCGGCAGGCGCGCAGTGATATTCACCGTCGAGCCGAAATAATCCAAACGATCATTCAAGTTCACAACGATGCATGGTCCCTTGTGTATGCCCGCTTTAAGCCATAACATCGGGTTGCCGCGCTCGGCGATTTTTACCTGCGCCTTCCACATGGCACGCAACGCCGCCACAGGTTGACGGAACGCCGCCATTACTGAATCCCCCATCGTCTTGACTATGGCGCCGCCCTCTTCGGCAACAGCGGATTCCAATACTTCGAAATGTTCGCGCACGCGTCCAAAAGCAGGCGCATCACCGATCTTGCGGTACAAACGGGTCGAATCACGCAGATCCGTGAACATCAGCGTGACGGAGCCAATCGAGATCTCCTCGCCGGGTCTCACCACCTCCGCCGCGAAGAGATCGCGGAACACCTGTAGGGCGGTCACATCCGCCGCGGTGGAAGCCTGGTCACTCCACGCGGTGCGCTCCAACTGAAAGGTCTGGTCCGCGTCGGTTGCATTGATCAGGTTGAGGGTGGGGAGAAGCGAGATGCGTTGTTCCTCGGGGGGCCATCCAAATTGTGTCACGCGCAGGTCTGATTTCGGCGACCCTTCCGCATCCGCAAACAAAGAGACAGAACCATGGACGCTCGAAGCGCGCAAAGCGTAACGCCCGGGTTCCAATTGAACAAGCACTGGCAAAGAATGCAACGGTGATATGACCTGAGCCATCACCACATGCGGTTGCAACTGTGGGCTTCCCACACAAAACGCCGCGGCGAAATCCACAGATCGCACGGACGCATTCGGTCTGAAAACCACCTCGATGTTATGATCAAAGTTCGCCGTGAAATCAATCTGGCAGGTTTTGCAATGCGAATCGCCGTGCACCTCTGCCAGGTTACTGTGGCCTTCGGTGATGCCGCGGCACGATGGGCAAAGCAGATCCCAGGACATATCAAAAATACCCGCGCGCGTGGCACGCAAAAACATTTCAAGGACTGCGCGTCGATTCGTGCGCCAATGATCTGCAAGCGCATACGGTCGAATGCGCTGGACAGATAGATCATCCGCGTGATCGAGGAACTCCTCGAGTCGTGCCGCCAATTCGGGATTCGTTCCCTGGCGAACCACCGCCTCACTCTGCGACTTGAATCTGGCGCGCCCGCCCGAGCTGAGTCCACGCTGACGCGGCAGTTCGATCAGCGATTCACCCTTGTCTGTAATTCGATCATACGAACGGAACGCCTTTTCGAATCGGTTCCTCGCGATGACCCCAATCGCAAAAGGGATGCCGATACGGGCAAAAATATTTCGCGTGACGATGATCGTTCGATACGTGATGCGCGTTCCACCCCCAGGCAATGGATCGAAGTTAGCATACACGCGCATTTCGTCGAGCGGACCTTTACTGTAACGGCGCACAACACCAAACGAATACGGGTATGTCCACTCGAACGGCTCCTCCTCCCATTCCACCTTGATGACGGGAATCTTCATGCGAAGACGTTTCGTGCCTTTTACGTTATCCAGCATCTCCACTTCGGGCTGACCTGTGTCGCGGTTAAAGCGATTCGTATCTGAGGCGAACCGCCAGATCGCTTCGGGGTTGGACTTGATATCCCATTGCCAGGAAAAGTTGAATTCTTGAGCCATATCAGGTAGACGAGATGAATGTTTCAATTTTACAGTCGGATGCATAAAAATACCATTGCACTCTCAACCCAAAGTTGCGAAACCATTAACAGGACATTAACTTCTGTGAATTTGGCTTATGGTATTATGCTCTAAGGCGGTCTGAGACCGCAGCATCCTCGAAAATACCGCAGGGTCAAAGACCCTGCGAGAGCAACTCATCATATGCCCGAAACCATCCTCATCGTCGAAGACGAACCCGCGTTACGAGACACCCTCACTTACAACCTGAAAAAGGACGGCTTCACCGTCGACTCAGTCGGTGACGGGCGCACTGCCCTGGAATCTGCGCGCAAACTAAACCCTGATCTGATCATACTGGACATCATGCTCCCCGAACTGGATGGCTTTGAAGTCGCGCGCATCCTCCGCAAGGAGATGATTGTGCCCATCCTCATGCTCACCGCGCGCGACGATGAAATTGATCGCGTCGTCGGTCTCGAGGTGGGCGCGGACGATTACCTGACCAAGCCCTTCTCGATGCGCGAACTCATGGCGCGCGTCAAGGCGCAACTGCGGCGGGCGCGTTTATTGCGTGAGGAACTCGCTAAAACCAAGCCTGAAAAACAGCATGAAACATTGAAATTCGGAAATCTCGTCATCAACCTTACCCGGCAGGAAGTGCTTCTTGATAACGAACCGCTTGCCTTCAAACCACAGGAATACCAACTGCTTCTCTTCTTCGCCGAACACAAAGGACAAATGCTCTCGCGTGAATTCATCCTTGAACGAGTCTGGGGCTGGGACTTCATCGGCGACAGCCGCACGGTGGATGTGCACGTTCGGTGGCTCAGGCAAAAGATCGAAGAGGAAGCCAGCGACCCGAAACGCATTGTCACCGTGCGAGGCGGGGGGTATCGGTTTGAGGGATAATTACTGTTTTCAAGGTGTGTCATGCTGAGCGTAGCGAAGCATCTCGGAGATTACGAACGAGACTCTTCGGTCGCAACAAACGCTCCCTCAGAGTGACATAAAGCTTGTTGAACTCAACATGAACTACACTTTCATTTTCACGATCATTCTCCTGGCCATCGCCGCGTGGTATGCGTGGCGATATTACAATTTACGCAAGGAGTTGAACAAGTATGCAAATCATCTTCGGGGACAAAATATCCATACTGAAATCAAGGGACTTGAAAACCTATCCAGCGCGGTAACATCGTTCGTTTCAACCTTAAACCTTCAACATGCAACGTTAGAATCCGAACGCGCCCGCCTTGCAACCGTTCTCGACCAGATGACCGACGGCGTGCTCATTGCCGACTCGCTGGGCATCATTCAATTTGCAAATCCCGCCGCGGGCAGGCTCTTTCAATCATCGAACCCAATCACTCACAGCCTCACCGAAGTGATTCGCAATCATCAACTTGTCGAAGCCTGGCGTCGTTGCCAGCAAACAGGCAAACTGCAAAGCGAGTCTGTCGAAGTGCCCACGCGCCATCAATATTTGCAACTCGTCGTCATCCCCGATCAACATGCGAGTGGAAGCCTGCTGTTCGTGCAAGACCTCACCCGTATTCGCCGTCTCGAAACCGTGCGGCGCGATTTCATCAGCAATCTCTCACATGAACTCCGCACACCACTCGCCTCCCTCAAAGCCCTCACCGAAACGCTTCAAGATGGCGCGCTGGACGACCCGCCCGCGGCGCACCATTTCATTACCCAGATCCAAATCGAAGTGGACGCGCTGACTCAGATGGTGACCGAACTATTGGAACTCTCGCGCATCGAATCGGGCCGCCTCTCTCTGGACCTCCAGCCTGTCGCGCCCTGCGTTCTGCTTGACTCTGCCTCCAGGCGGATGCAACTGCAAGCCGAGCGCGCGGCGTTGAGTCTGCGCGTGGAATGTTCAGGTGATCTGCCAAAAGTAAAAATTGATTCGCAAAGATTGGAACAGGTATTGGTTAACTTGATTCACAACGCGGTCAAGTTCACGCGTGCGGGGGGCGAAGTCGTTCTCGGAGCCGAAGCAGTTACCGGTTTAGCCCCCTTCGGGGATGTTATAAGATTCGCTGTTCGGGATACTGGGATCGGAATCCCACTTGAGGATGTCTCCAGAATCTTTGAACGATTCTATCGAGTCGATAAATCCAGAACGGGAAGCGGGACAGGGCTGGGCTTGTCCATAGCAAAACATATCGTGGAAGCGCACGGGGGAAAGATCTGGGCGGAGAGTATCGAAGGGCGAGGAAGCGCATTTTACTTTTCGATTCCGCTTGTTTAAACCATTGCATAATTGTTTTGTGTTGGCAAACCCGCTGTAAAGCACGGATTTATTACTCCGTGCTATCCTATAGGCATGGAAATATTCTTGGTCTTTACAGTGATTGCAATGTTTGCAGTCGTCATCATTGATACGGGGCAGAAGCGTCGTGCCTACCTGTGCCAGCGGGTTGAGGTCACAAAGCGGCCTGCTCTTACCAAGAAATAGTTTCATTCTCTCCTCTGTGCACAAGAGCCTGGTCTCCTCCCAGGCTCTTGTGCCTTTAATCGTTAACCAGCTCTTAAACCAATCTTGAACTGCCCTTAAATCTCCCCTGATACACTCAACACGTATGAAAAGGAGAAATTATGGGACTTGCTGACCTGCACATCCATACCATTTACAGCTACGACGGGACTGCCTCAGTTCAGGCAGTATTGAAACGCGCAAAACAGATCGGGCTGGACGTGATCGCCATTACCGACCACGACGAAATTACCGGTTCGCTCAAAGCGCTGGAACTCGCGCCGAAATACAGCGTGGAAATCATCCCTGCGATAGAGATCACAACAGCCGAAGGGGATCTACTCGCATTCAACGTCACTGAAAAAATCCAACGCGACCTGCCATTGATTAAAACGATTCTCAAAGTCGGTGAGTTGGGCGGCTTTTGTATTGCCCCACACCCCATGGCAGGTGGGATTGGCATGAAAAGTCTAAGCGCCTATTCGATCTTAAAGGCGCTTCTTAACCCTGAGGTTGCTCGGGTTCTAATTGCCATCGAAACCTACAACGCCACAACACTAGACAAGATGAGCAACCATTACGCGCGCATCCTTGCCAATCGGCTGAGTCTTGCACAAACCGCCAGCAGTGATGCGCATATCGTCGAAGCCATTGGGCTTGGCGTGACTGAGTTCGATGGACACACCGCACAGGATTTGATCAATGCGCTACAAGAAGGAAACGTGAGCCATCACAAACAAAAGGAATGGAACTCCGTCCGCATTCTGGGAAGCTGGGCAGCAAATTATGTTGGCAGTGCTTTCGCACGTCTGCCCATGGAAACGCAATAAGGAGATTGAAATGGGATCAATAATTCTCGCGTCCATGATTTTGAGCCTGCTTGTGGGAAAATAGTGAGAAGAAACTTTTCTACCATACAAATTTTGAACATTTGTCGACTCGATAAATCCAGAACGGGAGCAACAACGTGGCTATCTTCGTGAAACATATCATGGGAGCACACTGGGCAAGATTTGGGCGGAGAAGCATGTTTTTTCTTTTCGATTCCGATCATTTAGCAATTGCATTTTTGTTTTGTGATGGCAAACTTGTTGTAAAGCACGGATTTGGGACTCCATGGTATCCTAAGGTATAGAAATCAGGTATTCCATAATAAACCGGAGAAATCAGTCCTTTTGTCAGCTGGTTGCCTGAAGTATGACATGTGAAGGAGACTCTATGTTGGAAACCATCGTTATATCCTATTTGATAATTTCTGTCCCGGTCACCATCCTCTTCTTGGTAGCATTTACAGTGGCGCGGCGGGCTGACCACAGACTCGAGGGGACCGATAAGGTATACCCACATCAACAACCCAGCGAGGAAAAAATTCGTTTCAAAAGGTCAATTCCGTCTGTTGACTATTGATACTGCCCGTCAAATCGACCAATACCTATATTGCAAACTCACACGTTAGTAGTTAATAGCGGGCAATTATTTTTATAGACCCTAAGGGTTTTGAAAACCCCTTAGGGTCTATAACTTTAACAAGACTTTAACCTGTTCTTTTCCTGACCTTAAACGCCTCTTGATAAGATGACAGTGTATGAAGTTTCAAGGAGAAAAGGAAATGACCAAATTCGTTCGTCGGTTAGCCCACAGAAACACAATGGGGAGATTGAAATGGAAACAATGATTCTCGCGTTTCTGATCCTGGGTCTGTTGGTTGTCTTCACGGTTGACGCGGTCCAAAAGCGAAATAGTTTTCTAACAATGATGGATAAGAAAAATGGAGGCTGAAATGTTGAATTTTTTACTAGGGGTCTACCTATTAGGTTCACTCGCGACTGTGGGATTGTTATGGACGTTTTTGGTCGCAGCAAAACGTCACGATCAAGGGAAGGGATATGATACGGAATAATTACCTGCCTGAGATGTAGAATCGTTGCGGCAACCTAACCGCTTTTTTCAGATGCGCCAAAGGGTATTCTTTGGCAGTGATTGAGTTTCTCTCCTCCTTATAGTCTCCTGCGGGAGACATTGCCCGCCTGTGTGAGTTGGCGGGCAATTATTTTTTAACTCACCTTATGCAGAACGTCCCGCCGGAGTTGTCCTGACGGTTCGACTTTCGATCACCGTGTCGAAGGGTTTGAGTGAATCGTCCGTGTTTTTCAATGAACCTGCGAACGGCGCGCAACATCACTTATTTAACACTGGAGTCGAACGGCTCCTGTGCCCCTGAGGGCATGCTGTCTGCAAAATTAAGCAACAAGCTCCTTGACTCCAGAATAAAACCTTTAACAAGACGTTAACCTGTTCTTCTCTTGACCTTAAACACCGCTTGATAAGATTTCAACGTACAAAATTTTAAGGAGAAAAAAGAAATGACCAAATCAGTTCGTTCGTTTATGTTCGTGTTCGTTGTAATGAGTTTCATGCTCGCCGCGTGTGGCGCGCCCGCCACGGAAGTTCCTGTCGTTGAGCCGACTACCGCTCCCGCAGAGCCCACTACTGCCCCCGAACCTACTGTAGCACCCACTGAAGACCCAATGGCAATGTACCTGCCAGACGCAGTTTCAGGTGATATCGTCACCGCTGGTTCTTCCACCGTGTTCCCTCTTTCTGAGCGCATGAAACAGCGCTTTGAAGAAGAGGGATTCGCCGGTAACCTCACCGTTGACTCCATTGGCTCTGGTGCTGGTATTGAGCGCTTCTGTGTTGCAGGTGAAACTGATATCGCTAATTCTTCCCGCAAGATCAAAGATAGTGAAGTCGAATCTTGCACAGCGATCGGTCGTACTGTAACCCAGTTCCAGGTTGGTATCGACGCTCTCGCTGTAGCTGTCAGTTCGGAAAATGATTTTGCCACCAATGTAACCAAAGCAGAACTTGCTGCGATTTTCTCGACTGCTACAAATTGGTCTGACGTCCGCCCCGAATGGCCCGCCGAACCCATCTTGCGCTTCAGCCCTGGAACTGACTCTGGCACCTTCGATTACTTTGTTGAATCTGTGATGGCTCCTGCCTATCTGAATGCCGAAGGCAAAGCTGATGTTGCGCTTGGTGAAGCGGCCATTCTCGACTCCGTAGGCACCCAGTTCTCTGAAGATGATAACGTGCTCGTTCAGGGTGTTCAAGGTTCCCCCTATGCCATTGGCTACTTTGGTTACGCTTACTATCAGGAAAATTCATCCTCCCTGAAAGCTCTTTCCGTGGATGGTGTTACACCGAGCGCCGAGACAGCTGAATCTGGTGAGTACCCGATTTCCCGCCCGCTCTTCATCTACTCCAGCACGGAGATCATGCAGGAAAAACCCCAAGTGGCCGCCTTCATCATATTCTATCTCGAGAACGTTGGCAATGAGATTTTGGACGTGGGCTACTTCCCAGTCGGCGACGCGAAACTTCAGGAAGGTCTCGACGCTTGGCATACAGCAATAGGCGAGTAAGACAGTATTCGAAAGTTAGGTTCGTAAGTTTGATCCTTCCCCCTAGTTGAAGGGGGAAGGATAAGTCATTGTAAGGAGTAGACATTATGGAAGAACAAAAAGCGATGAGCCTTGTCATTACACTTCAAAAAAAAAGCACAAGTTTGCGCGGACGCCGCCGTATAGGTAAGACGATCATCCAGGGATTGTTGTTTTTCAGTGGATTTGTATCCATCTTCACCACGATTGGAATTGTCTATGAGTTGGGAAAAGAGGCTTTGTTGTTTTTTCAGATGCCAGAAGTGAGCATTCTCGAAAGCATGACCAATACAGCATGGCAACCACATACAGGGAATTTCGGAATCTGGCCACTGGTCACTTCCACATTGATGACAACTTTGATCGCAATGTCCATCGCCATTCCGCTGGGTCTGGCGGTTGCAATTTATTTAAGTGAATATGCCACGCCGAGAGCCAGAAATATCCTCAAGCCAATTTTGGAAGTGCTGGCTGGAGTTCCAACCATCGTGTATGGATACTTCGCTCTGATGTTCATGACCCCGCTACTGCGCTCGATCTTCGGCAAGGACGTAGTCGAGATCTACAACACCGCCTCCGCGGGACTCGTGATGGGAATCTTGATCCTGCCGCTCATCACGTCGATGACGGAGGACGCTCTCAGCGCAGTGCCGCGTTCACTAAGGGAAGCCGCTTACGGTATGGGAGGGACGCGGCTCGAAGTCGCCTTGCAGATCGTCCTCCCCGCTGCTTTGTCTGGCATTGCCGCGGCGATTATCATCGGTATATCCCGCGCCATCGGTGAGACGATGATCGTTGCAGTCGCAGCGGGCGCAGGACCGAAATTTACGCTTAATCCATTTCAAGGCGCAGAGACCATCACGGGACACATCGTCCGTATTTCGGGCGGGGACTTATCGTATGACTCGATTGACTACAACAGCATTTTCGCGCTTGGTTTGTTGCTCTTTTTGATTACGCTGACGCTGAACATCGTCAGCCAGCGAATCGTGCGGCGTTTCCGTGAGGTGTATGAATGAAAGAGAAACTCGTCAATCCAAATTACAACGTCAACATTGAAGGACGCAATCGCAGCGGCTCGGTCTGGCGCTGGATATTTCAACTATCCACGATCATTGGCATCATCGCGTTGACTGCCTTGTTGTTGAATATTTCGAACAGCGCGTTCGGCTATGCCGCGCTCGAAGCAAAAATAGACCCTGCTACTTTAACTGTGGATGGGGTTGTTCTCGAAGACCAAAACAAGGAACAACTTATCGAGTTATTGAAATCGAAAATCTCAAGCGGCGCCTACAAGAAACTGGAAAAAGACCAGCCCTTTGCAGAACGATCACGCGCCAATGTACATCAACTTGTTCTGGAACGAATTGTCAAATATGAAGTGGATCAATCCTGGTCCCTATGGGAATCGCTAACCCGCGCGAATGAGATCAAAAAGGAAGTTGCTGAAAACTATCCTGCAGCGAAACTTGAATTCATTTCCTGGTTCACCTCGGATTTCGTCTCGCGCCCTCAATCCAGTGAAGCGTTAACGGCAGGCGTTCGCACAGCCATCCTCGGCTCGTTGTGGACGATCCTCTTCACAATCTTGCTTGCCTTTCCTCTCGGCGTCGGCGCGGCGATCTATCTCGAAGAATATGCGACCGATAACTGGCTCAACCGAACCATTCGCACGAACATCAACAATCTTGCAGGCGTGCCATCCATCGTGTATGGGATTCTTGGTCTCGCGATTTTTGTGCGAACTCTCGAACCGCTGACCAGCGGGGCAATATTCGGACTCGTTGACCCAACGACAGCCAACGGACGCACAGTCCTCGCCGCGGGACTCACCCTGGGCTTGCTCGTGCTTCCAATCATTATTATCAACGCCCAGGAGGCGATCCGCGCTGTGCCGCAATCATTGCGAAAGGCAAGTTATGGACTCGGCGCAACAAAATGGCAGACCGTTTGGTCGCATGTATTACCGAACGCCATGCCAGGGATTCTGACAGGCACGATCCTTGCCATCTCACGCGCCATCGGTGAGACCGCGCCATTGGTGGTTGTGGGCGCATCCACAGCCATCAGTTTTGATCCCGCATCGCCATTTTCAAAGTTCACGACCCTGCCCATTCAAATCTATCAGTGGACTTCGCGTCCGCAGGATGAATTCCGTAGTTTGGCGGCCGCCGCCATTCTTGTACTGCTCATCATCTTACTGAGTCTGAACGCTTCGGCAATTGTGTTATGCAACCGCTTCAGCAGGAAATATTAACAAACGCTCTGACCGCCGTCCTCGGCGGACGCCTGCGCCGAGGACGGCGCAGGGAGCGACAGAAAAAGAGAAAATATGATTGAAACACAAAATTCCAAATACATTCTCGAAACAAAAGACCTTGGCATTTACTATGGAGATTTCCGCGCGGTGACGGGCGTGAACATCCCCATCAAACGCCACATGATCACAGCCATCATTGGGCCCTCGGGTTGCGGCAAGAGCACGCTCCTGCGCGCCTTCAACCGCATGAATGAGTTGTTCACGGGCACGAGCATTGAAGGCGAAGTCCGCTTTGAGGGCGAGAATTTATATGACCCGACGGTGGACCCAGTCGAGGTCCGATATCGAATCGGGATGGTCTTCCAAAAACCGAATCCGTTCCCGAAATCCATTTACGAGAATATTGCCTGGGGCGCTAGAATCCACGGCTTCAAGGGAAAGATGGACGATCTGGTTGAGTCCTGCCTGAGGCAATCCGCACTTTGGGACGAAGTCAAGGACAAGTTGAAACAATCTGGCTTGGCTCTTTCAGGCGGACAACAACAACGCCTGTGCATCGCGCGTGCGTTGGCAGTCCAGCCTGAAGTCGTTTTGATGGATGAACCCGCCTCGGCGCTTGATCCGATTGCTACGCTCAAAATCGAAGAGTTGATGCAGGAATTGAAGAAGAACTACACTATCGTCATTGTGACCCACAATATGCAACAAGCCGCGCGCGTTTCTGATTCCACTGCCATGATGATGCTCACGAACCGCGAGACCCATACAGGCACGGTCATTGAATTTGATGACACGAAGAAAATATTCACCAACCCCAAAGACAAGCGCACAGAGGATTACGTCACGGGCAGGTTCGGGTAAAAAATCGGGTATATAATATGACGAACATAAAAAGAAGCGAGGACGCAATGCTCCGCAAAACCTTTGAACACGAGATCCAACAGTTGAGAGACGACGTGCTTGTGCTCGGCAGCATGGTGGAACAAGCCATTCTTAATTCAGTTGAGGCGTTGAAGAAGCGCGATATCAAAGCCTCTCAAAAGATCTTCGATGGGGATAAGGAAATCAACAAGAAACGATTTGATATCGAAAACCAGTTGATGATCCTGATCGCCACCCAGCAACCGATGGCACACGACCTGCGCCTGCTGGCATCCTGTATGGAAATCATATCCGAATTGGAGCGCATGGGCGATTACGCCAAAGGCATCGCCAATATCAACATCCGCATGGGCGATGCGCCCCTGCTCAAGCCGCTTATTGACGTCCCGCGCATGGCGCAAATCGGCGCGGATATGCTCCATCAAGCGCTGACCGCCTTCGTCAATGAAGATGTGGAGGCGGCGAAATCCATCCCCGTGCAGGACGACGAAGTGGACGCGCTTTACAACCAGGTCTATCGTGAACTGATGACCTTTGTTATTCAGGATCCGAAAACCATCGAACGCGCCAACTGGCTCCTTTGGGTGGCGCACAATCTCGAACGCGTCGCTGACCGCGTGACGAATATCTGTGAAAGGACGATCTTCATCGCAACCGGTGAAATGACCGAGATCAAATCCACGGATGACGAGTTCTGGAAGAATCAACAGAAATAAAGTTCTGTCATTGCGAGCCCGATAGGGCGAAGCAATCTCCACCGTAAACGGGGATTGCTTCGTCGTGGCGCGAGGCGCCACTCCTCGCAATGACGAAATAAAATTCAAAAAAGCGCGGCAAACGATGTCCGCGCTTTTTGATTCGCCGCAAATGCTGCTCAAGCCGCCGTCCTCGGCGGCGAGGACGGCGCCGAAAGCATAGTTGTCATCCCATCCTCCCTGTAATATACGCCTCCGTCAATTCCTGTTTCGGTCTTGTAAAAATATCATTTGTATTTGAAAATTCAACGAGTTCCCCTAGCCAGAACAAGCCGGTGGAATCCGAGACGCGCGCGGCTTGCTGCATGTTATGTGTGACGATCACAATCGTATAATCTTTCTTCAATTCGGCGATCAACTCTTCCACGCGTAATGTTGCAATAGGGTCGAGCGCAGACGTAGACTCGTCCATTAGGATCACTTCGGGTTGCACTGCAACAACGCGGGCAATACATAACCTCTGCTGCTGACCCAGCGAAAGACCAAGCGCGTCCGACTTCAAGTTATCTTTCACTTCATCCCACAATGCCGCGGCGCGCAGGGATTTCTCCACCACCTCATCCATCTTCACATCCATCCCCATCACGCGCGGACCAAACGCCACGTTATCATAAATGGGTTGCGGGAATGGATTCGGTTTCTGAAAAACCATGCCGACGCGCTGTCTGAGTGTTACCACGTCCATATCTTCATTGTAAATGTCTTCTCCATCCAATAAGATCTTCCCATCCACGCGCGTGCCTGCAATTGTATCGTTCATGCGGTTCAAGCAGCGTAAAAACGTGGACTTGCCGCACCCCGATGGTCCAATCAACGCTGTCACTTTGCGCGGCTCGATCTCAATAATGATGTTTGATAAAGCCTTCGATGCGCTGTAATAAAAATCAAGATTCTGCACGGAAAAAACGGATTGAACCTCGGTCATGATTTGATTTTATCATGTCAATGACATGCTGGATACTTTCGACTATAATTCCACATTAATGAAACGCAACTTTATTCTTGCCATTTCTTTCCTCGTTCTTCTTTCTTCAACATCATGCGGCTCCTCTTCATCTGCGGAGGCCGCATCTGATTCTCAGGCGACTTATATCGAGAACAAAGGCTCGGATACCATCGTCAATCTCGCGCTGGCGTGGGCGGAGAAATATCAGGGTGAGAATCCAGATGTCCGCATATCAGTAACAGGCGGAGGGTCGGGAACAGGAATCGCTTCGCTAATCAACGGCACAGTGGATATCGCCAACGCGTCCCGCAAAATCAAAGAGGAAGAGGTGGATGAGGCAAAGTCCAATGGAATCGAGCCTGTTGAACATATCATCGCGCGCGATGCGATTGCGGTCATTGTGAATCCTGAAAATCCAGTCAACGAATTAACCCTGCAACAAATTTCAGATATTTATAGCGGCAAGATTAACAACTGGTCAGAAGTTGGCGGCGATGACAGACCCATCGTGCGGCTCTCGCGCGAAACCAATTCAGGCACGCACGTTTATTTTTTGGAAACCGTTTTGCGGCTGGGGAGCAAGGAGGATAAAACTTTATTCTCAACAGATACATTGCTCCTGCCCTCCTCCGAAGGCATCATTGCAGAGGTGCGGCAAAACCCAAACGCCATTGGTTATGACGGTCTTGGTTATGTGCCAGACGATCTCAAGATGATCGCGATCGCAAAAGAGGCAGGCGGCGGGTACGTATTGCCGTCCATCCCAACGGTGAACGATAAGAGCTATGCGATTGCGCGCGACCTTTACATGTACACCAACGGTGAACCAACAGGCATCATCAAGGAATATCTCGATTGGATCCTTTCACCCGAAGCGCAGCAGATTGTTGCAGAACTTGGGTTTGTGCCTGCGAAATAATGTCATTGCGAGGAGTGGCGCGAAGCGCCACTCCTCGCAATGACATTTGGAGAATTATGGAAAAATCTTTAACCTGGCGTGAGTTCATTATCACCCGTCTCGTCCAAACATCGGGCTATTCAGCCATCGTTTTTGTCGCGCTGATTTTTTTCTTCCTGCTGCGCGAAGGTCTCCCCACACTGGGCGAAGTCGAATCGTCATCGCTCCTCAACATTCGCTGGTATCCCATCGAAGACCACTTCGGCATTCTGCCGCTCATCACTGGCTCGCTCATTGTCACACTCGGCGCGGCACTGATCGCCGTTCCATTCGGCATTGGCACAGCGATTTACATTTCAGAGATCGCGCCGCGCTGGATGCGCGAAATTCTCAAGCCTCTTGTGGAATTGCTGGGCGGACTCCCCTCGGTCGTTTTGGGATTTCTTGGGATTCTCGTCCTCTCACCTTTCCTGCGCGTCTTTCTGGACCTGCCAACTGGTCTGACCGCTTTTACAGGTTCCCTCCTCTTGGGCGGGATCGCGGTGCCGACAGTCGTCTCGGTTGCGGAGGATGCGCTCGATGCCGTGCCGCGCGCCTATCGCGAAGGCGCGTGGGCGTTGGGCGCGACGCGCTGGCAAACCATCTGGCGCGTGACCTTACCCGCCGCGCGCTCGGGCGTTCTCACTGCCATCATGCTTGGCGTTGGGCGCGCAATTGGCGAAACGATGACCGTGATGATGGTGACAGGCAACGCTCCCGTGCTTGCAGTCAAACTTGGCAGTCTCTTTTCCCCTGTCCGCACCATGACCGCGACCATCGCGGCTGAGATGGGCGAGGTCGCGGGCGGAAGCACACATTATCATGTGTTGTTTTTCATCGGCATGGTTTTATTCCTCATCTCACTCGGCGTAAACATCGCGGCATCGTCGGTTGTTTTTCGCGCGAAGAAACGCGCAGAAAGAATCTTATCCTAATTGTTTGTTGTTCTGAGGGGTCTGTGACCCCCGAATTTGCGGGGTTACAAACCCCGCAAGAGCAGAAATTTTATTATGAAAAACATTTTCACCATCAACCGTCATCTCACACAACGGCTCGGATTTACAGCGATTACATTAATGGCAGTCGCAACTGTGATCCCAATCGTTGCCACCGTGATCTACATTTTCGCGCAGGGCTTCCCCGCAATCTCGCCTGAGTTCCTGACGGGCTTCCCCCATGACGGGATGCGCGCGGGCGGAATTCTTCCCGCGATCATCGGAACGTTGTACCTCACAATTGGCACGGCGATCTTCTCCGTTCCGCTTGGGATTGCCGCGGCGATCTATCTCTCAGAATACGCAGCAGATACGCCGCTCACGCGCACGATCCGCATTGCCATCATCAATCTTGCGGGCATTCCATCTGTTGTGTATGGATTATTCGGGCTTGGCTTGTTCGTTCTCTTTCTAAATATCGGCACATCCATCCTCGCGGCATCATTAACGCTTTCCATTATGACCCTGCCCGTCATCATCAGCACGGCCGAAGAATCTTTGCGCGCGGTGCCTCAAGCCTTCCGCACCGTGAGCATATCGCTCGGCGCGACGCGCTGGCAGACCATTCGCCGCATCGTATTGAGAGAAGCCGTGCCTGGCATCCTTACGGGCGTCATTCTCGGTCTCGAACGCGCCGCAGGCGAGACAGCCCCGATCCTCTTCACAGGCGCGGCATTCTTTTTGCCTCGTCTCCCCGGTTCACCTTTCGATGCAACTATGGCATTGCCTTATCATCTCTTCGTGATCTCAACACAAGTGCCTGAAATGCCGATTCAAATTCAATATGGCACGGCGCTTGTTCTATTAGTCTTTGTGCTTACCATGAACCTCATTGCAACGGTCATCCGCTCGAGAGCGAGGGCGAAACGACAATGGTGAAAGAGTCCGGTGTTCTCGGTACGCCCTTCGCTGTCGCTTCGGGCTACTCGACCACCTGTTGGCCGAAAGTAAAAAATTGAATGAAATGGGTGGTATCGATACGTGGCGCTAAGGCGCCACTACTCGACCACCGAATAATTTTCATATGGACAAAATAATTATAGAGAATCTTTCATTACAATATGCAGACGGCGTCGAGTCACTGCGCGATGTGAGTTTGAACATTCGCGAAAACGCGGTGACAGTCCTTTTCGGTCCTGCGGGCGGCGGCAAGTCCACGTTGTTACGATGCTTGAATCGCCTCAATGATCTCACCGAAGTCAGAGCCAGCGCGGGCCGCATCCTCATTGACGGGGAGAATGTTCTCGACCCAAAAACAGATGTGATCGCGTTGCGCCGAAAAGTTGGAATGGTGTTTGCGCGCCCCGTCGTTTTGCCGATGAGCATCCGCGAGAACCTGACCTACGGATTGGAACTCGCGGGAGAGACGCGTCGATCCAAACTGGATGAAGCGGTGGACCGAAGCCTCAAACTTGCCGCGTTATGGGATGAGGTCAAAGACCGATTGGATGATCCCGCCATCGCCCTCTCAGGCGGACAGCAGCAACGATTGTGCCTGGCGCGTTCGCTGGCATTGCAGCCAGAAATCATTTTGCTCGATGAACCCACATCCGGGCTGGACCCGATCTCAACAGGCAAAGTGGAAGCCGCATTGGTAGAACTCAAGAAGGAATACACGATCATCCTTGTGCCGCATTCCGTACAACAGGCGGGTCGCACTGCTGATTACGCAGCGTTCTTTTTACAGGGTGAACTCGTTGAATATAACGAGGGCAAGGCGCTCTTCACTACGCCTAAAGAAAAACGCACGGAGGATTACATCACGGGGAGGTTTGGGTGATGAGGTAGACAAGGAAACATGTAAACACGTATGCACGTAAACAAGGAAACACGTAGACACGTAAACAAGTGTTATGCCTGTCCATGTGTACTTGTGTACTAGCCTACCTGTGTACCTGTCTACGTGTCTACATACTCCATGACCAAATCAACAGTTTTATTTCTCTGCACCGGCAACTCCTGCCGTTCGCAAATGGCGGAGGCGATTGTCAATGCGCGTTACCCGGGGTGGCAGGCATATTCAGCGGGGACAAAGCCTGCTGGGTATGTTCATCCAAAAGCGATTCAAGCATTGGCAGAAGTTGGCATCACCCATTCGGGCGCGTCAAAACAGATTGATGAATTACATACAAAAGATTTCGATCTGGTTGTGACAGTCTGCGATTCAGCGGCGGAGGAATGTCCCGTGTGGTCCGGGAAAGTGGGGAAACGCGTCCATCACAGTTTTGTGGATCCTGCCAAAGTGGAGGGAAATAGTGAGGAGCAGATGCAGGTCTTTCGTCAGGTAAGAGGCGAGATGTTGGAAGTCATCCCGAAATTGCTTGGCGTTTAACCTTGCGAAGGTTGTACAACCTTCGCAAGGTTTTTAGAGGAAATATCCCATGAATAACCCATACGACATATTATTTGAAACGGTTCGGATCGGTCCTGTCATCGCTCCGAACCGTTTTTATCAGGCGCCGCACTGCAACGGATTCGGCCACCGCATGCCGCAGGGGATGGCGGCGATGCGCGGCATGAAAGCGGAGGGAGGCTGGGGAGTCGTCTGCACCGAGGAGACTGAGATTCATCACACGAGCGACCTCTCGCCGTATTTCGAGGGGCGAATTTGGAGTGACGATGATATTCCCGCGTGGCAGTTGATGACGGAGACGGTGCATCGTCACGGCGCGTTGGCAGGCATTGAACTTTCCTATAACGGAATCGACGCGCCGAATTTATACTCGCGCGTGCCGTCGCTTGCGCCGCGCTCGATGGGGACAGTCGGTGGCTCTGGTTATGACCCCGTGCAAACCCGCCGCATGGACAAGGAGGATATTCGCAACGTGCGCAAATGGCATCGCGAGGCGGCATTGCGAGCCAGGCGCGCGGGCTTCGATATTATTTATTGTTATGCGGGTCACGGAATGACGGCGGCGATTCAATTCATTTTGAAACGCTACAATGACCGCACGGATGAATATGGCGGCTCGCTTGAAAACCGAGTGCGTTTCTTTAGAGAACTGATTGAGGAAACGAAAGAAGCCGTTGCCAATACCTGCGCTGTGGCTGTGCGCTTCGCCGTGGACGAATTACTCGGCGAAGATGGGATCACCCATCAAGGGGAAGGCTATGATGTGGTTGCCATGTTGGCAGAGTTGCCGGACCTGTGGGACGTAAACGTCAGTGGCTGGAACAATGATTCAGTTACATCACGTTTCGGTCAAGAAGGTCATCAGGAGAAATACATTTCGTTCGTCAAGCAGTTGACAACGAAACCTGTTGTTGGCGTTGGAAGATATACATCACCTGATTCGATGGTCTCTGTAATTCAGCGCGGCGTGATGGACATGATCGGCGCGGCGAGACCATCGATTGCTGATCCGTTTCTTCCAAACAAAATTAAAGAAGGGCGCGTGGATGACATTCGTGAATGTATCGGATGCAATATCTGTGTGACGGGCGATACGCGCTTTGTGCCGATCCGATGCACGCAGAATCCGACGATGGGAGAGGAATGGAGGCGCGGCTGGCATCCCGAAATTATTTCGCCAAAGAAAAGCGATAAGGAAGTGATGATTGTCGGCGCGGGACCTGCGGGACTCGAAGCTGCGCGTGCGTTGGGTCAACGCGGCTATGAAGTGACTCTGCTCGATGCGCGCAAAGAACCCGGTGGGCGCGTGCTACGCGAATCTGCCTTGCCTGGATTGAATGAATGGCGGCGCGTGATGGATTGGCGATTGACTCAAATTGGGAAAATGAAAAATGTTTCTGTTTATCCATCCAGCCCAATGACAGCCGAGGAGATTCTCGAATCGGGCGCGCAGAATATCATACTCGCCACAGGCGCGACGTGGAGGCGCGATGGAATTGGCCGAACATTGTGGAAACCGATTGAAGGGCATGATTTGGAGAATGTGTTTAGTCCTGATGATTTGATGGATGGGAAAGAAGTAATTGGTCCCAACGGGATGCTTCGCGATAATTGGGTAAGTGGTCATGTGGTGATTTATGATGACGATCATTATTATATGGGCGGGGTGTTGGCGGAATTGCTCGCGGCGAATGGATGCAAGGTTTCACTTGTCACGCCCGCGCCGCTGGTTTCGTATTGGTCGCAGTTCACATTGGAACAAGAACGCATTCAATCCAAGTTGATGAGACTTGGCGTGAAGTTATATCCACAGAATGTGTTGAGTCAAATTGGGAAAGATTCTGTTCGATTGTCGAATACGATTTCGGGAGATGAAGTTGAGTTGCCACGTGATGGGGTTGTGTTGGTGAGTGATAGAATACCGAATGATGGGTTGTATCAGGCCCTCACCCTTGCCATCCCCGCTTCGACTTCGCTGCGCTCCGCTCAGCGCGAAGGAGAGAGGGGACTTTTACGAATCATCGGCGATGCCGAAGCGCCGAACATCATCGCGCAGGCGGTGTTCGCGGGTCATCTCGCGGCGCGGGAGTTTGATGAAGAAAAAGTTGAGGGGACGCCGTTCAAGGTGGAGAGAATGATGGTTTCTCCCTCACCCTAACTCTCTCCCAATCGGAGAGGAGACTCTGTTCACCATACCCTCTCCAAATTTGGATTTGCCAAAGGTCGCCGTCCCGTCTTTGCCATGTCAATCCATTCGCCGTGGACCTTCACGCGCACCACGTCGGCTGTGAAGTCGGTCACTGTGCCGCCGTTGTTGTTGAACAGCCACGAACCCACTGCGTAAATATCCGCAGGTACTTCCAATTTTTCGAACTTGCGAATCTTTTCAGGTCCAAACCCGCCTGAGACGACGATCTTCACATTCCGACAATACTCACGCGCCGCATCTTTCCAGACCCCGGGTATGCTCCAACCTTCCCAAGCCGAATCCAACTCCTGGCGGACATTGAACACCAGCCGCGGGTTGACTCCCAAATCCAGCGCGGGGTCGCCCAATGGCTCCACAGAGACATCGCGTAAACTTCCGCTTGTATCCAGGCGGACTCCGTACAAAACATATTTAGACGCTTCCGCCTCGTCTCCGAGATCGCTCAACTCGCGATATTTGGCAAACATCGTTTCGATCACGCGTAACGTATCGCGCACGGAATCGTTGTTGAAATCCACGAGCGCGATGCGTGGAATCCTTGCAGGCAGGATGCGCGCGAACTGCATCATCGCCTCCGCGGTATCGCCGAGAAAAGAGGCGATGGCAGCATGAGCCACCGTCCCGCCGCCCGCGCCGCCCCACCAGTCGCCTTGTGCGTCTGTTGAGACGAAGGACCCGATCTCGCTGGAAAAATCCGCATTGAAACGTTTGATGGCGATGTTGTAGGCATAGCCGTCCGCCGCTTGCACTTCATGCAGGTCAAATCGTGCGGGGAAAAATAACACGGGTTTGCCGCGCGCGGCAGTCAGCGTTTCATAAACGTTCGTGGCTACGCGACTCGAACGCGTCAATACGCCAAGCGAAGGTGTTTCAAGTAGTGCAAAATCGCGATAACGCCCGCGCACTTTGATGACGGGCTCCGCATTCAACGGGTTTCCATCAGACTTTACAACAATCCCATCGTGAACTGCCCATGCTTCCAATTGATCTGCCGTTTCAATAAACTTGTCGCCGTTCCAATACCCAGTGCATTGTTTGAGCATCTCCAGCGTTTTATCCACACCGACAACGATGGTATTCCCTTCGCGGCGCGTGAACCATTGCATCTCCACTTCGATGTCGCCAACCGCAATATTTTCAGCGGATATGTCATGCGGCAGGTTATGATGCTTCCCTGAATAAACATATTTGTCAGAGGCGAGCGCGGTGAGCATTCGCCCGATATTCTCGAAATATTTATCCGAGTACCAGCCGCGCCGCATACGCTCGATATCGAGTTTGAAGGTTTCGTTGGTGAGGCGTTTTTGGTCGAAGATGGACATGGGCTTCCTTATTATGTCATTGCGAGCGAGCCGCTTTGTGGCGAGCGTGGCAATCTCGTGTTTTCATCCAAATGTTTGATTACAGGTTACCTAAGATTGCTTCGTCGGGATTTCGATGCTATCGCATCTCAACCCTCCTCGCAATGACATTTCAATCTGTTGATTTCACAACATTCATCCCCGCTTTTGCGAATCGCTCATATGCCGCGTTTGCCGCGTCGGTGTGATCTACTACGCCGGGGACAACGACAGGAGACGAACAATCTTCGAGCAGGTATACTTTTTTCGCCAGCGCGGGGTCAATCGCGTTGATATCGTTGAGCAGGTCTGAAACCGTCCATGCGACGCAGTGACTTTTTGCCTGACCTGCGATGATGAGTTTATCAAATTGTTTTAATTGCTCGATGAACTTTGGGTTATGCGTTCCAAGCGTCTCGCCCATAGGACCAGTCAACACCTCAGGACCAACAACAGAATAATTTTCCGTGAAGGGTTTATCGCCTTTGATCTCGAAATCGGGTTGTGCTGTTCGCGCAATCGTATGGAAAAAAATCGCTTCTTCGATGGATGAAACGAGCGCGTGACCCACGCCGCCGAGCATGGCATGATAGGGCCAGACCGTGAGCGCGTATTTGCCTTTCTTTTCCAACTCATCTGCATAATGGATCATCATTTGCTGTCCATATTCAGGCGCGATGCCAAAGCGCGGCGCGAGCGCAGGGTTGAACCTCCATCTGCCGTCGCGGAGTTCAAAGGCATGAATATCGGTGTAAGGTGACGGATGATTCCCGTCTTTATCCACGAAGAAGATGGCGTGGAAGACTTGCATGGTCTTGTGTGTGTCCATGCTGGCGGTGATATGAGTGATGCTGGCGAGATTGCGATAGATGAATTGACATAGTCGCACATTATCTTCCACGGCGCCGCGTCCACTGCGGCCGCCGACATACAACTCAAACTCGGGGATGCAGAAAGTGTTCTGAACGTCAACCAGCATCAGCCAGGTTTTGGATTGGGAAACGGAAGCAGGCTCCAGCTGGTGAAGACGCGCCCAGTCCCGCGCCTGTTTTGCGCGCTCCTCGTAGGGAATCCGCCAGACCGCACCGACTTTATTCGCGTCGAAAAAATCAGGGATGGGTAAAACGGATTCGTTCATTTCATGTCCATTGCTTTCCTGCCGTCGAGTAACTTGATGGTGTACATTACGTCTTGACCAAGTATAACGCTTTATGCAAACAGGGTTTGACTTTTTTTTCCGAACCCTGTACACTAAGAAAAACCAGCAATTGCGAGGAGAACTTATCATGGCTCAATTCCAACTTATCATGCGGTCTGGTCCGACACCCGGCGCGGCGTTCGCGCTGGAGGGAGACCAGATGACCATCGGCCGCGACTCAACCAACGAGATCACGATCAACGATGCGGAAATTTCGCGCCGTCATGCGCGTCTCACTTTTCAAGGCGGGAAGTATGTGCTGGAAGATCTCGGCTCCACCAACGGGACGTTTGTGAACGGCCAACGATTGGCCGGACCGCGCGTGCTGAAAGCGGGCGAGGTGGTTTCATTCGGCGAGCAGATCGTGCTGGTCTTTGAAGCCTCCACCTTCGACCCTGCGGCAACAGTAGCGTCGCCGCGCGCCTCGGCTGTAGCTTCGGTTCCGCGACCGGCGACCCCGCCCCCTCCTCCGCCTGCTGAATATGCGGGGAGCGTCCCTTCCAGCCCTGCACCCATGTCTTCCATGCCAGTGAAGAAATCCAATACAACGCCAATCATCATTGGTGTTGGAGCGCTTCTATTTGTTTGTGTATGCGGTGGTGTGCTTTGGTATATTGATAACAACTTCCTGTGGTGCACGTTTTTCCCCTTCCTCGGCGGATGTTGATCGTAACATTTGCTTATGCCAGACTTCGCGGCGCCTCGGCGCCACGAAGTCTTTTTTTTTGATGGTTGCAAAAGACATTCCTCTTGGTAGAATAGGCACCATTCGGAGAAATCATTATGACTCAAACATCCATGTCCTCACCGCGCTGGGGCTCCACGACCAAACTCCTGATTGGGCTGGTCATGGTCGGTATCCTTGCATTTTTACTCAACCGTTTTGCCAGCCTCGTGACGCCGTTGTTGATGATCTTCATCCTGGCATATTTGTTGCACCCACTGACCTCTGGAATTTCACGCACGCTGGGTGTGTCATGGAAAGCCTCGGTCAACATCCTCTACCTCGTCGTTATCGTCCTGCTGATCGGTCTGCTTACGCTCGG
>Ga0247727_10004455_pt1 | contig 29672 bp, 32 predicted proteins | sample WisWelCaveWW1625_FD_202498 | JGI IMG/M metagenome (GOLD analysis project Ga0247727, IMG submission 202498) | Biofilm microbial communities from Wishing Well Cave, Virginia, United States - WW16-25 | ecosystem: Environmental > Aquatic > Deep subsurface > Groundwater > Cave microbial mat | place...
GGTTCTGGGTACGAATATTGTTGATCTATTTCCATTCCCTTTTCAAGGGCGTAAGGCATCAGTAACACTCCCCATAAGGGAGCTGTTCTCGACGTTAATCACGTTCTCATCGTAATGATACTCCCGAGATTTGCATTGATTAACATGTACGACAGTACATGACTACCTAGCCCACCGCGTCAGTAATGAAACTTGTGTTGCCACATATACAACAATAGTATCGGAATATTAACCGATTTCCCTTTCCCGTACATTGAGTTACAAGTACAGTTAGGATCGACTAACCCTTGACTGATGTACATTGTCAAGGAACCCTTGCCCTTTCAGCGACAGTGATTCTCACACTGCTTTGATCCTACTACCACCGGGATTTTTATTTCTTCAGCGGTGCACAAATCTTTTCAGACTTGCTTCTACCCACTGAGAACACCTTACCTACCGCACTGCACTTATGTGCATGCCTTTAGTCTCGGTAGCTAATTTAGCCCCGTCCATTTTCCAGGCCTATACACTTGACGAGTAAGCTGTTACGCACTTATTATAGGATGGCTGCTTCTAAGCCAACCTCCTCGCTGTCTACGTGTATAGACACTTTTCACCCTTTCACACTTAATTAGCATTTAGGGACCTTAACTAAAGTCTGGGTTGTTCCCCTCTCGCGACTCAAGCTTACCCCGATCGCCGTCTCCTGGACGCGTTGATGTTGCAGCATTCAGAGTTGGACAAAGATCCGAGAGATTTCTCCCCCTAAGACCTTAATCCGTGCCTTTACCATCGCAACTATCTTGTCCAAGGCTTGACGCACGCCAACTTTGGTAGGAACCAGCTATCACTAAGTTCGATAGGCTTTTCACCCCTAAACCTGAGTTAGAAAAACACTTGCACGTAGAACTTCTGCAGGCCTCCACAGGGTTTTACCCCCACTTCACCTTACTCAGGATTAGATCACTTAGCTTCGGGTCAATCCTGTATGACTATTTGGCAGATTAGTACCATACGCCTCGTTGCCTGCGCGTATATTGCTTTCGCTATGGGTCCGTGTTGAAAAACACTTACCCTCGCCATACAAGAAAACTCCCCGGCCCGTTATTCAAAACGGACGTTAGAACCCCGAAGGGCCCGTAACATTCTATAACTAGTAGGTTTAAGGATCTTTTCACACTCTGTTAAGAGTTCTTTTCAGCTTTCCCTCGCGGTACTCGTTCACTATCGGACTTAACACGTATTTAATGTTAGAGGTTGATACCCCCATATTCCTGTTAGGTATCCAGCTAACAGTACTCTAGGTACCTTTACTCCCTCTGTTCCTTACTCTACGGGACTTTCACCCTTTATCGTGTTGCTTTCCAGCAAACTTCGAGTCGGTTCAGCGAGATAAAAAAAGGCCTAAACACCACATCTCCTATATCTTTCAATACAGGATTCAGTTTGCTTTATGCTGCGTTCGATCGCCTTTACTAACAGCATCTCAATTGATTTCTTTTCCTGCAGGTACTAAGACGCTTCAGTTCCCTGCGTTCCCCATCCTTACGGATCTACTGTGAAGTCACATTCGGATATCTCTGGGTCAAAGGCTACATGCACCTCGCCAGAGCATTTCGTTGCTTGTCACGTCCTTCATCAGCGGTTAAGCCAAGCCATCCACCTACTAGCGTAGCGGATCTTCATTTTGCTTCAATCTAGGATTGAAACTTATTGTGTGCATTCTTATGCATGGTCTCATGAATATGATACAAAGCTTTTGTTGTCGAAACAACGTCATACTTCAACCAAACTATCGACATTGCTTAAGTGTCGGTAATTATCACTTAAAATAAATGATTGTGAATTTTTCCTTGTAAAAAGGAAATGGACCCGCCGGGATTTGAACCCGGGGCCCCCGGTGTGCAAGACCGGTGCTCTACCAGGCTGAGCTACAGGCCCATCTGAACTTGCACTATTTTTATTATGCTCTGCTGGGCAAAGCATGCCTGGTGTTGAATGTGAATTTGTCGAAACAAAATCACATATATGAAAATAAAAAAGAGCCAATAATACCTTTTTCCAAATGTTTGATTTCTTTCGAAATCTATTTTTATTTAGTAAAATTATTCCTAAACTTATTTTACAATAAGCTTAGAAAAAATTTAGGAAAATAAAAAAAAGGAGGTGATCCAGCCGCAGGTTCCCCTACGGCTACCTTGTGACGACTTAACCCACCTCACTGAGCTTAGGTTCGACGAGATCAATGAAATCTCGGCTCACCTGAACCCTGCTCGGTTGGTTTGACGGGCGGTGTGTGCAAGGAGCAGGGACATATTCACCAGACGATGATAACGTCTGATTACTAGGGATTCCAACGTCATGAGGGTGGGTTGCAACCCTCAATCTGAACTTGGATAGAGTTTTGAGGCTTGGCTTCACTTTTCAGTGTTGCATCCAATTGTCTCTACCATTGTTGCGCGCGTGTAGCCCAGAGAATTCGGAGCATACAGACCTACCGTTGCCTGCACCTTCCTCCTTGTTTCCAAGGCAGTCCCTACAATGTTCTCAGTCGTATCGGAATACCCGTTAGCAATTGTAGGTACAGGTCTCGCTCGTTACCTGACTTAACAGGACACCTTGCGGCACGAGCTGACGGCGGCCATGCACTACCTCTCGGCTAGTCAAGAAAGCCCTTTAGACTGTCTATCATCCAACCGTCGTTCCTGGTAAGGTTCTCGGCGTAGAATCCGATTAAACCGCACGCCGCACCCCTTGTAGTGCTCCCCCGCCAATTCCTTTAAGTTTCAGTCTTGCGACCGTACTTCCCAGGCGGTGAGCTTAACATCTTCACTCCGACACGTCCCATTCACGAAGAATAGGACACACCTAGCTCACAGCGTTTACAGCTAGGACTACTCGGGTATCTAATCCGGATTGCTCCCCTAGCTTTCGTCCCTCACAGTCGAATCCGTTCTAGTTAGGCGCCTTCGCCACAGGTGGTCCTCTTGGGATTATAACATTTTACCGCTCCCCCAAGAATACCCCTAACTCCTCCCGGTTCCTAGTTTTGCAGTGTCTCTTGCAGTTCGTTACATTGAGTGCAACGCTTTCACAAAAGATTTACAAAACCTGCTACGGACGCTTTAGGCCCAATAAAGGCGATTGCCACTTGTGGCGCTGGGATTACCGCGGCGGCTGGCACCAGTCTTTCCCACCACTTATTCGCCAAGTTATTTACGCTTAACAAAAGCTTATACTAAAAGTATAAGCACTTGGGATTCCCCTATCGCACTTTCGTACATTGTAGAGGTTTCGCGCCTGCTGCACCCCGTAGGGCTGGGGTAAGTGTCTCAGTACCCCTCTCGGGGCTCCCACTCTCATGGCCCCTACTGATCCAAGGCTTGGTGAGCCGTTACCTCACCAACTACCTAATCAGCCGCCGACCTATCCTAAGGCATTGCTTTTCAGAGAAAAAACATTCCAGTATTAATCTCCCATCCGGGTTTACCGTCAGTTTCCCAACGCTATCCCAGACCTTAGGGGAAGTTATCGACGTGTTACTGAGCAGTCCGCCAGTGTCTTGCGACCCTTTGACTTGCATGGCTAAATCGAATCCCAATAGCAGCAATCTCCCGCAGGATCAACGGGAATTGTTTCTTGCAAATCGTTAGATTTGCAAGTTTAATAATCTCGACGTAGTCGGGATTATTTTTATTACGATCCTGCATTGAAGTTTACGTTCGCTTTATTGATCTAAAACTTAATAGAATTGTACAAGGTTTCACACATAGTGTGTACTTGCATACTTGCATTATTGGCTCTTCTTCATACGTGATACTTAATATCGCGTATACATTTGGAAAGAATATGATTCACCTGACTCGGTGACCAATACTTGATTGGGCGATGACATCTTCTTTACAGAAGCATACTTTTGTATTCGCAGGTGATATATAAAGGTTGCGTTTATCGAAAATTGACCATTTCCGTCGAGAAATGAGGTGTCAATTTTTGATTCCGCGAATGCGCTACATAGTTTACCGACGAGAACGTGCTATTTGATACGCATTCGTGATATAAATCTGGGCGGTGTTTGTTACTATTTGGGAGTAAATTAGTGGAAAAATATATAAGGTGCTTTCTTTTTCTTGAGTTTTATGGATGCAAAAACACTTGATGCAATTGTCAAGAATTATCTTCATTGTGGAACGTTTCACGGAGGTGGTCCTTATAGTGCATCTCAATTTTCTCGTACTACTCCTCAGGATACGGGGCGCTGGAATTCCTTAGGAGGATTATCCATTTTAATTTTTTATAGAACTCATACTATAAATCCTTCTGCCTCATGTGATGAATCTCTTACTGGTTCTGTAATCAATGATTCTTCAAAAGCAGTTATTCTCCTTTCAACTGTTGTACAAAGACAACGAAATAAAATAGGGGAAAAGAAAGAATGTACTTCTTCAGGAATCTCTTTTTTTGGACTTCAACTTGTTGCACCCTCATATGTTGTATCTGATGTGTATGAAACAAGCATTTCTCCAATGTATTTTCCTCGTCATGGTAATCGCTTTTGTTCTGAAGGAAAAGAAAGAGACATTGCATATGCATGTACTTTTATTGCTCGAGATAATAGGTGGGACAAACGAGGTGGAGTTTTTACCACGTATACTTGTGTTGTTCCTGAGAACATTGTCAAAGAAATACAAAAAGATCCTGCCCTCATGCTAAAGTTGTTTGAAGGAGCTTCACCAGAATATTTTAGAAATCATGAATCTCGACCATTTCAAAACGTCAAAGATTATTCTTTTGAAGATTATCGGCTGACAAAGCCATTGATTTTGAAATAAGTTTGCTCATTTTCTTTTGATTCGCCTCGCAATGCTCATACACTATTCATCTTTTATTTTATAATTATTAAAAAATATTTTAAAAAATATTTGCGTAGGTAATTTTTCTTTTGCTTGGCGATTATTGTGTTGCGCTTTGCAGAATTTTTTTATCAAAGAAATTTTCTACAAACAACTTTCGAGAGAATCAGTTACTATTTTTCCAGGATTGGAAGTATTCATTTGTATTAAATTAATTACTGCATTATATGATCCTCGGTCTTGAACCATGCCACTATATCCTATGACTGGGCCCAAGTGTTGTGCACGGACTGCAGCAGCTACTTGAAGAGGTTCGGGTACAAGAACAGCATCATACTCGTGTGTCATAAGATACCGTGCAATAACATCTTCTTTTTCTGCTCTTCTGTATGGTGCAAGGTTAAGTTCAGTTACTTTATACGCAGTATCCGCAAGAATCATTATCATCAGTTCAGATTCATTTTGATCTGTTATTAACAATAAATGAGCATTTTCTTTTGTCATATCTCGGAGAAAATGCTTTGCATTTTAAAATCTTCTGTTCTTGCTCTCTGCGCTATATCTTCTAAAAAAAGTTTACATTTTGTAAACTCTTTTTCTTCTGGTTTTAAAAAGAGAGAATGCAATTTTTGCATTATGGGCAAAAAAATCTATCTTGACACAAACATATATTTAGACTACCTGTTAGAACGAACAAACCGTTTTGGTGATGATAGAAGTGAATGCGCATTTGTTGTGTTTCACAGAACTTTTCTTTGCGAATTTGAGATTGTTCTTTCTGATTGGTGCGCTGAAGAATTATTGAAAACAATACAACCAGATAAAGTTCTCTTTTTGATGGAACTCCTTAAAGCAAAAAACAAACTTTACCATGTTAAATGTTCAGAGAACGATAGAGAGTACGCGAAGTCGTTATCGTCTCATTATCATGATCCTCTTCATGCAATTCTCGCGAAAAAAGGAAACGCAGAATTTATTGTCACTCGAGATAAGAAAGGATTTGTTTGCAGCAAACATATCCTAGAAGCCTATCTTCCTGAGGAAATATGAAACGTTTACTTTCTTTTTCTCATCTTCTGTCAGAAGTTTTGCAGAATTTTGTAACTCACGAAGCTTTTCGTACTCCGTTGCTTGCTCTTGAACAATTGTCTCTGTTTTACTCTTCATGGTTAGTATTCTTATGTTGAGATATATAATATTTTCTAAAAAATATACATTTTGTAAACTCTTTTTCTTCTGGTTTTAAAAAGAGAGACTGTGATTTTGTCTTCATGGCTCGTTACTATATTGACACCTGCATCTGGAGAGATTATTTGGAGAATAGAGAAGATCGTTTTCGACCTTTGGGACAATGGGCTCTCTTTTTGTTTCAGATGATTGAGAAGAATAATGAAAAAATTCTCTATTCTGAATTAGTCATACGAGAGTTATGTTTAGAACACAAACATGAAAAAGTCATAGCATCTTTGCAAGCATTTTCTCCTATTCTTGTATCAATAACAGATAAACAACTTCAGGAAGCAGAAATTCTTGGGAGAGTCCGTAAAGTAGGAGGTGCAGATGCATTACATGCAATACTTGCTCGAGACAACAATGCTATTTTAGTGACAAGAGATGCACATTATATTGACATGACAGATATAGCAACAATAAAAAAACCAGAGGATCTCATTTAAGTTTTCTCTCTTTCACAAAATTTTCCCAGACTTCTTCTCGAATAGCGCGGTCTCTAGCGTAAGTTGCTGGGGTTACCTTATGTACTGGAAACTTTCTTCGATACTCTTCCAACTCTTTTTTGTAGGTTTCCTGCGCTTTTTCTAATCGCAGGTTTCTTACTTTATCCCTAATCGCTTCTCTAATAAACTCTGTTTTCGTGCTGTAATACGGCTTCATTGCTTTTTCTATCTCTTTCGCAAAATCTTCTTCTACTTTTATTGTGATACTTTCCATCGTAAGCGTAAGTAAGACATAGTAATATTTATAGTTTTGGTTTTTGGAGTGAACATTTTGTAAAAAAATTGTTTCAAAACCCAAACCATTAAATAGCATCAAGCGCTTTTTCCTAATTATGGTACAATATAAAATCAAAGACCTTAAAGAAGGCATGAAAAATGTGGATATTGAAGTCACTATTGATTTTCTCGGAGAAAAAAGGCAAACAAGCGGCTACAACAATGATTCTTTTGTCGCAGGATTTGTGACTGATGAAACAGGAGAAATTAAAGTCACGTTCTGGAATGAAGATGTCAAAAAAGCAAAGCCTGGCAAGAAATTTAAGATTGCGAAAGGATATGTTACTGCGTTTAAAGGCGCAATACAGTTGAATGCATCAAGGGAAAAAGGAATTCAGTGGCTTTGAGCACGAAGTTTTTTAAAGAGTTCTTTATTTTTTTCTCTTATGGCAACATTTCGAAAAGATGTCTCCGTACTTCTTATTTCCGGTAATGAAGAACGGTACTTTCCTGAGCTCAAAGCGTTTGCAGATCATCTTATCGCAGACGCAAGAATCCACCCTTCTTATTTAGAATATCTTTCTGGACGAATGCATACTAATGATCCGCTTATGGATCAAGTGGATGATTTTGTTCATCGTGTTCGTGAAAGACAAAAACTTCAAAATTTGGATCATCATTTTGTTTTGGTTTATCACGGTCATGGTCTTCCAGCGGGTTTTTGCCCTGATGGAGCTCCTACTCCTTATCAGGGGCTTGCTGATATTATTGGTTTTGATGTCCCATTTCTTTTTATCAACAGCTGCTGCTATGCCGGTGAGGCAATTGAAGTATTTCGCGATAATAAATTGCTTCCTCACCGAGGGTCGGTGATTGCATCTTCTCATTCATATAAACCTAGTTATGGAACTCTTTTTCTTGATGAACTTCTTGATGCATACAGAAACAAACAACCTTTTCGGAGACGAAAAATTAGCTTTCTTGGTCAAGCTGATGAATCAATACAGCTTCCTGAAACAAAAAAAGAAGAACTTAAGCGTTATGTGCAGCATCCTACACGAGCAGGCTTAGGATTAGATCACTTGCTGTATTCACAATAAATAGCAAAGTTATTTTAACTGTTTTCTTCTTTCTTTTTCTATGAAGAAGATTTCTTTTAAAAACAAAGATGGATTAACACTTCGTGGTTTTGTGTATGGGCCTTTATTTTCTGGAGATACTGCAATCCTTTTCTTGCATGGATTTCCGGGACATTGTTCTGGAACTGGGCAGCGATTTTGTCGTGCATTGTCTTGCTTTGGATATTTGACGATGAGCTTTGATTTTAGCGGAACTGATACTTCTGATGGAAAATTCTCAGAGAAACGTATGAGTAAAGAAGTTGATGATATCAAGTATGCAATTGATTTTTTGGAAAAGAAGTATTTTTTTAAGAAATTATTTTTGATTGGGATTTCCACTGGCGCAATTGATGCTGCGCTGTATGCACATTCTGATAAACGAATTACTGGAGTTGTGTTGTTGTCTGGTGTTGCAGATTTGAAACGCGGTGTTCATTATGATTTTAATGACGAGCAAATTGCCTTATTTAAGAAGAAAAAATATATTATCTATGATCGGCCAGGAAAATGGTATCATGGCAAGAAATTGAAGAAAGCATTCTATGATGAATTCTTTGTTTTGGATGTTATTAAATTATTGAAGAAATATAAGAAGCCTTTGTTGATTGTTCATGGAAGTAAGGATGAAGCTGTTCCTATTTTTGAGGCGAAGGATTTGTATAAAACTGCAAACGAACCAAAGAAATTAGTAGTGATTTCTGGTGCAGATCATCAGTTTTCTTCATTGTGGCACGGATTGCGGGTGTTGTTTACTCTCGTTGCTTTTATTCGAAAGAATTAGTTTTTTAATTAAACAATATAATAGATTGCGTTCATTTGAAAGCAAAGCTTTCTAATGCATTACGGAGCTTTGCTCCGAAATGTGTGTTGTAGGACTTTTGCTTAGCGATTCTTTTTTGTTGCAGGGCGATTACACGCACCTCTTTCTACTCATTCTCTCTGTAATGTCCTTGTTTGTCTACGCAATTTATAATAAGATTTTTAGATAACGAGCTCTATCTCCTTTGATATGAAGCAGTTAATAGATCAAATTCAACAAATACAACAAACTCAAATAAAACAAAAAATAGGCCAACGTCTTGCAGAATTTCAACAATTTCAAACAAATGCAAAAACATCTCAAGACTGGTTCTCTGAATTTTGTTTTTGTTTATTAACCGCAAACGCAAAATCAAAAACTGCGTGCGCTGTACAACAAGAACTTGGTGCTGTTGGATTTGCAACACTTTCTCAGGAAGAACTTACTTCTGTTATCCGTAAAAATAAACATCGGTTTCACAATACTAAAGCAAAATACATTCTTGCTGCACGCATACATCAAGATATTAAAAAAAAGATTTTGCAACTTTCTGATGAACAAGAAATGCGAGAATGGCTTGTTGAGAATATCAAAGGTTATGGTTACAAAGAAGCGTCACACTTTCTCCGGAATGTGGGATTTCAGCATCTTGCAATCTTAGACAGGCATGTCTTGAATCACCTCCATGAAAATAAAATTATTAAAAAGATTCCTTCTTCTTTACAGCAAAAGAATTATTTGCAGATTGAGAAAAAGATGGAACACCTTTGTACTGCACTTGGGATGTCGCAAGCAGAATTAGACATGTATTTATGGTACATGAAAGCTGGCGATGTGCTGAAGTAAAATGTGTCGTGAAATTTAAAAGTAAGTTCCCTTTTCTTTGCATAATGGTTTTACCATTAGATTCACGAAGATTGTGGCTTCTTGAAAAACTTTTAGAGGGTCGAGTTGCGCTTCCTTCTCTTCTTGATGATCCGGACAGATGGTACGCATTTCAAACGGTCACATTTGAACCCGTTATTACAAGAACTATTTGTAGATATAAAGAAGGCGGATTATTACTTCATGATACGAGAAAAGGAAACGCTAAGCCTGATCCTCATGGTCATCTTCGTGATATTGGTGTTCATGTTTATGATGGATCTTACGCAATGACCAGAGGAACTTGTGTTGATGGAATTCCAGGTATACAAGGAGCTCCTGAAATTATTTCCGTAGGAATGCAGTATACTCTTCTTACTTCTGAATCTCACACTGTTGACGTTCTTAGTGATCGTGTTCTGAGCGTTTGCTACGTTGGAAAACGAGGTGTAGAAAGTGCTTCACACGAAGAAATTCGTGTTTTGGGCAGAGAAGAGCGACGCTCGCACCTTGATCTTTTCAGACCGTATGTTTAATCATTTTTTATAGAATTCAATGTTACCTTCTAAATACGTTCCGTGATGCAATTCTACTGGACGCCAGCTGTCTTCGACAAGATTTGCGCCAAGCCATTCCGCAAGCTCTTCAGGATTTCCAATCGTTGCACTTAACCCAATGATCTGGATGTTTTTGAGAATGTGACGGAGGATTGTAATCACAATTTCTAATGTTGGTCCTCTGTCTTGTTCGTTGAGGAGGTGGATTTCATCAATGATCACTACTTTGATGTCTTTCAACCATGGCGCATTATGGCGGATTAATGAATCAAGCTTTTCTGACGTGGTCATAATGATATCGTACGATGCCAAATGGGTGTCGCTGCTGTCTGTATCGCCGATGGATAACGCAATCTTTTTGTCTGGATACTTTTCTTTGAATAATTGATATTTTTCTGACGCCAACGATTTTAATGGAACAATGTAAATTGATTTTCCTCTTTTTTCGTAGATACAATTCATCGCAGCAAGTTCTGCGATTAATGTTTTTCCAGAACCTGTTGGCGTACAGACAAGAAGATTTTTGTTTTCAAATAACCCTGCGTTTATTGCTTTGATTTGCGATGGTCTTAAATCTTGAAATTTTTCTTTCTTTAAGACTGCAAAAAGGTGATGGTTGATGATTGGTTCGAGGTCGTTTATTTTCATGGAAAGATGTGATTTTCTTTAGTTTAAATAATCTATTATAGGTGAAGAATATTTTTATTATATTCAATTTTCTGTACAAAATAATAACCCCATTGCGCCTCTTTTGGCGCAATGGGTCCCCCCGACATTAAGGTTTTACAGGTGCGTGTATTTTGTATTGTTAAGCAAAAAACCATAAAAAACAAACCTTTAAATATCCGTAGATGTGTAAAAATCTCATGGTCGAAAGCAAGTGGCGGAAACAGAAAAAGGCACATGATCCTACAACAGAAGGAGTTTGTCCGTATTGTAAAAAACATGTGCAAGCACTCGAAGCGCACATGAAAGTCAAGCATTTGAAAGAATTGAAAAAGAAAGCGAACAAGTAGTTTAGAATATTCCAGATTCTTTAGGTTTTTTTATTGTTTCATCAAACATTTCTGTCAACAATTTTATAAAGCATTATTTATTTCTTCTGCATATGAAACATTCATCACAAGATACTCTTCTTGCACCTTTTGCAGTTCTTTTCACCGCATTGCCCTACGTTGTCGCATTCTACCATAATGAACAACTGTGCGAAAAAGATCCTGTTGCATGTGTTGCTTATGAGGGGAGATATAACCTTCCACAACAAAATTTTGATCTCAACGGCGCATTTGAGCAAGGGATAACTCAATTAGAACAACTCATTCAAACCTACACACAGTAAAGTATTTATACTTCATTTTTCAAAAATTCCTTATGGATCTTCAGAAAAAGAAATGCAAACCTTGCGAAGGCGGTGTGCCTGCACTTTCTTCTGCGCAAGCGCAACGGTTTCTGAAAATGCTCAAAGGATGGAAACTTGTTTCCAACAGAATTGAGAAAGCGTATACATTCAAAGATTTTGTTGACGCATCGTCTTGGCTTGAACGTGTTAAATTTCTCGCAGAAGCAGAAGGACATCATCCAGACATTCACTGGACATGGAATAAGATTACCTTAGTTTTATGGACCCATGCAATTGGTGGATTAAGTGAGAATGATTTTATTCTTGCTGCGAAGATTGATGCGTTGGGGAAGTGATTATATTTCGTGCTGTTCTTTTTCTCCCTCTGGATTATTTTTACTTTCTCTTTAGCGTAAACTCGCCACTGCCAGACAACGTGGATCCATATGCATCAGTTGTATAAGAATACTTTCCAGAAAGGGTATCTCCATCGATTGTTGCAGTAAAAGGAACCGGTCCTGAGTACATAATTGTACCAGAAACCTGCTTTCCAGAAACAGTGCCTGATAATGTGCCTTTGTTTGAGGAACTATATCCTTCACAGTGTTCACCACCAATAGCAGTAGCAACGCCACTGTACGTAGCTGTTCCGCTAAAAGAATTGTCTTTCTGTGTTATTTTGAAAGTTTTGGTTCCAGATTCTTTATGTTTGCAATACGGAGATTCAGATGTTTCACTATACGGTCCTTCCCACGTGCCTGTCAGATCTTTTTCACATTCCCACCAATTGCAACCTATAGAACAGACAACCTGGTATGATGAAGAGCCGTCTGTTTTAGCGTCAAGGAATGCTGTATCAACATGAACATCTGATGTAGGGTTATCTTCTGGCTTTGTGTTCGGACAGTTATTTTTTTGTACATCTTGGAATGAGTAATAGGCTCCTGTCTTAAAGTCAGTGATTTCCATAGCATTATTAACAGACCATCCTTCATGCTTCTCGCACTCTGTGATTTTTTGTTCCATCAATGCTTTGCATTCGGCAGTAGTCTTTGATTCTTCACTAGATTGGCCTGTTGCTTCGTCTATAGTATTTTGCCACTCTTCAAGATTTCCTGTTTCTGATGTTTCTTGCTGCACTGCCTTTTCAGAAACAGCACCGCTAATAAGAACAATAGCAAGAATAGCAACAGGAAAGATCCAAAAATGTTTCATGTAATGATTCAAGGTAAAGACCTATATAAGCATTTCGCATATGTTTAATTAATATGAACTAAGAAACGATAAGGTCGATAATTATGATCTATTCACTTCGATCCTGCAGCATAACCCATTGCATAACAAATACCGTACTCTAATCCAGAAAGAGTTGCACCAAAAGCACATCCTCCAATGACAGACCTTGTTTTGCCTTCCACTATTCCTGCAAGTACTCCTGTAGAAAATGTACTTGTTGCTGCGATGCTCGCAATATGTTCTGTATAATATCCTCCCTGCGCATGAGCGTATCCATCAGAAATTCCGCAGACAATACTTGCCAGATTTGCAGCAACAAAGCCTGCGATAGGAATACTCACTTGAGGCGTTGTTACATAATGATACGCAAAACTCCCAATGTCTTTTGCTCTTTGTTTTGTGCGTGGATTCATTGTTTCAAGAAATGAGAAGCGCTTTAAATAATTAATGACAGAACTCAAACTAAAAATTTATTTCTCCCACTCTGGTTCCACAACTTCTCTAAACACCGTCGTATAATTCGTAAATTCTCCAAGCTCACCTAAATCCTCAATATAGATTGGATTGTCCATTCTGAAGACATAAAACGTCACGCCTTTCGCAGACTGAAGGTCTTCGCTTGCTACTTCCCATTGTCCTGTTGTTGTATCCAACGAAATCTGACCAAGCATTGCAGGCGTCATATTCACTTCAGGATATTCTACTGTTTCATTGCCATAGGTTTCATTTCGTGCTGGAATTATAATCCCTGCTTGATCTAACAACAACGCGTTCACGGTATATATTCCGCTGACAAGACTGAGATTGACAGGTTCATCTTTTGTGACGGTGACCACTTGCGAATATGGTGTTTCAAACAATTGGTCAGGAACTTTTTCCAATGTAACCAGCACGCTGTCTGTTCTGCTCATATCAAACGCAAGATTTCGAAGCGCTGCCGCACTCATGCTTTGATTTAATCGCGCACTTGGAATAAATTTAATTTCAACAGGAACACTTTTGATTGGTTCGAGAAGTACTATAATCTTACCATCTTGCTCAGGAAGTGTATCAATACTACTATATGCTGTATAATATCCAGTTGCATCAATTCTCACTGCACCACCAACACAAACAGGGAACGTGCTTTTATAATCTCCTGCTACGTTTGTCGCACCCATTAAACAAGTGCTATATGTTCCGCATCGGTATGCAACTGACGCGCCATTGATGGGATCTCCACTTATTCCATTATACGCGCTCACTTCAATTGTTCCACTCAAGCGCTGGGCAGGATCACAAATCAATGTTTTTTCTGGAACTTCTGCTGTCGAATACACTGTTTCATTTGTTTCTGTGTCAATGCCTGAAGGATATGTTGTTGGAACTCCTTCTTTTAATTTGATTTCTACTTTTGAAGAATCCCATGGTCCAAATGTGCCATCTCCTTTTGCCCACTCCATAAGGTTTTTGTTGTCCCTTATGTTTGCTTCCATTGCAATCAGGAATGTGTAGCCTTCTCCACTGAACGCTTGTTCATCTCGGAGCGCAACAACAACAGGATAACTCACATCATAGAAAAATGAATAGTGGTTTGTCTGAATTGGTGGAAGAATGTTGAGCGGAAATTCATTTTTGTAGCTGCTTGGCTTCAGCAATTCACCTACTTTTGGTGTTATCTCCATATAATAATCTGTCGCTTCATCAACTGGAGAGAGGAAATTCACTTTTAGATCACCAAAAGGATAGTCACTTTCTCTTGTGAGCATAGCGAAGAATCCTGTGCCATATTTATTATCCGGCGTTAATTCCACAACTCCTGCTGTTCCCTTAATTTGGATTAACGGAAAATAGGTTCCGAGATATTGACCAAGTTGTTCTTTGACATTCTGTTTGATCCAATAAATTACGCTATATCCTTCTGTAAACGCTGCAATTGGTGGCAAGCGCTCTTCATCTAATCCACTGTATGCACTGATAATGTTGAGGAGAATTTGCTCAAAAAACTGATTTTTGATTTCCATCGAAACAATTTCTGCTGCTGCATCATAGATTTCTTTTAATGGAACATCTTCTTCGACATACCAGTTTTCCAGCGATCCGCTTGCATCTCCGCTTGTCCAGGTTATTGGATAATTTAATTGCGCATAGACTGCTTTATCACCGATGGATGCGGTGATTACTGGTGCTTCTGTTTCTGTGATTTTATATTGTTCCAATGATTCAAAATTATTCAGGCATTGTTGAAATTTGTCTGTGATATATGCAGCCATCTGTGTTTCCATTGTTTCTAAAGTTGGAATATTTTTTGTTGTAATAGAACAGCGTGTGCAGCCATGGGTTGTGTCTTCATACCACCAATACGGAATTTGCAGTGCACCAAACGGCGCAGTGTCGCTGGATGTTGCGTCTGTTTCATCAATCGTAAAACTTCTACTGTGCAAATCAGTTCTGCTGAGATTGATATAGCCTCCTTGCTGCCCTATCAAAAGAATTGCTTGTTTTGTTGTTTCATCAAGGCAAGTGGAAACATAATTTTGTACGACAAGCGCGACGCCTTCTGCTTCATCTTGTTTCAGTGCAATACCTGCTTCTGCTTCGATGATTTGGGTTCTGATGTAATAGAAAATTCCTATTCCAAGGAGAAGGATGAGTCCAATGACTATGAAAATAGTCACCTGTCCTCTTTTTTTTCTCACCTCAAACACCCCTTTTGAAATTTGATAAACATGAGATAAGCATGATTCTCTGATTTATGTGACGTTCTTCGCAATAACGAAAAAGTAAAAGCGTACCCAGCTCATCGTGAGTAGTAATAACGCAAGCATTGCCACTCCTAACGTTGGTGGCGCAATAAGGTTGATTATTATTGTCAGAAGGATTGCGCAGACAAAGACTGTGATCGGCGCGACACCAATAAGCACAACAAAATGTCTAAATTTTTTTGCTCCGACAATAAATGTTTCTTTGAACAATGCAATCCAGGTGTGCTTTTCTGTCAATAATAATCTGAAAAATGGCGTGAAATACATGTAGCCTGTAAGGATGATGATGAGTGCAATTGCTGCAGCTTTTACTTCAAAACCTAAGAAAACAATCACTGCAACAACGAACCATACAAACTGCCAGAGCATGTTCATCCACAAGAATTTCTTGAAATATGTTATTGTCAACTTTGTGTTTTTGAGATGCATCCATATTATTCCTTTGTACGCGCTTGTGACTGCAAAAAATGCAGCCAAACTTGCAATAATAACTATTCCTAATTTAATTAATGATGATTTAAACAAAAACAATGATTGACTCATCGCATTTGTTATCGCAGGATTTGTCGCGCCATTTGTTGCAGAAAGATTCAGATATATTCCAATGAATGATTGTAATGACGCAGCAAGCGGAAGCGCAACTATTCTCAGAATTGCAATAAACAACATGAATAAACCTATTATTGCAAGCGCATACGCAACATCAAAGATGACCGTCATTGCAAATGCCTTATCGAGCTTGGTGAAAGAATGAAGCCACCACTCTAGATGTGCAGTTTTTGGTTTTTTTATTTCTTCTTTTTGGTGTTTTTTCATAGTTATATCAATATTGTGTTTTTTCTACAATTGGTACTTTCCATGCTTCTGATCCATCTTCCATAAGAATTTGAAGATGTGTGTAAATAATATCTGTTTCCACTGTTTCGTAACTTGCATCCCCTGTTTCTGCTGTTGCGTATCCTGTATAGACTTCTTCTGTGTTTCCCTCTTCGTCAATAAGATAAACGGTGTATGTGATACTTTCGCTTAATGGCTGGACATACCATCCCATTTCGTAGAGTGTCTTGTCGTACAATGGTGTGGAGAATCCTTGGAGCGTTATCGTGAGTTTTGATACTGGTTGGAAATTTGCAGCCTCTGCGCTGCTGTACACATCACTTGGAGTTTCTGTTCCAGCCCAATCCTGACAAAAAAGTATTTCCTCTTCGCTGACTTCATACCAATCCGGAATAATGAGCTCGCCACCTGTTGTGTAATAGGTGTCACTTGCACCTTCATCGCTGTAATCTAAGTAATATTGTGCGTACGCTACTCCTGTAAGAAGGAGAAAGAGAAAAAGAAGCATAATGCCATGTAGTGCTTTTGCTTTCATGCTGCTTTTTTAGGTTCTCTTATTTAAATAGGTTTGGGTAATTTTTACACAAAATATATAACTTTCAAAGAAAAAATAAACGGCGAGGCGGGGATTTGAACCCCGAAACGTTCAGGCCGAACGAAATGGCTCACTGAAGCTCATTCATTTGAGCTTCATCAGGCCATCGCAATAACCAGATTATGCGACCTCGCCAATATTTCTATCCCTTTCTCAGAACAAACTTATTAATAGATCTTCCGACGAGTTTTCCGAAAAGCTTTCGAATAAACCGTAAGATTTTCGGATAAGCCGAATATGTTTCGGAAAAAAAAGAAAAATCACTTGTTTTTTTCGGATTGTCCGAAAGAAAATTTACCATTCTTTGACAAACATTTATAATTCACTCCTTGTTTTTTTGCTCTATGAAAGTCTTGCTTGTGTATCCTCCATTTTGTACACCAACTATGCTGCCGTATTCTATTTCCTACTTGAAGAATTTTTTATTTAATAATCTGAATGTGGATGTGAAATGCCTGGATTTAAACGCAAAATTTCATTCTCTACGGTTTCCTGCGTTGCACAACGCAATTGCAGCACTTCGACAAAAGAAACCGTATAATTCAGAGACATTGCAACAATATGCCATGCTTCTTGAAACAGTAGAAAAAGAAGCAGCAGACATTTATTATGCGAACAACAAAGCTGTTCTTGCTAACGAGCAACCTGAGTTTTTGCAAGAACTTATGTCCTTTATTCTTCAAGAAAAACCTGATCTTGTCGCGTTTAGTTTAGTCTACAGCAGCCAATGTTTTTACACAAAAGCAATCCTTGATGAACTCAAGAAACAGGGAATCGCTACTCTCGTTGGCGGTCCTGCGGTGAACTCCAAGATAAAAGCACTTTGTCAATTCATGGCAAACGAAGTAGAAATGGTTGAATCCATTGCAAAAGAACATCCTGAATTGAAGAAATACGATGATAGTAAACATAATGCCCTTGTTCATGAGAAAGGAGAGCAGGAACATCCGTATCATTGCGATACCATTCCTGATTTTTCTGATTATCTTATTGAAGAATATTTTTTATTGGAAAAAATGGTTCCCATCAAAACATGCAGCACGTGTTTTTACAAACAATGCACCTTCTGCACGCATTTTGCTGATGTTCCTTACTTGGAATATAATGTTGATAACATTCGTAAAACAATTGTGCAGAGCGGAACAAAATATGTTTTTTTTGTGGATGATATGATCGCAAAAAATAGATTACTCGAACTTGCAGCAATGCTCAAACCACTTGGGGTGAAGTGGTGGTGCCAACTTCGCCCGACAAAAGATCTCCTCGAAGTTTTTCCCGAATTATACGCATCTGGGTTGCATACTGTTTCTTGGGGAGTTGAGTCTGGCAATCAACGTATTCTTGATTTAATGAAAAAAGGAACACAAGTGGAAATCGCTGCGAAAGTTCTTCAAAAAAGTCATGACGCAGGAATTCGAAACGCGACCTATATTATGTTTGGATTTCCGACAGAAACAAAAGAAGAATTTTTTGACACAATCAATTTTTTAAAACAGAATCAAGCAGTTATTGATCTTGTCACCACAAGCATTTTCGGATTACAGAAAGGCGGAAAAGTATACGCTAATCCTGACGCGTATGGTATTTCCGAAGTTGTCGAAAAGGAAAGGACTGTGCTGGACAAAAGTATTACTTATATTACTACAGTGGGTATGCAGCGGGAAGACGCGCGAACCATGCGAAGAAAATACATGAAGACAATTAAGAACATTGACAAATTACCTCGAATTCTGAATTATTTCAAGGAACAGGTTTTGTTGTGGTGATTTTGTTCTTTTTCTCGTCGACAATATCTTTTTCTTCTTTTTAAACAAAAAATGCCTGACCTCTACATTTTTATATCAGTACCCCCTTTCTTACAAAACACAATGTCATATCAATTGATCATTACCGAGAAGCCAAGCGCTGCAAAAAAGATCGCAGAAGCGTTAGCAGATGGCAAGCCTATTAAAAAAACTGATGGGAAAGTTACTTATTGGGAAATTACCCATGGCAAACAAGATATTGTTATTGCGCCTGCAGCAGGTCATCTTTATACCATTACTGAGTCTGAGAAAAAAGGGTGGACGTATCCTGTCTTTGATGTCAAATGGGTAGAAACTTCTGAAGTGGACAAAGGAGCAGAACACACTGCCGCATATGTCAAAACATTGAAAAAATTAGCAAAAAAAGCGACTTCTTTTATTCTCGCTACAGATTATGATATTGAAGGAGACGTTATTGGATTTAATATTCTCAAATTTTGCTGCAACAAAAAAGAACATGAAGCAAAACGAATGAAATATTCAACATTGACCACTGATGAACTCCGTGAATCTTATACTCACCCTCAGAAAACTATTAACTGGGGTCAAACTAATGCAGGATTAACTCGACACGAACTGGATTGGTATTATGGCATTAATCTGAGCAGAGCACTGAGTTTGGCTGTTAAAGCTGCAGGAAGTTTTAAGATCTTAAGTTCTGGAAGAGTCCAGGGTCCTGCACTCAAAATTGTTGTTGACAGAGAAAAAGAAATCATGGCTTTCAAATCTGAACCTTTTTGGCAAATTGAGCTTGTTGGTTCTGTGAAGAATGAACACAAAAAAGATGTTGCAATTTCTGCATGGCACAAAGAAGACAGAATCTTTGACAAGAAAAAAGCTGAGCAGATTATGCATCACACAAAAGGAAAACCTGCTGTCATTGCAGAGATTTCTAAACGACAATTTGAACAAGCACCGCCAACTCCTTTTGATTTGACGACTTTACAGACTGAATCGTATCGCTGCTTGAAATATCAGCCAAAACGAACACTCGAAATTGCACAGGAATTATATCTTGGTGGACTTATTTCTTATCCTCGTACTTCTTCTCAGCAATTACCTGAACAACTTGGTTATAAAAAATTATTACAAGCGATTGAAAAAAATCCCGAATACAAAGAACTTGCTGGGAAATTATTAGGCAAGGGTTCATTAAAACCAAATAACGGCAAAAAAACAGATCCTGCACATCCTGCAATTTATCCCACTGGCCAACGAGCACATATTGACGGACAGAAAGCACGATTATATGATCTCATTGTGAAACGTTTCCTTGCGACATTTTCAGATCCAGCACTTCGTGAAACGAATTCCATGGATATTGATGTTAACAAGGAAATATTTGTTGCAAAAGGAACTCGAACTATTAAGTTAGGATGGCATGAATTTTATATGCCTTATGTGAAATTAGAAGAGTTAGAGATGCCGCTTGTTACAAAAGGAGATTCTGTAAAGGTTAAGGATATTGTCAAGCATGACATGATGACGCAGCCTCCAAAACGATATACTGTCGCGTCTATTATTAAAGAGCTTGAGAAACAAAATCTCGGAACAAAAGCAACACGCGCTTCTATTATTGAAACTCTTTTTAATAGAGGATATGCTGATCCCATAACCCTTGGCGCAACAAAATTAGGGATACAGACTGTTGAAACACTCGAAAAATATTGTCCATCTATTCTTGATCAACAATTAACCAGACACTTTGAAGAAGATATGGATGAAATTCAAGAGCACAAGAAAAAACCTGCGCAAGTTTTGGAAGAAGCGAAGGAAGTATTAACGAAGATACTTTCTACTTTTAAGAAACATGATAAAAAGATTGGCGAAGAATTAATTGGTGCGAATCGTGAAGCGCAGCAGATTGCTTCGACAATTGGCCCATGTCCTAAATGTAAACATGATGGGACGCTGATGTTGAAGAGGGGGAAGTTTGGTATGTTTATCGCATGCTCAAAATATCCTGATTGCGAGAAGACATTTAAGATTCCTGCAGCTGCATTAATTAAGCCAACAAATAAAAGCTGCGCAGTGTGTGGCATGCCGATTATTCAAGTCATTAAAAAAGCTCGGCGACCGGTGCAATTTTGTTTGAACACCAGTTGTCCTTCTAAACATGAAGGGGTTTCTTCTAAGGAGATTCACGATATTGAAAGTGGGAAGACTGCGAAGAATTGTCCGACGTGTAAAGCGCCATTGATTTTACGAAAGTCTGTGTATGGAACGTTTTTGGGTTGTTCGACGTTTCCTAAATGTCGATATATTGAAAGACTTGGTGAACGACCGAAAGTGCAGAAAAAAGAAGATGATGTGAAGGTTGAAGTTGGAAAGAGTGATGAGGATGAGGAGTAGTCCAAGGAAAAGTGCTTATTTTATTTTTCTTGAACTTGCAGCAATCTGTTTTTCATTGTTCTTAACCTTTCTTTCTAGCTGATTTATATCTTCTTCAGAAGGAAGTTTTTCAGGAGATATCCCCCTCTTCTTAAGCAGCGTTCTTATTTCTTTATTATTTTTTACGTGCTCACCTGTAATTTTCTGTTCTCCAGTTAGATCGTCTTTTTTAACATTAAAATGAGTAATTTCAGCTGCAAGATCCTTTGCCTTAATTGTTATTGTCGGAAGAAAATCAGCAAGGGGCCTACTCTCTGGAACACTAAGCTTTCTTTTCATTTGAGCAGTGCTATACCCACCAAAGAGCGCTTGGTCTCCTTTGCTCCGTATTCTTGCAAAACCATTACTGTCAACACCTCGCTCATAAATAATTTTTGAGAGTTTTGTTTCAGATTCTGCAAGTTTTTTTCTTGCTTCTAATCTCTCTATAAGTGCTAATCTTTCTTCAATGATCTCCTGTTTTCTTGTTTGTAATGCAAAATATGTCTGTGCAAATGCAATTTCTTCTTTTCGGGAATCTCCATTTTGCGCAATCAGATAAGAAGCGTATCTTGTGAGCATCATATCTTCTACTTCTCTTTCTGCACCTGATCCTAACTGCACCTTTTTGTCGGCATCGACAAAATGGTCTAAAATATTATTTCCTGAGCTTTTGCATGCTTCTTTTGCTTTCTCTATTACTCCTAAAAATTTTCGCCATTCAACATAACCTAAGAGCTGTTGTAAATCTCTTGCAAACCAGAATTCTACTTCATTATCTTGATGAGCATAATCTTCAAAATTCTTAGTGAGGTTTGTAATGATTTGTTTTTCCATTTACTTCTAGAAACAGTTCTCCTTTATATATCTCACGCACACGTGTCCAGTGCGTTGTAGTTCTGATGATTATGCTACTTTTGGTGGTTCTGGCGTGTATTCGTTCACTATTTTTTGAATTCCTTCGTCAATCTTTCTTTTGTAATATGGTTGCTTGAGTATGTTTGTGGCGTTGATTGTGTAATCTAAAGCTGCGTATGCTGCTCCAACTCCTATCCCTAATGCTGCCTGATCAAACAGATACCCAATTCCTGCGGATGTAAGACCGATTACTACACTCGATCTTCCATGGATCTTTTTTATTATTTTAGCTGTTTCATCAAAAACTTCAATTGATTTATCAGAAAGTGCACTTCGTAATCTTATATCATAACATATTTGATAGCCAACACCATTGACGGATATTCTTTGTGGACTATACAAAACTTTTCCTTCTCTTAGTTTTGGGACTAATTTGTGATATTGATCTAACATTTCATCATTTGCTCGTTTACTTGCTCGTTTCATTGAATAGTAATTGCCAACAGCAACTGCACAGCCAACAATTCCTGCTACAAATAATGGTGCTTTTTCAAGATATGTATGCATATTTAACCAAACATCTAAAGGAAGATGTACTTTGTTTATAAGCTCTGATAAGATTATGTATCCCATTGTTCCTGTCCACGTTCCTAACACTACAGAATAAGCAATATGTTGCGTTTGCATTACTTCATCACGCTGTGTCAGCACTCTTTCTTCTGCTATTTCTCTTATAATCTCGTGCGCAATCTCCATTGTCTCATCCATCTCTAAAGGTTCTTCTAACATATCTGCAAGTGATTCATTTAGCTTAGAATGCACATACTCATAATATCCTTTGCCTTGGAATTTCATAGAGTAGAAGAAAAGTGCCCTACTTTTAAAGTTTCTGCCTTTCACTATTGTTAAGTAATAATTAGATAAAACACAAAAACTATTTTAGAAACACATAGGGTTCGTGGTGACTAATTTTACTTAAATCTGCTTATTTGTGTAAATTGTGGTGACTAACTATTTCACAACCACTGCAGTCCCATACACGAGAATCTCTTCGCCTGCTTGCGCGATTGTTGATGTTTGAAAGCGAACTGAAACAACTGCATTTGCGCCGCGCTTCTTTGCTTCTTCGAGCATGCGCTGGACTGCCTGTTCTCTGCTGTCTGCCATTAATTTTGTATATTCCACGACTTCCCCACCAATGAGATTTCTGAGACTTGCAATGAAGTCTGCGCCAACCCAACGGGCACGGACAGTGTTTCCTGCGACTAAACCAAGTGTTTTTGTGATCTTCTTTCCTGCTATTTGTTCTGTTGTGGTGTATTCCATAAGAGAGGTAATACCCTATTTGCTTTTATTTCTTTCGGAACATCCGAAAATTTCTGCTATTTTTAGAGTTTTAGCGAAACTAATTCGGCTTATCCGAAAATCTTACGGTTTATTCGAAAACTTTTCGGAAAACTCGTCGAAAGGTTTCTTAATAAGTTTGTTCTAAAAAAATATAGAAATATTGGCGAGGTCGCATAACCTGGTTATTGCGAGGGTCTCAAAAGCCTTTAGTATTTGACTAAAGGCTTAGGGTAAACCCTTTGGTCGCCCAGACCTTTCGGGGTTCAAATCCCCGCTTCGCCGTTTATTTTTCCTTTGAGAAATATAAATCTTTCCTAAGAAACAGAGGAATTAATTTATACTCAAGCGAATTCTACCCTTCAATGAACGAACTCATCACCGCACTGCTCTTGGGCATTGTTGAAGGAATAACTGAATTCCTCCCTATCTCTTCTACTGGACACTTGATTCTGCTGAACAAACTTATTTCATTTACTGGCGCATTTCCTACCCTCTTTGACATCGTGATTCAATCAGGCGCAATTCTTGCTGTTCTTCTTTATTTTCGAAAAAAAATTATTCCTTTGCAAAAAAATAGTGAAGAACGACGAAAAACAATAGATGTTTGGAAAAAAATCCTCATCAGCGTTCTTCCTGCACTTATTATTGGAGGATTATTTGGCGCTTGGATTCAGGAAACGCTTTTCACCCCCATGATTGTTGCGATTGCATTACTTGTTGGAGGATTGTTTCTTCTCTTCATTGAAAAATATGTGGAAAATAAAAAGAAGATTACTGACATTATGCAGGTTGGGTATGCTACTGCTTTCTTTATTGGATTGATTCAATGTTTTGCGTTGATTCCTGGAACTTCTCGCGCAGCTGCAACGATTATTGGTGCAATGCTCTTGGGCGCTGACAGAAAAACTGCGACAGAATATTCTTTCTTTCTCGCGATTCCAACATTACTTGCTGCGTCAGGATATTCATTGTTTACTTATTTTATGAATGGAAATGGCATTACATCGCTTCAGTTTTCCTCTCTTGCACTTGGTTTTGTTGTTTCTTTTATCACTGCATGGCTCGCTATCGCATGGCTAATGAAGTATGTCGAAACTCATGACTTTAGATTGTTTGGTTATTATAGGATTATTTTAGCAATTATTGTTTTAGTTTTGTTGTTCTAAAATACAAAATTATTTATATCTCTTTTATCAGAAAAATAGCATGGATGGAAAGGAAATAAAATCTGAGACGAAAACAGAACACAAATCAGAATCTAAACCAGAACATAAAAATGGCAATGGTCACAAAAACTTTCTCTTTGTCTCCAACGAAAGCCTCAGTGGTGATCTTGCATGGCAAATTCAAAAAGAAGGACACAAAGTTCGCTGCTACATCAAAAGCGGCACTGATCAAGATGTCTACGACGGTATTCTTGAAAAAGTTCCTAATTGGCGCGAAGAAGTAGACTGGGCAGATGTTATTATTTTCGACGATACTGGTTTTGGTGAAGTCGCAGACAAACTCCGCAAAGAAGGAAAATTTGTTGTTGGCGGAACAGCATACACCGATCGCCTTGAAGAAGACAGAGAATTTGGGCAGGCAGAACTCAAACGCGTTGGCGTGAACGTTCTTCCTCGCTGGAATTTTACGAACATGGATGAAGCAATTGATTTTTTACAGAAAACTCCAGGACGATATGTTCTTAAACCCAGCGGTTTTATCGGCTCTGACCAAAAAGCGCTTTTGTTTATCGCAGAAGAAGAAGATGGCAAAGATCTTCTTGAAGTGATGGTGCACAACAGAAAAGCATGGTCAAAAAAGGCAAAACATTTCCAACTCCAGAAATATGTTACAGGCGTTGAAGTCGCTGTCGGCGCGTTTTTCAATGGAAAAGATTTTATCACTCCTGTTTGCGTGAATTTTGAACACAAAAGAATGTTTCCTGGAGATATCGGACCATTTACCGGCGAGATGGGCACACTTATGTTTTTCGCGCCAAGCTGTGAAATTTACAAACAAACCTTGGAAAAAATGGGACCTCTTCTTGCAGAATCCAATTATGTTGGCTACGTTGATATTAATTGTATCGCAGATCGATATGGAATTCATCCGCTCGAGTTTACTTGTCGTTTTGGATATCCTACTATCAGCATTCAGATGGAAGGAATCTTGAATCCCTGGGGCGAATTCATGTATCAGCTTGCAAAAGGAGAACAATTTGATTTAAAGACAAAAAAAGGATTTCAAGTTGGTGTTGTTGTCGCAGTTCCTCCATTTCCTTTTGATGACGCGAGAACATTTGCTGTCTACAAAGATTCTTCTGTTCTTTTCAGAAAACCAAGCTGGGAAGGGGTTCATCTCGGTGATGTCAAGATGGTGGAAGATGATCTTCGACTTGCAGGAGAATCTGGCTATGCGCTTGTCATTACTGGTTCAGGAACAACTGTTGATGACGCGCGAAAACAGGCATACAACCGTGTGAAGAATATTATGTTGCAAAACATGTTCTACCGTGTTGATATTGGCGCGAAATGGGTCAATGATTCTGATCGATTGCATACGTGGGGATATTTGTATTAGAATCCTTTACCGATTTCTTTATACGCATCCCGAAAAGACATCCCTTTCTTCACCAGCTTATACGCTTCTTCTGTCGCATAGAGTTCTTTACTACTCGCTGCTTTCTCACATATTTCTTTATTGCACTCTAATTTTGTAAGAACATGCGCACTCATGCCTAAACAACTTTTTGTCAGCTCAATCGAATCCATAAATGGTTGTTTTGTCAACTGAAAATCTCTGTTATATCCTGAAGGAAGATTTGTTATGATCGCGGTAATCTGCTGTGGATAACTGCTAAACATCGCTGTTTTCGCGCGAAGCAATTCTATTACATCTGGATTCTTTTTTTGTGGCATAATACTGCTTCCTGTACAAAATTCTGCTGGCAACTTCAGGAAATTATATTCTATTGTGGTAAAAAGCATCATGTCATTTGCTAGTTTATTTATGTCAAGCATTATCTGTTGCAATGCTTGTAATAAAAGAAGCTCAAATTTTCCTCTGCTGTTCTGTACATAGAGCGTATTATTTTGCACTTTTTCAAATCCGAGCTTTTCTGCAACAAATACTCTATCAATTTCTAATATTGGGACACCATACCCTGCTGCAGCACCAAGCGGTGATTGATTCATTATCTTTGCGGCAGTTTCAACTATTTGCAAATCATCTTCAAGCGCTTCTTCATATGCACTAATCCATAATCCAATTGTTGCTGGCATCGCACGCTGCATATGCGTATACCCTGGCATTTTTACCGCGCCATACTCTTCCCGAAAGGTATGAATTGCAGTAATGACCTGTGTTGTTTTGTTTTTTATCTCTGTTATCTCATCTCTTGCATACAAACGAAGCGCTGCAAGAACCTGATCATTTCTTGATCGTGCTGTGTGCACCTTCTTTCCTGCTTCTCCTATTTTTACAACAAGATAATTTTCAATCGCAGTATGGCAATCTTCATCTTCTTGTTTTATCTCAAACATATTTTTTGCCGCTAACACTTCAATTTCATTCAAACATTTTTTTATATTCTCAAATTCATCTTTTGTCAAAATGCCAATTTTATGAAGCATTGCTGCATGAGCAGTGCTTGCTCGCGCATCATAGACAATGAGTTTTTTATCTAATTCATAATCATTGCCTACAGTAAACGCTTCTATCTCTTTATCAAGACCATGTCCTTTCTGCCAAAGTTTCATGTTTTTTTTATCCCGCTCTTTAAAATAATGTTATGCGCCTTCAGTCGGATCGCATTGATGTTGATAAATCCTCGGGAATCCTGCTGATTAAAGCCTCCCTCAACATCCATGCTTGAGAGCTCTTTGTTATACAATGAGCTTGGCGATTCTCTTCCTGTGATGATGACATTACCTTTGTACAATGTGATGGATACAGTTCCATCAATAAGCTCCTGGCTTTTGTTGAACGCTGCCATCAAAAAATCCATTTCAGGAGAAAACCAATACCCATTGTAAATCAATTCCGCAAATCTCGGGGAAAGCATTTCTTTCAAACGATATACTTCCCTGTCCATTGCAATTCCCTCAATATCCTGATGCGCTTTCCAAAGAATTGTCGCAGCAGGAGATTCATAGACTCCTCTGCTTTTGATGCCCACATATCTATTTTCGACAATATCTATTCTTCCAATGCCGTTCTGAGCGCCAATTTTGTTCAGATACTGGAATAACTCCAGCGCGTCTGTTTTTGTGGTGTTATCGTCCAGATTCATTACTTTTATAGGTGTGCCGTCTTTAAATTCTACAGTTATATGCGTTTCTTTATCTGGCGCGTCCTGCGGAGAATTTGTTTTTTTGAACATCTCCTTGTCTGGAGCATGCTTTGGATCTTCCAGGATTCCAGATTCATAACTGATGTGCATCAGGTTTTCATCTGTACTGTATGGCTTTTCTATTGTTGCGGTAATAGGAATATTGTTTTCTTTTGCATATTGAATCATGTCTGATCTTCCTTTAAATTGCACGAGAAACTCTTTTTCTTTCCAAGGCGCAATTATCTTAATTTTTGGATTTAATGCGTAATATGTTAATTCAAACCTCACTTGATCGTTCCCTTTTCCTGTCGCCCCATGAGAGACATACTGCGCGTTTTCTCTTTGCGCAATTTCTATCTGTGTTCTCGCGATCAATGGTCGCGCGATGGATGTTCCGAGAAGATATCTTCCTTCATACACTGCGTTTCCTTTTAATGCCGCAAAAATATATTCTTTGACAAACTCATATTTGAGATCTTCAATATAGACTGCGGATGCTCCAAGAAGCATTGCTTTCTTTTTTGCTTCCTCAAAGTCCTCATCCTGCCCGATGTCCGCAAGAAACGCAACAACATCATATCCTTTATTTACCAACCATTTCAATATGATTGATGTATCTAAGCCACCTGAATACGCAAGCACTACTTTTTCTTTCATGAGATCACCTTTCTTATCAAAAAAGACAATATATTCAACTTTAAAAAAGTATTCCTTCTCCTTTTGAAAAGAAATCTTTATTAACTCTTATCACAATTGGTTTTTTATGGACATATTTAGCATGATTCTCATTGTCGCAGGTCTTTGTTTATTCGAGGCTATTAGCAGTATCGATAACGCAATTATCAACGCAGAAGTTCTTTCCACTATGGGTGAAAAAGCACGACGGTGGTTCTTGCTTTGGGGTATTCTTTTTGCAGTATTCGTTGTTCGCGGATTATTGCCTTGGGGTATTGTTTGGGCTGTGAATCCAACACTTGGACCTGTTGAGGCACTTTTCGCTACATTTAGCAGCGATCCTGTTGTTGCTCAGGCAATTGAAACATCTGCTCCACTCCTCTTAGTTGGCGGTGGTGTTTTCCTCATCTTTTTGTTTTTTCACTGGATATTCCTTGAAAAAAAAGAGTATGGTTTGTATGGCGAAGAATACATTCAATCTAAAGGCGTCTGGTTTTTTGCAATCGTCTCTGTCCTTCTTTCTGTTATTGTCTGGTATGCGCTTAAAGAGAATCCATTTATGGCATTCAGCGCTGTTGTTGGTTCCACTGCATTCTTCATTACGCACGGTTTCAAGGAAAACGCAGCAGAACAGGAAAAACATTTGATGGACAAGAAAAAGACAGATATCAGCAAAATATTTTATCTTGAAGTTATTGACGCAACATTTTCTATTGATGGTGTTATTGGTGCGTTTGCATTTACGCTTTCTGTTCCACTTATCTTACTGGGGAATGGTCTTGGCGCGATTGTTCTGCGGCAGGTTACAGTTGGTAACATTGAGAGGATCAAGAAGTATAAATATTTGAAAAACGGTGCAATGTATTCTATCTTCTTTTTAGGATCATTTATGTTATTAGATAGTTTTGGCGTTCATATTCCGCAGTGGGCTTCGCCGACAATTACCTTCGCTGCAATAGGATTCTTTTTCTGGAAGTCAAAGAAGGAAATGAACAAGTAATTTACTGATTGTAATGATAGACATTCCCGTCTTTTGTAAGAATACCCATCTCTGTAAGATAATCTATTGCAGTTACTCTGTCTCGTAGTGATCTTGGAAGTTCTTCAGAATTCATTATGGTAAAAGCGGCTTGCAAAAGAGCTATTTTCTCAAGTCCATCTTTTTCTCCCTCAAAAACTGTCGCAAGAACCCCACTTTCATATAAGTAGTTTCCAAATTGAACGTGCTCTGGATCAAATTTAGGTTCGTCTGCCATTCTTCCAGGATTGCTTGTTTTACTTTTAAATATTATCCGGCTCTGTAGAAAGTCTCGAAAAATATAAAACCCCCTTGAACCGCTAGGCTCATGGGGTGGGATGAATCATTCGAGGTGATTCACCCCATGAAGAAAAAAGAGACACTAAAAGATAAAGCTTATCG
>Ga0247727_10004456_pt1 | contig 29671 bp, 25 predicted proteins | sample WisWelCaveWW1625_FD_202498 | JGI IMG/M metagenome (GOLD analysis project Ga0247727, IMG submission 202498) | Biofilm microbial communities from Wishing Well Cave, Virginia, United States - WW16-25 | ecosystem: Environmental > Aquatic > Deep subsurface > Groundwater > Cave microbial mat | place...
GCCGGCCCAGTCAAACGCGTAGAACATCAATTCTAACTCGCGCCCACCCTCTGTGGAAGGCCCCAGCGAGTCCGGGGCGCCGTATAACTCCAGGACGCGCACTTTCGTGTCTCGTAATTGCAGGCCCCGGCCCGTTCTCCAGGGATTCCCCCTAGAGTTGCCGCCGAAACAGTCGACGAATAAAGTGGGTCGCAGGACCAGCGCGGTGACGCTCTGAATCACACCCTTCTCGTTGTATTCAATCTGGAGCTCTTTCCAGGTGCAGATGTCGCGCCAAACCTCTCTCCGATCTGCGGCCTCCCCGCCAGGCGATGGTTTTTTCTTCCAATGCTTCCCGTACAGCTTTCGTGCCCGGTCCATCGAATCCACACCGGGCCGCAGCCGTGCCAGGGTTAGCTCGTTCCTGCGTTGGAACAGGCCCTCCTGCTGCTCTCCGGCCCGCTGAGTGCCGCTGCGCTGGGCCGCACCCGGCATCGCCATGGCGCAGGCCAGAAACAACGCGGCAGCGCGCGCGCTACCCTTCGGGAAGGACTTTGTCCAGTTGCGATGCAAAATCTTCCTCGCCTTCCGACCACAACGTGATCCGCTCCACTGGCAGCGCGTGGCCCACGGCCCGCAGCCAGTCGCGCAGCTTGCGGATGTTTTCCCGCGTTTTTTCCCGATATTCCGCCAGCCGCGCGGGGGCAGCCATAGCCCTCAAAAACTCCATTTCCGTGGGGTGCTCCGGCGCGACCGCCAGCCCATCGCCGAGCAGGCCGGCGTGACCGATGAACAGGTGCTCGAAGCCCACATCGGCGCGGAAATGGCCCTCGTCGGCGCAGATCCCGCCGTCGTACTGTGTCCCGTAGCAGCACAGGTCCAACGCCACGGCCTGCTGCTCCAGTTTCGAGGCGGCCACGTCATAGACCCATAAGTCCCAGCGGGCCCGCGCTTCGATCGCCGTGTCGGACCCTGCTTGCTGGCCGACCAATTCTATGACCCCATCCGGTTCCAGCGGGCCGCTGCGCAGGTCGTGTTCGGCCAGGGGCGGCTCCGCAGGGTCCACGGCGCGGATCACCAGGGAGGTAATGCCCCGGCGCGGTTCCGCAAACGGCACCGTGGCCAGCACATCTCCAAACAGCCGCACCATGGTTTCTGCGGAATAGCCGCTACACCACACGCTGGCGAATGCGCGGTTGCTCATCTTTATGATTATACGGGAAGGCGTCTTTGCCCCGGGCCCGCCGCCGGCTGTGCGCCGCTATTCCTTCGGCTCCTGCGGCGGGGCAGACTTGATTTCGGACTGGAATTCAAGCGAGAGGCCCATCATGCGCTCGCGGATGGTTTCGGCCAGCCCGGTAAATGCCTGGGCGCAGGCCTGGCGCAGGCGCTGTTCCGCGCCCTGGGCCAGCGAGTTCACCATGGTCTGTGAGTGCTGGTTCAAGGCTGTGACCGACGCCACCATCCACGAATTGGAGACATTCTGTAAACGCTCCTTGTATTCCTCCACGGACTGGTTGCTCTGTTGCTGGATTTGTGTCCGGAGCGCCTTCTGGTGTTCATCCCGCTCGATACGCCATGAATCCAGGATGGGCAGCAGCACCACCTGGAATTCCTGCTGGGCGTCGGCCACACCCTGCTCCATCCGCAGAGCCAGCCGATGCTGGAATTCCTCGAGCGATTCGGCCGAATAGGCGTCCGTCTGAGCCCGCGCGCCGGCGGCACGCGCCTCCGCTTCGGCGCCGGCCTCCTGGGCCCGCGCGGATAGCGCGGCGGCAAGCTGGCCGAGTGAAGCCTTGTGTTCGGCCACAGCCTTATCCGCCAGGCCTCGGCTCTCCGCTTCGAACGCGGCCAGTTTTTCCTTCGCTGTGCTATGGATTCCATCGCCGAATTCCGCCGCAGTGGCGTCCGCAGCCTGCCCCAGGTGGCTGTGGGTCCGCGTGAGCAGTTCCTTGGCGCGGTCGTCGAGCATCCCCTGGGTATGCTCCGTGAAGCTGCGGCTGTAGTGGTCCAGCTCCGTGGTGAACATCCGAGACATCTCCGCGGCCTTCTCGCGAAGACTGGTGGCCGTCTGCTCCAGTGCCTTCTCCAGCGCAGTCTGCATACTGGTCTGCGCTTTCTTCTGATACCACTCGGCGGCCTTGTACAAACCCTCGAAGGCCACGTGGCTGGCATCGGTGGACCTGGAGTCCATCTCGGCCAGGAATTCTTCGAGCAGGCTCCGGGTGGCCCCGCTGAATTCGGTCTCCAACTGGGTGGCCAGCGCGCGCATCCCGTCCACCGTGTCACGGACGTATTGCTCGCTGGCTGCCTGAAGTTTTTCCGGAAGGGTCCGCAGGTGCTCCTCGGCCATCGCTTCGCCTGCGTACAGCCGGCCAAGCGTCTCGTTTACGCGGTTGATGTGCGGGGCAATTTCGCTGCCGATACTGCTCAGCACGCGGTCGGTGGCCTGTTGGGCGGCGTCGGCAAAGGCCGGCTTCATCTTTTCCGCCACGTCTTCGACCAGGCTCTGGCTGTGCTGCTGCATTTCCGCGGTGTGCCCGGCCAGGACAGCTTCAAACCGGCGGTCCAACTCCTCCGTGGCTGCGTCGCCCGCCGACCTCAGCCGCCCCAGCAATTCTTCGATGCGCGCCGAAGCTGCTTCCAGGACCGTGATGGTTACCCGCGCGCGGGCCAGGTCCTGCTCCATCGCCGCCCGCAGGTCGCCCGCGGCGTGACGTACCTCCGTGCCCGCCTCCTCAAACGTGCGCCGCACCTCAGCCACGCGATCGGTCATCCCCTGTTCGGCGATGGTGGCCGCGTTCTGGTGCATCTCTGCCATTCTCCCGCCCAGGGCGTCAGTCGCCGAAGCCAGGGAAGCGTCCATGCGCTCTCCGAAACGCTTCTCCGTGTCGCTTACCGACGCGCTCAGTTTCGCCTGCCAGTCGGCCAGTGTCTCCCGGGCGATGGCCGCCAGGCGTTCGTTCACCTTTCCGGCCTCGACGTGCAGCACTCCCAGCCGGACGATTCCTTCCTCCGTCTGCGAGTGCAGGCGCGCGGCCCAGTCCGATTGCACCTCGCTGGCCGTTTGATCCATCTGCGTGCGCAACTCCGTCAGGCGGCCGGCTGCCGCCTGGGACTGCGCCTGGATTTCGTGCTGCAATGTCGAAACGCGTTGTTCGATCTCCGCCAGCAGCGCGCTGGACTGCCGCGTGGTAGCCTCCACCCACTGCGCAGTCTCCCTGACCGCCGTGTCTGCGCGGCCCTGAATCTGCCGGCCGGCTGCTTGCAGTGTTTCCCCCGATAGCCGCGCAATCTCGTCCAGCCGGGCGCTGGCCTCCGTAGCCCGCGCATCCATCAGCGCTGCCGCCTCGCGGGACCGGGCAGTCACCTGTTCGGTGGCATGCGCGACGCCCGTTTCCAGGAACTCCCTGTGAATCTGTTCGCGCACCTGCTGGAGGCGATCCAGAATCTGTTGATGCGCCTCCCGAACCGCAGCGTCCATCTCGCCGGACCACCGGGCGCGCGCGGCCTCCACCCGTTCCTCGCGTTCCTTCTCAAATTCCTGTGTCGCGCGGGACACCCACTTGTGGGTCGCGGGCCCGGCTATGTCTTCCAGCGTCCGCTCGGCGGCGCGAGAGAGCTGCGCATTCAGGTCGCGCAGCAACTGGCCCGTCTCGCTGGCCACTGCCGCGGCCACAGCCTCGCGCGCGGAGCTCTGCAATTGCTGCCGGGCATCGGCGAGTAAGCGGTTTACCTGCTGCTGTAATGCCGCTGTCGAAATGGACTCGACCTGCGCGCCTGGCGCCCGGGGTGCTTCGGCTACCGGCACTTCGACTGGCGGCGGCGTCGCCGATCCGCTTCCACTGGTCAAAGCGGCAATCGGACCGTGCAATTCTTCGGGCAGCCCCCCGCGCGAGACGGGTCGCCCAGCGGGCCGGCTCGGTGCCGCCTCCTGGGCAGTAGGCGGGGGCGCCGCCGGACCGGGTGCAGGTATTCTCTGCTCGCTTGGATCCAAATACGGGAACCAGTCCTCGGGAGGGAACGCGATGCCCCAAATATTGCCAGACTGCTCGAGTTCCGCCCCCACCTGGAACAGCTCCTGCACCGTTCGCGGCCGCTGAATCCACAGGATTTTGGCCCGCAAGGTCCGAGCTGGGCGCCCGGCCTCCGGGCTGGACACTTCGATGGTGATCCACGTGTTTTTCAAGACATAGTGCTTGGACTGGTACTTGCAACCGTGGCAGTTGATGATCAGCGTCGAGGTGTGTTCGTGGAAGGGTTGTCCCAGCGCGTCCACGCCCGTGACCGTGATGGGCACGGCCTGCACGATGCGCGTAGTTCGCCTTTTGGACTCGTCGGCGCTCTCTTGTGCGGACTTATCAACCAAAGTATCCCCCAGAGACAGGCCACCAGCCTAGCACTGCGCCCGGCGCCGGGTCGAGCACCTCGTGCGAATCAGTTAATGAGGCTTAGGAGCGCTGCGGAGGCACGATTTCAGCCGTTCCGCGGCGCCTGGGAGGATTCCGCCGCGGGGCGGGGCTTTCCAGTCAGCAGTTGCTTGATTTCCTTGGCGACCCACAGCGGCCCGACCAGGAAATATACGGGGCCTTGAAAAAACGCAGGGTTGTTGCCCTCAATGCGGTGGCCCAGGAACAACATAGCCCACCCGCCCACAAAGCAGGCCAGCCCGATCTGCCATTTCATCATCGCCAGCAACACAACCCCGGCAAAGATGATCGGTATCCCCACGGCGTGTAGCGCACGGTTCAGGCCGTTGTGGTGTTCGTGCTCATACTGGTTCATATAGTCCGCCAGCTTTGCCATCACGTCCCTCCTGTTGTCCCGCGAAGCTTTTTGCCGAGCCAGGCGAAGAAATCAAGGATCATGCCCAACAGTTCTCCGATTCCCAGCAAAAGCTCTGCAATCCGGCCCGGCATAGCTCCCACGCTCTCCGCACTGCACCTCTCCGTGTCCACTGTGCCACGGCGATCTCTGTGTTAGTTTCTTGAATTTGGCTGCGGAACTCGCACGTTGCGCAGCAAGCCTAGCACCCGTAATCCAGCCATGTCGAGTGGCGGTCGGACCCGTGCTCCAGCGCCAGATCGCGCCGCCCGTAGTCCAGGTGCAGCGCCGAAACCACCATCATGGCCTCGGGATCCATCATCCGCAGCGTCAGCGGCTGCCCGGGTTCGGTCTGCAAATTCGGAAAAAGCTCCGAGAGCAGATAGTGGCGGCAGGCCAGCGCTGGGAACTCCCCGGGCAACGTTTCCGCCAGGAGCCCTTTTGGGCCAAACAACTGCAGGCGCGGCGCGCCGGGCTTTTCATCCTGGAATTCAATATTCATGATCGCCAGCAGGGAGTCGTGCTCGCGGCGGTCGCCCCGCCCGCGCACCTGACAGCCGGAAACGATATAGTCGGTAGCCAGCCCGCCACGCTCCACCACTCCGCGGTAGCGTTGGTGCGCCGCGCCGCCGGGCCGGAAGTGCGTGAATGCCGCGCGGCCCCAGTTCCTGGCCCGCACCTCGATCTTCAGCAACGAATGGGACGTCTTGGGAATGGCCGCCACACCGAACCCTCCGGAAAAACCGTCCGGAAGCGGCAGAGCGCGCGCATCCACCCGGCAGCTCTGGAAGAAGCCCAGCCGAAGGACGCCCTGCTGCGCCAACGCGGCCGGCGCGACGCGCTCCGGGAATCGTTCGTCGCGGTTGGAGACCCATGCAATCATCCCGCGCTCGTCGGTGACGAAGGGCATCAGCCACAGCGCGTCCTCCAACCATCGGCTGGCGCTCAAATACATCCGCGATTCCAGCTCCACGCCGCCAAACCGCCGCCCCGAAAACAGCATCGGGGTGTAGAGCAGGGCTTCGGCCGGGAATGCGCCCTTTTCCGTAAACGGAGATTTGCGCGCCGGCTTCACCGGATTATCCTGGAAGTGCAGGGGGTGCTCGACGCTGAAGGCCCCGCCATCGCGCCCCTTCATCAGCGTGTAAGCAAAGGCCACGGCCTCCGTCTGGTTGACGACCGCCACCACGCCGCCCTGGCGCGCCCCGTTTGACGGCGCGGCCGAGATGGCCAGGGCTTCGCCCGGCGACGCGGCGGGCTTCAGGTCGCCCAGCGAGTACAGCGTGGTCTGCCGCGGCCGCAACTTGTAGCGCCGCTCGACGACGGTCTGCCCCAGCGGGTTCACCAGCCGCAGCCAGCCTTCCGACAGATCCTCGCTGGGGTTGAACAGCGCGAACGCGCAGTGGTACTCCTCCAGAGAAGGGAAGGGCATGGAGTAGTAAAACCGCCCTCGCGCCTGCGCCGGGGCCGCCGGGTGCGCGTGCACGTTGTCGAAATTCTGCGGCGTGTTCCAGCGCACAAACCCCGCGCTGAAGAGATCTCCGGCGTGTGTGGTGTTTGGCCCGCGCGGCGCCAGACGCACGCGCGCGCTTCCCCAGAACCCCGGCGCGTTCGTTGCGCGCCCGGTGTGGCCCAGCAGTTCACTGGTGCGCACTACGGTGGGCCGCATCGAGGAAATCAGCATTCTTCCCGCGCCGGCCGTGTTCACTTCGCGGCCTTGCGCGTCGTATAGCAGGACCTCGTATTCTGTGCCGAACCGGGCATCACTGTATCCGTCAATTCCGGGGAAACAAGTCGCCGTCAGCAGCAGTTCCGTCCCGATTCCCAGCCCGGCGTCTTCCACCACAAACGGCGCGGCTACATCCAGCCAGCAGCTTCTGTCCGCGGCGGTCCTGGCCGGTGCGGACTTCTCGGGATATTGGCTCGCGGATAGAACGGGAGCGCGCAGAGCGAGGGCCGACGCGCCCACAAACGACCCCGCCAGCCCGGACAAGAATGTGCGACGGTCTATCGGCTGCATCTGCCGAACCCCGCATCGCCTCTGGAATGTCTTCGCGGTAAGCCGCTCACGTGGCACGCTGCTGTACTTTTTATACGCCCCGGCGGGCGCCCTATCAAGCGAACTTTTTTCTTCCACGGACGTACAATGGGACAAGGAGGGCCGCCATGGCCGCTGCGCAAGAAGCCGCGAAGGCGGGTATCAGTTTCGGCTCCGCACTCGCCATCACCATTTCCTGGAGCGTGAACAAGTCTATCCTGTGGGCCATCATCCACGGATTCTTTTCGTGGTTCTACGTGATTTACTATGCCCTGAAGCAACGAGCGTGATCTGGTGTGAATGGCGCAGGGTGGCGGCCTGGGCCTGAGGAATCACAATTCGCGCCGCCCCTCCAGCGACTTCAGCATAGTGATTTCGTCGGCGTATTCCAGGTCGCTGCCGACGGGGATGCCCAAGGCGATGCGCGTCACGCGCACGCCGAGCGGTTTAATCAGCTTTGATACATAGACAGCCGTGGCTTCGCCTTCGGCGGTCGGATTCGTGGCCAGAATAATTTCCTCGACCCCGGCGCCCTTCAGCCGCGCAATCAGGCTTTTCAGTTTCAGTTGCTCCGGGCCCACTCCGCGTAGCGGGGCCAGCGCGCCTCCCAGCACGTGGTAGAGCCCCTGAAACTGCCGCGTGTTCTCGATGGCCATAATATTGTGCGGCTCCTCGACCACGCAGATGATCTTGCGGTTTCGCGCTGCGCTGGTGCAATACAGGCAGGGGTCCGCGTCGGTAATGTTGTTGCACACCGAGCAAAATCGCAGTTTTTCCTTGGCGTCGCGGATGGCCTGGGCCAGCCCGAAGACGTGTTCGGCGTCGGCGCGCAGCAGATGGAAGGCCAGCCGCTGCGCCGTCTTCTGCCCGATGCCCGGCAGCCGCTTCAGTTCGTCAATCAGTCGTTCAATGGGTTCAGCGAAATCCGGCATGGTAAAAACGTAAGGGCGGGTTCGACACCCGCCCCGCATCCCTCTTCGATTTCTCTGCGGTCACGTCCTCAGAACAGCCCCGGAATTTTCAACCCTGCGATCCCCGGTATTGCGCCGGCCAGCGATTGCATCTGTGTGCTCAGCTCCTCGTCCACGCGCCGGGTGGCTTCGTTCACTGCCGCTGCAATCAGGTCCTGGAGCATTTCCTGGTCTTTGGCCGCGAACACGGAAGGCTCGATTCTCACTTCCGTCACCTGCTTCTGGCCATTCATGCGCACGGTGACCATCCCGCCGCCCGCGGAAGTTTCCACGCTGACGTGTTCGAGCTGCTTTTGCAGTCGTTCCTGCATCTGCCCGAGCTGCCCCAGCATCTGTTGCAGTGCGCGAACGTCCATCGCTATCCCTCGCTGCGCCGCTTCACTTCCGTGATGCGCCCGCCGAACCGCCGCAGCATTTCCTGCACAATCGGGTCCTGATCAAATTGCGCCCGCATCTCAGCGGGTGTCTGCGCGGCGCTCCCGGGACCGGCTTCCAGTCTAACACAGACGCGCAAGGGCTGGCCCAGCACCCGGCTGCTGATGGTCCTCAACTTCTCCATGGGGTCGCGAGACTGCAGCATCTCGGCCAGCGAGCGGTTTTCGCTAGCAAAGTACAGCCGCATTTCGCCGCCCTCGACTTCCCAGCGCGTCACCGGCTCGATCAGCGACCAGAGAAACTTGTTCTGCTCAAGGATAGCGGCGCGGAGAGCCTCCACTTGTACCGCCTCGATGCCACCTGGTTCTCCTGCCGGCCGCGCGACAACCTTGGCGGGCGGCACATTCGCCGCGGTGATGGGCTGCGGCTTCGCACTTTCCATGCACTCTCTGTCAGCAGGACGCGGGTGAGCGCCGGCCGCAGGCGCCATTTCCATTGCAGTCGCGGTTGCATACGCCGCCTGCGGCGCAAATCCCATCGGCTGCCCGGCGCTGGCGGCCCGCGCACCAGCCGGAGCGCTACTCATGGTTTTACCCTGGACCATGCTCGCGCCCTGGCCGCGGCCTTGCAGCTCTGCCAGCACGGTTTCCAGCGGCGCCAGCCGGCTGGCGTTGACCAGTTTCAGCAGTCCCATTTCCAGGTGGAGCCGCGGGTCCATCTTGTGGCGCAGCGAGTCTTCGGTGGCCAGCAGGATTTGGAAATAGCGCGTCAAGTCTTCTTCGCTGAACTGCGCTGCCGTCCGCGCCAGCCGCGGCCGTTCGTCCGCCGGAGCGGCGATCAACGCCGAAGACCCCCCGCAGACCCGGGCGACCAGCAGGTTGCGGACGTGCCGGATGGCTTCCCGGCAGAAGTGTTGCAGGTTTTGCCCCTCGGCGATCAGCGTATGCGCGAGTACCAACGCCTTCTCCGCGGACTTCACAGCGATGGCGGCCATCAATGTGTCCAGCAATTCTTCGGGCACCACGCCCAGCAGTTCGCGGACTTTCGCGTCGGAGATTTCTGTGCCGCAGAAGGCTATGGCCTGTTCGAGCAGCGATTCCGCATCGCGCAGGCTGCCTTCCGCTGCGCGGGCCATCACCGCCAACGCGCCGGTTTCTACGCGCAGCCCTTCCGCCGCCACAATTTTCTCCAGCGCGCCGGAAATCTCGTCAAATGTCAGCGCCCGGAAATGGAAATGCTGCGCCCGGCTGCGGATGGTGTCGGCCAGGTCTTCCGGCTGCGTGGTGGCCATCACGAAGACCACCTTGTCCGGGGGCTCCTCCAGGGTTTTCAGCAGGGCATTGGACGCTTCGCGGGTCAGTTGGTGGGCCTCGTCGAGGATCACCACTTTGCTCCGCCCGCCGGCTGGCGCATAGCGGACCATCTCGCGCAGTTCGCGAACTTCATCAATACCGCGGTTCGACGCGGCGTCAATCTCGATCACGTCGAGCGACGTGCCTGCGGTGATTTCCCGGCAGGCGTCGCAGGCGTCGCAGGGTTTCGTGGTCGGACCGTCTTTGCAGTTCAAGGCCTTTGCCAGGATTCGCGCCGTAGTTGTTTTTCCCACGCCGCGCGCGCCGGAAAAAATGTACGCGTGGGCGACGCGGTTCTGCCGGATGGCGTTTTCCAGCGTTTGCATGACGTGGCGCTGTCCGACCACCTGGTCGAACTGCCGTGGCCGGTGCTTGCGGGCGATAACCTGGTAGCTCATGGGGAAGGAAGTCTCACAGAGGAACTTCGGGTACTCCGCGGCACACGAAACGTGTCCGCTACCGTTGCTCCCTTCCGGGCCTGGCGGGGTTTACGGGGAATCGTTGCACAGAGCCCGAAGTTCCACTGCGAGGCAGGCGCTTGGCCTGCGCACTGGAGTCTAGCACATCGTGGCTCGGGCTTTCAGGACCGGCCTTTCCTCTGCATCGCCCGGCAACACTTTGATCCACGCGAGTTCGCCGGCCGGCGTGATGCGCCAGAGGGCACGCCGCCGCTCACTCACTTCTTTGCCGGCGCTTTTCCAGGCAGGGCAGGGACTTCGGCCGGGTTCACCCAGTTCACCTTGAACGGCGCCATGCCATGTACCTGCAATATGGTATCGTCCTTCGCCAGCGCGAAATGCCGCATCTGCTTGGGAATGGAGACATAGTTTCCAGTGCCCAGCGTTTGCAGCGCCTTCTCGTCGTATTTCTCGCCCATCCCTATGAGCAACGTCCCCCTGAGGACCGTCACGTGCTCATCCGTGGGATGCCAGTGCGCGGGGACCTTGGTCCCGTTTTTTATTCGAATGCGCAACACGAACTGGCCGCCTGCCTTGTCGGGGTCGCCGGAGACCACCGCAAGGTCTGCGCCGGGGATGATGGGGTTCCATTTCAGAGTGTCCGCCGCTACGATGCTGTGCGCGGGTTTGGCCGCCTGCGGCGCCTTGCTGGCCTGCCCAAAACTCAGCGCCGTCGCCAGCGCGACTGCCAACAGCACAAGACCTGGTCTGATCATTTTCATCCTCATCGTGCCTCCTGTGTGGAATGGGCGGTGGCGGGAGTCTACTACGGCGGGCTCCTCTCGCCAATTGCGACGCCGATTCCGGGAAAGCGTAATCCCGCCACCCGTAGCTGTTACGAACACCGCCCGCCGATTTCAGACCGCCACGCCATCCCGCAGCGTATCCTGCTGGCGGGTGCATCTCCTCCGCACTGGCGGCGCCAGCGGCTGCCCCACGAGACGGGGTCTGGAGGAACCATGCGGAAACTCGTCTTGATTGCTTTAATGCTATCCCTGGCGCTGGCAGCCACGCCGTCCGTTCAATCGCAATCCCAGCCTAATCAGCTCTTGCAGGGTACGCAGGTGAAACTTGTACTGCTCCACGGTCTGAGCACCAGCGTGGCTCGGCCCGGCGACCCGTTCACTGCCATGGTCACCGAACCCGTGTATCTTGGCGGCAACTTGATTCTGCCGGCCGGGGCCAGGGTCCACGGCGAAGTGGGCAACATCATCCGGCCGAAGCGCTTCTCGATGTTTCGCGGGCAAGCGGCAATGAATCTGCACTTCCGTGTGATTCAGGTCGAGCAGGTGGAAATCCCCGCAACCATGAGCATCCTCTCCATCCACCAGACCCTGGCTCAGGGCCAGGCCGATGGCAAGCGCCGTAAGGATTTGCGCACGGAAGAAGGCGAAATGGTTGAGGCGAAACAGGACGTGAAGCGAGACATCGCCACAGCGGGCATGGCTACCGGCGGCGGCACGCTCGTCGGGGCCATCTTCAGCCACGCGCTTCGCGGCTTCACGTTTGGGCTGATTGGCGGGACGGCCTATGTGCTTGCGCGCAAGGGCAAGGAAGTGGATCTCCCCGCGCAAACCGGGTTGGTGGTCCGGATGGATAGCACGGTGACGCTGCCGGTGGCTACCGGCGCCGTGGCCGGCGCTCACTCTGGCCAGCCGTGAAAGACGGCGGCGTGTGAAGCGCGTTTCCGGATGAGAGTGGAACCGCGGGTCGCCCACTTGCGGAGCGTTGGGGCCTGCAAAGTCTTTCCGCTTGCGAAGGTCGTGCCAATTCCGGGGCGACTATTCCGGCCGGCGATTCACGGATTACAAATCCCCGATCCCCGCCCGCGCGCTAGTATTGGCCATACCTGGCCCCCGGATACAACGCATTCAACGCAAAGAGGTAGAAATACGGAAAAATCTTGCCAAACACCACGGAGGCCACAAATATGCCCATCAGGCCGAATCCGGATTCCCGGGAACTCTCCATGAAGCTCGCTGCACGACGCTCCGGCATCAGCAGGGTGATTCCGCTGTTGCCGTCCAGCGGATGGATGGGGATCAGATTGAACGCTCCCAGCAGCAGGTTGAGAACGAACATCATGCTCAGGAAAGTAGCGGCGAAACCCCACGTCTCGGGATCCACAGCCACGGTAATCCGTGTGAACGATGCCGACGCCGGCGCCAGGAACACTCCCGCGGCCATCCCCAGGCGAATCAGCGCTGCCGCCATCAACATCAGCGAGAAGTTTGCCGCCGGCCCGGCCAGGGCCATCCACGCCGCCCGCCGCGGATAGCGGTTCTGCCAGACAGGGTCATACGGCGCGCTGGCCCAGCCCATCATCCACCCGCCGAAATAAAAGTATGACGCAATGGGCAGCAAGATCAGGCCCACAGGTTCGCGGGTCATATGCGGCAGGGGGTTCAGCGTCACCTGCCCCCCGCGATACGCCGTATCGTCCCCGCCCAGCTTGGCCGTCAGCGCATGCGCCGCCTCGTGACACACCGTTGAAAATAAAAAGGCGATGTACCACAGGCACCCCAGCGTCAGGAATTCCGGTGTGATTTCTGTTCGTCCCATTTCCGGGCATTCTCTGCGGTAGCCGCGGGTTTCGCGAAGTTTGCGTCCCGGCGCGTTGCGCCGAGAACACCCGCTATCCGTCCTCGGTGCGTCCCGAGGCTTGCTGCTCTTTGCTGACCGCCAGCCAGAAGCAGCTTCTTTATGGCTCCGGGGCCTGGACTCGAACCAGGATTCTCAGATCCAAAGTCTGATGTGCTGCCGATTGCACCACCCCGGAGCGGCGAAGAAAATCTTATCAGACAATCGCCCGCGCCGTCCCTGCGAGTTTTGGCCGTGAAACATTGCGCATCGCCGCCGCGTACTATCCGCCGGGGGGCGGGTGGGGTACAATCCTGCGGCGATGCGGGCGGGGCAGCCCGCCTGAAGTCCACACAGCTTATCCTTGAAGGAGAACATCGAATGTCAGGTCGTATCCTGCGACTGTCTTACCGAATTCTTGCAACCACGGGCCTGGTAATAACGGCGGCCGTATTTGTCGTTGCCCCGGCTGTGGCCCAGTCCGGCCCGGAAGGCCAGTGGGAGGGCGCCATCAACGTCCCCGGCCGGGAAATGAAATTCAGCGTTGAGATCAAAAAGGCCGATAGCGGCTTTCAGGGTTCCATCAATGTTGTGGGGCAGGGGATACTGCCGCTGAAGACCATCCAATACGACGCCCCGAAGATTGCCTTTGGTCTCGAGCCTGCACCGGGGATGATCATCAGTTTCGAAGGCAAACAGGAAGGTGACAAAATCACCGGCCAGATGAACCAGGCCGGGATGAGTTTTCCCTTCACGCTGGCACGGGCCGTGGCTGCTGCCGTCCCCGTGCTGCCGGAGGGGATGATTCCTCGCGAGCTGCTGTTCGGCAATCCGGAAAAAACGGCCCCGCAGATTTCTCCCGACGGCGCGCGACTCGCCTACCTGGCGCCGGACAAGGGCGTGCTCAACGTCTGGGTCCGCACCATCGGCAAGGACGATGATGCCGTGGTCACCAGCGACAAAAAGCGCGGCGTGCGTTCCTATTTCTGGCAGGCCGACAGCAAGCATATCCTGTACATACAGGACCGCGACGGAGACGAAAACTGGCACCTCTACCAGACCCATCTGGAATCCCGCAACACCCGAGACCTCACTCCGTTCGAAGGCATCCAGGCCCAGATCGCCGGTACGGATGAGCGTTTCCCCAACGCGCTGCTGGTGGGGATGAATCTACGAGACCGCAAATTCCATGACGTCTATCGCCTCAACCTCAAGAACGGCGCCCTCGAAATGGATACCGTGAATCCCGGCGACGTCCTGGGGTTTGTGGCCGACCAGAAGTTTCAAATCCGCGCGTCCACCGGCACCACAGCGGACGGCGGCGTTCTCGTCAAAGTTCGAGACACCATGAAATCGCCCTGGCGCGAATTCCGCAAGTGGGCCTCCGAGGATGCCTTCGGCGGCGCCGTTGGGTTTTCGCCCGACAATAAGTCGCTGTGGATGACTTCCAGCCAGGGGGCCAACACCTACCGCCTGGTCGAAGCGGCCTTGACTACCGGCAAGGAAACCGTGGTCGCGGAAGACAAGCTGTACGACATCGGCGGCGCAATGGTGAACCCGAAATCCAAACGACTCGAAGCGGTGGCCTTTACTCGCGCGCGCACCGAGTGGCAGTTGATTGACAAGACTCTCCAGGCCGACTTTGACGCCCTGCGCAAGGTCCGCGACGGCGACTTCAATGTGGCCTCCCGCGACCTGGCTGACAAGACATGGATCGTCTCCTACGACCTGGACAACGCCCCCGTCACCTTCTACGCCTATGACCGCGCCACCAGACAGGCCACCTACCTCTTCACCAACCGCCCGAAGCTCGAGAAATTCAAGCTGGCCAACATCAAGCCCGTCAGCTTCACAGCCCGCGATGGCATGACCATCCACGGCTACCTCACCGTCCCCGCCGATTCCAGCGGCAAGAACCTGCCCATGGTTCTCAACGTCCACGGCGGCCCCTGGGGCCGCGATACCTGGGGGTACGACGGGGAAGTGCAGTGGCTGGCCAACCGCGGCTACGCCGTGCTGCAAATCAACTTCCGCGGGTCCACCGGCTATGGCAAGGCCTTCGTGAATGCCGGCGACCGCGAGTGGGGCGTCAAGATGCACTACGACCTGCTCGATGGCAAGCAGTGGGCTATCCAGCAGGGCGCCGCCGACCCGCAAAAAATCTGCATCTACGGCGGCAGCTACGGCGGCTACGCCACGCTGGTGGGGGTTGCATTCACGCCGGACGAGTTCTCCTGCGGCGTGGACATTGTCGGCCCGTCCAATCTGGTCACGCTGCTCAAGTCCATTCCGCCCTACTGGGAGTCGTTCCGCGCCATCTTCCGCAAGCGCGTGGGCCACGAGGAGACCGAAAAGGAATTCCTCGAATCTCGCTCCCCGCTGTTCAAGGCCGATCAGATCAAAGTACCCCTGTTGATTGCCCAGGGCGCCAACGACCCCCGCGTCAAACAGGCCGAAAGCGACCAGATCGTCGCCGCCATGCGCAAGAACAAGAAGCCCGTGGAATACATTGTCTTCCCTGATGAGGGCCACGGCTTTGCGCGGCCCGAAAACCGGCTGAAGTTTTATGCCGCCGCCGAGCAATTCCTGGCTAAGTATCTCGGCGGGCGCGCCCAGCCGGCTTCCGCCGCGGACAAGTGGGACGACCTGAAAAAGTAGGCGTCTCGTGAAATCCGGTCTGGGACAGGATTACTCGCCTGCCCCGGTCCGGTTTCTTTTCTCTATGTGATCTGTGTCTGTGTGAACTCTGTGTTGGATCTTGTATTTGTTCCGGTTTTTTTGCGAGCAGGCTCAACCCGCGCATTCACTCGTTTGCCCGTTCCGCGGCTCATCTGCTACTCTGAATTAGCAGGGCCAGCTATCGGAGAGGTGTCCGAGTGGTTTAAGGAGCACGCTTGGAAAGCGTGTGTAGGGGAAACTCTACCGTGGGTTCGAATCCCACCCTCTCCGCCATTCCGCCGCAGGCGGAATGCCCCGAGCGAGCGAATGCCAGTGAGCGAGTCGAAGAGCTGGTTCTGTGACATTCTGAAACGTTTCACCTGAGCGGAGGTCTACCATGAACATGTTCAAGAAAACCGCGGCGAAAACGCCGGAGGAATACATCGCGGGCATCAAGGACGCCAGCCGGCGCGCCGAGCTGGAGAGTATCCATCGCCTGATCCGGAAAACGGTTCCGAAACTGGACCCGCATATACGGGCCGGAATGATCGGGTACGGATCTTATCACTACAAGTCCCCTTCAGGACGCGAAGGCGATTGGTGCGCCGTCGCGCTGGCCAGCCAAAAGAACTACATCTCCGTATATATCTGTGCGGCCTCGGATGGGAAATACGTGGCAGAGAAGTATGCCCGCGAGCTGGGCAAAGTCAGTGTGGGGAGGAGCTGCATCCGGTTCAAGAACTTTGCCGACGTCAGACTGGGCGTGTTGCAGAAGGCACTCCGCGAAGGGGCCAAATGGCAAGCCAGCCAGCTAAAAGCGACTTCCGCGCGCTGAGCCGAAGTGTCTGCCCGCGGCGTGCTCGCCAGGCGGATTTGGACAGAAACCCATGTACCTGAAAACCGTTCAGCAGGCCAAGCGCTTCTTTATCATCCTTGCCGGATTTATTGTGTTGTTGACCGGAGTGGCCATGCTGGTCACGCCTGGCCCCGGCCTGGCCGTAATCATCGCCGGGCTGGCGCTGTTGGCTGCGGAGTTTGTCTGGGCCCGCCGCCTCCTCGACCGCATCAAGCACCACGGCGGGCAGATCCGCGACGCAATCTTTTCCCGCAATGCCGGCAGGGACGGCCCCGCACCCCCACCTGATACGCCCCAGAAGCAGGAATGAATTCCCGGGCGTCCAAGTCCCCTGATCGTCCACCAAGCAGCCCCGCTGGCGGGGCAAACCCCTGAAGGCCTTGGTTGCCTTGCTGTTTCCGGCCTGGGTCGCTTCTCGGGGCGCCCGTTGAAAAAGTACTTGACAAGCTGAACGGCGTTGATATAATTAACGCTGTTAAGTCAATGAGCGCAACTGCCGCCAAAGCGCGTCCCAGCGTCGAGCGCCGCGCCCGAGAGCGCGAAATGTTGCGCCGGGAGATACTGGACGCGGCCCGGCGCCTTTTCGTCCACGAAGGCTATGAAAACGTGTCCATGCGGCGGATCGCCGAGAAGATTGGCTATTCGCCCACGACCATCTACCTGTATTTCAAGGACAAGGGCGAACTGATCTTCGCTTTGTGCGAGGAGACCTTTACCAGGCTGGCCGAGCAGCTCCGGGAAATTGAGAATAGCCCAGGCGATCCGGTGGAGAATCTGAAAAAGGGCTTGCGCGTTTACGTTGATTTTGGCCTGAATCACCCGCAGCACTACCTTCTGGCGCTCGTATTCCCCCATGCCGAATGGGAGGACCGCGCGCGCTATACGAGCCCCGATTCGATGGGGATGAAGGCATTCGGGTTTCTGGGCCGGGGGGTTGAGACCTGCGTCCGGCAAGGCAGGTTCAGGCAGGTGGATGTCCGCGCCGCCAGCCAGGCCCTGTGGGCGGCCATGCACGGCGTCACTTCGCTGCTCATCACCCACCAGCAGTTCCCGTGGGTGAAGAAAGATGACCTTGTGGAGTCCGTGCTGGATGCAGCGGTGGAATTCCTGAAGGCCTGAAATTTTTTTGCATGAATGCTTAACAGCGTAAATAAAATGAATCCTGTTAAGAACTTGGTTCATCCAACTCTCGAGGACTGATATGCCGCCCCTGGCACGACGCAACCTGTTCCACGACCGCATCCGCCTGGCGGTCACGCTGACGGGCATCGTGTTTGCCATCGTTCTGATTGTCGTGCAGCTCGGCCTGTTCATCGGTTTTTCGAGTACCACCTCCAACTTGATCGACAACAGCGACGCAGACCTGTGGATCGGCTCGCACAAGGTCCCCTACATCGAGCAGGGTGCGCCGTTCTCCGAGCGCAAGCTCTATACTGTGCTGGCCACACCAGGTGTGGCCCAGGCGGAAAAGTTCATTGCGCGCTTCGCCCCCTGGCAGAGTCCCGACGGGCGTCGCGAGGGCAGCTTGATTGTGGGCTTCAACCCCTACGGCACGTTGGGTCGTCCTTGGAATATCGTTGAGGGCCGTGTGGAAGACCTGCAGTCCGCAGACACCGTGTTCGTGGACGAGCTCTACCGGAAAAAACTGGGCGTGTGGCGCGTCGGTGACATAGCTGAAATCAACGGCTACCGCCTGCGCGTGGCCGGCTTCACGCGCGGCATTCGGTCGTTCACCACTTCGCCCTACATTTTCGCCTCCTTCAAGAACGCGCAGAATTACGCGAATATCGCGGTCGACCAGACGACCTACATCCTGGTGCGCGCCGTCCCCGGCACGGACCTCGAGGAGCTCAGGCGCCGCCTCAGCGAGCGCGTTGCCGATGTGGACGTGTACACCACCGCCGAATTCAGCCGCAAAACCCGCTTCTACTGGATGTTCACCACGGGCGCGGGGATTGCCGTCCTGCTGGCCGCGATGCTGGGCCTGGTGGTCGGTGTGGTCGTAGTTACCCAGACCATCTACGCCACCACGATGGACCACCTGCGTGAGTTCGGCACGTTGAAAGCCATGGGCGCTTCGAACCGCTATATCTATCGCATCATCATCCAGCAGGCCTTGATCAGTGCAGTGCTGGGCTATGCGCTGGGGATGGTGGTCTCGCTGTTCGTGGTCCGCGCCAGCCGCGAAGGCGGCGCCGCGATCCTGCTGCCGGCGTCGCTGGCCGCCGGACTGTTTGCGCTCACCGTGGCGATGTGCATCGGCGCGGCGATGGTTTCCATCAACAAGGTTACGCGCATCGACCCGGCGATGGTGTTCAAGGGGTAGCACCTATGCGAACAGCAATTGAAGTCCGCAAACTGCAAAAGGTCTATAGCGAAGGCCGCGCCGCAGGCGTGCGGGCGCTCGACGGCGTGGACCTGGACGTCTTCCCCGGCGAAGTGATGCTGCTGATGGGCCCATCGGGCAGCGGCAAGACCACGCTGCTCTCCGTCATGGGCTGCATCCTGCGCCCCACGTCCGGCAACGTCCGCATCCGGGGCAGGGAAGTGACATCGCTCGCGGAGTCCGAGTTGCCGCGCCTGCGACTGGAAAATATCGGTTTTATTTTCCAGGGGTTCAACCTCTTCCCCACGCTGACCGCCGGTGAAAACGTTGAAGTGGCGCTGGACCTGAAAGGGGTGCGCGGCACGCAGGCTCGCCGCCGCGCCGGCGAGCTCCTCGAGCTGGTGGGGCTCTCCGAAAAACGGAACACTTTCCCCGCCGATCTGAGCGGCGGGCAAAAGCAGCGCGTGGCCATCGCCCGCGCCCTGGCCGGCGAACCGCACATTATTTTGGCTGACGAACCGACCGCAGCGCTCGATTCCACCTCCGGCCGCAACGTGATCGAGAAGATGCGCGAGCTGGCCCGCCAGCAGGGCCGCGCTGTGGTCATCGTGACCCACGACAACCGCACGCTGGAATTTGCCGATCGAATCGTCCACATCGAGGACGGCCAGATCCGCGAAGACAGTGTCTCATTGATGGGCAACGCGGCCCGCAACCTGACCGCGGCTGCGGAGCTGGCGGCCTGCGGAATATAGGCCGCCCAGGTTTGCAGCCTGTGCAGCGTCACGACCTTGCAGAGCAGCGGCGGGTTTACCCCGCCAGAAAGAATTTCGGGAGGAACATACGATGAGCCGCAAATGGATCTACTCAGCCGGAGCCGCCGGAATCGCGACGTTGGCCGCCAGCCTGGCGCTGACCTGGGACACAGCGCTTTCCTCCACCGGAAAGCCGGCGCCGCGGCCGGGTGCGGAGATGGCTGAGCGCATCGCCGCGCCCGGCCGCGTCGAGCCCGCCACCGAGGAAATCAAGATTGCCTCAGAAGTGGACGGCAAGCTCCGCCGCGTCGCGGTGGATGAAGGCGACTCGGTCGCAGCTGGCCAGGTGCTCGCGGAGCTAGTCAATGATGAGTATCACGCCCGCGTGGCCTCTGCCGAAGCGCTGCTGGCCCTGCGCCAGGCCGAACTTCGCCGCGTCATCAACGGCGCGCGCGGACAGGAGCGCCGCGAAGCCTGGGCCCGTGTGAAGGAAGCCGAAGCGGAGATGGAAAACGCTCGCCTGGAAATGCAGCGCCGCGAAAAGGGCTTTCAGCAGGAGGTGTTCTCCCGCGAGGAATTCGACCGCGCCACGCGCTCCTTCGGTGTGGCCAAGGCCCGCTACGAGGCCGCGAGCGAGAACCACAAGTTGGTGGACGACGACCCCCGCGAGGAAGACCGCAGCCGCGCCGAGGCTGAAGTGGCCCTGGCCGAAGCGCAGCTCGCCGAAGCCCGCGCCAGACGCGAAAAGACGATCATTCGCTCACCCATCCGCGGAACGATTCTCCAGAAGCATCTGAACGCGGGCGAAAGCGTCTCCGATCTGCGCGAGACTCCCATCGTCACCCTGGGCGATTCCAGCACCCTGCGCGTCCGCGTGGACGTGGACGAAGCCGACGTCAGCCGCCTGCGGATCGGCCAGAAATCCTACGTCACGGCGCACGCCTACGCCGGACACAAGTTTTGGGGCCGCGTGGTGCGCATAGGTCAGTTGCTGGGCCGCAAGAATATTCGCACCGACGAGCCTGCGGAACGCGTGGACGCCAAAATCCTCGAGACCCTGATCGAACTGGAGCCCGGCCAGCGACTTCCCGCCGGCCTCCGCGTGGACGCATTCATCATTGTGAAGGACTAACTCTGTGGTGCGGCTCCCGAGCTCCGAGGCTTCGGGATCGGGACCGGCGGCGATTTGGATGGCCAGAAAAGACGCCAGCGAGGCGCTGACGGTACACCGGTTCCGATGTCTGCCTTCTGTTTTCTGATTTCTAACTCCCTACTCTTCATCCTTGCCCTGTGCCTGGGCCAATTTTTCGATTGCTGAAAAATCCTCCAGCGTCGTCGTGTCTCCGGAGACGCGGCCCTTCTGGGCCAGCTCCCGCAGCAGCCGGCGCATGATCTTTCCGCTGCGCGTCTTGGGCAGCAGTTCTGCAAACCGGATTTCCGCAGGCCGGGCAATCGTCCCGATGATTTTCGATACGTGTTCGCTGAGCGCGGCGCCCAGCTCGTCCGAGGCTGTGTGTCCCACGCGCAGAGTCACAAACGGCACGATGGCCTCGCCTTTGATCTCGTCCGGCCGCGCCACCACCGCAGCCTCGGCGACCGCCGGATGGCTCACCAGGGCGCTTTCAATCTCCATGGTCGAAAGCCGGTGCCCGGCCACTTTGATGACGTCGTCCACGCGCCCCAGCAACCAGAAGTAACCGTCGGCGTCGCGCTGCGCCGCGTCACCCGTAAAATAGACACCCGGGAAGCGGTTCCAGTAGTCGCGCTGGTAGCGCTCGTCGTCGCCATAGATGGTCCGCATGATGCTCGGCCACGGACGCTCGATCACCAGGTACCCTGTCTCACCGGCTTGGGCGGGCTGTCCGTCGGCATTGACCACCTCGGCCAGAATGCCCGGCAGGGGCCGCGTCGCGCTGCCCGGTTTGGTGGGCGTGGCTCCCGGCAGCGGCGTAATCAGGATTGAGCCGGTTTCGGTCTGCCACCACGTGTCCACAATGGGGCAGCGGTTCTTGCCGATGACTTCGTAATACCACTTCCACGCAGCGGGGTTGATGGGCTCGCCGACTGTGCCCAGGAGCCGCAGGCTGGAAAGATCGTGCTTCTCCACCCATTCGCGGCCCCAGGCCATAAATGCGCGCACCGCCGTCGCCGAGCTGTAGAAAATGCTCACCTTGTGCCGCGCCACGATTTCCCAGAAACGGTCCCGCTTCGGAGTGTCCGGCGCGCCCTCGTACATCGCCACGCTCGCGCCGTTGGCCATCGGACCATAGACGATGTAGGTGTGCCCGGTCACCCAGCCGATATCGGCCGTACACCAGTAAATGTCGTCCTCGCGCAAATCGAAGACCAATTGCGTGCTCCACGCAGCCTGCGTCAGGTAACCGCCGGAGGTGTGCAGCACGCCCTTGGGCTTCCCGGTGGTGCCGCTGGTGTAGAGGATGAACAGCGGCTGCTCGGCGTCAAACCCTGGCGCGGGGCATTCTTCGGACTCCTTTTCCACCAGTTCGTGCCACCACAGATCGCGCCCCGCTTTCCAGTTGACGTTCTCTCCCGTGCGCCGCACCACAACCATATTTTTCACCGTAGGACATTTCGCTAGTGCCTCGTCGGCCGCCTGCTTTAGCGGGACAATTTTTGCCCGCCGGAATCCACCGTCCGCAGTGATCAACAGCCGCGCGCTCGAGTCATGGATGCGGTCGGCCAGCGCCGGCGCGCTGAAGCCGCCGAAGACCACGGAATGCACGGCGCCGATGCGCGCGCAGGCCAGCATGGCCATCGGCAGCTCCGGGATCATCGGCATGTAAATGGCAACGCGGTCGCCGGCCTCCACGCCCAGCCGTTTCAGGGCGTTCGCGAACCGGCACACGTTTGCGTGCATCTCACGGTAGGTCAGCTCCAGTGTCGCGCCGTCTTCCGCCTCCCAGATGAGCGCGGGCTTGTTGCCGCGGGCTTCCAGGTGCCGGTCCAGGCAGTTGTAGCTGACGTTGAGCTTGCCGCCGGTGAACCACTTGGCAAACGGCGGATCCCATTCCAGGATGTTCTCGGGCTGCTCCTGCCAGTCCAGCAGCTTCGATTGCTCGCGCCAGAACTCGTGCGGGTCTTCCGCCGCCTTGCGGTAAAGCTCTTCGTACTGCTCCATCGATGAGACTCGTGCGGAGGATTGAAATTCCTCCGGCGGGGCGATCATTGCTTCCCTCAAAATACTGGAATCGAATTCCGGCATCGAACCTCCGCGTACCGCCCCGCTCGAAACTCAGGATGGCGGGGATGGCGCCCTGCGGGTCTATAAGGTAGCAGAAATGGAAAACGGAAAATAGAAATTGGAAAAAAGTAAGAGGAATCGCATAGGAACCCAGGTGAACACAGATGAGCGAACCACGGAATTCAGGATCCTATGCGGGAACACAGCCGGCGGAAGTTGCTGAGCCCCTCGGCGGAAAGACCCGCTCGCGCACCGGGCTAGACCTGCCCCAGACACTTCATCAGATTCTCTTCGTCTGCGTTCATCTGCGGTTAAATCTGTTGGATTGCCCGGTCGAGAAGCTCCACCACGTGCATGACTTCCTGGCCCGTGCCGTGCAGCTCTGCCCCGGCCCGCAGTTGCAGGATGCACCCGGGGTTGGCGGTGACAATGGCTTGCGCCCCGGTGGACGCCGCGTGACGCATCTTCTCTTCGAGCAGCGCGGCGGAAGCTTCCGGCTGCGTGACGTTGTACACACCGGCGGAGCCGCAACAGTGGTCGGCGAACGGCATCTGGACCAGCTCAACTCCCGGGACGGCGCGTATGAGCTGCTGGGGCGCCTCGCGCACTTTCTGCCCGTGCAGCAGGTGGCACGAATCCTGGTACGTCACCCGCAGCGGCACCGGCCGCATTGGCGCCACCAGCCCCATTGCGTCCAAAAACTCCGTGACGTCGCGCACCTTCCCGGCAAACTGCGCGGCCAATGCGTGCTGTTTGGTGTCGCCGGAGAACAGGTGCGGGTATTCCTTCAGCGTGGAGCCGCAGCCCGCGGCGTTGGTGACGATGGCATCGAAATCCTGCGAGAAGAAGGCATCGAGGTTTTTCTGCGCCAGGAGGCGCGCCACGTCGCGCACACCGGCGTGGGCCGGAAGCGCGCCGCAGCAGAGTTGTCCCTCTGGGACCACGACTTCGACGCCGTTGGAATTCAATACCCGGATCGTGGCGTCGTTCAGCCGCGCAAAGGTGACCTGCGCCAAGCAGCCGGCAAAAAATGCCACCCGCGCCCGCCGCTCGGCGACGGCCGGGAAGGTCTTCCCAAGCCGCGAGAAGAAGAATTCGTCTTCGACTTCCGGCTGGATGCGCTCGGCGCGGTCCATTCCCAGGAGTCGCAGCAGGCCGGTGGCCCTGGCCGCGCGCTGAATCAACGACCCCTGGTACATCCGCACCATCCTGGCCACAGCAGCAATGCGTTTTGGGTGCGGCAGCAGGTGGCGGTACACCGCCGCGCGCAGCAATCGCGAAACGAGCGGCCGCCGGTAGTTGATTTCGATCTGCGCGCGTGTCAGCTCCACCAGCTTTCCGTATTCCACACCCGAGGGGCAAGCCGTCTCGCACGCGCGGCAGTCCAGGCAGCGGTCAATGTGCTGGACAAACGTCTCGCCCAACGCCAGCCGCCCTTCGTCCACCAGCAGCATTTGGCGGATGCGTCCCCGCGGAGAATCGGCCTCCATCCCCCACAGCCGGTAGGTGGGGCAATGGTTCAAGCACAGCCCGCAGTGCACGCAGCGGGAATAGTCCTCCCACTGGGGGCGGTCTGTCCCGCCGAAGCCAGACGTCTTCTCCGCGCTTTCCGTTGTGCTCACAGTCCGCCCACAAACCGTCCAGGCGCGAGGATCCCGCCCGGGTCGAAGACGTTCTTTAACCGCTGCATCAGATCGAAGTCGCCCCGCGGAGCGCCCCAAACGTTTATTTTCTGCTTCAGCTCTGTAGGGCACCAACTCACGACAGCGTTACCTCCCACCGCCGCCGCCGCCTGAAACACCGCTGCACTCGCCCGCGCCTGCGATTCCACCGAGTTCGCACCCGTTTCCCGCGCCAACAACGAGAAATACAGCACTCCTACCCCGCGCAGGGCCATTGCCGTTGGCCTCCCGGCCCGCTCTCCGATCTGGGCCAGCGCGCCAATCAAGCGCAAGAACTCGCCGGGGAGGACGGAAATCCTGTAGATCGCCGCCCCTGGGAAATACGCCTGCACCAGCGGCAGCGCTTCCCTCAGGCGGGCCCACACCGCCGGGCGCTCCTCGGGCCCGAGCCGGGCGACGCCAGTGGCCCCGGAGAGCTCGGCGATGCGCGTCAGCTCCCGCTCCTGTCTTTCCATCACCGCGGCATGCCCGCCCAGTGCCGCCGCCAGGGTCCAGTGACCGGCAGGGAACCACCGTGCCGCGGGCCCACACCGTTCGCCGAGCGACTCCGGGAAATCTCTGCCGAACAATTCTCCCATCTCCGGGCTGAGTACCTCGAGCGTCAATGGCGTCAGCGGAGACTCAGCAATTCGCCTCCGCATATCGAGGGCTTCTTCTGCGCTTCGGAACGAGGCCAGGAGACCACGGCTTTCGGGGAACGCCGGGAAGGTGCGGAAATTTGCTGCGGTGATGACACCGAGGGTGCCCAGCGCCCCGAGGTGCAGTTTGTGCAGGTCGAAACCGGCCACGCACTTCACGACGCGGCTGCCGCTTTTCACGCGCGTGCCGGCGCCGTCGATGGATTCCACTCCCAGGAGGAAATCGCGGGCCGTGCCGTAATGCTGCCGCAGGGGGGAATCGACGCCTGCGGCCAGCGTTCCCCCGATGGTGGCGCGCATCATAAACGGCACAAACAGCGGCAGGAATTGCCCGTGCTGTTGCAGCGTATCGTTGAGCGTGGCCAGCGTCACCCCAGCCTCCACTCCCAGCGTCAGATCGCCGGGGTCGTAGGCAATCACCCGGTTGAGCCGAGACAAATCCAGCGCGATTTCGTACCGCGAAGGAATCCCGCCGATGCCGAGATGCGTCCGCGCGCCGCAGGCGATGACGGCCAACTTCTCCGCCGCGGCCATCCCCACAACCTCTGCCGCCTCGTCTGCGGAACCGGGACGCACGGCTGCGCGCGGGCGCACGCCATCCACTTCGTAGGCGGCCAGCGCTGCGGGGTCGGCAATGACGTGCGAAGCGCCGGCAATCCCTTGCAGCCGCGCCATCGCCGATGTTGCGGCCGTGGTCATCTGGGGCGCGGAGCGGCGGGCGCTGCGCCGCTGCCTGCCACCGGCAGCACGCGGATTTCACCGCAACTTTTCGTGGTGGGGAAGACTTTCTCAGGGTTGAGGAGGCCGCGCGGATTGAAAACGTCGTGCACGCGGCGCATCATCGCCAGGTCGGCCTCGGAAAAAAGCAGCGGCATCAGCTCGTTTTTTTCCATCCCCACCCCGTGCTCGCCGGTAATGGTTCCTCCGGCGGCGATGCAGAAGGCCATGATCTCGTTCGCCGCCTGCACCACTCGCTCAAACTGCGCGCGGTCGCGGATGTCAAAGGCAATCAACGGATGCAGGTTGCCATCTCCGGCGTGAAAGATGTTGCCCACCTGCAGGCCATACCGCGCGCACACTTCGTCGATGTGCCGCAACGTCTGCGGCAGCTTGGTTCGCGGGATGACTCCGTCCTGCACGTAGTAGCTCGGTGAAAGCCGCCCGACGGCGCCGAAGGCGTTCTTGCGTCCCTTCCACAGCAGTTCGCGCTCCCGGGCGTCGCGCGCCACGCGCACCTCCCGCGCTCCGCATTGCGTGCACACCTCGCGAATGTCCACGGCCTGCGCCTCCACGGCTTCGCGCAGCCCCTCGAGTTCGATCAGCAGCACGGCCGCGCTGTCCAGCGGATACCCGGCGTGCGCGTACGCCTCCACGGCACGCAGGGTCCAGCCGTCCAGCATTTCGCACGCCGCCGGGGTGATGGCCCGCCCGGTGATTTCCACCACGCTCTGCGTGGCATCGTCCACGCGGTCGTAGATGGCCAGCAGCGTCTTCACCGCCTCCGGCAGGCGCAGCAGCCGCACGGTAATTTCCGTAACGATGGCCAGCGTGCCCTCGCTGCCCACCAGCAGCCCGGTCAGGTCGTACCCGGGCGTGTCCACAGTCCGGCTTCCGACGCGGACCACTTCCCCGTCCGGCAGCACCAGCTCCAGCCCCAGCACGTGGTTGGTCGTCACTCCGTAGGCCAGTGTATGTGGACCGCCGGCGTTCTCCGCCACGTTGCCTCCGATGGTGCAGGCTTTCTGGCTGGAAGGGTCCGGCGCAAAGTACAAGCCGTGGGGTTCTGCCGCGCGCGATAAATCCAGGTTTACGACTCCCGGTTGCACGACGGCGCGCTGGTTGACCGCATCCACTTCGAGGATGCGGTTCATCCGCGAGAAGCCTATGCAGATACCGCCGCGCCGCGCCAGCGCGCCCCCGGAAAGCCCTGTCCCTGCGCCCCGCGGGACGATAGGAAGGCTTTCGCGATTGGCCAGACGAACAATCGCCACCACGTCTTCGCGCGTGCGCGGGAAGACTACGGCATCGGGTCGCGCCTGCTCCACCGAACCGTCGTATTCGTACATCATCAGGTCAGCCGGCTGGTGCAGCACGGAGTCGCGGCCGAGCAGCGCCTGCAGCTCGCGGATCAGTTTCATCTCCACGGTGGGTCTCCCGCCACTATAGTCGCGGCTTCGGGGCGAAGCAAGACGCGCCCCGGCAATTCCTTTCCGGCGACTCCTGATGTATGTTACACACCGCGCCGATGGCCAAGCCTCGAGTCTTCGCCACCCATCCCCTGTTCGAAGCGCCTCGCCACCGCCTGGAAGAGCGCTGCGACGCGGATTACTGGAGTGGCGCCGAACGGCCGCCTCGTGCGGAGGTGCTGGCCCGCGTGGCCGGCCGGGACGCGCTGATTTGTCTGCTGACCGAAAAAATCAACGGCGAGTTGCTGGACGCTGCTGGCCCGGGCCTGCGGATCGTGGCCAATGTCGCGGTCGGTTTTGACAACCTCGATGTCCCCGCCTGCACCCAGCGCCGCATCGTGGCCACCAACACCCCCGGCGTCCTCGACGAGACCACGGCCGACTTCGCCTGGACGCTCCTGATGGCCGTGGCCCGGCGCATACGCGAGGGCGAACAACTGGCGCGTTCCGGCCAGTGGCGCGGATGGAACCTCGATCAGCTCTGCGGTTCCGATGTGTGGGGCAAGACGCTGGGGATCCTCGGCTTCGGCCGCATCGGCCGCGCAGTGGCCCGGCGCGCTTCCGGCTTCGGGATGCGCATCATCTACAACGATGCTCTGCGCGCCTCCGCCGACCTCGAACAGCAACTCCACGCTGAATTTCTACCGCGCCATCAGGTGATTGCCGAGGCGGATTTTATTTCTCTCCACGTCCCGCTCTTGCCGGACACGCGCCATCTCCTCTCTGCGGAGCAGTTTGCGCGCATGAAGCGCACGGCCTACGTCATCAATACCTCGCGCGGGCCCGTGGTCGATGAAACGGCACTGGTCACCGCTTTGGACAAAGGCCTGATTGCCGGCGCGGCGCTAGACGTCTACGAGCACGAGCCGCAGATCCACTCCGGGCTGCTCCGCGACAACGTGATCCTGGCGCCGCACATCTCCAGCGCAAGCATTGAAACCCGCACGAAGATGGCCCTGATGGCGGTAGACAATGTCCTCGCGCGGCTTTCCGGCCAGCGTCCACCCAACGCCCTCAATCCTGAAATCCTGTGACCGGCGACGCCATTGCGGATCCGATACCGGCAAGAGATGCAGACGAGAAGTATCAGCTCAATTTCGAATTTGCGGGCACGGTTTCCTGGCTTCTGATGGACCTCTTCTGGATGACCGAACAAATCGGCCTGGCCATGTTGGCGGGCTTCCTCACCCTAGCTGCGTGGATTTATGTGTACAGGTTTCTGCCGCGCCGGCTGCCCGAGGTCTGTGCCAATGGTGCGGTCATCGCCTGGGTGGTAATGAATTTCCTCTGGATGGCAGGCGACGAGTTCGAGTTGCCGTACCTGAAACACGGCGCGCTCGCCGCGATAACCTCGAGCTTTCTCCTGCTCGGTGTGGCCATCTGGAAAGACGGCCTGGAAGGCGGCGTCCTGCGCCTTTTCCGCCGCCTCCGCTTTCGATAAGGTGAAATCATGGCGCTGGTGACCCGCGACAATCCGAAACTCACCCTCGAAGGCGCCTGGGCCGTTGTCGCCGCTGCCATCAAGCGGGCCGCGGAAATCGACGTCCCCATGAATATCGCCGTAGTGGACGACGGCGGCCACCTGATGTCCTTCGCGCGGATGGATGGCGCCAAGCTCTCTTCCGTCCAGATCGCCATCAACAAAGCCGAATCTTCCGCCATCCGCCGCCAGCCGTCCGGGCCCTATCTCGAAAACGGTCAGCCCAATGTGCTGGTCTCGGTGGCTCTGGCCGTCGGCAGCCGTGCCCGGCAGACTCCGTTGCGCGGCGGGCTGCCGCTGCTGGTGGATGGCAAGTGCGTCGGCGCCATCGGTGTCAGCAACGGCACCGAAGAACAGGACCTCGACGTCGCCTGCGTTGGCGCCGCCGCGCTTTCCTAACGATCTGCATGGAACTCAAATCCATCGCGCGCGAAATCTTCGCCTCCTCTCTGACGGCTATCGATATCCCCGCAACGCTCCGCCGGAAACTCTCGCGCCACGGCACGACCATACATTGCGGCGACTCGACCATTGACCTGGCCGCCTTCCGCGCCATCCGCGTTGCTGCATTCGGCAAGGCTGCCGGCGCGATGGTCGAGGGTTTGTGCCAGGTTCTCTCGCCTGAGTTCGCCTGCGAAGGCGTCCTCTCCGTCCCCGTGCCACCAGTTTCTCCTCCGCCTGGCTTCCGGACTTTCGTCGCCGGGCATCCTGTGCCCACTTCCGAAAGCCTGGCCGCGGGACGCGCGATTCTCGAACTGCTCGCCGGCTGTAACGAACATACGCTTGTGTTTTTCCTGCTTTCCGGTGGCGGCTCGTCACTGGTCGAAGCGCCTCTCGACGCACGCGTCACACTCGCGGACGTGCAGGCGCTGCATCGCCTCCTGGTCACCTGCGGCGCGCCGATTGATGCCATCAACGCTGTCCGCAAGCATCTTTCTGCAGTCAAGGGTGGACGGCTGGCAGCCGCAGCTCCCCGGGCAATGAAGATCACCCTGGGAGTGTCAGACGTCCCCGAGGGCCGCGAGTCCGCGCTGGCATCCGGCCCCGCACAGCCCGACCCCACCACCGTCGCCGATGCCCGCGCCGTGCTCGAGGAATATGGTCTTGGCCCGCGGTTGCCGCCCGTCCTGCGTGAATCATTCGAACGTGCCGTCGTACCGGAGACTCCCAAGCCCGGGAACCCGGCATTTTCCCGCGCCCACTTCAGCGTCTTGTTGGGTATGCATGATTTATTTCACTCCGCGCATCGTGCTGCGGAAGAACGCGGCTTCCGCACCATCTGCGATAACTCCACAGACGATTGGCCTCTTT
>Ga0247727_10004457_pt1 | contig 29671 bp, 21 predicted proteins | sample WisWelCaveWW1625_FD_202498 | JGI IMG/M metagenome (GOLD analysis project Ga0247727, IMG submission 202498) | Biofilm microbial communities from Wishing Well Cave, Virginia, United States - WW16-25 | ecosystem: Environmental > Aquatic > Deep subsurface > Groundwater > Cave microbial mat | place...
CTGGGCGATTGAACATCACGAGGGCGAATTGGCCCAACGTATGGCTGGCGCGCTGCAACCGTTCTGGCTTACACGCGGTTACTGGAGCGAGGGCCGCCGTTGGCTGGAAGAATCGTTGGCGTTGGACTCGGGCACCGCGTCGTCCCCGTCTGTTCGTGCCAAGACGCTGTATGGGGCAGGCATCCTGACTCGCTTTCAGGGTGACTTTGCCCGAGCGCGGATGTTGTTGGAACAAAGTCTGACTTCTTATCGTGCCCTCGCCGATCAAACCGGGGTGCTCATGGCGCTCGTGGAATTGAGTCGCATTACCGCCTTTCAAGATGATCAAACGGCAAAGCAGGTCTTTCTAACGGAAGCTGCATCCCTGCTTGAAACCTTACCGGATACCGTCGTGAAAGCGTACGCCTACTCGGAACTGGCAACTGCCATGGTGGATTTTAATGTTAGCCCCATTCAATTCCCCCCCGAGGTACCCCGCTACATGGCTGAAAGCGTTCGTATTAATCGCGCGTTAAACAACCCGGCTGGGTTGGCGTTGGCTCTCGCCCGTCAAGGCAGCGGCGCGTTATTCACAGGGGATTTCACTCTGATGGCATCCCAGTTGGACGAAGCCGAGCGCCTTGCGCTGGAACTCGGCGATGAGCGTATCCTGAGCCGCCTGGCAGGCATCAGCATGTTGTTCGACATGCAGAAAGGCGATTTGGCCGCCGCGCGCCGTCGCCTGCAATACACTTTCCAGCAGGCTGCTAACCGAGGCGACCATCAGTTGCCCGGCTGGCTGCCAATGCTGGCTGTCGTTTTGCATAGGCAAGGTTTGGATGTGTGGTCGGCGCGGATTTTTGGTCTGGCAGATGCTTTGACCGGGACCCATCAAACGCGTGGTGAAGAGATGGCAGCAGCCTTCAGGCGATTCTTGGGTATCGGTGACATTCGCGCCGAGGTGCGCGCCCAATTGGGCGACGAAGCATTTGCCCGCGAGTTCGCGGCGGGCAAACGGCTGACTCTGGATGACCTGCGAACGATTCCTCACCCGCAGGAGTCCGCGCCCGCTCCACCCTCAACCTCCGGCACATCCCTGACGGCGCGCGAAATCGAAGTACTGCGCCTGCTCGCCCAGGACCTGAGCAACCCCCAAATCGCCGAGCGGCTCGTTGTCAGCCGCCGCACGGTGGATGCTCACCTGCGCTCGATCTATGACAAGTTCGGCGTCAAATCCCGCGACGCGGCCCTCCGCGTGGCGAGGGAGCAGGGGTTGATTTAACGGCGAACAAGCGTCGGCTGACGCGAAGCGGGGTTTCGTCATCCGGCGATTTGTTTCAAGATTAATCCGTTGGTCGAGTAGTCCCGCGTGCTCGTAGCGGGACGTATCGAGACCAACAGGAGCAGGAAGACGCCAGAAATGTGGTCTCGATACGCCGCGAAGAACAAGTGTCTCGATAAACTCGACAACCAAGCGCGGCTACTCGACCACCGTTGAAGAAAAATAGGCAACCCAAATAGGCAAGTGGAATAGGTAAGTTACCGATGCGTGTTGGATGCTTGCGACATATACTGCTAATAACAAATCAAACTAAAGGAGCCTACTATGTCTACTTCAAGCACGCAAGCGCCAACCCCCGGTCAGCCCATCCCAACGCCGCCTGATTTCTCGGTGGTTTGGGATGACCCTCGTGATGCCAAACTCACCTGGATGAGTATTCCCCAATTCAAAACCCCAATATCCCCATTGATCAATGCTGTTGTGGCCGCCTTTATGGTGGGCGGCAATGCCGGCATGGAGGGGGCTGGTCTGCCCTTTGAGATCCGCATAAAGTGCATCAACACCTATCCATACATGGGCATGGTGCCCAAAGCCGCGCCGCCGGAGGTGGTGATGAAAGGCATGGGTCTGCTCAACCGCGCCGCGCCTGGCGTGTTCAAGATGATGATGGGCAAGGTGGGGGCTGGGATGTCGAAACAACAAGAGGCCGCCCTCAATCCCATCGTCGAAAGATTCGAGGCGTATTGGCTCGACGAACTCCTGCCGGAGATCAAACAGCACATCGCTTACTTTGAAAGTTGCGACCTGCGCGGCATGAGCCTCGATCAGTTGCGCGCGCATTTGGCGGAAGCCCTCAAGCGTGGGGAGCGCATGGGCGCACTGCATGGGGTTGTCATGCCGATGCTCTTTGCCATGAGTCAGTTCGAGGAGTTGTACCGCGAGTTATTCGAGGGCGCCAGCACGTTGGATGCCCTGCGACTAACGCAAGGCTTTGACAACAAGACCATGGAAGGCGACCGCGCCCTGTGGCGCTTGAGCCGCGTCGCCCGTGCCACACCGGAGGTGCATGCGATTCTCTCTGGGCACGCACCGGGCGACGTAGTCCCCGCCCTCGAAAAATCCGAGGCGTGCCAGCCGTTCTTGGCTGACCTGCGCGCTTGGCTCGCTCAATATGGTCAGCGTCTCAATTCTGTCTTTGCGCTCGGCGAGCCCAGTTGGATCGAAGACCCGACACCCGCCATCCAAAATTTGCAGGCGTACGTCACGCTACCTGATCTCCGGCCTGAAATGGAACCCGCCGCATTTGTCGCCGAGCGCGAGAAAGCGGTGGCGGAGGCGCGCGCCAAACTCGCCGGTTATCCACAGCCCGTCGTCACTCGCTTTGAAACTTTGTTGAAGGCCGCTCAGATCGCCGCCGTCGTCCATGAAGACCACAACTTCTGGATTGACCAGCGCCTGTTCTATCACGTCCGGCGACTCATCATTGAATTTGGGCAGCGTCTGGCACAAGCCGGGACATTGGAAGCAGTGAACGATGTGTTCTATCTCACGCCGGATGAACTGCAGAACAGCCGCGATGTTCCCATGAAACGCTTGGTGCAGGAACGCAAGGCGGAGATGGAACGCTTCAGCCGCGTGACCCCACCGTCTATGTTGGGCACAGCGCCGGCCTTTGAGATGACTGACGGCGGCTCTATGATTCGCGCAATGTTCAAGGGCGAAATGAGCCCAGCCAACACCAGCAATAATGAGGCGAACAAGGTAAAAGGGTTAGCCGGTTCAGCGGGCGTGGCGCGCGGCACCGCCAGGGTGATTCACTCGCTGGCGGAGGCGGGCAAACTCCAGCCGGGAGACGTGCTGGTAGCCATCGCTACGGAGCCGCCATGGACGCCGCTGTTCGCCACAGCCTCAGCCATCGTCACTGACGCGGGCGGGGTGTTGTCACATAGCGCTGTCGTTGCCCGCGAGTATCGCATCCCGGCAGTAGTTGGCACAGGCCATGCGACGAGCGCCTTCCACGATGGGCAACTGCTCGAAGTGGATGGCAATACGGGTATCGTGCGCGTGGTCGTTGAGAAAGTTGAGATTGAGGAAATTGAGCATGAACCTGCTCTGGCTGGGTGATCCAAAATCATTTGATGCTGGACTGGTAGGTGGCAAGGCGGCGAATCTCAGCCGCCTTGCCCGCCTGTACCACCGCGTGCCTGATGGCTTTTCTCTGCCGGTGACGGTGATGGATGAAGTGCACCCGCTTGACCTTCGGGATGAAATCACCGCCGCCATCTCGGACCTTATGGCTTGCCACAGCCTCCCGGACTTTATCGCCGCTGTGCGTTCTTCCGCTGTGGATGAAGATGGAGCAACGGCCTCATTTGCCGGACAACACGAAACCTATCTGAATATCGTCGGTGCAGATGCCATCATTCAAGCAGTGACTCGTTGCTGGGAATCGGCGCGGTCTGAGCACGCTCTGGACTATCGCCGCCAGCAGGGACTCTCGATAGAACGTCTGCAAATCGCTGTACTCGTGCAGCAATTGGTCGCCGCGGATATTGCCGCAGTCGTGTTCAGCGCCAACCCGGTCACGGGCAGTCGTGATGAAATCATGATCAACGCCAGTTGGGGATTGGGGGAAAGCATCGTTGGAGGAACAGTCACGCCAGATACATTCATCGTGCGCAAATCCGATCTGGCTATCACCAGCCGAACCATCGCGGACAAGCAGCATATGACCGTTTCTACACCGGGCGGCACGCGCGAGGTGGACGTGCCGCGCTTCTTGCGCGCTCAATCCTCAATGAATAATGAGCAAGTTGTTGAAATGGCAAAGCTTGCATTGACATTGGAAGCCACGATGGAACATCCGGTTGACATCGAATGTGCATATGCAGGCGGCGAGTTGTATTTGCTACAGTGTCGCCCGATCACGACACTGAAGTAAGACGTTATACAAAAACAGCAGACCAAACTTGACTGGTCTGCTGTTTAACTAATTCTTGTCTGCTCTTAACTGACCATATTCCTCAACACGTTGCGCCATGTGTCGCTGTGGCATTGGGAATTGCCACAACATTGTACTGGAACCGGTGATTTCAATTCCTTTCAACATCCAGCGTATAATTTATTGCCTCGTCGACTGACATAACCATACCCTTTTCCCATGCCTGTCGAAAAGAAGATTCGCCCAACTCGGCGCGGCATGGGGCAAGTTCATTTTCATAGCGGAGATCGTCCGGCTCGGTCCACGCACCAAGGGATTGAAAAATATTCGCGGATGCTGCGTATAACGTTACAGCCCGCACAGTTTTCCCGGATCGCAATGCCGCCTCCGCCAGGCCGCGCCACAAGATCAAGGCGATTTGGAATGTATTGTCAAGTTGCCCGGCAAGGATGAGCGACTCACATAACGCTGGAACCGCATCGATCACATTCCCCAGGTTGGTTTGGGCGCGTCCGATATAACGGAAAGCCACGCTTTGAAAGTACGTATCTCCAAGTTTTCGAAATACGCCCAGCGCCTGTTGAAATAAGGCGAGGGAAATTGACCAATCCACTAACGAGGATTGGATGCCGAGGAGGAGGGCGGCGTTCGCATACTTCCAATCGTCCTGAGTATCCTGGAAGTATGTCATTGCCTCCTTCCCAATGGACACTGCGTCTGCAAAGTTCCCTTCTTCAGCCATGTACCATCCTAGCAGGGCAAGCGCCATATTGATATTTGGCAGGTCATCATGAGCACGCGCAATGGAAAGTGCCTCCTCAACGAATGCTTTCCCTTCCCAGAATTCGTTATTGCCAAGCTGGGAGCTGTGATACGCATATTGAATCAGCACATCTGCTTGGGCATTAGGGAAGGAAGGTACGCCGGGTAGATCCAAAACCTTTTGAATCCAACGCCGCGCCAGGATGAAATCACCCCTCATAAACCAAGACCACTGAAGCCTTCGCACCAGATCTAATGCCGATGTTGTTTGCTGGGTGGCAATTGCCCACTCCAATGCCGAACGGAAATTGTCACTCAAGTCACTGAAGCGACCGAGCCATTCGAGTTGTTTATGCCCATGAATTTCTTGATCACCTTTTTCTGCCAGATTAAGGAAGTAGGCCAAGTGAAGGTCTCTTAATTCCGATTCTTTGCCCGCGCTCCGCAGTTGGGTTATCGCAAAATGCTGAATCGTCACTAACATGCTGAAGTAGGCTTCGCCGCTGGCTTTGAATGCGCGGTGTAACAGGCTTTTGTCCAATAACGAAGCAACAAGATCAGAGACCGACTTTTCTGTGACAATTTGGGAAAACATTGCCTCTGCCACTTCGAGTGTGAAGCCGCCTGAGAAGATAGACAGGTGGATAAATAATTTTTGCTCCTCCTTTGAGAGCAGGTTGTAACTCCAACCGATGCAATCGTTCAAGGTCTTTTGACGCGCGGAGGGGGAGCGCATCCCGTCGGCGGAAAGAATGAACTGCTCGTTCATTCGCTCCAACAGGGTTTGCGGTGACATCAAACGCATCCGCGCGGCGATCAATTCGATGACCAACGGCAGACCATCCAATTGGGCGCAAATGGATGCAACGGTTTGAATATTTTGGGGCGTCAGTGCGAAGTCCGGGCGGACGGCGCGGGCGCGCTCGGCAAAGAGGGTCATTGCAGGATAGTTGGAGGCGGTCTCGATATTGATGGTCGAAACTACATCGGGAAGATCAAAGGCAGGGACAGGATACAGCCATTCGCCGGGGATGCGTAACGACTCCCGGCTGGTGGCAAGGATCTTTAAACGGGAACAGGCCGAAAGGAGGAAAGAGGCGAGTTCCGTCACCTCTTCGATCAAGTGCTCGCAGTTATCCAGCACGATCAGCATTTCTTTATCCGCAATCCCATCTTTGAGCTGTTCCCCGGCAGTAATATTTCTCATGCCTACAAAGCCAAGCGCTTGGGCAATTGTCGCAGCCAGCAGGGAGGGGTTTTCCAGCGGAGCCAGTGCGACAAAATATACCCCGGTAGTGAAGTTGGGAAGCAATGTGCGCGCCGTCTCGATGCCCAGGCGGGTTTTGCCAATTCCGGGGGGACCGATCAAGGTGAGTAGACGGATGTCTTCTTTTTGCAGATAGGCTTGGATTTCTATGATGTCATTTTCACGAGCAATCAGCGATGTGACGGTGGCTGGAATGTTTGAGGAAGTGGTTTTGGGAGAGGTATACCAGGAGGTGTTTCCGATGGGTCTGGAAAACTCGGTGCTCCACTCTCCACCGCGGGCAAAGCGAGTAAATGTCTTTCTTTCATTGACGGGGATATTAAAAATTTCAGCCAACCGTTCAGCGATTTGCACAGATGGACGGCGCAGACCCTCTTCGATCTTTTTTAAAGCGCTCGTTGAACAAAATACCTGCTGGGCAAGTTGTGCCTGGGTCATGCCCAGCGCCATCCTTTGACGCTTAAGCCATTCTCCGAAAGATACCTCTGCCAACATATTCTCCAAAATGTGTCCCTGTTTTGTGTCCTTGAGGGACACCTGTAATTGCTGGATGTCCTGTATAGTGTCCTTGTTTCGCAAAGTATACCATTTGCGATTTGGGTATCTTCAAATCTTATTTTAAAGAGGATTGACATGAAAAACTTTTACACTTTCGGATTGCTCGTCTCAATGATTGTCTTGTTGCTCGCCGCGTGTGCGCCGTCAGCGCAGAGCAATGCAGCGGATCGATTTGCTGGTACATGGTCGGGACTGATGAGTTTTACTGATCGGGATACAACGGAGGATGTTTTTATCACCATCCCCTCAGGTTGTGTAGCAGGGGAGGTGTGCGGGGAGATATTCAACTCGGTTGTAAATTGCACGTGGGAAGTGCATTTGGAGGCCGTTAAGGGTGATGTCTTTGAATACACATTTTCAAAGACACTTAGCGGAGAGTGTCCAGCAATGGGAAACGGTACATTGACCCTGCAAGCGGATGGCACACTGGTTCGGGAGCATATCACGCCGAATTTTACTTCCACTGGAACCCTTGGACGCCAGGCAGAGGGATACAAACCCATGTATGATTTTGCGGGCACGTGGTCTGGTCAGATAAGCACCTCCGACAACCCGGATTCCAAAAAGGATATCGAGATTTCCATCCCCATCAGTTGCAAGATAGGCAATACTTGTGGAGACATCGTCAACCTTTCTGCCCCGTGTGGAATATATATGATCATGAAAACCAACGACAACAATGTCATTAACTACGAATTTTCAGGTTCAATCGAACAATGTGCTTATACTGGCGCTGGCTCACTCACATTACAGGCAGATGGCACATTGCTCTGGGAGCATACTTCGCCGGACCTTACTGCGAGTGCCGTACTGACGCGCAAATGATTTCAACTGATTGACAGAACAGCCCCGGAAAAATCCCGGGGCTGATTTACGTTTTATACTTACTTCACCAAATTCCTCAACACCGTATGGCGAATACCGCCGTTGCGGTAGTAGTTCACTTCTACTTCGGTATTCAATAACGCTGTCGTTTTGAATTCAGTGACGGACCCATCGGGTTTTGTTGCTTTCACATGTACAACCGACTTTGGTTTCATATCGTCGCTCAAGCCTTCGATGTCGAAGACTTCGTCGCCTTTGATACCGAGGGATTCGGCGTTCTGTCCGTCCATGAATTTCAATGGCAGTATGCCCATGCCAACCAAATTCGAGCGATGGATGCGTTCAAAGTTTTGCGCCAAACTCCGCTCTATCAGATCCAGAACAAGGATGCCAATACCCAATTTACCCCTCCATGTTTTGCAATATTACTTTTACAATTTCATCAACCGGTGGCGCAATGTCCACTATCAGCGCATTGAACGGCTCCTCCAACGTTTCAAGCTGACTCTGAAGCATATGCGGCTTCATAAAATGTTCCTTGCGCGCATTCATGCGCGACCTGATCAATTCATAACTGCCTTTGAGATAAATTATCTGCGCATTGTCATTGCCATCCAGCAATCGCTGACGATACCGTTCCTTGAGCGCGGAGCAAGCCAACACGCCAGGTCGATTCTTCGTCAGGCTGGATGAAATTAAATTGTGAAGCGAATCCAGCCATGGGGCGCGGTCTGAATCGGTGAGTGGGATCCCGCCCGCCATTTTAGCGATATTCTCGATGGGATGAAAATCATCAGCGTCGAAAAAGTCCCATCCCAAAGCTTGAGCGAGAGATTTGCCTACATCCGTTTTGCCGCTCCCCGAAACGCCCATGATAATAAAGAAACTGTCCTTCATAGTGAGGCTTGCCCTCTTCAGGCAAGAATACGAGCCTTCATCCATTCATTTGAATTGTGGAAATCCGCCACCGCTGTACCGGGATGTACGAGCTTGTCGAATAACGGGCGATCGGCATCGTCGAGCGTCATGTCAATCATGCCGAGGGCATCTTCAAGGTGCGAGAGGGTGCGAGGTCCAATAATTGGCGCGGTGATGCCCGGCTGATCTTTTGTCCAAAGCAGGGAGAGTTGCGAAACGGTCAAACCACGTTCCTGAGCCATTGCACTGACTGCCTTGCCAACATCTATAGCGCGTTGGGTGACCCGCGCTCTGACCATACTGTTATCCCATAAATGGGCGCGCGAATCTTCGGGGTAATTGGTTGCTTCGGGATAACGTCCTGCCAGGATGCCCATCGCCAGCGGCGACCAGGGGATGATCGCCAGATCATATTTTTGACATAACGGGATAAGCTCATTCTCGATACGACGATCCAGCAGGTTATAGGGAGGTTGTTCGCTGATATAACGATTCCATCCATACTGTTCGCTGATGGAGAGTGCTTCCATCACCATCCAGGCTGGATGTGTGGAACATCCGATATATCGGACTTTGCCTGCGCGGATCAGGTCGTCAAATGCGCGCAGAGTTTCGTCCTGCGGGTGCGAGGATGGCGGGCGGTGAAGTTGGTACAGGTCAATGTGATCTGTCTGCAAGCGTTGCAGTGAATCTTCACAGGCTTTGATGATGTGGTAACGGGTCGAGCCGCCTTCATTGGGCAAGTCGCCCGTGCGGTTGTACACTTTGGTTGCCAGTACGATCCGCTCACGCAAGTTATTCTCTTTCAAGAATTTCCCCGTGATGCGCTCGCTCTCACCTTTGTTGTATACATTCGCTGTGTCGAAAAAGTTAATACCGCCATCTACAGCTTTCTGCATAATGCTGAACGAATCTATTTCATTGGTCGAGCCGCCAAAGTTCATTGTCCCCAGACATAGCGGGGAGACAAGCGCTCCGGAACGCCCGAGTTTTCGATATTCCATAATGCTCATCCTCTTGAAGCAGAATTTAGGATCAGCTTGCGACCCGTATCATTTCGTTTTTCCCATCCGTGACAGATGTTTCATAAATTCTTAATTGATTTTTTTATCGCTTCGGACGCCAGAACTTCATCCACCATGCAATTCATCTCGCCCTGCATTAATAACCGAACTTGCGGCGCATTGCGTAACCTTAAAGCCTCAGCGATAAGCACATGATAGCGCAAGGAGCGCAGTAAGGCGTTCGGGTCCAACAAAATAGCCCGCCGAAGTTTCAAAAGTAGACTACTAACACTATCCAGCATTTGAAATATAACGGGATTACGAGCCGCCTCTGCGATCTTGCGATGGAATAAAACATCAAGTTCGGCAAAATCATTACCGCGTTGAGATTCTTCTATCATTTGCCTTGCCAGCCCTTCAATCTCCATTAACTCTTCATCTGTACCTCGCTCGGCAGCCAGAGATGCCAGTTCCGGTTCCAGGATGCGGCGAGTTTCAGCCAGCGCCAAAAGCACGCCGTCGCCCATGCTTTGAAAGTGGCTGGATAATTCAACGGACGGGCGCGTCCCCGTGACATAGACCCCGCTCCCATGCTCAATCTTGACCATGTTAATGGTCTCCAATGAACGCAACGCTTCGCGTACCGACCCTGTGCTTACATGCATTTCTTTCGACAACTGAGTGATGCTGGGTATACGATCGCCTGGCAGCCAGTCTCCCTGGCGGATACGCTGCTGTAATTCTTCAAAGATATTTTTATGTACGCGGTTCCCCTGAGTAGAGGCTTTTTTTGTTTTTTGTGTAGCGGATAATTTTGAACGCGGTTCAGCCATAGCATCTCCAACTAAATAAATATTCGTATTTCAAATGTTCAGGTCGGCTGGCGTGAAAAATCTGATGATCGCGGTGGGTGATATTAGACGCGCCAGGTTATCATATGACTATTAGAGTCATTATACGACTATTGACAAATAATCGTCAATGTCGTATATTTTTGATCATTATACTCAAAAAATGCAACATCCTGACAAAGGAGGCGGCCTGAAGCAAATAACTCATTACATCTCTTGTTCGAGGTTTGTTTGATCGTACGAATCCAAAATAATATATACAAGAGGAGATTAAATCAGATGAACAAGCTCAAGTTATTAAGCATACTCGCGTTGATCGCGATGATATTAACTGCTTGCGGTGGTGGTACCGCTGCCCCGGTCGTGACCGAAGAGCCCGCAACCGAGGCGGCTACCACAGAAGCTGCCAAAGGCATTGAGTACATAGTCGTAGAGGGTGATACGCTGCCAGACCTTGCCGAGAAAAACCTGGGGAATAAGGATTATTCCTGGGCGATCTACGGTTTGACCAACCTTAAGCATAACAGCGATGATTCGTTCGCCCAGATAACAAATGCCGATGTTATCGAAGCCGGATCCAAGATCTACATCCCAACTGAGGAAGAAGCCGCGGCATTCATGGTCGGTTTTGATGTGACGAACCCGGATTTCGCAAAGCTGCGCCCCGTGCCCAGTAGCGGCCAATTACTGGTCGGTAACTATTGGACTTCGGGCGGTGAATGGGCTGGCATCAGCGGTGTCTATGACCTCTATGGAACGCAGTATCCCGGTGTTGACCTGGTGCATGCAGGCACGGCGGGCGGCGCTGGCGTAAACTTTAATGCCTTAGCCCTCACAAAACTTCAAGGCGGCGATCCGTTTGATGTGATGCAAATGCACGTGGCGAAGGAAGTGCTTTTGTTCGACCCAGAAACGTACCTGATGCCCCTTGAAGACCTCGTCGAGGAGACCGAAGGCGCTTTTCTTCCTGAGACACTTAAAAGCGCGCTCACCGTCAACGGGCATACCTACGTCGTGCCTTTGAATATTCACCGTGCCAACGTATTGTGGGTCAACAAGAAGATCCTTGCGGACAACAGTTTGACCACACCGACAACCTTTGAAGAATTCTTCGCAGTTGCCGATGCATTGCAGGCGAAAGGCATCGTGCCCCTGGCTTCGGGCGGCGCGAATGGGTTTGAAACGCGTGTGATCTTCGATACTGTGCTGATTGGCACGCTCGGCCCGGATGGTTACAATGACCTGTGGACCGGCAAGTTGTCGTTCAACGATCCAAAGATCGTTGAGGCGCTCGAGACCTTCAAGAAGATGTTGACATACACCAACGCCGATCGTGACGCGCTCTCATGGGATCAGGCAACCAAGCTGGTGATCGACGGTCAGGCCGCCTTCAACATCATGGGCGATTGGGCTGACGGCGAATTCAAGAAAGCCGGCAAGACTGAAGCCGATTACGAAGGCGTTCCCGCGCCCGGCAACGAAGGTGTATTCGATATGGTGTCGGATGGTTTCGCAGTGCCCTTGGGCGCGCCAAACATGGAAAACGCCCTTAACTTCATCAGGCTGATCGCGACCAAAGAAGCGCAGGAAGTCTTTAACATCAACAAAGGCTCCATCTGCGCGCGCACAGACTGCGATTACAGCAACTTCGACGCTTATCTCCAATCGTCAGCGGCTGATTTCAAAACGGATACTGTCGTACTCAGTTCCTGGGCCAGCGAGGCAGTGCATCCGTCGTGGGCTGCTGCGATGGGCGATAGTATCATCAAGTTCGCAGCGGATGGCGATGTCGCATCTGCGGTAAAGAATCTCGTGCAAGCGGCAGAAGACGCAGGTTTCCCGCAATAAGTTTATTTCTTAACCTTGGTGAAGGGAGAGGTTTTCCTCTCCCTTCACTTTTAATTGTCTGGTTCGGGAGGAGCGTAGTTCGCGCCAACGAGAAACCGTTGTAACGCGCCTGCGCTCCTCTTGACAGACAGGCTATAATAAAATCTAGTCATGTTGAAAACAGGCTTATACTGTATAAATTGAATAATCTACGGAGGATTGGCGCATGAAGAGCAAAGGATGGGAGCGCTGGGCCGCGATCTTAACGGTGGCCCCCTCGATGCTTGCGATCGCGGTCTTTGTTTACGGTTTCATCGGTTGGACGGTCTTTGTCTCGCTCACCAAATGGGTGACCGCCAAGCCCGACTATACTTTCGTCGGTCTTGCCAACTATCAACGTATATTATTTGGCGGTGGTATCGATTCCCAACGGTTTTATATTGACATCCGTAATCTAATTGGGTTTACCGTACTCTTTTTGATCTGTAATATTGTGATCGGATTTGGGCTGGCATTGCTGGTCGACAGCCGCCTGCGCGGCGAGCATTTTTTCCGCAGCGTTTATCTCATGCCTTATGCAGTTTCAGCCATTGTCACCGGTGTGGTCTGGCGTTGGCTGTTTACACCCGGTACGGAGGAACTCGGCGCTACTGGCGTCAACAAACTGTTTGAATATATCGGACTCGGCTTTATTCATCCGCGCTGGTGGACTGACCCGACAGTCTGGCATATTCACCCTGATACAGGACTGGGTGAGTTTCTTAATCAAATTCATCTCGGTTTTTTTACAACTGCCGCCTGGGGTTTCCCTGTAGGCACCTTTTCCATTCTGATAGCCACTACATGGCTGTTGTCCGGTAATGTGATGGTACTCTATCTGTCAGGCATACGCTCCATTCCACAGGAATTGCGTGAAGCGGCGATTGTAGATGGCGCGACACAGTGGCAGGTTGTTCGTTATATCTATATTCCCATTTTGAGACCAGTCACATTGACAGCAGTATTCATATTGCTCAACGTTGCCATCAGATTATATGATCTCACCGTCGCCATGACCGGTAAAGGTCCCGGTTTCTCCACGGACACGCTCGCCTTTAATATGTTCGAGACGACTTTTAGATCGGCGCGCTTCGCGCATGGTGCAGTTCTCGCGGCGCTTATGCTTATTTTTGTTTCGGCAATCGTCATTCCTTACTTGCGTTATCAGTTGCGACAGGAGGGGACCAATACATGAATTCAACCACGAGAACAACGCCCGTTAATAGCCCGTCGGGCGCTGCCATGCACAGCCCCAGAATCGATTGGAGGCGCCTGCTTCTCTACGTGATTGCCATTGTTTTTACTGCGGCCTACCTGCTCCCAATCTCTTTGCTGTTATTGACTGGACTCAAGAGCTATGGTGAGGTCAGCTTGTACGATATGTGGGCGTTGCCCCGTAGCTTGAGCTTTCAAAGTTTTGTAGATGCCTGGCAAGGCAGTCCCATCTCAGTTGGACTAGGACCAAACTTTATTAACAGTTTCCTTGTGGTTGTGCCGGCTACGCTCATCTCTACCTTCATGGGCGCCATCAACGGGTATGTATTGTCCAAATGGAAGTTTCGCGGGGCGGATATCATTTTCGCGCTGATGCTGTTCGGCATGTTCATTCCCTATCAAAGTGTTTTGATCCCGATGGTGAGAACGCTGAACTTCATGGGACTGTACGGCTCGCTGACCGGCCTGGTTTTTATACATATCGTCTACGGTCTCCCATTCTGCACCCTGATTTTCCGAAACTATTACGCGTCGCTGCCCGATGAAATGATTGAAGCGGCAAAAATTGACGGGGCGCATTTCTTTAATATCTTTACGCGCATCATTCTCCCGCTCTCGGGCCCTGCATTTATCATTACCATGATCGGACAGTTCTCGACCATCTGGAACGACTTTTTGTTCGCGGTCGTCGTGACCAATAGTCCGGCAAACCAGCCCATCACGGTTGCGCTCAACAACCTCGCGGGCAGTTTCAGCGTTGAGTGGAACGTGCAGTTTGCTGGCGCGCTCATCGCCGCACTGCCAACGCTGCTGGTTTACATTTTCCTCGGACGCTTTTTCGCGCGCGGTTTGGTAGCCGGTTCCATAAAAGGATAGGTTTGCTCGAGATGATGTTGAAACCTGCCGAGATCGAACTTATTCCAAAGAGAGTACATTCCGATCTGAATGTCTGATGCAGGTTGTGACACAAAAAGAGACTCGCCGACTGACGAGTCTCTTTCATGCAGTACGCACCACGCAGCACGAATCTATTTCACCAAATTCCTCAACACCGTATGGAGAATGCCTCCATTGCGATAGTAATTCACTTCCACGTCGGTGTTCAGCAGGGCGGTAGACTGGAATTCGATGACCGTGCCGTCAGCCTTTGTTGCCTTGACAGTGAGGATTGATTTTGGCTTGATGTCGCTCACGCCTTCGATGTCGTACGCCTCATCGCCCTTCAAGCCCAGCGACTCGGCGTTTTCTCCATCCATGAATTTCAACGGGAGGATGCCCATGCCGACGAGATTCGAGCGATGAATGCGTTCAAACGATTCGGCGATCACGGCTCGCACGCCTTGCAGTAGCGGACCTTTTGCCGCCCAGTCGCGGCTGGAGCCAGAGCCGTATTCTTTTCCGGCAATGACAATCGTAGCGACTCCTTCGCTTAGATATTTCATTGCCGCATCGTAGATTGACATTTCCGCGCCACCGGGGAAGTGCTTTGTGAGATTGCCTTCCTTCGGGGCAACGAGCAAATTCTTGATGCGGATGTTTGCAAACGTGCCGCGCGCCATCACGAGGTCATTGCCGCGGCGTGAACCGTACGAGTTGAAATCCTTGGGCAGGATTCCCAGACTTTGCAGGTATTTCCCCGCGGGAGAGTCGGCGGCGATGTTGCCAGCGGGGGAGATGTGATCGGTTGTAATGGAATCTGCAAACAGACCGAGAAGACGCGCTCCTGTAATGTCGCTGAGGGAGGAAGAGTCGAGAGTCAACGTCTGGAAGTACGGAGGGTGATGTATGTACGTCGAAGCGTCGTCCCACTCGTACAAATCTCCGCCAGAGACCTTGATCTCCTTCCACGTATCCGAGCCTTCAAAGACGCTGGCGTAACGAACCTTGAACATGCCCGCATCGAGGCTGGAGGCAATCGTTTCGGCAATCTCCTGTTGCGTGGGCCACAAGTCTTTCAAATAAACGGGCGCGCCGTCATTACCTGTGCCTAGCGGTTCCCTGTCGAGGTCAATGTCAACCGTCCCGGCCAGCGCGTATGCAACGACAAGCGGAGGAGAAGTAAGGAAGCTGGCTTTGACCAGGGGATTGATGCGCCCTTCGAAGTTGCGGTTGCCTGAAAGGACTGCCGCGGCGACAAGATCGTTGCTCGTGACTGCCTTCGCAACTTCTCCCGGTAGTGGACCTGAGTTGCCAATGCAAGTGGTGCAGCCGTAAGCCACGATATTGAAACCGAGTTGCGCCAGCGGATCAATGAGATTCGCCTGTCTGAGGTATTCAGTCACAACGCGCGAGCCGGGCGCAAGAGAAGTCTTTACATAGGGCTTTACACTCAACCCTTTTTCAATTGCCTTCTTCGCAAGCAACCCCGCTCCGACCATCACGGACGGGTTTGACGTGTTCGTGCAGGATGTGATCGCCGCGATCACCACCGCGCCGTGTTTCATTTTTTGCGCGCCGCCGTTGGCGCCGAATGTCGCTTCGGTGGTGAGAGCCTCAGGTTTTAACTCATACCCGCGTTCTTTGACAGGAGCAGTAAGCGTGGCTTTGAATGTCTCTTTCAATTCGGACATGGGTACGCGATCCTGCGGACGTTTGGGTCCAGCCAATGAAGGGACAACAGATCCAAGGTCCAGTTCGAGCGTGTCGGTGAATTCAGGGTCGGGTGTGGAGGAGTCGCGGAAGAGTCCCTGCGCGCGCATGTATGCCTCAGCGAGGGCAACGGTCTCTTCGGGGCGACCCGTCAATCGCATGTAGCGAATCGTCTCTTCGTCTACAGGGAAGTAGCCGATGGTCGCGCCATATTCGGGAGCCATGTTGCCAATGGTTGCGCGATCCGGCAGGGACATGGAGTTAAGACCTTCGCCGTAGAATTCCACGAACTTGTCCACCACACCTTTTTTGCGGAGCATTTGCGTCACGGTGAGGACAAGATCGGTGGCGGTAACGCCATCGCGCAGTTTGCCATAAAGTTTGAAACCGATCACATCCGGCAAAAGCATATCCATCGGTTGACCGAGCATCACGGCTTCGGCTTCGATTCCGCCCACGCCCCAGCCGACTACGCCGAGACCATTAATCATCGTCGTATGCGAGTCTGTGCCGACGAGGGTATCGGGGAAGGCATAGACTTCCGAAGTCTTTGAGACTTCGGAAGTCTCGGTCTTTGTCATAACAACATCGGCGAGATATTCCAAATTGACCTGATGCACGATGCCCGTCATCGGCGGGACGACGCGGAAATTGCTGAATGCCCTCTGCCCCCATTTGAGGAATTCGTAACGTTCGCGGTTGCGGAGAAATTCCATCTCGGTGTTGCGATTGAGCGCGTCGGCAGTAGCGAAGAAATCCACCTGGATGGAATGGTCAATCACCAGGTCCACCGGCACAAGCGGATTAATTTTCTTCGGGTCGCCGCCGAGTCGCGCTACTGCCGCGCGCATGGCAGCGAGGTCTACCACGGCAGGCACGCCGGTGAAATCCTGCATGATGACGCGGGCGGGGAGGAAGGAGATTCCTGGTCGTTCGCTTTTCGGCTTCCATGAAGCAATATTCTTTACATCGTTCTGTGTGATTTCTTTGTCATTACATTGACGGAGGGCGGCTTCGAGCACGACTCGGATCGAAAACGGGAGCCGCTTGAGTTGAGTCCGACCCGCCTTTTCCAGCGCGTCGAGCCGGAAGATGACGTATTCTTTATCCCCAACTTTTAATACGTCGCGTGAGTTAAAAAAATCTTTCATGGGTTGCTCCTTTGGTGGTTTTGCCCTCACCCTATCCCGCTCCCAAAGGGAGAGGCACCTCCATCCCCTTCGGGGGAAGGGTTGGGGATGAGAGAGAATCACCACAAAATCACGGAAGATACAAAGGAGCGCCTTTGATACCCTTGGGGTCTTTGTGGTGAATTTATAATTTCAAATCTCTTTCAAGTTGCTTCACCAGTTTTTCTTCCTCGTTCTCCGGCAGGAAGCCCGCCTTTGCCGCGGCGATGATGCGTTGTTTCAATGTGCTTTGCGGCATGCGCAAGTCTTCGCAGGCGGTGTAATACTCGTGGCTCAAGGTGATGCGCGAGATGCTCGGGTCATCCGTGTTGATTGTGGCATTCAAACCGGCATCCAGCATTTTCATGATGGGATGCGTATCCAGTGATTCGACCACACCCGATTGATAATTGCTGGTGATGCACACTTCAAATACGGTGCCGCGTTCGTGCGCGAGCGCAACGATGGATTCATCCTCCAGCACGCGCACACCGTGACCGATCCGTTCCGCGCCGATCTCCTCGATGGCTTCCCGCACATTGTAGGCGGGTCCCCATTCGCCCGCGTGGATGGTTACGTGCAATCCGTTTTGTTTTGCCTCTTTGAAGATTCCGTAAAACGGCTGAGACGGAAAGTCCGCTTCATTACCAGCCAGGTCCATGGCAACCATGCCATCCTTTATGTGATTGGCCGCAAGCCACGCCACCTGTTCGGCAATGTCAACGCCTTCGTGCCTGTTGACCGATGCGATCAAGCGCACGATCATGTTATGTTTGTTGGCGGCATCTTTTGCGCTCGTCATCACCCAGTCAATCACATCGTGCAGAGGGAAGCGTTCTGCACGGCTCAAAGCAACGGGTGTGAAGCGTAATTCCATGTACTTCACATTGTCTTTTGCGGCGTCTTCAATCGCTTCGCGCGTGATGCGATGGATGACATCCGGCGAACGATAAAACAAACGCAGTGTATTGAACTTGCCAAGAAAATTCTGGAATGTGTACTTGTCTTGGTCCTGCACTTGCACGAGTGTGCTGAGCCGCAGGACATCTGCCGGGATGGTGATGCCATGCTGTTGCGCGATGTCGAGCATGGTGTCCAGCCGCAACGAGCCTTCGAGATGACGATGTAACTCCACCTTTGGGAGTGCGCGATACGTATTGAGCGAAGCTGTGACTCGTTCGGCCATATAAAAGTAGTAGGCGTTCTCTAACGCCGAATGCTTGCCAGAGAGTGCAAGCTGCACAGTTAATGTCGTCGGCGTTTCTTTTTCTTACCGTCATCCATGTGTGTGGTCTGTGATACTACTGGCGCGTCCGTTGTTTCCACAGGTGTGATCTCAACGGGTCTTGGTTGATACGCAAACGCGCGGCTGATGACCAACCCGCGAATGTCTTCCAATAATTGGGCAAACATTTCAGAGGCGCGACCTTTATATTGTACCAGCGGGTCTCGCTGTGCGTAAGCCTCAAGGCCTATCGAAACTCTTAAGGCTTCGATTCGCGTCAAATAATCCACCCATAATTCGGATGTGGCACCCAACAGCAATTGCCGATGGACTTCGTTCAGCACATATCTGCCAATGGACTCGATCAACGCCTGCCGGTCAGACTCACCGAGGCTTGATACGGTTTCGTTGAGCCGTTCCTCCCCGAATGCGATCTTCGCGGCAACACCGAAATCCGCCAGCCGTTGCGCGTTCGCGGAGAGACGACTGGACTCGCGTTGTCCCCAAGCCATTCGCAAGGCTTCCTCGGCTTCTTCGAGATGGGTTAAGACCTCTTCAACGATCTGGTCTGCTTCCTGCCCGTCGAGCAATTGCGCGATCAGGAAGATATAACCGAATCGGGTGAAGACCTGCTTTACCTGCCGATGTGTTTTCTGGTCAAAGACCGTGCGCGCGCCTTGCGAGAGCGAGAGCAGGAGCTGAAGTTTACTTGTGTCGTTCACCACAGATGATATCAGGCTGTTGATGTCGCGTGCGATCTGCCCATCTTCGCCAGCCAGCCTTTCACGGCGGCGCTCGAGGGCATCCTGCGCGGCATCGAGAATTTTGTCAGCGGCATCGTCCCAATTTGAGATTTCAAACTTTTCACCGAGCGGTTCGCCGATGCGATTCTGCACCGCGGCGATCACGCGCGAGGCGAAATTGCCAACCAATTGCGCCGAAACAAGAGACTTGATGTCATCTTTCATATCGGACGGATCATCGCCGAGAGAGCGCATCTGGTCGTTGTTGAGTTTCAACGGCAACCCCACGAGGCTGTTGATTTCCTCCAGCAGTTTTTGCGGACGCGGTGTTTCTTCCATGTCGCGTAAGCCGTCGAAGTACGCATCCAATGTATCTTCGCGGCTGGCGATTTGAGATAGAAGACTTTGTTCCGTGTTGTCAATGAGGTTTTCTATAGAGCGCAGATGATGGGCATTTTCCGCTTCGATGGCGCGGGAGATGATGTCGAGCGCGGATTGGGAGAAGTCGCTTGAGTGATTGAGTTGCCCAAGAAGCAGAGACAAGCCAAAGCTGGGGAAGAGGCGTTCTCCCGTCATGAGTGGCGGTTGTACCTGTTCGAGCCAAGCGATCAATTTCCATGGGCCCTCTTCATCGGCGAGTCCGGCTTCGACACGGTGTTTGACTTCGGTTTCCAGTAAAGCGTTGATGTCTTCGCTCAGGTCTTCTTTCACGAAGATGCGGTCACGCTGGCTGTAGATCTGCTCGCGTTGCTTGTTCAGCACGTCATCATATTCCAGCAAGTGTTTGCGCACATCGAAGTTGGCGCCCTCGATGCGGTGCTGCGATTGTTCTATTACTCTGCCAACCACACGGTTTTCGAGCGGCAGGGATTCGTCCACGCCCAGGGATTCCATGATGTTGCTCACTTGCGAGCCGCCCTGAATGCGCATAAGATCGTCTTGCAGGGAGAGGTAAAAGCGCGAGGAGCCCGGGTCGCCCTGGCGCGCGGCGCGCCCGCGCAACTGGTTGTCAATGCGGCGCGCGTCATGCCGCTCGGAGCCAACAACGTGCAAGCCGCCGAGTTCTTTCACCCGTTCCATATCTTCAAAATATTGCAGGAAGAGTTTAAGCTCGGCGTCGTAGATTCCAAAAGTGGATGAGTCCACGTTCTGTAACGCGACGCGGCGTTCTTCAAGCGTCATATCGAACGGATTTTCGTGACCGGCTTTTCGCAATACGCGATGTACAGCAGAGATCACTTCTTCCGCGATCTCGCCGCCCAGTTTGATATCCACGCCGCGCCCCGCCATGTTTGTGGCGATGGTCACCGCGCCGAATGCACCCGCACCCGCGATGATCTGTGATTCTTCGGTGTGCTTGCGCGCGTTGAGCACTTGATGATGGACACCGCCCTGCAATACCGATTTCAGTCGGTTTGTGTTCGATTCATCCAGACGAAGAATATCCAAAACCAGATGAAGGTTCGAAGCGTCTTCGGGATTGATATTTGTCAACCCAAACGGTTGGATGAACTTTCGCAAAGCATCAGGCGCAATCTTTTCGAGCGGATCATTGAATGGTTGTAATTCAGGGATGAGCCGCCCATCTTCTTCGCGGTTGTTTGCGTCCATCCACGCGCGTCGGGTGAGGGCAACCTGTATTAAACGGCGAATAGATTCAGCCTTGAGTCGATGCGAGATCACTTCCGATGATTCAACGGATGTTGTGCCAACCAGCAAGGGACGTCCGAGCACATGTTCGCGCAGGATCTCCATCACGATGGCTCTTAATTTTGCTTCAGCGGTTTTGTAGATGATGTCGGGATAGTCTTTGCGGCGATAAAAGAGGGGAGGTGGTTCAGACCCCCCTCCCGTGCCCCCCAACGGGGGGGAAGCCTGTCGTTTTGCAAAATAGGAAAAGGCGTATCCGTCTTCATCTTTTGCTTTGATCTCGACGAGAGGCGCGTCTTGACCGAAGGCTTGATACTCTAAATTAGGCGGAACAGGGGTGACTTCGAGATTGTAAATCTTGCTGAACTCTTCTGCTTCGGTGAGCGCGGTGCCTGTCATACCGGCGAGTTTATCGTACATACGGAAATAATTTTGTAACGTGACGGTGGCATAAGTCACATTTTCAGGCTCGATCTTCACGCCCTCTTTTGCTTCAACAGCCTGGTGCAAGCCGTCGCTCCAGCGGCGACCCGGCATCAGGCGGCCCGTGAAATCGTCCACGATGACAACCTTGCCTGCCTGCACGAGATATTCCTTGTTGCGATGAAACAGGAACTGCGCGCGCAACGCCTGTTCGAGATGACCTCTGAGGCGCGCCTGCTCGGGTGTCACATCTTCAGGGCGGTCGGGGTCCATCAAGGGCCGGCCCAGGAATTGTTCCGCGCGTGCCAGGCCCATTTCTGTAATTGCAACATTTCGATCTTTCTCGTTGATCTCGTAATCTTCCGGCCTGAGTTGGCGAACCACCTGCGCCATCTTTCCATACCATTCCAGGTTGCCGGAAGCCGGACCTGAAATAATTAGCGGCGTGCGCGCTTCATCAATCAACACGTTATCCACTTCATCAACAATGGCGTAGTGATGGCCGCGTTGCACGCGATCGCTCAATCGCATGGTCATATTGTCGCGCAAATAATCGAACCCGAATTCAGAGTTGGTTCCGTAGGTTACGTCCGCTTCATACGCGATTCGCCTGTCCACCATGCGCAAATGATTCTGATCTTCATGCGGTGACTCGCGTTCAAGGTCAACGATAAATGCCTTCTTCCCATTCTCCGTGACCGCCGCCATTTGCAAAACCCCAACCGTTAGTCCGAGCATATCAAAGATCGGCGCCATCCAGCGCGCGTCGCGTCGCGCAAGATAATCATTCACCGTGACGAGATGGATTCCTTTGCCCAGCAGCGCGTTGAGATAGATCGGCAATGTGGCGACAAGTGTTTTCCCTTCGCCAGTTCTCATCTCGGAGATGGAGCCGCGATGTAATGCAATCCCACCGATCAACTGGACGTCAAAATGACGCAGGCCAATTGTCCGTTTGGAAGCTTCGCGTACTGCCGCGAACGCTTCCGGCAGGACTTCGTCCAACGCCTCCTGCCGCGCCTTGAATTGATCCTGTTCATTCAGCCCCTCCAAGTTCCCAGCGGATTCTGCAATCCGAGCCCGGAACTCATCCGTTTTGGCGCGCAAGGCATCATCGCTCAACGCTTCGAACTGAGGCTCGAGTGCATTGATCTGAATTGCGATTCCGCTATATCGTTCGATGGTCTTTTTGTTGGGGTCGCCCCCAAAGATTTTTACGAAACTTTTCAGCATTGGTTACCTTTTCGGTGGAGGATTATACTTCTACTTATGTAATCACCGGGTTCGGTCTCAAACTTCACTGGCAGGGTGGTGCTATCGTAGCACGAAAGTATTAGCGAAACATAAAAAAAGACACGAGACGCAAATCTCGTGCCTTTTGTATTTGGAAGAAACGGGTTTATTTGTCTTTTCCTTTACCGTTACCGTCATTGTTATTGTTGCCGGGGTCTTTTGTCCGATCCGGTTTTGGCGTCTGACCAAAGTGGTGGCCGCTATTGCCGTTTGGGTCTGGTGTGGAGTTGGCTTGATTGTTTCCAGCACCGTTCGTATCATCTGCAACGCTTGTTGTCGCTACGGTACCTGTGGGAGTTTCTGTAGTTGTAGGCGTCTCGGTTATTTCAGGTACTTGGGTGATAATCAATTCCACTAGGGGAGATGAAAATGCCGGCGGGGATGTAACTTCCAAAACTTGCGGATTCGATGAATAAGATCGAATGATCTCCGCTATCTTATCGCGATAAAAGTATACAGCTATACTGGCTTCCGCGACAATGGCAACGACCAGTGCTGTTTCAAGCAGACTGCTTGCTGATGGTGCAACACCACCGCTCTTCCCACTCTTGATTGTGCTTCGTAAACCTGCGGCAACCCCGAGTCCAACACCAATTTCCGCGACGCGGCGAATGTAATTCTGACGACGCGACGCGAACAAATCTGTAGGATATGCGTCGTTCGCGTTTTTCAATTTCGTCAACATCTTGACGATATCATAATCTTTTGGGTCAAGCTCCATGGTTGTCTACCAATTCTCTTCAAGTTGCAAACCAAGAGATTTTCTCAATTTGGCGATGCCTCGGTTCTGGATCACTTTTATGTTGTTTACTTCCTTGCCGATAATATCAGCAGTTTCTTTCAGGCTGAAATCCTCGAGAAACCGCAGAATGATCACGTGGCGCTGGTCGTCAGTCAATTCCGAGTTCATGGCTGAGATCAGGGCTTCCATCATCACGCGCTCTTCGATCTGGGATTGGGTTGGTGTAAACTGTCCCTTCTCGTATTTGTCCACGGCAACATCCAGCGGGGCGTTATGCTGGTTGTCACGCGAGCGATCTACAACGAGGTGATAAGCCGTCTGATAGAGGTATGACCGCAAGTTTGTGCGCGGACCCTTCCCGGCGGCAAATTGTTCCAGCAGTTGTGCAAAGACGTCGCCCACAATATTATCCGCAATGATCGAATCATGGCACAACCGTAGCGTATATTTGTAAATTGCGGGCGCAAATTGATCGAAGATCGCAGTGAGCGCCTCCTCGTCCAACTTTTGGGCGGCTTTGAGCAGAGCGACACCATCTTTCATAGTGTTTCGATTCCGCTCTTCAACTCTGTATATAAGACGCCAGGACTGGCAATAAAGTTACGAAATGACATAGCAATAAGGTAAAACCGATGTGCAATCCAATTATAAACCTATTCGTTCGTCCAGAGTGATTACCTGCGAGGGAGGCGATCCCATCCCTGACGATCCTCATTCGGGGAATCCTCTCATCATTCTATTATAGAGCATTTGTAACAAATTCTTCCCACCGGTAGACTATTCTGTAAAGAAATTGATATAATTTTGCTGAGGAGTCATCTATGTTTTCATCATTCGAGGGACCAGATCGCCGCAAGGAAGAAGACCGAATTCGCAAGGAAGGGCGACTCCCGCCCGGGCAGTCGCTGACCTTTAAATTCCCGGTTCTGCACTATGGACCTGTGCCGCACTTCAACCCCGCCACGTGGGACTTCCGCGTGTGGGGCGAGGTGGAGGAGGAAAAACGCTGGACGTGGGATGAGTTCAACAAACTGCCGCGCGCCAAAATCCAAATGGATATCCATTGTGTGACGCGCTGGAGCAAGTTCGATACGGAATGGGAAGGCGTCTCCGTCAAAACAATCGTGGATAATGGTCTGTTCAAGATCAAACCTAATGCCACTCATGTAATGCAACACGCCGAATATGGATTCACGGTCAACCTTCCACTGGAAGTTGTATTGCAGGATAACTTTTTACTTGCCACACACTTCAACGGTGAGCCGATCACCCCCGACCATGGCTATCCGTTGCGCGGCACGGTGGGATTCATCACCGGGCGTGAAAATTTGGAGACACCCTACTTATGGAAGGGCGCGAAATGGTTGCGATCGCTTGAATTTATGTCGCGTGACCGGCGCGGGTTTTGGGAACAAGCCGGTTATCACAACAATGCAGACGTCTGGCGTGAGGAGCGCTTCGGGTAAGGCAATCGGACGGCAAGTTAATTGCCGTCCGATTTTTATTTACGGGCGATTGCCCAATGTGACTGTGATATCTACAAGCTGGCCGTCGCGGAGCACAGTCAATACGACAGCATCACCGGGGGATTTGTTTGTGATGAGATAACTCAACAAATCATCGAACGTACCGACAAGCTTGCCATCGAATGCGGTGATTAAATCTCCACCTGCGAATAATCCGTCAATGCTGGTGGGAGTATCTCCTGCCTGAATACCTGCCTGTTCGGCAGGACCTCCCGGAACAACTGAGACAACATATGCGCCCGTATAGGTTGTTAATCCAAGCGCTTCAATTTCAAACAGGCCCATGTCGCTGTCGGAGGAGATTCCCAAATATGGATATTCATATTTCCCGTCACGGATCAGGACGGGGACAACACGCTTCACCAAATTGATCGAGATCGAGAATCCAACACCGGAGTTCACAGCATTACCAGTCGTTTCATTGACACTATCCGTACGGATGGATTGGTTGATGCCTACGACTTCGCCGTTCAAGTTGAAAAGCGGCCCCCCCGAATTTCCCGGGTTGATCGCCGCGTCGGTTTGGATGATATCGGCTGTACTGAAGAACCCCCCATCGGGCGCGGCGTGTGCGGGTTGAGTGCGCCCGAGACCGGAGATGATTCCCAGGGTCATTGTGCCGCTCAAGCCGAAAGGATTGCCAATTGCCACCACAGGCTGACCAATATTGAGCGCGCTTGAATCACCAATAGCCAGTGGATGGATCTCTTCTGCAGGTGCGTCCACTTTGATGACTGCCACATCCGCGTCGGCATCAAAGCCAATTACTGTGCCATGCGCTTTATAGCCGGAAGAGAATGCAACCTCCACTTCGCTTACACCCTCCACAACATGTTGATTGGTTACCACATGTCCTTCGCTGTCGAACACAAAGCCGGAGCCTTGCGCGCCGCCTTGTGGAATGGAAACTCGAATGGAGACAACCCCGGGAAGCACCTGTTGATATAACGATGCAAGCGATCCATCCTGGGGAATGGGGTCAACTGTAACAGGCGAAATGGGAGGATTGGCTTGGGCTGGCGGGGCAACCGTCGGCTGGGGAAGAGACGTGACTCCCGGCAGTTGACATGCCATCGTCGCCAAAATCAAAATTGATAATGCAAGAAATAATCGTTTCATAGTTGCCTCTCTAGAATTTGAGTTTTGAGACTTCTTCCAATAATTCGCGTTGTTTTGCCGAAAGATATTTTGGTATTTGAACTTTCAAACGGACGTACATATCGCCCTTGTCGTTTGAGTTTTTCAAATGAGGCATGCCGCGCCCGGCAAGCCGAAAGACCTGTTCGGGCTGTGTGCCTGCTGGGATGTTGAGTTTAATTTTTCCGTCAAAGGTTTCAACATCGGCGTCGCCGCCGAGAACGGCGGTGAAAACGCTGACTGTTGCGGTTGTATGCAGATCGTTTCCGCGTCGTTCAAAGCGTTTGTCTTCCTCTACATCAACGATCAGATAGAGATCAAGCCCGTTCGGTCCCGCGCTCGCCACTCGTACTTTTGAGCCTGTGCGAACGCCAGCGGGAATGCGTACTTGCTTTTCTTTCCCATCCGTTTGAAGCAGGCGGCTTGTTCCTTTATATGCCTCTTCAAGGCTGATCTCAAGTTCCTGCTGGTAGCCTTGCATTTGCGCGCGCGAACGCGAAGCAGTTCTGCCTCCTCCCATCCCGAAAATAGTTTGGAAGAAATCAGAGAAACCTCCCCCGCCGAACATTTCGTTGAGGTCATCAATATCCACACGCCCGCCGCCCGGAAAGCCGCCGTATTGATCCCAATTGAAATTACCCGGCGCGCCGCGTCTCTGCCAGTTGGAATATTCACTGCCGAGCCTGTCGTAATGCCCGCGCTTTTTCGTGTCGCTCAACACGTCGTAGGCTTCGTTGATTTCCTTGAAGCGATCTTCGGCTTGTTTGTTGTTGGGGTTGTAATCGGGATGATGTTGCTTCGCGAGTTTGCGATATGCCTTGCGGATATCGTCATCGCTGGCTTTGCGGTCCACGCCGAGAATTTTGTAGTAATCCTTGTAATCCATGCTTGTATTTTTACACCGCGCAAGATGCAAGTCAAGCGCCCGTTTGGATGTCTAACACAACTCTAATTCATAACCAGTTATGCTCAAGCCGCCGTCCCCGGCGGCGAGGCAGGTATACGGATATACGGATGAAGAATCGCTTCGTTTCGACAAGGTCAGCGCAGGCTTTCTCAGCCGATGCCTGATTCTGCTTAACCGAGTTTTTTCGTGAGATACAACTCTCCCCGCTCAAACCCGCGCCCGAGATAATATCCCCGCGTTCCCACGGCTGAGATGACAGCCATGCGTTTGAATCCACTTGCTGACGCGATTCGCTCTGCCTCTTCCAGCAGACGCGTCCCCAACCCGGCATGTTGTGCCGCGCCATCTTTCTCCGCGCCCACCGCCAGAGACTGTCCGTACACGTGCACTTCACGGATCAATGCCGCCTCATCCAAATCATCGATTCCGGTTTGTGGAGAGGTTTCTTTGGGCAGAGATAATCGCACAAAGCCCGCGAGTCTATCATCCGGCGTGACGTATGAAATGAAATGTTCTTCCGCCGCACCTGCTTGATAGATCGTATCATCAAGTTCTAGAGTATCGGCGCTTACGGATTTTTCACGCACTTCGCGGCATCGCACGCACTGGCATTTCGTACCTCGCCTCTTCATTTCGTCCTGTACGTCCTGTCGCAAACTGGTTCTACGGTTCCCTTCCACCACATTCGTGGAAGGAATATCACGGATGACTCGATTCACACGACAATATCGTGGGATGGTCGGTTTGATGTCCGCGATCAGGTCAATGAGTTCTTGTGTGGTATACGGCTTGAATTCGCCGCGTAGCCAGTATTCGTAAAGTTCTGCGTTCGCAAGCAATTGATTCGGGTAAATTTTTATCTCATCGGGGCAGAAGCCATTCCACAGTTTGGCAAAATCTTCGCGGTCTGATTGCGGCGTAGCACCATGCAGATTGGGCATCCAATGCAAAACGATTTTGAATCCCGCCGCACGAAGCAGGGCGGTGGCTTGGCGCGTACACTCCACATCATGCCCGCGCTTGTTCATATCCAAAATTCGGTCGTCCAGACTCTGCGCGCCCATCTGTACCTTCGTCACACCGAGGTGACGAAGCCAGCGAATCTCATCCGGATTTATTTCATCGGGCCGCGTCTCGATGACAAGCCCCACATTTCGATGGTGTGTGGTTTCGTTTTCAGATTGGGCTCGTACAAGCTCCCCTGGCTTAGCCACCGAGTCCACAGAGATTTCTGAGATTTCTTCTCTTTTTTCTCTGTGTTCTCTGTGGCTTTCTTCGTTCATTGCGTCAAAGCAACGCTTGACGAACCATTCCTGATAATCGCGTTTATACGATGACCATGTTCCGCCGAGAATCAATAATTCAATTTTATCGGTGGGGTGCCCCAGTGATTCCAATTGTGCAATGCGCGACATCACCTGTGCGTACGGATCGAATTCATTCTGAACAGCGCGCATTGCACCCGGCTCATCAGGCAAATACGACTTGGGCATCCGCACGTCGGTGGGGCAGAAGATACATTTACCCGGGCACGGATATGGCTTGGTGAGAACCGTAACTGTCGTCACGCCGGAAAGGGTGCGCATCGGTTTCATGCGAATCCGCTCGAGCAGGCGCGCGTCCTCGTCCATCTCTCCCGCCGCGACCATTTCATTGTAGATCGTCACCAGCATGGACTTGTTGAGATAACCACTGCCATCCTCTAGCGGATGACTGCGCAGGGTCTTCGTCACATCGCGCCCGCGACAAATTTCATCCAGCACGAATCGTGCCAGTTCTTTTTTATCGGGTGTGAGCAGGTGCGTTTCGCGCCAGCGAATTTGTCTCTCTGTGTGCATAAATATCTGGCGGGATTATACCCGTTATAATCATCGCATGGATTCAAAGACCGCCGAGCGCCTGATCGAACTCAACCGCGATTTTTACACCCGCTTCGGGGACTCATTCTCCGCGACGCGCCATCGGATTCAGCCCGGAGTCCGGCGCGTACTCGAGATGTCGAAAGGGGATGAGTCTATATTGGACTTGGGATGCGGCAACGGGGAACTCGCGCGCGAACTGGCGAAGCGCGGTCATCGCGGCTCGTATCTCGGCGTGGACTTCAGCCTGCCTCTGCTCCGAGAGGCCGAGTCTCAACCCGAAGGAGTTTCTGCCGCTTTTCAACAAGTTGATCTTACACAGTTATCAGCCTTCAGAGATCAGTTTTTAGCCACTGGACACTGGTCACTGATTACTGCTTTTGCTGTCCTACATCACATCCCCTCAACCGAACTGCGTTTCAACATCCTGCGAACCGTTCGCGACCTCCTCAAGGCAAACGGTCTCTTCATCCACTCCAACTGGCAGTTCTTGAACAGCGAAAAGCTCATGGCGAGGATCCAGCCATGGGAGGGCGCGGCAGTTTCACGGTTAGAAGTGGAGGCGGGGGATTATCTGCTCGATTGGCGAAGCGGGGGAGAGGGTTTGCGCTACGTCCATCACTTTACCGAATCTGAGTTGAGCGATCTGGCAGGCTCAACGGGCTTTCACGTGGTGGACACTTTTTACTCCGATGGCGAGGGAGGAAACCTGGGGTTGTATCAAATCTGGAAACCTGCCTTGTAAGAATATTCCAGTTAGGCGAGTCTAAACAAATGTTCTACTTTTATCGCTCGTCCGCGAGCGAAAGTCCCGATAGATTTACCCGGATTGGAGCATATCATGGCAATTGACATTTTTCAGCGCATTCAGGTCGGTTTGGATGAAAAACTTCAAAACGTAACCGAGTTTCTCGAAACAGCATCGGACGCAGAGAAGGTT
>Ga0247727_10004458_pt1 | contig 29657 bp, 31 predicted proteins | sample WisWelCaveWW1625_FD_202498 | JGI IMG/M metagenome (GOLD analysis project Ga0247727, IMG submission 202498) | Biofilm microbial communities from Wishing Well Cave, Virginia, United States - WW16-25 | ecosystem: Environmental > Aquatic > Deep subsurface > Groundwater > Cave microbial mat | place...
TTACTTCCAGGGAAGGGGAAATCTTTACACGGCTCTATTCACCTATTTATGCCACAAAAACCCAGAACTCGTCCCAATCTCAATTCATGCCCCTGAATCAAAGGACACAATTCTTATTGCATGATCTCTCTCTTGCCCGCACACGAACCACCCGTTCGTGGCGGGCCGTCATTTTTCATAAGAAAAATGGCGGAGAGGGGGGGATTCGAACCCCCGAGACCCTTGCGAGCCTAACGGTTTTCGAGACCGCCGCATTCGACCGCTCTGCCACCTCTCCTGAATTCAATACGCCCTATCGGAGGGCATAAAATTATCCGGTTTTTCCGCCAAACGCGGACCCAACGACTTCTGGTGGGTGAGACCGCCACGTTTCAACCACACACCTTAGCGGATCCGACCGATGGCTGGCATTTTATGCCGGATGGATTGCAGGGTCAAGGTGGCACCTCATTGTCCTTACGCAGCAATATGGGATCAACCCCAACAGGCTCGTAATATTGTTCCATGAAAGCCGTCCATTCAGGAGAAAGATTTCTTAAATTATGATCAAATAGAACCAATTTCGGTTTCGAACGGCCAGAGACAAGATTATTCAAAATTCTGGATTTCTGAGAATATGAAAGCGATCGAATCATTCCTTCATGCAGAAAAAAATAATAATCCGCATGAAGGCGGAAGACACCATAACCCATAAATCCATCCATAACAGTTTCTTCGGTGCCTGTATGCATCATAACAAAACGCACCCCTTCCAGGCCTTTTGCATTCGATAAATTAAAATTTTGAATCAAGTCATGACTCGTTCGATATGATAAAAGCAACAGCAAAGGGCTCCATGCCAGATATTTCATGCCATGGAATAGCAAAAATGCTATCCCCCATAACACGCCTCCAACCGGTATATTTATTCTGTGCAGAAAAACGAAAGGAAATGTTCATAAAGAAACTTGTTATTGTTACCTTGTCTTAAGGCAAGGTATTTTATAAGCCACTGCAAGAGGAAAAAGGGGACAGGCCAAAACTTTGACCTGTCCCCTTTTTCTAAGACTTGAAACTAAAACGAAAGAATATTCCTTACGAGCAGCCCATGCTATTGCCGCAGTTCATGCATTTGTAGCAGGAACCGCTCCTGACCGTCACATGGCCGCATTGATTGCAGAAAGGCGCATCCCCCATCATGTGGGAAAGATGTTCGTCAAGGGCATCGGCCTGGGCGGCCGCAAAACCCGTTTCTTCAGAAAGCCGTTCGGTTTTCAAAAGGCTTTCCGCGTGCGCGCCGTTTGTTTTGGATTTGCCGTTAGCTCCATTGTTTCCGGCTTCGGGAGCAATAGCTTTTTCGTCCGGTTCCTTTTTTGCGATCTGAAGGCCTGAAGGATCGGGCTGAACCTGGACAAAATCCGTCCGTCCAAGATACTCCATGCCAAGCACGCGGAAGATATAATCCACAATGGAAGTGGCAAACTTGATATTGGGATGATCCACAGACCCTTGCGGCTCAAACCGCGTGAAGGTAAACACATTCACAAATTCCTCAAGCGGAACGCCGTACTGAAGGCCCAAAGAAACCGCGATGGCGAAACAATTCATAATCGACCGGAATGCGGCGCCTTCTTTATGAATATCCACAAAGATTTCGCCAAGCTCGTGGTCGTCGTATTCTCCGGTGCGCAGATATACCTTTTGCCCGCCCACACGGCCTTCAAGCGTAAATCCTCCGCGTTTTTTGGGAAGACGTCGCCGCCGCAAGGCCGGCGCGGAAGCTTGGGCAGCACTTTCTTTCGTTTTCACTTCCTTTGAATCCCCTTCGTCAGAGGATTTTGATTTGGTGTTCAAAGGCTGGGAAAGCTTGGAACCGTCCCGGTAAAGGGCCGTGGCTTTAAGTCCGAGTTTCCAGGATTCCACATAAATTTTTTCGATTTCCTCGACCGTCGCCTCATGAGGGAGATTCACGGTCTTTGAGATCGCGCCTGAAATAAAAGGCTGGGCCGCGGCCATCATGCGGATGTGCGACATCGGGGCCAGGAACCTTTGCCCGGACTGACCGCATTTATTCGCACAGTCAAAAATCGCAAGGTGCTCGGGCTTCAAGTGCGGGGCGCCTTCAATGGTCATCATCCCGCAAATCACTTTATTGGCTTCCTCGATTTCCGCCCGGGAAAACCCAAGCGACTCCAGAAGATTAAAATGAGGGTTATGATAATCCTCGGCCTTCACCCCAAGCCGCTTCAGGGTCTCTTCCCCAAGGGTCCAGCGCGTAAAGGCAAAAGACAAATCAAAAATAGAAGGTAAAAGGGCTTCGATCCTTTGAAGATCGGGATCATTAAGCCCTTTGGCTTTCAACGTTTCGTGATTAACCCAAGGGCTTCCATGAAGCCGCGAAGTGCCCTGGATATATTCCACCATATCCTGGATTTCAGCTTCCGAGTAACCAAGATTGCGTAACGCAAGGGGCACGGATTGATTGATGATCTTAAAATAACCCCCTCCCGCGAGTTTCTTGAACTTCACAAGGGCAAAATCCGGTTCAATCCCGGTCGTATCACAATCCATTAAAAGTCCGATTGTGCCGGTCGGAGCAATCACCGAAGCCTGGGAGTTGCGGTAACCAAAACGCCTGCCCACTTCAAGGGCTTCATCCCAATCGTCCTTGGCCGCCTGTAATAAATCAGAAGAGCAATATTTTTCCGGAATTTGGTACGCGGCATCGCGGTGCATTCCCATCACATTCAGCATCGCTTCCCTGTTTCCCGCAAAACCGGGGAAGGGACCTTTGGCCGCTGCAATTTCCGCGGATGTTTTATAGGCATGCCCGGTCATAATTGCGGTAAGCGCCTCGCAAATCGCTAACGCTTCGGGCGTATCATAGGAAATCCCCTTCACCATCAGAAGGGTCCCGAGATTGGCGTACCCAAGTCCGAGAGGCCGGTAATCGTGGCTGTTTTTTCCGATTTTTTCTGTCGGATAGGAGGCAAAATCCACAATAATTTCCATGGCCGTAATGTAAATACGGATTGTCTGGCGGTAGCCTTCAATATCAAAGCTGCCGTCAGGGCGCAAAAACTTCATTAAATTAATGGAAGCCAAATTGCACGCCGTATCGTCCAAAAACATGTATTCCGAGCACGGGTTGGAGGCATTGATCCTGCCGGAATTAGGGCAGGTGTGCCAGCGGTTAATCGTGGAATCAAATTGAACCCCGGGATCCGCGCAGGCCCAGGCCGCGCTTGCAATCTGATCCATCAGGTCCTTGGCCTTAAAAGTCTCGCAAATCTCGCCGGTTGTCCTCATACGGGTATGCCAATCCGCATTATTGATACAGGCTTCCATAAATTCATCCGTGATACGCACGGAATTGTTGGAATTTTGGCCGGCGACGGTTTTATAGGCCTCCCCATTGAAGTCCGACGGATAACCCGCATCAATCAAAACCTTCACTTTTCTTTCTTCCCGGACCTTCCAATTAATAAAGTCCGCGATTTCCGGGTGATCCATATCCAGGCAGACCATTTTAGCGGCCCGCCGCGTGGTCCCGCCCGATTTGGTCGCGCCTGCCCCGCGATCCAAGACCTCAAGAAAGGACATAAGCCCGGAAGAAGTGCCTCCCCCGGAAAGTTTTTCCTGCCGGCCGCGAAGCTTGGAAAAATTGGTCCCGGTTCCGGACCCGTATTTAAAAAGCCGGGCTTCGGCTTTGACCAAATCAAAGATAGACATCAAATCATCCCCTACGGACTGAATAAAACAGGCCGAACACTGCGGGTGCGAGTAAGCATCCGTCGCTTGTTGGATGGTATCCGTCGCGGCATCCCAATGCCAATTGCCGCCGCTGCCTGAAATTCCATATTCATGATGAAGACCGCAGTTAAACCACACCGGAGAATTAAAAACACATTTCTGGGTAATCAATAAATGCAGGAGTTCATCTTCAAAGGTCTGGGCTTCTTCTGCGGAGCGGAAATAATTTCCGAATTGCTCCCCCGCCGTGCGGATGCTGTGAGCAATGCGATAAACTACTTGCCGCGCGCTTGTTTCATGCCCCGTGCCCGGAACACCTGCTTTACGGAAATATTTTGAAACAATAATATCCGTGGCAAGCTGGCTCCACTCTTTTGGGACTTCGACATTCTCCATGCGGAAGACCACAGAGCCATCCGGATTGTTAATCATGGAGGAGCGCTTAGCATACTCAATTTCATCCAGAGGATTCACTCCCACGCGCGTAAACCGTCTCTCAATCGGAATCCCTTCCTTATAACCCACCTCTTCCATTTCCCTTATCGTTCCCCTTGCTCCACTCTTTTTCGCGGTTTTAACGCTCATTTTGGGATCTCCTCTTGACTTAAAACTTTTTAAACTCTCTTAATGTCTCTGTTAAAATATTACCATATATTGGGTTTTTAAACTCAACTACATACCATATATAGTGATGATAGCCAGTGTTACGTCCTGCATGATTTTTCACTTTAGTTATTTTTTTGCGAAAATTTTACGCTTAGAAGTGCGGTTACAGACTGGTTGTTGATCAAAGGATGTTAGCTCGGCTTGCATTTGCGGGTTCAAAGTTTTTCCCTCGCGAGCTTGATTACCTGAATCTTTAATCACGACTTGAACTGAAATTTTTCAAAGAAAAAATCAACTGAAAGTGATGCGCATTTTAACAAAGTTTCTTTCACTGTCAAACAAAAAAAGAAAAAATTTTATTTCCCAATACAAAATTCAGAAAAAATCACGTCCAGTAAATCCTCGGAGTAAATTTCACCGATGAGTTCGCGCAATTCATCAAGCGCAATTTTGAGATCCGCAACCACAAATTCAAGGGATTGTTCCGCGCAAAAGGCATTTTCCGCACGAAGCAATGCCGTTTGCGCCGCTTCAAGCGCATGCTTGTGACGCAACCGCGTAATTTGCTCTCCTTCTTGTCCGGCGCTTTCCTGCAGAACGAGATCCGCTATTTTTTCTTCCAGACGACTTAGCCCTTCGCGCGTTTTGGCCGAAATTGTTAATACTTCCTGAGCAGGAAACTTGTTTTGAATTTCTGCCGCAGTGATTTTTTGCGGAAGGTCTTTCTTAGTGATTAAAACTAACAGGGGTTTTCCTTGCGGGATCTCCTCGAAAACCATTTTGTCCGCTTCTTCCAAAACAAGAGATCCGTCGACAAGAAATAAATAAAGCTGGGCTTCCTTCAACACCTCCCGCGTTCTTTCCATCCCCATTTGATCCAACGGGTGCCCCGGCCTAGGCGCAAGGCCTGCTGTGTCCACCATCCGGATATAAGTCCCTTTGATTTCCAGGGCTTCTTCAAGCATGTCGCGCGTGGTCCCCGGGTATTCGGAGACAAGCGCCCGGTCTCTTTCAAGCAGCGCGTTAAAGAGGGCGGATTTGCCCACATTCGGTTTTCCCACAATTGCCATCCGCACCCCCTCCCTTAAGAGAATCCCGCGCTTAAAGCTGGCAAGGAGTGTTTCAACTTGAGTTCTGAGATTTTTGAGCTTCTGAAGCAGTTCGCTGTCTGAATACACCTCAAGGTGCTCATCCGGAAAGTCCAGATACGCTTCCATATGAGCGTAAAGGTTCATCAATTCATCCTTCAGGGCTTTAAGTCTTGTGGAAAGAGAGCCTTTTAATTGCCGGACCGCGGCCTCAAGCGATTTTTCGGATTTGGATTTGATTAAATCAAGGACAGCTTCGGCCTGAGTTAAATCCATTTTGCCGTGAAGAAAGGCCCGTTTTGTGAATTCACCGGGCTCAGCGTGGCGCGCGCCTTTTTGAATCAAAAGATCCAGAATGCGCCGTGAAACCGCGATCCCTCCGTGCGTACTGATTTCAATCACGTCTTCTCCGGTATACGAGTGCGGCGCCTGGAAAAGACTGATTAACACCTGATCAAGCGGCTCTCCTTTTTCGTTCCGGATTTCTCCAAAATGAAGTGTGTGGCTCGGAAGCAAAAATAAATCCTGCTCTTTCCTGAAATAAAAAATGGTTTTTATGATCGGAAAGGTTTCCGGCCCGCTCACGCGGATCACCGCGAGCCCGCCTTCCCCAACCGGCGTGGCAAGGGCCGCAATCGTGTCTTCAAGCCGGAATTCAGGCATGGCGGATGAGCTTTCTGATTTCACCGATCAGGTAAAAGGAACCGGTGGCAACCACAAGGGTCTTGGCTTGAGCAATTTGTTTTGCCAGATCAAGAGCGCGGCGAATATTAAAAGCTGGAAAAATAAACCGGAAGTGAGGCCGCGCCTCGCGCATCAAAACCGCCATTTCCTGGGAGCGCACGGTCGGAAGCGGCGCGAGGATCACCCGGTCAAAAAAGGATCCTAATTCTTTAAGCATTGCAGCGGATTTTTTGTCACGGGAAGTGCCAAAGATAAGAAGGCGGTCTCGTCCGGCATATTTTTTTCTAAGGACCCTTGTAAGGGCTTCTATCGAGGAAGGATTGTGAGCCCCATCCAGAACGTATTCGGGACGCCCGGAAAAGCGTTCAAACCGGCCCGGCCAGCCACTCGCCTTGAGGCCTTTAAAGATTGCTTGGTTAGGAATAGAAAATCCATGCTTTTGACGCAGCACCTTGGCCGCTTGAACGGCCGCTCCCGCATTGATTTTCTGATAGTCTCCGGCAAGCCCCACGCTTCCTTTATAAGGGGCCGCCTTCAGAAGCCCGGCTTTCTTCTTCCGGATTTCCCGGTCAATCACCAAGCGGGCTTCCGGACTCTGCGGACTAACCACCACATCCGCATTTGGCCGGATAATGGCGGCTTTTTCACGCGCAATTTGAGTCACCGTATTCCCAAGAAAAGCCTCGTGATCCAGATAAATAGGAGTCAAAATCGCAAGTTGGGCATTCAGCACGTTGGTGGCGTCAAGCCGGCCGCCCATTCCCACTTCAAAGATCCCGACTTGAATCCCTTGTTTGCGAAAGATGAGCATCGCAAGAAGCGTCATGATCTCAAAATAGGTAAAATCACCGTAACCAGGATTCAAATGACGTTTGGAAAGAACACGATGAATTTCGCGAATTCCGTTGAGCCACTCACGTTGCGAAACCATCTTTGTAGCGAGCCGGATCCTTTCGCGCGGATCTTCAAGATGCGGGGACGAATAAAATCCGGTACGGATCCCGCTTGCAGCAAGAACGGACTCAAGAAAAAATCCTGTGGACCCTTTTCCTTTGGTGCCGGCAATCAAAATGGGAAAAAAATTCTTTTCAGGATGATCAAACCAGTCCAGCAGAATCCGCATCCGGTCAAGGTTCCAAAGGTGATTTTTAGGGTGATACGTAATCCGTTCGAAATTAAGAAAGGAGTTTAGATAATGAAGGGAATCGGAATATTTCATGAAAATAGTAACCCGTAACCGGCTATTTTAATTAATGTTTAAAATGCCGCTCACCGGTCAAAACCATCGCAATACCAAAGCGGTCACAGGCGTCAATTACGTCCTGATCACGCACAGATCCGCCCGGCTGGATAATAGCCCGGATTTTATATTCACTTGCGGTTTCAATGGAATCCGGCATCGGGAAGAAAGCGTCGCTTGCCAAAAATGCGCCGTCTGTCCGGTAACCTGCCTTTTGACAGGCAATCTGAACTGAATCCACGCGGGACATTTGCCCGGCTCCAATCCCCACGGTCTGTCTCCCTTGAGTGATGACAATCGCATTGGATTTAACCACCTTGACGCACTTCCAGGCAAAGAGTAAATCCTCGATTTCTGACGCCGTTGGCTTTGCCTTGGTGACTATTTTTAGATTGTTCTTTAATTCCTCTAAATGTTCCCGGATCGGACGGTCCCGGTCCTGAAGCAAAATGCCGCTTTTCATGAAACGCACGTCATAAGCGCCCCCTTGATCCACGGGCCCGGTGGCAATCAGACGCAGATTGGGCCGCTTGGTCAAAATCTCAAACGCTGCCGGAAGAAAGGAAGGCGCCACAAACACTTCAAAAAATTTCAGGCGGTCAAGCGCGGCCTGGGCCGTTTCCTTATTACAGGGCTGGTTCACGCCAAGGATCCCGCCAAAGGCGGACATCGAGTCACATTCAATCGCATACTCAAGGGCCTCGGCCGTGGTCTTGCCTTCCGCAACACCGCAGGGGTTGGTGTGCTTGACCACACACGCGGCGGGTTGGTTAAACTCCCTTAAAACCTCAACGGTTCCTTCAATATCAAGAAAGTTATTATAGGAAAGTTCCTTGCCGTGCAGCTTTTGAAAGTGAAGCTCGGGCAAACCTGCGGCCGGCTTATAAAGCGCTGCTTTTTGATGAGGATTTTCCCCGTAGCGAAGAGCAATCGCTTTTTCATAATTCAGCTCGAGCGTTTGAGGCAAGGCACCAGTTTCTTTTGCCTTGTCCCTGTTGGCCAGGTACTGAAAAATGGCCCGGTCATAGGAAGATGTTCTTTCGAATACTTTGAGGGCAAGCTTCTTTCTGATTTCCAGAGAAACCGCGGCTCCATTATGTTTCATTTCCTCAAGCACTTCGGAATAATCACATGGGTCGCACACGACCGTCACGGCCTCAAAATTTTTAGCTGCGGAACGGAGCATCGAAGGCCCGCCGATATCAATATTCTCAATCGCGGTTTCAAATTCAACCTTCGGATCGCGTGTCACGGATTCAAAAGGGTAAAGGTTCACGACCAAAAGATCGATGGCCGAGATGCCATGCTCACGGGCCTGGTTTTCATGGGTTTTTTTATCCCGCCGGTAAAGAAGCCCGCCGTGAATTTTGGGGTGCAGTGTCTTTACACGGCCGTCAAGAATTTCCGGAAAACCCGTCAGGGTTTCAACCGGCAGGGCCTTCACACCGGCTTCGTTAAGGGCCTTCAGCGTTCCTCCGGTTGAAAATATTTCGATTTTAAGTTTTGCGAGCGCTTTGGCAAAAGGAATCAGCCCTGTTTTATCCGAGACGCTGATGAGGGCGCGGCGTATGACGATCTTTGACATTCTCTGGCCACCTTCTTTTTGAAATGTTTATGAAGTTTTAACGTTAATTTTCCGGGAATCCCGCGGCCGATTAGGCGGCCGTCAAGAGCCCGGACAGGTAAAATTTCCCACGAGGTATTGGTGAGGAACGCTTCCCCGGCATTGAAGATATCATGACGCGTCAGGGGGCTTTCGCGCACCGGTATCCCCAAATCGCGGGCGCATTCTATCACAAAGCGCCGGGTCACACCATTTAAGATCCCCACTAAAGGAGGAGTCTGAAGTTCCAGTTTTGAATTTGGGTTACCGGAAGCAACCATAAACAGATTCCCGATTCTCACTTCCGTGACATACCCCGCCTGATCCAGAAAAAGCCATTCGTAAGTGGCGTCGGAACGTACTTCCAGGCTTGCCAGCACACCGTTTTGATACGCCGTGGTCTTGGCCTCCGGAAAAGACGCGTTGCTTGCGAGGCGCTTGACCGCGGTTGTCTGAAGACATACGCCCTTCCTATAAAGGGCTTCGGAGTGCGTTCGCTCGCCCACAAAAACAAAGGCTTGGCCTTGAAGCAATGTCACCCGGACAAACGCTTCTTTCTGACCCGAAGCATGCACGGCTTTGACAACTTCCCCGCGCAGGACTTTCCGGTTTAAAGGAAAGGTATATCCGGATGTTTTGGCAGATTCTTCCAGCCGGTCCAGATGCTCTTCTAAGCGGAAGATTTTTCCGGAATACACACGAAGCGTTTCAAAAATGCCGATCTCCTCTTCCGGAAAATTATTAAGGCCCGCACCCGCCTCCTGTTTTTTGCCTTTAACGTAAACCGCTGATTTCATGTTCCGGCTTCCCGAAGCGCCTGAACAAGGGCTTCACCTTTATGAAGTGTTTCTTCATACTCCCGCGAAGGGTCTGAATCGTGCACAATGCCGGCCCCCACTTGAAGCCAGCCCCGGTTTTTTTGCAAAATCAGAGTCCGGATCACAATATTAAGGTCAAGGTCCCCCTGAAAGTCGAGCCAGCCGATGGAGCCCGTATAAATCCCGCGCTTCACGGGTTCCAATTCATCAATGATTTCCATGCACCGGATCTTGGGGCATCCCGTAATGGTCCCTCCCGGAAACATGGCTTGGACGAGATCCAGCGCGTCTTTGTCTTTTCGCATCCGCCCCACGATATCGGAAACCAGGTGAATCACATGCGAATATTTTTCGATTTTCATGAAGGATTTCACTTTGACGGACGGCCACTGGCAAACCCGGCCAAGGTCATTCCTTTCAAGGTCCACAAGCATCAGGTGTTCGGCCCGCTCTTTTTCATTCCGGAAAAGCTCCCGAGCCAGGGTTTTTTCACTTTTTCTTTGAGTGCGCCTTGGCCTTGTGCCGGCAATCGGCTGCGTAAGGCAAAAACGCCCTTTTTTTTGAATCAACCTTTCCGGCGAACTGCTGACAATCGATAAATCCCGGATTTTTAAGAAAGACGCAAAGGGCGAAGGGTTGATTTGACGCAGGGCGCCGTAAAGGGAAAGCCCAGAGCCCTGAAAGCGAAAGCTAAACCTTTGGGAAAGATTGGCCTGGTAGATATCCCCGGCCCGGATGTAATTTTTCGCTCGCCGGACATTTCTTTCAAATTGCGGTTTTGAGACTTCCGGATGAAAGTTTTGAACCCTGAATTGGGTTTCCTTCCCTTCCTTAAAATAATTTTGAAGATCAAGGAGCCTGCGCTTTGCTTTTTTTTGGCGCAAATGGGTCACCAGCCAATAGTTTTTATTCCGGTGGTCGTAGACAATCAGATCCCGGTAGAATCCAAGATAAAGTTCAGGCATAGCGGGTCCGGGTTTTTTTCTGAATTTTACCCTTTCGAACAAACCGGCCAGTTCGTATCCCCAATAGCCCACAGCGCCGCCAAGGAAAAAAGGGCTTTTTCGAGGGACCAGGTAACGATATTGCCGTAAGCGTTTTCGAAGGACTGAAAAAAGCTCGCGCGGTGAGAAAACCTCTTTTTTATTTTCCCGGAGCACCTGAAGTTTTCCATCCTGAAGAATAATTTCAAGGAAAGGGTTAGCCCCTAAATAAGAGTACGTTTGGTGCGGCGGGTGAAAAGAATGACTGTCTAGAAAAAAGGACACCTCCGAGGAAGTAAACATGTTCTGATAAACTTCCCAGGGGGTTTTAGAGGAGCTGAATTTTTGAATGAAGGGCGTCAGCACGAAAGATAAGACCCGAGACAAGAGACCTGAGACACCAGACCTGATGAATCGGCCTGAAGTCTACGGTCTCTCGTCTCTTGTCTCCAGTCTCATTCCGCTTTTTTAAGGTATTTCAGAAAATCGCTGTCCGTGGTCAGGATCAGTCTCCCGTCTTTAAGCGTTTCGGGGTATTTTTCTAAAGTCGACATAAACGCATAAAAATCAGGGTCTTTGGAATACGCTTCGCCGTAAGTCCGAGTGGATTCCCTGTCCGCTTGTCCGCGGATTTTTTGCGCCGCAAGGTAAGCTTCCGAAGTAATTTTTTTAAGCTCTTTTTCCCGTTGACCTGAAATTTCAGCGTGAAACCCGTTACCTTCGGACCTTAATTTTTCCGCTTCCCGTTTACGCTCTGAAATCATCCGGTCAAAAACTTTGTACTGCACCGATTGAACATAATTGATCCTCTTGATCCTTAAATCAATAAGCTCAATGCCGTATTCCTTGATAATGGTCCGGGCCGCTTCAAGGATTTGTCGCGTAATGTTGTCACGCCCTGCATTAATCTTTTCATAGGCTTCTTCTCCTGACATATCTTCATCCCGGGTTTTCACTTCGAGGATCCGGTTGGAACTCCGGACAATATCTACAAGATCGTGGCGCGAAATAAAGTTACGCGTGATGCCATCCATAATGTCATCGAGACGGGTCTGGGCATTGGCTTCGGTCCGCATGGTTTGAAGGAACTTAAGAGGATCGTCAATGCGCCAGCGGCCTGTCACATCCACCCAGATGAATTTTTTATCGCGGGTGGGCACTTCGGAGGGGTAGCCATCCCATTCCAGGACCCTTTTATCAAAAGAGTGAATTTCCTGCATGAAAGGCACCTTCCAGTTAAGACCCGGTTCGGCAATGGGCCCGCCCACGGGCTCCCCGAATTGAGTGATCACCACTTGTTCGGTCTGGTCCACAATAAACGCACTATTTAAGATCAAAATTCCCATGATAGACAAAAAAACAATAAGAAGAGCCGTCACAGGCTGTTTCATTGCTCACTCCTTCCTTTTTCTGCCGCCGTGAGATTCATCAACGGAAGAATTCCCTTTTGCGCATCATCCAAAAACCATTTTTCCTGAAATCCGGGTAAAACCTTTTGTGTCATTTCAATGTAAAGCCTGCGCTTGGTGACCACCGGACTCTCGCGATACGCCTCCAACGTCAAAATGAAACGCTCCGCATCCCCTTTGGCTTTATTCGTCCGTTCAACGGCATACCCTTCCGCTTCCCGAATGACCTGCTGGGCCTCGCCGCGGGCTTTGGGAATAATGCGGTTATACTCTTCCCAAGCCTGGTTAATCAGTTTTTCCTTTTCCTGGCGGGCTTCATTCACTTCATTAAAGGAGGGTTTGACTTCATCCGGCGGAGTCACATCCTGCAAAATCACATTCAAGATTTGAATGCCGGCCTGATAACTATCCAGAACTTCCTGCAGTTTCTGTTCCACCTCAATTTGAATTTCTTCTCGTCCGGCCGTGAGCACTTCATTAATCATCCGGTCCCCCACGACAAGCCGCATCACGGCTTCCGACATATTACGGATAGTCTCCCGGGGATCGCGGATCCGGAAAGCAAATTGCATGGGATCCTTGACCCGGAATTGAACAATCCATTCGACGATCGCGACATTCAGGTCCCCGGTAAGCATCAGGGATTCATCAAGAAACGGGTCGCCGCCGCTGGAGGTCCTCATGTTTTTTGAATTGCCTTCGCGCCCTTCAAAAATTGACCGGACGCCTGCCGCCACTGTCCGGAATCCAAATTCTTCTTTAAAAACATGCGTCACCTTGACGTGCTTGACGGTTTCAATCCCAAAAGGTAGCTTCATGTGAAGGCCGGGTTGGGTGGTCCGCACATACTTTCCAAAACGCTGGACTACGCCCACTTCATCAGGCCCAATCTGAAAAAAAAGCGACCCTACCGAGCCCAAAAGAACAATGACCAAAAAGAGAGGGACAAGCCACGGCCCTAATTTAAATTCAGGCAATTTCAGCCCTCCTTCACCGGACGGCAAATTAATTTCCATGGGGTTCTCCTTTCACAGAATCATGGTGATAAAACACAAGCCCGCTTGCAAGCTTGGGATAAAAGTAAGTTGATTTTTGAGGCATGAGTTCACGGACCTTTCCCATTTCTTGAAGAGACTCCACACGCGGAGGTTTTAATAGAAATGATGCGGTGGCTTCGCCTTTTTTGACGCGAGTGACCGCTTCCTTCACAGACCGCGTGTATTGAATCGATGTTTCCCACAAATCCGGGGGAAGTTTCCAGCAGGACTTAAAGACCAGCTCGCTTAAAATATTGACATCCAGATCATACCAAACCCGCGGTTTATTTAATAGCATTGCTTTCCTGGCTTTTTCCTTACCCGTAAGGGTCAGAAAAAATGCGCCCTTGGCCGTGACTAGTCCAAAAGCGATTTCCCCTTCGCGGGCGGGGTGTTTTATTTTTTTCTGAAGGCTTACAAGAGAACATTTTTGGATGTCAAAGAAGGGGTTGAGGGAATCCAGCCCCGCGCCCGGATCAAACCCCGGCCACGGCAATAGCATCCGGTGCGTCGGCAAAAGCACAAGCCCGGGGTCGTGAAACTCCACAAGCGCCATCAGGACATAATCAAAAGGCTTCCGTGACTCTGAAGCCGCTTCTTCCTCTAAATGCCTGTCCCGGGCATATTCAAGCGCGGTTTGATAGCGGTGGTGTCCATCTGCGATATAGATTTTTTTCCGGCTAAGGCTCTTTTGGATCGTACGAACAGCCGCGCCGTCTTTGACCCCCCACAACGCGTGACGGACTTTTTCGTCATCCGCAACATCAAAAAGGGGTTTTTGTTTCGCGAGACGCAAAAAAAGCCGCAGGAAATGCGTTTTCCGCTCTTCGTACAGGCCAAAAACAGGCGAAAAATTGGTGTGCGTCATTTCCAAAAGTTTCCGGCGGTCCTGGCGCGGTTTGGCAAGCGTCTTCTCATGCGGGATCACAATCCCTTTTTCAAAAGGTTCAAGCCCGAGGCGTCCCAGAAGCGCAAAGCGTTTCCGGACTTTTCCGTCCCTAGGGTCTTTGAAACTCTGCCGGTAAAGATAGAAACAGGGTTCTTTTTCCCGGGCCAAAACCCCCTCGCGCTGCCAGGCCTGAAAAAAATCACGCGCCCGGGTATACCGGTTACGCAAAGCGTCATCGGAGGGTTCTTCCCGGTTTAAAATCAGGCGGATACAGTTAAAGGGTGAGCGGGCATAAAGTTTTTTTTGTTCTTGCGGGGAAATAACATCGTAGGGAGGCGCGATCACTTTCCCGAAAGCTATTTTTTCCGGGTTATAACGCCAAGCCTGAAGGGGCTTAAATTCGGTCATGATTTTAACTTTCTCAGAAATGTTGGATAAACTCATTTGCGGCCGATACTAACATAAGAGTTTTTCTTTGACAAGGTGAAGGGCAGCATACTACTATAAACTTTATGGAAAGAAATGCGGGTGTGATTTTTTTATTTCTTCTGATTGGGATTGTCGTTTTCGCAGGGTATCAAATGAGCGGTGGAAACCTTTTATTTTTTCTCATCATAGGTCCTTCCATTTATTTTGCTCATTTTCTGAAAAACTTTACCATGACAACACTGGGATTCTCGCCGCTCCTCGCGCCCTTACCCGCTTCCGTCGTGAATGATTATGTCTTTTTACTGCCCGCCACATTGCTTTATTTTGGGATCATTGGCTTTCAAATCCACCAGCTCTTGAAAGAACAGGGCCCCATTCGTCATTTTAGTTTTTTGGCCCTGCTCGCCTTCCTGGGTTATATCCATTATAAAGCCTGGACCAGCTTAACCGGTTATCTTGTCGCCGGCTAATCCTTGGTTGATTTTCCCTTCATTTATTTGACCAAAGCTCCGTCCGCTATCGCACGTTCGGGAACAACTAAGGTAAGGTTTTCTCCTTCAGAGGCCGCAAGCAGCATCCCCTGGGATTCCACTCCGCGCAGGACAGCAGGCTCAAGATTATTCACAACCACAACCTTTTTGCCAACCAGCTCCTGCTCGGTATAAAAGTTCCGGATCCCCGCCACGATTGTTTTTCGGACTTCCCCGACCTTGATTCCAAGCACGTAAAGCCTGTCCGCGTTCGGGTGCAGCTGTACGGATTCTATTTCTGCAATCCTTAACTCAAGTTTTTTAAAATCCTCAAATGAAGCCATGAGCATTCTCCTCTTTAATGTATTTGTTAAATTTTGACTACCTATCCTTACGAAAGGGTGAATTGTAGCACATGCATTTTGTGCCACAAGGCAAAAAATATTAACATTATCGGACGTTAAAGATGTAACTCTTTATTTTACATTAGGTTATAGCTATTGGTTTTTGCTTGATTTGGAATTTATGGTTGTTATAATGACACATCTTTTTTTCAAATAACCTTGTCTTAATCCTCAAGTTTCCAACAGATGGAGGCATCATCAAATGGGCAATAAAATTAAGGTCGCGATTGCGGGTGTCGGCAATTGTGCAGCATCCCTTGTTCAGGGCATTGAATATTATCGTTCAGGTACCAATGGAAAGAAAAAGCTGGAAGGGCACCTGGGCCTGATGAATGATGATCTGGCAGGATACCTTCCTGAAGATATTGAAGTCGTCGCGGCTTTTGATATTGATAAACGCAAAGTCGGTGAACGTTTCGATGCGGCTTTAAACGCAAAACCTAATTGTGTCCTTCCCCTTTTTACCAATATCCCCAAAAGTAAGGTGAAAGTTGAAATGGGACCCGTGCTGGACGGTTTTTCGGAACACATGACGGGATACCCGGAAGACCGCACCTTTGTGGTGGCCAACCGCAAACCCGCCAATGTTGAAAAGATTTTAAAAGAAAGCGGCGCCGAAATTATTTTAAACTATCTTCCGGTAGGCTCCCAGCAGGCCACAGAGTTTTACGCTGAAGCCTGCCTTAAAACAGGGATCAGTTTGATTAACTGCATGCCGGTCTTTATCGTTTCAAATCCTCAATGGGCCAAAAGGTTTGAAGAAAAAAGGATTCCTGTGGTTGGGGATGATATCAAGGCCCAGATCGGGGCCACGATTGTACACCGCACCTTAACCAAACTTTTTTCGGACCGCGGCGTGACCATCGACCGGACTTATCAGCTTAATACCGGCGGCAACACGGATTTTCTCAACATGCTTAACCGTTCACGCCTCGAATCCAAAAAAATTTCAAAAACCGCGGCCGTCCAGAGCCAGCTCACGACCCCTCTTGACGCCGACAATATCCATATCGGCCCTTCGGATTACGTTCCCTGGCAAAATGACAATAAAGTCTGTTACCTTAGAATGGAAGGCCGCGGGTTTGCCGGGTTTCCCATGAACCTCGAGCTTCGGCTTTCTGTGGAAGATTCTCCCAACAGCGCCGGCTGCGCCATTGACGCGATCCGCGCCTGCCGCATTGCCCGCGACCGAAAAATCGGCGGACCGCTGATTTCGATTTCGGCCTACACCATGAAACATCCGCCTAAACAGATCAACGATAGCGAAGCCCGCGAGCTTGTTAAGAAATTTATTCAGGGAACCTGTCCGCGCTAAGACCGGATGCTTCGTAAAACTTTTTATCCCAAATTAGAATGGTTAATCAATCGCATGGCATCCTTTCTGAACGAGAAAGGATTCTCTCCGAACCAGCTAACTCTCGCAGGTCTTGCCCTTAATTTTGTCGCAGGCTGGATTTATGCCTCCGGCTGGATATTCCTGGGCGGCGTCATGATTATCCTTGCTGGTTTCGGAGACGTACTGGACGGAGCGCTTGCGCGTTTAAGCGGCCGCACCAGCCGTTTCGGGGCTTTTCTTGATTCGACGGTGGACCGTTATTCCGATCTTTTTCTTTTCGGCGGGCTTGCCCTTCATTTTGCCAAAGAAGGCCAGGGCGGCTGGCTTGTGATCTGCCTTGGAATTATTCTGGGTTCTTACGTTACAAGTTATACCAAAGCAAGGGCCGAAAACCTAATCGAACATTGTAACGTCGGAGTCTTTGAAAGGCCGGAACGGATCATTGCCCTTGCGATCGGATCTTTGCTTCCTATCCTTCTTCCCCTAGCCCTTTGGGCGCTTGTGATTGGCACCAACGCAACCGCACTCCAGCGGATTTTCTATACTCGCAAAATCCTCCTGCAAAAAGACAGCCCACAGTAACTGGTTTCTGGTTATTTTATCGCAGCAGGTTCCTGCTGCGTCACGCAGTGAATGGCGCCAAGCCCGTAGACTAAGTCCCGGCAATCGATCGGAATGATTTCACGGCGGGGAAAAACTTCTTGTAAGACCTTTATCGCCCGTTCATCGTACAGGTCTTTAAAAACCGGCAGGATCACCACTTCATTGGCAAGATAAAAATTGGCATAACTTGCAGGCAAACGGACACCTTCCTCCATCAAAGGCTTTGGCATGGGGAGCTTGATTAAATTCCACTTCTTGCCTTTCAAATTTTCTTGCCGAGCAAGATGTTCCCAATTAGCTTTCAAAATTTCGTGATTTTCGTCAAGGGTATTTTCCTCAAAAGCCATAACCAGCGTATCCGGATTCACAAAGCGCGCGATATCATCAATATGGCCGTCCGTATCATCCCCGGCTATGCCGCGCCCAAGCCAAAGGATCTCGGAAACACCGAGAAAATTTTTTAAATGGCCTTCAATGTCAGCCCGGGTAAGCCCGGGGTTGCGATTCGGGTTAAGAAGGCATTGTTCTGTCACAAGACACGTTCCTTCGCCATTCACTTCAACCGCTCCGCCTTCAAGAATAATCTCCGCAGCAAAACACGGGAATGGAATCAAAGAGGCGGCCTTCTTGGCATCCGACGAGAAAATTTCATTATCCTTCAAAAGGGCTTCATACTTTTTGCCCCAGGCATTAAAAATCCATTTGCACCAGGCTTTCTTTCCCTCTTGTGTCAGAATAAAAGTAGGCCCGTAATCGCGGATCCAAACATCCGCAGTCGGAACAGGGTGAGGTATAAGATTTTTGATCCCGATTCCCATCTTTTGCAGGCGGCTTGAGATTTTCTGGCCATCGGTTTCACTTTGCACAAGCAAATGAACTTTTTCATTGGGAAGAAGGGCTTCCAGCATCTGAAGAAAAATTTCTTCAACTTTTGCCAGCCGCTTGCCCGGCCAGGTATCGGCATTCTGCGGCCAGGCTAGCCAGGTCGCTTCATGAGGAAGCCATTCGGCCGGCATTTGAAATCCCTGAAGGGAAGGAGGATTTAAATCAGTTTTCATCAAGAAAGCGGGACGTTAATTCGGAATAGGCGTCGATCCGGCGATCGCGGAAAAAAGGCCAGTGCTGGCGGATCTCTTCGATCTCGGTAAGGTCGCAGGGCACAATCAGGCTCTCCTCTTTTTCCTGGCTTGCCGTTGCAATCATCTGGCCAAAGGGACCGGCCACAAAAGAATTTCCCCAAAATGTTAATTCCCCTTCGCGGCCCACGCGATTAGTGACCGCCACAAATACTTCATTGGCAACCGCGTGCCCGCGCTGTACGACCTGCCAGGCTTCAAGCTGGGTTGTAAACGCATCCCTGTCGGAGACATGCCAGCCAATCGCCGTTGGGTAAAAAAGAATCTGGGCATTGCGCAAAGCGGTAAGGCGCGCCGCCTCAGGAAACCATTGATCCCAGCAAATAAGGACGCCGATCCTGGCGTATTTTGTGGCAAACACCTGGAAACCTTTATCTCCCGGGGTAAAGTAAAATTTTTCGTAAAAGCAGGGGTCATCCGGAATATGCATTTTCCGGTAAGTTCCCAAAAGGGTTCCGTCCGCGTCAATCACGGCCGCGCTGTTGTGGTAAATACCTTCCGCTCTTTTTTCAAAGACCGGGGCAATAATCACCACTTTTTCTTCGCGGGCAATGTCCGCCAGCACCTTTGTCGTAGGGCCGGGAATAGGCTCGGCGCATTTGAAATTTTCATGATCTTCAGACTGGCAAAAATAGGGGGTGCGGAAAAGCTCCTGAAGGCAAATAATTTGGGCGCCTTTTTGTGCGGCCTCGCGGATTTTTTGAACCGCGTTCCGGAGGTTGGTTTCAGGGTCCGATGAGGCGCGCGTCTGAATCAAGCCAAGCACAACGTTTACCATAGGGATTTAAGCTTCTTTCTTACTTAGAGCTCCTAACAAAACTGTCATCCCCCGGCCTGACCGGGGGATCCATTCTTTGGATTCCCGCTTTCGCGGGAATGACAAAGGGGTTTTGTTAAGTGCTCTTAATGGATAAGAACAGCGGCGGCCACCACCGTGGTCCAGTTGCCGTTTTTATCGCCAATGGCGCTTTGGGTAATGGCTGTGGTCTTGACGATTTCATTGGAAATTTTCCAGATCTCTTTTTTCTTATCATAACTTTCATCCGGGCTGAATTTCACCCCTAAAATGGTTGCCAGCATCGTAGCCGCAAGGTCTTCGGCGTATTCCCCGGTCCTTTTTTCCGTCCAGCCGTAAGTATGGGCTTCGGACAAATAGCCGTATTGCTCCGCCTTTTTTGGGATCGCCATCCCAATGGAGGCGGCAATCAGCCGGTTGGGTTCATTGGTGGCGCATTCGGCAACGACGGTAAAAAGGATCTGCCCGGCGGTTAAATATTTAAGCCCGGCCTCTTTTGAGATCAATTTGCAATAAGGCGGATAAATACTTGAAACGCGGACAATGTTGAAAGGAGCAATGCCGGCATTACGAAGGGCAAGCTCAAAACTGGATAGTTTTTCCCTGTGAATCCCTACGCCTTTAGTCAAAAAAATCTTTTTAGGTAAAATCACTTGTGTTGCCTCCTTTTATACCGTTAAGCGTTACGCTTTCTATTTCTGGCATGTTGGACAAAAATGGCTGCTGCGGCCGGAAAGGATGACCCGCCGAATGGCCGACCCGCAGTTGAAGCAAGGTTTGCCTTTCCGGCCGTAGACCTGGTGACATTCCTGGAAGGATCCCTTCGCTCCCCCAAGGCGGCGAAAATCGTCAATGCTGGATCCGCCTTTTAAAATGGCTTCTTTTAGCGTCTTAACAATAACCTGGTGAAGTTTGATTAACTTCATCTTGGACAATCTAACGGCTCGTTTGCGGGGATGGATTCCGGCGCGGAAAAGACATTCATCCGCGTAGATATTGCCCAAGCCCGCTAAAAGCCTTTGGTTCATCAAAAGGCTTTTGATCCTCCCCCGCCGGCTCCCGAAGAGTGCGCTAAACGCCTCTTCAGAAATTTCAAAGGGATCCGGCCCGAGAGAACGAATCCCTTCAGGCCACCCGCTTAAAGAACCGTTCGTTAAGCAGATTTGCCCAAACTTCCGGATATCGCGAAAAAATAACTTATTTGCATTATCTTTAAAAGTCATCGCACAGTGAAGATGCTTATCCTGAAAATCACCGGAAGACCAGATAAACTGCCCCGTCATTCCAAGGTGAAACCACACTGCCACTTGACCTTCCAATTCAAACTTTAAAAATTTCCCTTTTCTAGAAACCGCGCAAATTTTTCTCGCCCGGATTTTTTCTTCAAATTTTTCGGGTGCAACATTCAAAAGTGAGGTCTGGTAAATAGCAATAGTCGAAACAATCAAACCGGATAGTTTGTCTTTAAGTTCCCGCGCAAGCACTTCCACTTCAGGCAATTCAGGCATGATGAGTTGCGACTATATCTTTCGCCTCAACCTTTGTCAACATTCCCCACATCGCATAATCGTGTACCAACAGGGTTATCAAGAGACGGGTCCTGTCGCCAACGGGCCCCCCAAGACTCCTCAGAAACTTTCCGCATGAACCAGGGCATTGTGTAATCAACAGGCATTTTAAATTTCTACAAACCGTTGAGTTTTTTTGGGTATTAAGAGAGTTGGTGTTACGGAAAGTTTCTTCCTCGCCTGGGCAAGCCCCCCATTGGCACCACCCGTCTCTATCATGATTTTGAGGCTTAAGTCCAAGGAAAGGATAGGGGGTCGCCGGAAGCGAATCGCGCAGGATTTGCGAAAGACTTGGCTGCTGTGTCCGGAGGGGAAGCGGCGACCCCCGAAGGGGGAACGCCGAGGGCCCCCCCGGCACAGCAGCCTTAGTGCTTTCCAAATCCGAAGCGCTTGAGCGAACGGCATCCCCTATCCTTTTCTTGCTTCTAATCACACGACTTGTTCATACATCCACAAATTATTGGTGAAGAGGGCGGCGCTCGGTCATGTCCGCTTTGAGAGGATGATAAAACTGGATCGACGTTTCCCCGCGTTTCCAGCAAAAATAAATCTGCTCCCCCTTCCACTCCCCAAGAAAATCCACCCAACCCTGCTCCAGATTGCGAAGCACGCACCCCAGCTCCTGAATCGAGCGAATATCTTCTTCAAGGCGGACAATCGCCGTTTCAAGATGCCGCACTTCCTCCTCAAGGCCGATTGCCACCGGGAAAAGGCCGTCCTTATTTTCAGCGTGCGCGATCAAGTCGTGCATCAAAAGCTCGTCGTGGAGGCGGGTATAGTTTTCTTTTTTTTCAATCAAACCGTTGAGACGGGTTTCAATCTCGGGCAAAAGCTGATTCGCCTCTTCCAGGGTAAACACTTTAGGACGCATTTTCATGACAACCCTCCTAGGATTCGTTTGGGATTTTCTTCAAAGATTTTTCGTTTTGACACGCGGTTGGCCTTCAAAATCAGATCAAACTTCAAAAGCTCAATAGCCGGATGAGAATAAGGCAGGTCGGAAGCAAAAACGATTTTTTCGGGGCCCGGCTTTTCAAGAAGCACGGCCGTCCTCCGGTAAGAAAGGGTCGAGGTATCCAGATACACGTGGGGATATTTAACCGCCAGACGCCGGGCTTCAAGGTACGCGTCTTTGCCGGCATGCGCGAGGATAAAAGAAATTTTTTTAAATTTAACAAACATGCTTTCCCACGTGCTGGGGTGCGAGTGACGTTCGTGAGACGTGTGTAAGACCACCGGGAACCTTTCCTTTTCAATCGCGGCGATTAAATCTTCTGCCTGCGCCGGCGAAAAATTTTCAGAACGCGGATGAAGCTTCACGCCTCGCAGGCCAAGCGCCCTGCCGCGTTTAAGTTCTTTGTGTGCGGCTTCGGGCTGGCAAGGGTCAAGCCTTAGGAATCCGATGATTCTTTTATCCCGCGCGGCCATTTTAGAAATTTTCTCATTCAGCCGGGCATAGCTTGGGCCGGGATGAGGCTCATCCACAGGAAAGACAACCGCGTGAGAAAGAGGGTATTCCTCAAGCACTTTTTGGAGCCCGGACCAGGAAAGGCTTGCCCCGTCCTTGGACGTTCCGACATGCACATGCATGTCCACACAAATCGAACCGGATTTTGGCATTCAGTCTCTTAAGCTTCGTTGAAGCGGTCGGGAATATGCTCGGGGACAATCGAAGGGATGAGCCCGCCGCCGCGCGCAACCGTAATCACACTTTCGTCACTTAAGCGCGTAAAGGCGCCGGCATATTTTCCACCGAAGACAAAAAAGTTGAAGGTGTGCTTTTTATACGCAAAATCAAGCCGGTTATTCACAACCACGGGAACCGTCATAATCGGGATATCCACATATTCCTGGACCACCCAGTCCCCTTTCAAGGCTTTGTCAATCGCCGCATTCCAATCATCGTCACGCGTCTCGCGGCCGATTTTGACGTCCTTGCCGCCGTAACTAAAAGAAGGTTTGAGTACGAGCGTCTCTTTTTCGTCTTTTAAAAAATCAATCAGGTAGATTTTTTTACGGCCGTAAAAATCTTCAGCATCCGTCAAGCGCCTTGTCCAGGGGATATATTCCCGCTTCACCTTGTTTTCATTTTCCGTAAAAAAATGGTCGTATTCAGGGTTCGTGAGAATAGAAAGAAGCGCCTTGGTGCCGGCAAGCCTTGACCTTAAGGGATTGGCCATACAAATGGCATGTTCTTTGTAGGCTTTGATCAAATCTTCCACTTCATCAAGCCGCTCAAGCAGTTCATCAAAAATCACGCGCCGCAAAACCAGCCGGATCGGAAAATTCTTGTGGTAAAGTTTACCGCCTTTATATTTGAGTTCGCGCGGATCGGCGATCGTGGTTTTGTATCCCCGGGATTCAAAATAATTTTTAAGGTATTCGAATTCGGGCTGGGTCCTGACGGTACGCCAATCCACAATCGCGATATTGGGGGTCTCGTAACCGCCGAATTCCTCGTAACAGGCAAGCAGAGCATTTAAAATGTGCTGGGCCCGGACACTTTGAACCAGGTGATATTCGCGCACAAAATCCTTTAGCGCGTCTTCATTCAGCAGGGCTTCTTCCACTTGATCCGTGTAAGCCGCTCCGGCCGGGGAATCACAATTAAATTCCACAAACTTCAGGCCCTCCCCGTGAAGCATGGCATCGTAACGCGAAAAAATCACGCTTTGAGAATATCCCGGGTCAATTTTGATCAGTTCGGCGGCTTCGGGATTCACCCGGAACACGTACGAAAGATGCCCTTCTTCAAAGTAAAGGCGTGTGGCGGTCTGGATGACCTGGGTCATAGTCGAGGCCACGCGTTTTAGAAGGTGGAGCTGTTTGGGAGTTAAGAGGTGCGGTTTATAAAAAGTGGGGATGGTGAACCGGCCGTAACGAAAGTAGGTTTTTTCAAGGCGCTCGGAAAAATGGGGGATCGCTTTTACGATGTCGGCTTCGTGGGCCTTTAAATATTCGTCATACGCGTGATCGAGATTTTGGCTCATATTTTTTAGCGAAAAGTTGTTGAACCGTTTCACCAATCAAAGCCGGACTTGGCGCCACCGTGACGCCTGCCTTTTTAAGGCGGTTGATTTTATCCGCCGCCCTGCCGCTTCCCCCTGAAATAATAGCACCCGCATGCCCCATGCGCTTGCCCGGAGGGGCCATGCTTCCGGCGATAAATGCCACCACCGGTTTTGTGACATGCCGTTCAATGTATTCCGCGGCTTCTTCTTCAGCCGTGCCACCGATTTCTCCAATTACCACAATGGCTTTTGTTTCAGGGTCCTGCTCAAACAATTTTAACACATCAACGAAACTGGTTCCGACAATGGCGTCCCCGCCGATTCCGATACAAGTCGACTGGCCAAGCCCCCGTTGGCTGAGCTGCCAGACCGCTTCATAAGTGAGCGTCCCGCTGCGGGAAATAACCCCGACCGAACCCTTTTGATGAATATATCCCGGCATGATTCCGATTTTGCATTCGCCCGGAGTAATAATCCCGGGACAATTGGGACCGATCAAAACAATTTTTTTTTGAAAAAGCCATTCTTTAAGCCGCGCCATCTCAAGCGCCGGAATGCCTTCAGTAATACACACGATCAGCTTGATTCCGGCTTCTCCGCTCTCACGGATCGCATCCACAGCAAAACGGGCCGGCACATAAATCACCGAGGCTGTGGCGCCGGTTTTTTCCACGGCTTCCTTCATATGGTTGAATACCGGCACCCCTTCGACGGTTTCCCCGCCTTTTCCCGGGGTTACGCCGCCTACAATTTGTGTTCCGTATTCAATCATTTTCTTAGCATGAAAAGAGCCGTGCGCGCCGGTAATCCCCTGCACAAGCACTTTGGTGTTTTTATCTACAAGAATGCTCATTTTACTTCGAAGCTGCCTCCACTACCTTTTCTGCGGCTTCCTCAAAACTCGAGGCAGAGATCAAGTTTAAAGATGATTTTCCCAAAATCTCCCGGCCTTCTTTAACGTTGGTTCCCTCAAGCCGGACCACAATCGGGATACGGCTGATGGCATCTTTAGAGAAACCTAATTCCTGGACAGCGGCCAGGATTCCCTCGGCCACCACATCGCAGCGCATAATGCCTCCGAAGATATTGACTAAAATGGCTTTGACGTTGGGATCGGTCAAAATAATTTTAAAAGCTGCCGCTACTTTTTCTTTGCTTGCGCCGCCTCCAACATCCAGAAAATTCGCCGGCTCTCCGCCCGCATATTTAATGATATCCATCGTCGCCATTGCAAGCCCGGCGCCGTTGACAATACAGCCGATATTGCCGTCAAGCCCCACATAACTTAAATCAATTTTCTTGGCTTCCACTTCGCGCGGGTCTTCCTGGCGGGGATCATAAAGGGCTGCAATCTCCGGATGCCGGTAAAGGCCGTTATCATCAAAATTGATCTTGGCATCAATGGCTATGATTTCTCCTGAGGCCATGAGAGCAAGCGGATTGATTTCCACCAAAGAAGCATCAAGCTCAAGAAACATTTTTGCCATCGCCTGAAATATTTCGGCAAAAGTTTTGACTTGTTGTGGATCTTTTGTGAGTTGACGGGCTATTTCATCGGCTTCTTCTAATGTTATCCCTTTAAAAGGAGAAAAATGTTTTTTAAGGATTTTCTCAGGCTCCTTGGCGGCTACTTCTTCAATTTCAATTCCGCCCGCCTCCGAAGCAATAAGGCAGGGCTTGGCTTCGCTGCGGTCAAGGACAATGCTCGCGTAATACTCTTTTTGTAAGGGCGACGTGGCTTCAATCAGGACGGTATCCACAGGTTTGCCTTCCGGCCCTGTTTGAGGGGTCACAAGCGTCTTTCCAATCAAGGCTTTTGCAGTTTCCCGTGCTTCTTCCGGTGATTTCACAAGTTTAATTCCGCCGCCTTTTCCCCTGGCTCCGGCATGAATTTGGGCCTTCACCGCAAAAATAGAGCTTCCGGCCTGGGCAAGGCGGGCCGTGATGGGATGCGCTTCTTCAGGAGTTTTTGCAATGGATCCGGGGTTCGTGGGAATCCCGTAGCGCTTTAAAATTTCCTTGGCCTGATATTCGTGGATATTCAATTATTTTCTCTGCCCGATTGGGAGGTAATGCTGGTTTTGAGGTCCGGTGTAAATCGCCTGAGGACGGATCAGCCGGTTGTCGGAAAGCTGCTCAATCACATGAGCGGTCCAACCCGCCACGCGGCTTGCCGCAAAAACCGTGGTAAAAAAATCCACGGGAAATCCCAGGATGTAAAGGACCGACGCGGAGAAGAAATCAACGTTACAGGGGATTTGTTTCTCCTCCCACATCACTTTTTCCACCCGGTTTGAAATATCCATCCATTTTTTTTCACCAACCCGTTCGCAAAGCTTTCGGGCAATTTCCCGAAAGGCTGTGGCCCGCGGGTCTTCCTTCTTATATATACGGTGGCCAAATCCCATGACTTTCTTTTTTTGCTGCAGGAGGTTCTTTACGTAATCCTCCGCCTTGTCCGGAGTGCCGATATCCAGGATCATTTCCATAGCCCGCTGATTGGCCGAGCCGTGAAGGTCGCCTTTTAAAGTTCCGACCGCCGCGGTAATGGCGGAATACATGTCTGATTGGGTCGAAGCCGTGACACGGGCAGAAAAGGTCGACGCATTAAAGCCGTGGTCAGCAAGCAATATAAGATAAGCATCCAGCGCTTTTTCCATTTCTTTCTCAGGCGCTTTGCCGTGCATCATGTATAAAAAATCGGCGGCGTGCGAAAGTTTTAAATCTGGGGCAATAGGCGCTTTGCCTTCACGAAGGCGGTAAAAAGCGGCAATCACGGTCGGAAGGGATGCGGTAAGACGCACGGCCTTGCGGCGATTGCTTTCGATATCAATATTGTCCGCCTCAGGATCAAAAAGCCCAAGGACCGAGGTCATGGTCCTTAAGACCGCCATAGGGTGGGCGTTCGTCGGAAAACCTTTTAATACGGAAAGTATATCTTCAGAAACATACCGCTTTTCGGCAAGGGTCTTTTTAAAATTCTCCAGCTCTGCGGCTGTAGGAAATTTGCCGTTCCAAAGGAGATAGGCCACTTCTTCAAAACTGGAATTTTCACTTAGTTCATGGATGGCGATCCCGCGGTAGGAAAGCTTGCTGGCCTCACCGTCGACTAAACTTAAAGCCGTTTCCCCGGCAACAATCCCCTCAAGGCCCTTGGAAAACCCGGGGGATTTCTGATTTTGGATTGAATCCGTGCCCGACATAGGCGGCTATTATACTGAAAACCCGTAATTCCGCACGCAGAAAAATATTTTTTGGCCTTAAAATGCTGAAAACAGCTTTTCTGAAATGGGTATGGTTTCTATCCGGAAGGGATGCGGTTTTATTATAGCTAAGCGGCTCGAAGATGCCGTTCAAACTCTTTGGAAACAGAACGGCTGACGGGAACGGCTTCCAATTTGACCGTATATCCGATCATCAAAAGGACTTTCTCAAGCGTGAGAATATTTGAAAACTCACCGCTTTCAATCTTGGATATGTGCTGTTGGCTCACCCCGGCTTTGTGCGCCAGCTGTTTCTGATTGAGGTTGTGTTTAATCCGGTAATCAATAATCCTTTTCACGATCTCCATCTTTTGATTCTCAAGCTCTTGCAGCTCTCTAAAATAGAGATCTTTGAGCTTATCCTGTAAATGGCTTTCCACTTTTTGAAGTTTCATATCTGCTCACTTTTGGGCTTTTGATAAAAACATTGCGCGCCGCTCAATCGCTATTCGCTTTTCATTCATCGGCGTCTTATTTGTTTTTTTGATAAAACCGTTTGTGAAAATTGCTTTGTCTTCATCATAGAAAAAATATAAGACTCTTATCGAACATCCCACCCCAAAGAACCGGAGTTCAAAAATGTGATCTCCCAAATATTTTGCATGGGGCTGCGGCAGCCGATGCCCAAATTCTTCTAAAAGTCCTTCGACAAAGAAAAACTTGGTTTGTGACTTCGTATCCAGTTCGTCAATAAAATCCCTGACCGGACAGCGCCCTGAATCAAAGGTAAAATAGTAACAGTTAATCTTTTGTCCCATAAATAATACAACTACTTAGTTGTTAAGTCAAGCTTTCAAGTATTGTATATATTATAATTATATTATTAATTTAAATAAATACAACTAATTAATGGAAGGACAGCGGCTTTGTAGAGGAAAGGGAACTTACGTCACAGCAAGACATTGAAAAAAAAATTTAATCCGAGGTCACAAGGTCATGACTGACCGGGATCTAGCTCAACTCTATAAGGTCGAAACCAAGGTTCTCCTTCAAGCGGTGAAAAGAAACCTTGATCGTTTCCCGACAGATTTCATGTTTCAGCTGGAGTGGAATGAAACAAAAGTTTTAAGGTCATAAATCGTGACCTTAAAACAGGGCAAGCATCTGAAATATCGGCCGTACGGAAATTCAGTCGATTTTTGAAGCGATAAGACAGCTTATGCAAGTGCCCGAAAAACCCAAAAGAAAAATTGGGTTTCATCCCATTTGACTTTTTGCGTATTGGACTAAAATATCAAGTCAAAAAAGCGGGCCGACTTTTGAGTCATTTTATCTAATTCCTGAAATCAGTACGTGTCCCCGGAACGTTTGAAAGTTCCGGGGGCGCATTGCGCCTCTAGAAAATATTTTTGAACCATTTGAGCAGTTTCCCGAGAAGGCCTGAATCATGAAAAACCCGGGTGCCGCAAAATAAACAAACTACGCTGTCGCGCGGTAAATCATTTTTGCAGGAAGGACAGATCACGGTTTCTTTAAAAGAAGGGTTTGATTCCTGTGACCATTTGCGCTCAAGTTTTTCTGGCACCTCTTCCTCAGGCACGTTCTCCCAATCCTTCGGGGCGTCGTCTTCAGACATAACCGATTCGTCTCATGCGCCCTTCCTCCGCGCCTGCTTTAGGCAAAAAAAGGGGACCGTCCCAAGGTAAGGACTGTCCCCTTTTGATTTGTAAAAATTATCCGCTGCCTTATTTTTTCTTCTTGGGTGGGGTCGTCAATTTCACGAGGTCTTTGCCCCAGCGCTTGAAAATCCCTTCGGCGCTTGCAAAACGCATCCATCCGCCAGCAAAGATACTTTTGACGTCGGTAATGCCTCCGCCGCTTTTTCTTTTTTCAGCCACCTCGGCGATGACCTTACCGGATCCTCCATCCGTCAACTTCGCCTCAAAAGCTGCTGCCCCTTTGGAAAACGTCCAACCGGTAAACCAGAAGGTTGCGCCATTCATGATTCGGTTGGGGGTTTTGACATACACAAGGGCCGGGCTTACCACAAATGTATCCCCGTCCAGCGGTGCCGTGTCTCCAAGAACCACGTATTTCTTTCCTAGTTCCTCTTTTAGCGATTCATGTAACCGTGATGAAAGTTTATCCATGTCTTCCTGCGAGAATTTCCCTTCAGTATTTTCGAAATATTTCATTTCAACGGGGTGCACGATCACCTTGTGATAACTGTACAAATCAGCACCCTGGGCAATATATTCCTGCTTTAAATATTCCCCTTCGTGCAGCTCGTCATAATTATCGAAATACCCGGAAGGCTTATGCGTTGTGGTGCAGGCGGGCAGGACAGATAAAAAACATACAAGCGGAATAACCATCACATGCTTTTTAGACGTTTTCATAATGCCACTTCCTTATGTTTATAGGGGTTATGGGTTACTTCGTTTCTTATAAATAAGGTACCCTATGGAGGTGCGGGATACAAACACAAAATAATCACGGGCATACGGTCGTGCTGTATATAGAAGTGTGTCCTTTTGGGATTGCAATGAGGAAAGAGAAAGGGTACGAGTTCCTAACCCTGTCAGGGAGAAAGGAATCTCGTACCCTATGGA
>Ga0247727_10004459_pt1 | contig 29657 bp, 28 predicted proteins | sample WisWelCaveWW1625_FD_202498 | JGI IMG/M metagenome (GOLD analysis project Ga0247727, IMG submission 202498) | Biofilm microbial communities from Wishing Well Cave, Virginia, United States - WW16-25 | ecosystem: Environmental > Aquatic > Deep subsurface > Groundwater > Cave microbial mat | place...
TGCTCGAACCTTGACCGTTGTATCTCGCAACCCATTGCTCTGCTCCGGCATTGTTATATTTAATAGTGCAGTAATCATCTCCGGTTCCGTTTCCCGCACTGTTGCCCGTCACATAAACATTCCCCGAAGCATCAATCACAACATTGAATGCTTCATCCAATCCGCCGGAAATATTATTATATCTGGAAGCCCATTGCTGAACTCCGCTGCTGTTATATTTTATCGTGCAGTAATCTCTGCCCGTGCCGCTTCCAACGCTGTAACCCGTCACATAAATATTTTCGTTTGAGTCAATCGCACTTGAGGAAGGAAAATCAACGCCGTTGCCCGGACCGTTATAATAAGTTGCCCAGATTTGATTTCCCGAAGCATCGTATTTTATGGTAAGATAATCCTGGTCGCTTCCTGTTCGGGTACAGGTACATGTTACGTATGAGCTACCTGAGTTATCAATCACAATTGAGTTTCCATAATCGTCATTGTTAGCATTGCCGTTAAATCTTTTCACCCACAATTCCTGTCCACTTAAATTCAGTTTGATTGTGCAAATGTCATCCATAGATGCACCGCCGTTGCTGTATCCCGTGAGGTAAACATTTCCCGCAGCATCAACCTGCAATGAATAAACTTCATCTGTTGCATTGCCGGGTCCGTTATACCTGTAAACCCATTGCTGAACTCCCGCAGAATTATATTTCACAACCGCATAATCCAGCCCGCTTCCCGAACCTGTACTTGCACCGCTCACATAAATGTTTCCTGAGTTATCAGCTTTCACGATATAGGCATCATCAACTCCGTTTCCCGGTCCGTTATATCTCGAAGCCCATTGCTCGGTTCCGTTTGCGTCGTATTTGACAACAGTGAAATCTTTATTAGAGCCGGCTCCAACGCTTGCACCAGCAACGTAAATATTCCCGCCGTCCAGAAATATTGAAGTCGCTTCATCGTATGCATTGCCCGTTCCGTTATATCGCTTTTCCCAGACTGTGGAAACCTGTGAATTTGAATTGATACCTAAGAGAAGAATTGCCAGAAAGGTAAATGTGATTTTCATTTTATCTCCTTTTGGTTTCCACTAATATAACAAACAAAAGGGAGCCATAATAATTCAAAATGTAAAATTAAAAATGCAAAGTTGCATTGTAAAAACAAAAATGCCCGAACGAATCGGGCATTGAATCAATTTTACTCTTTGCTAATTCTCTACAGCGTCTTAATCGCAACGGGTGCCGATGGAACTCCTGTGCCTGCATTATTTTGTGCCGCTACGCTAAGATACAATGTCGCACCTGAGGGAAGATTATTAAAATCTATTTTGCGGTGAGCGTCCGAAATAAACGCAACAACATTTGGATTAGCCGTAAAAGAAAATTCGTTGTTCTCTTTCGCAATTTCTGAAACAGCCATTTTGCTTTTCAGCTCCAGCTTTATTTTCTCACCTCTGACAATTGAACGAAGCATTGAAAAATAAACCGGCTCTGCTCCGACTATTGAGTAAATTTCCTCAATCATTTTATCGCCGAGCTTCCCGATTAAAAGCGAAGTGATTTGATGGTTGGTTCTCATGGGTTTCCTGCCTATTGCAGTATTTGGTTTTTGGAATTACTGCAATATATTTTCAAACCGCACAGAAAACTATGGGAAAGCTACAGGGGAGGGTTGGGATGGGAGGGGGGTATTAAGAAATTTTACTTTCAAGATGTTTTAAGTATTTCTTCAAATGTATTATCTAAACCGCTCAACATAAATGTAAGCCTTTCTTTAGAAACTGATTTTGAGAGACACTCTACACTATATTCATAGAACAAAGCTTCCTGTTTGTCAATCATATCTCTTGTATCTTTTGGGAAGAATGCAATATGTTTACGAATAAATTTATTAGCTGGTTTTACAAGCGGAATATTCATGTCCAGTTGCATCTTGAAGTTGTTTGTTTGATTAGAATTAGGGTCGTTTGATAAAGATACTGCATATAGTAAATTATAACCGTCACATGCTTTTTTATCTTTTAGGTAAGAATACAATTCTTTAAGTAAATCTTTTAAGGTTTTTCTTTTGTCTTGATGGCGTGTCCATATGTCCTTAAGGATATCATTTAAAGCAGATTTAAAAAATAGACATATAACAAGAACTACGTTCAGAGCAATACTCAAGATAGCTATTAGTAATTCTGTTGACATATAATTATTACAAATTTACTCAAAACACATCCCACATAAAACCAAAAGGGCTCACCTTACGGTAAGCAATTAATTAACCGAACGAGTATAAATTTTTACTCTTGATTCTATAGTGTACTATATATGTTATCTTTGTAGCAACCCGATGAGAAACTTTTTTTAAATGACAATAGGTCAGCTTTCAAAAAAGACAGGTTCAAGCGTTCAGGCGATTCGTTATTATGAATCTATAAAATTATTGCCTAAGCCAAGGAAAAAAGATTCGGGGTTCAGGCTTTATGACAGAAGCTATGTTGATAAGATTGTTTTCATCAGGAAAGCAAAGGAGATGAAATTTACTCTTAATGAAATCAAATCTATCCTGAACTGCAATACGTGTTTCGGCGTGCATGATTCTGTGTTCGTCAAGCTGAACGAAGTTCGGGAAAAATTAAAAGAATATAAAACTCTTGAAAAAGAACTGAAGAAGCTTCTTAAAACCTGTCCGTATAATGACTCGGCAGATAATTGTTTAATCATAAAATATTTTCATTCAAAATTAGGTAACATTTAAATAAAACTATAAAAATGAATTTCAAAAAGACACTGCTATTATTTTTTATTCTAAGCTTTGCTTCACAGCTTTTCGCAAATGACAGAAAGTTCACTTACCTGTATCAGAGCACAGTGATGGGTAAGGGCGAAAGGGAAATCGAAATCTGGACGACAACACGTGTCGGGAAATACACAGGCTATTTCGCAAGGATTGACAATCGCCTTGAGTTTGAACTGGGTGTTACAAAAAAGCTTCAGACTGCCTTCTACATCAACTTCAGCAATACAACTGTTAGCGATGAATCAGGTGCGAATAAAACCGAATTCAAATTCAGAGGCATTTCATCGGAATGGAAATACCAGTTTACAAGTCCCCTCAGCGATGCTTTGGGATTTGCGTTATACACGGAGCTTGGCTTGAACACGGACGAGGTCGAGCTTGAATCGAAGTTAATCCTCGATAAGAAAATCAACAAGACTACACTCGCTTTGAATATTACCTTCGAGCCGGAATGGAAATTGAGTTCTGGTAAATCGGAAACCGAAACCAAGCTCGAAGGTTCATTCGGTCTGAGCTATCCTTTGGCTCAGAACATTCATGTAGGATTTGAAATGAGACAGCATAATGTATTTACTTCGGCTGGGCTCGAACACTCGGCATTTTTCGGAGGTCCGGTTATTTCTTATTCGGGTGATGAATGGTGGGCAACTCTAACGCTTATGCCTCAGATAGCAGGATTCAAGGGCAAGTCCGGCGGGAGCAAGCTTAACCTGAATGAATACGAAAAGATTCAGGCTCGGTTTATGTTTGCTTTCAATCTGTAAGATTATTAAGTTTTTTTATTCCAAATATAAAAACAAAAGGGAACTTACGTCCCCTTTACATTTAGAATATTTGCAGATGAAAATATTTACTTAATCAAAATCATCTTCTTAGTTTCAACAAAATCTCCCGCAGCAATCTTATAAAAATAAACTCCGCTAGGATAATTAGTTGCATCCCAATCAACTTCATATCTTCCTGCATTTTGTTTTTCATTAACTAAAGTCACAACTTCTTTTCCCAAAACATCATACACTCTAAGCGAAACGTAATTCGTAATTGGCAATTCGTAATTGATAATTGTTGTCGGGTTGAAAGGATTCGGATAGTTTTGCATCAACGCAAACTTCTTCGGCACCTCGTTTCCAGTATGTGTTATTCCAATCGGGCTGACGTTCACATTAAATCTCCACCAGCCGCGCGGAGCGGGCATCGGCTTGCTGAAATATTTTCCGTTGCTCGTCCGAGCATTGATGTAATAATAAACTTTGCTTCCAATCGGCTGTGCCGGAATATTCGCCGACCAATTCTGTCCGCCCTGGTTTGTCATGAGCAGCTTATTAAAACCCAGAGCCGTATCAATTGTCCAGTAAACAAAAGCGGAATCGATTCCGTAACGGTTCTTTATGTTTGCAAGCACGGGATAATTTGCGACTGGCGTATTTATATCTAACAATCGTGCGTGATAAATCAAAACGGGATTGCGGGTTCCGATTTCTTTTGTGATGCAATGAATCGCTCCGCCTGCGGGAATGATTGCGTTGCAGTCATAACCGATGACAGTGTAACCCGGCATGTTGTCTCGGTAAATTCTGAGTGCAGTTGTATCGGTGGCGGCGAAGTTATTAATCGGAACGAGAACGGTTTTGTTTACAATCAAAGAGTTTGTGTAAGTGAAGTAACTCGAAATAGGCGGATATTGTCCGCTTGCATTCGGCGGCATGGGAATCCTGACAATTCTGTAAGGTCTGCCGTAACAGTTCAGATAATTTGCCTGAACGTATTGAAGGTTCGTTTCAATCTGCGGACCGTCTGCAACACCGGTTGGATATTGTCCCACGAGCAGAGTTTCTTCATCAAGCAATTTCATGTGCATATCGATGTGATGGATTCCGTCATAAGGAAGAACGGTCATGCTGACAGAGCGTCCGGTTTGAATTCCACAGTAACGCAGAAGGATAGAATCGATGTGTGCAGTTGTGTGCCATGAGTTTTCTATTTCGGTAAGACGTGAACGGAATGAAGTTCCGAAGCCGTCAACCATAAAATTCCCGCCAGTATGAGCGAGAGAATCCTGCCCGGAAACAGTTTGGTAAATCGGCAAGCTCCATCTTGTTGCAAGCATTTGGGGAATTACATCATCAAGCGGACGCGGGCGGTTGTATTTGAAATCTACAAAGCCAAGCGTGTCGCCCGTTACAGTGTAAACACACCACGGACCGTAATCCCTGCTCCAAACGGAGTTGAATGAATTAACGAAACATTGAATATTTACCAAAGGAACGTTTCCGTTTTGCAGATAAGTTCTGACTGCGTTTGAATCGTTGCAGATTATCCAAACTATTCCTTCTTCCTGTGCGGCGTCAACAATTTGTCTCAGCAAAGGCAAATAAGAAGTCCATGTTAAAATTATCCCGTCGAACTCCTCCCATTCAGCCATTGTGCGAACCGGACCGGAAGGAGGATTGAAGTTCACCTGCGGAAGTGAAACATAATTGTTGCCGATAAGCTTTTCTTCTTCGGTCATGTAGTTTGGCAAGCCGGTGAATTGAGAGAAAGAATTTGCTGCGATGATTAATGCAAAGAGTATAAAATATTTTTTCATTGTTGATTGGGCTTTAATGCAACATAAAAATCCGAATTAGAATTAACAATGGAACACAGATGACGCAGATTGGTATGATTTTCACAGATAAATCATAATTCATCATAATCATATGTGTCATCAGCGTTCTATTTTCTTGCTTTGCTTAAGGTGAGTTACTAACTTGAAATTTCCTTGCTTGAAGTTTATTTTTAAGGACAAGTTTTAAGTTCATTTATTTGTTGTATTGGGCGGCTACGATTATATTTCGGGTAACATCGAAAATGTGCGAAATGAAATTCGTTCTGCCTGCAAAGAGTTTGGAAGAAGTCCCGATGACATTACGCTTGTAGCAGTCAGCAAAACATTTCCTGTTGAGGCGATAACGTCTGCGAATAAATCTGGTCAGCTTGATTTCGGAGAGAATAAAGTTCAGGAACTTGCAGCAAAGCATGGTTCGTTTGCAAAGGAAGATATTCGCTGGCATTTAGTCGGAAAACTGCAGACAAATAAAGTAAAGTATGTTGTTCCGTTTGTTCATTTAATTCATTCTGTTGACTCGCTGAAGCTTGCGGAAGAAATTCAAAGTCGTGCATTCAAGGAAGAAAGAATAATCGATTGCCTGATTCAGGTAAACACAAGTGATGAAGAACAAAAAGCCGGCTGTGAAGTGAATGAAGCTCTCAATCTCTCAAAACAGATTTCAATATTTGAAAATGTGAAAGTCAGAGGATTGATGACTATGGCAAAATATATTGATGATTACAATGATTCAGAACATATAAAAATTGTGCGTGCGAACTTCAGGACACTGAAGATGCTTTTTGACGAATTGAAATCGTTCAATGAGGGAATAAAATTTTTATCAATGGGCATGACACAGGATTTAAAAATTGCGGTTGAAGAGGGCTCAAACATGCTGAGAGTGGGCACAGCAATTTTCGGGAAGAGAAAAAGAGAAGAATAGAACACAGATAACACAGATTAAGCGGATGGTCGCAGATTTTATTGAGAGAATATTTTTAAAAATTATCTGTGAAAATCATATTCAATCAGTGTCATCAGCGTTCAAAATTTACAAAGTTTTAAAATCAATAACACTAAAATGAAACTAACATCAATCGAAATAAAAAAACAGGAATTCAAAAAATCGATGCGCGGCTACGACGTAAGTGAAGTCGAAGCGTATCTGGATACTGTTGCAAACTCTTTTGAATCGATGCAGCGTGAGCTTGAGCAAATGAAAGAACAGGTAAACGACCTCACAAAAGATAAAGAAGAGCTTGATACTGAGATTCATATGTACAGAGACAATGAAAAGACGTTTCAAAAAGCAATTGTGAAGTCACAGGATATGGCAGAACAAATTATAGACAGTGCTCAGAAGCGAGCAGAGTTAATTGTCAAGGAAGCTGAAATCATGGTGAGCAGATCGAAGCTTGAATCTCAGGAGGGAATTCTTATTTTGAAGCAGGAGCTCGAAGAGCTTCGCATAAAGAACGAAACTATTATAGACGACATAAAAAATTATCTCATCGACAAGCTGAATTCCATAGAGGAATATTCACGCAACAGAAAAATATTCCGCATGGAGCAGCCCCAATCTAACATGAAAGCTATTGAGCAGGAAGAGAAAAAACCTTATGACCTGAACTTAAATGTTGACGAATCGAACTAATTGAGAAACTTAACTCAGACAGTTGAGCATGTAAAGAAAATCGTTGGCAATATTTCTCCGTCAGTCGGAATAATTTTAGGCACAGGACTCGGCGGACTTGTTAAAGATGTTGAAATAAAACACTCACTAGATTATTCGTCCATTCCTAATTTTCCGGTTTCCACAGTTGAATCGCATCACGGCAATTTAATCTTCGGAAAAATATCGGGCAAGAATGTAATTGTGATGCAGGGAAGATTTCATTATTACGAAGGATACATCTATGAAGATGTTACTTTTCCGGTTGAAGTTATGTCGCAGCTTGGTGTAAAGAATCTTTTAGTTTCAAATGCCTGCGGAGGATTAAATCCGTTCTTCAAAAAAGCCGACTTGATGATAATGCGTGACCACATAAATTTTCATTTCGCAACTCCGTTAAAAATAAAGAAACTTGCCGTTTTTAATGTGAAGCCGTACAGCACTGAACTGATTTCACTTGCTGAAAAAGTTGCTCTTGAAAATAAAATCACAATCAGGAAAGGTGTTTATCTCTCGCTCAAAGGTCCGCAGCTTGAAACAAGAGCAGAGTACAGGTCGGTGAGAAAATTCGGAGCAGATGCTGTCGGCATGTCAACAATTCCGGAAGCATTAACAGCTTCAAGCTTAGGGATGGAAGTTCTCGGACTCTCTATTATAACAGACATGGGTTTGCCGGATACGCTAAAGCCGGCTAAGCTCGAAGAAATTTTGGAATCGGCTTCGGTCGCAGAACCAAAGTTAACTCTCTTGACAAAAAAAATCATTGACAGAATTTCATAACGATGACTGAGCAAAAGAAAAGAATCTCCGAGTCAGCTGAATATCTTAAAAGCAGAAACCCATTCCAGGAAAAGATTGACGTTGCGATAATCACTTACAAAGACCCGTTGTTCTTAAAAGAGTTTCGCATTGTGAGGAAAGTTAAATACTCAGACATTCCGCCCGCACTTGAATCATCCGATATGAATGAAGGTGATTTTCTTTTTGCAGCATTACGTTCTAACGGAAAAAATGTTTTCATCATGAACGGAAGATTTAATTTTTATAACGGGTATTCAATGCGTGACCTTGCTCATCCGATTTATGTTTTGAAATCTCTTGGTGTGAAAACTGTGATTATCATTGATGAAGTCGGACACTTGAACCCGCGTTTCTCAGTCGGTTCTGTTGCATTGATTTACGACCACATAAATTTAATGGCAGACAACCCGCTGATAGGAGAAAACGACAACTCAATAGGTCCGAGATTTCCAGATATGAGTAATGCTTACGATGAATCTCTTTACAGCAAAGCAGAAAAATGTATGCTCGAGCAAAAATATAAATTTCATTCTGCAGTTTATCTTGGAACGGTTGGACCCGAAAGTGAAACGGAAGCTGAGTGCAGGTTTTATCGCGAGATAGGAGGTGATGTTGTGGGTTATTCACTTGTTCCTGAAAATATTGCTGCGGTTCACTCAGGATTAAAATGTGTTGCGTTCGGAATGATAAGCCGCGAGCTTGTAGCAGACAGGTTGAAAGAGATTTCCGGGAGCGAGAAGAAATCCAATCTCACGAAAGCGGAAAAATCTTTTTCACAAGTGTTTGCAAGCTTAATGAATTCCATTTAATAAATTTTACACTTTGGGAAAATTATCTGAACTTTTAAACAGCCGAAAGCTTGTATTGCTTGATTCAGCAATGGGAACTGAGCTTGACAAACGAGGTCTGAGCACACAGATTCCTTTGTGGAGTTCGAAAGCATTAATCGATGACCCAGACAGCATCAGGCAAATTCACATCGATAACATCGATGCAGGTGCAGAAATAATTACAACAAATACTTTCAGAACACAGCGGAGAATTTTTAAGAAGGCAAATTATAAATTAAAAGAATTTGGTTTCGGAGAGACGGCTTTTGAACTGACCAAGGAAGCGGTTGAAATTGCACAGGAAGCAGTACTTGTTACAAATGAAAACGTTCTTGTTGCAGGATGTATCGCTCCGCTTGAGGACTGCTACGAGCCGAACCTCGAAATTGACGAAAGCATTTATTCTTCGGAACATTACGAGCACATAAAAAATCTTTTTGAGAGCGGCGTCGATTGTTTTCTTGCCGAGACCATGAACAGTATCAAAGAGATTCAATGCGTGCTGGAGCAAATAAAGAAATTCGATAAAGAATATATGATAAGCTTGTCTTGTATCAACGAAGAAAAATTATTGTCGGGAGAGAAGCTGGGAGATGCAATTGCTGAGATTGAAAAACATTCTCCGTCAGCAATTCTTGTAAACTGCATTCATCCTTCAAAAGCTGAACCGATTTTATCAGCAATGAAATCAATGACGGATAAACCTCTCGGCTGTTACGCTAATGTGGGAGATGAAAAATTATTTGACGAAGGAAAATTCGAAATTGATATCAACGCAGAGCAGTATTTTTCTTTTGCAAAAAAATGGAAACAGCTTGGCGTAAAAATAATCGGAGGATGCTGCGGAACTTCTCCTGAGTATATTCATAAGTTGGCTTCTTTAAAGAGTTGATTAGTTTATATTGCGTCACAAATAAAAAATCAAAATAATTTTAACAAAATAAAAAATGGCAGACAACGAAAAATTAAAATCGCTTCAGATAGCTATCGAGCAGATAGAAAAAGACCACGGCAAGGGTTCAATCATGAAACTTGGCGACGGAGTGGTAAATAAAATTGATTCAATCTCAACCGGGTCAATCTCTCTTGACGCAGCACTTGGTGTCGGCGGAATTCCGCGAGGAAGAATTAGTGAAATCTACGGACCGGAATCATCAGGTAAGACAACAATATGTTTGCATGTTATTGCAGAGGCACAGCGTAATGGAGGTATTGCTGCATTCATCGATACAGAGCATGCTCTCGACATAACTTATGCAAAAAAACTTGGCGTTGACATTGAAAACCTATTAATCTCACAACCCGAATACGGAGAACAAGCTCTCGAAATCACTGAAACATTAGTGCGAAGCAATGCTCTCGATGTAATTGTTGTTGATTCAGTTGCAGCATTAACTCCCCGTGCAGAGATTGAAGGTGAAATGGGGGACTCACACATGGGTTTGCAGGCGAGATTGATGTCGCAGGCATTACGCAAGCTGACAGCTGCAGTTGCTAAGTCAAACATCTCATTGATTTTTACAAATCAGCTGCGTGAAAAAATCGGTGTAATGTTCGGGAGTCCTGAGACAACGACAGGAGGTAAAGCGTTGAAATTTTATGCTTCAATCAGAATGGATATCAGAAGAATTGCTGCTATCAAAGACGGAACTAATGTGATTGGCAACAGAACGAAAGTGAAGATTGTAAAAAATAAAGTTGCTCCGCCATTCAAAGAAGTTGAGTTCGACATTATTTACAATGAAGGCATTTCCCGACTCGGTGATTTGATTGATACTGCAATTAATGCAGGGCTGATTCAGAAAGCAGGTGCGTGGTTCAGTTATCAGGGGCAGAGGATGCAGGGGAGAGAAGGAGTGAAAATGGTTTTGAACGACAACAAAGATATTCAGGCGAAGTTATTAAAGGAAGTTCGTGAGTCGATGGGTATGGCAGTGAATGGAGAAGCTAAAGAGAAGCCGGAAGCTAAGTCGAAAGAAAAATCCAAAAGTGAAAATAAAATGTGAAGATTACACGGCTTGAAGAACAAAAGCGGCGTAGACGAAATTATAAGTTAAGGATGAATGTTTATGTTGACGGTGAATATGCTCTTTCACTTTTTGCAGATACGATTCTTCAGTTTAAACTGAATATTTCAGATTCAATCACTCAGGAAAAAATTGAAGAGCTCAGAAAGTTTGATGAATATATTTTCGCAAAGAAACTTGCGTATGATTTCTTAAGCTATCGGAACAGGTCAACTTCAGAAATAAAGAAGAAGCTTGTTTCGAAAAAGATTTCCGATAGAACAATTGATGAAGTTGTAAAACATCTTGAGGAGATTAAACTTCTTGATGACGCAAAATTTGCGAAGGAGTTTCTTCAGGCAAAAGTAAATAAAAAAGCATACGGCAGACGTGTCATTCAGCAGAAGCTTGTGCAAAAAGGTGTTGACAGAAAAGTTGCGGAAGCTCTGATTCAAGATGAAATGAATGAAGATGAACAATTGCAAACCGCCGGCGATATTTTGAAAAAATACCTGTCTAAGAACAAATCACTCGAGAAAATAAAACTCAAACAGAAAGCTTACGCATTATTGCTTCGAAGAGGATTTGATTACGAGGTGATAAACGCAGTCATCAGCAAGAATTTACATGAATAGCCGGACATTAACTTCAAAAACTCAGAAACCGCTTAGCACTTTTTCAAAAGTTCTTATACTTTTAATTCCCCTCATATCAATCGCAATATTCATCGCATTCTTCACCGACTTGTTTGTTACTCTTGTAATTTGTTTGCTTCTTGCTCTTGTATTAAATCCGTTCGTTGATTTTATAGAATCAACCGGGTTAAACAGAATCATTTCAATCTTAATTGTTTACGTTGTTATCGGAGTCGGAATTTATTTTCTTGCACTCTTTATCGCTCCAAGAATAACAGAGCAGGCATCTTCACTCCAGGAATCGATAAAAGAATTTAAGATTTCCGAGAAGGTAAAAGTAGCGGATAAATGGATTGAGAAAAATGTTCCGTTCATGAAAAAGGGAGAGCTTTCAAGTGAAGTAGAAGGTGCGTTTCAAGGTTCGTTTTCAAAAGTGCAGGATTTGATTTCAGGGGTGCTTTCAACTGCTTTGCTCATAATAATTATTCCTATAATTACTTTTTTCATTCTTCGCGACAGACAAAAAATCAAAAATGGTTTGATAAGCATTGTCCCGAACAGATATTTCGAAATGACTGTGAACATTATTGACAAGATTGAAAAGCAATTGAGCCGATACGTTCGCGGCTGGCTATTGGATGCATTTTTTGTGGGTGTACTTTCGGTAGTAGGCTTATCAATTCTCGGAATCAATAACGCTTTTGTTATAGGAATTGTCGCAGGTGCGGGACATTTAATTCCTTATGCCGGTCCGATAATCGGAGGAATTCCAGCAATCATAATTTCAATAATTCAATTCGGTGATTTGCAAATGTTACTTCCAATCCTACTGTTGTTTCTCATTATTTATGTTTTGGATAATACACTTGCACAACCATATATATTTTCCAAGAGCACAGATATGAATCCTATTACAATCATAGCTTTGATACTAATCGGCAATCAGGTTCTTGGAGCATTCGGAGCGTTGATTGCAATTCCGATTGCAACGATTTTAAAAGTGAGTGCAAAAGAAACTATCAACGGTTTCAGAAATTATAAAATCGCACATTATTAAATTAAACGAAAAGGAAAAAAATGTTTAAAGAATTCAAACAATTTGTCATGCAAGGAAATGTACTTGACCTTGCAATCGGCATTATTATCGGTGCTGCATTCGGAGCAATTGTAACTTCACTTGTGAGTGATGTTCTAATGCCGCCAATCGGGCTGGCACTTGGCAAAGTAGATTTCTCAAATTTATTCATAACTTTGTCGGGAGATAAATTCAACACTCTTGCAGAGGCACAAGCCGGAGGAGCTGTAACGATAAATTATGGAGCTTTTCTTAACACAGTAATTACTTTTATAATTGTATCTTTTTGTATTTTTATAATTGTAAAACAAATAAACAGATTCAGACGTAATGCTCCTTCGGCAGCTGTTGTTGAGTCACCGGAAGAAAAAGTTTTAGTCGAGATTAGAGATATTTTGAAAGCGAAATAAAAGATAATCTTTTTTTGTTTTTTGTATAGCCCTGATACTAAATCGGGGCTTTTATTTTTTATGCGAACTAAGTTCATTATATTTGTCTGTGATGGTAAAACTGAAAACAATTCTTAGAACAATTTCTTTATTAACACTTCTTGTTGTTTTTGTTGAATCAACTTTCAGCCAGACAGATTTTAGTCTTCCAAATCTGAAGCTGAAAGATTCAACACATCAATCAATTGCTTCATACACATCTCAGGACGGAGTCAAAAGAATTCCGCCGGAAAAATTCCTTTTTGCTAATCACAGAAAATACATGATGGATGGACAGACACCTCCGTTAAAAAATCATATTAACGTTTACAAAATGATTGGGATTACTTCAGTCTACACTGCGTGGTGGCTCGCAATTCATATCAAGATTACAAATGAATCATGGGCGGGTAAAACTTATTTCCGTGTGATTGAAGACAGTAAGTATACAAACTATGCTGACAAGCCCGGACATTTTTTCATGGGAAATATTGCTGCTTACGTTGCTTCGGAAGGATTTTTGTTTGCAGGGTTCAGCTATAAGAAAGCAACTCTATATGGTATGTTTCTCGGCTTGGCATTTATGACTTACATTGAAGTTGGTGACGGTTTCGGTGAACATTGGGGATTCAGTCCGAGCGACCAGCTTGCAAACATGGCTGGAGCAGCCTACTATTATTTTCAGCAGCACACACCGGTCCTGCAAAATTTTCAAACAAAGTTCAGCTACATTCCTTCGTCATGGTTTGGCGAGCCGCAGATAATCACTCGTGATAAAAATTTCGCTGACGATTATAATTCTCAGTCACATTACATTTCAATCAATGTACATAATTTATTTTTTAAGGATAACAAGAATGCAATCTGGCCTAAGTGGTTAAATTTTGCCGTGGGTTATGGTGTGAAAAATGTTGACCATCTTCCATTACAGCCAACATCCCGTTATTTTCTCGCACTCGATTACAACATGGTCGAACTTCTACCTGACGGTGGTAGTTTTTGGAATTGGTTTAAGCAAAGCTTGAACTTTTTGAAATTTCCCGCTCCGACTCTGGAGATAAGTGACGTAACACGTTTCAGAATATGTTATCCGTTCTCTATCCGAATCGGAAATTTTAAGTTTTAGTTAATCAATTCTCCAATCACAGTTCCGTTGTTCACATACTTCAACGGGCGACCTTGTGGTGAATAATTTACTTTATTGTAATCAATGCCAAGTTGGTTACAAAGTGTTGCGAAAAGATTTTCCGGCTGCACAGGATTTGAAACGATTTGATTTCCATCTTCGTTTGTTTCACCGATAACTTTCCCGCCTTTGATTCCGCCGCCAGCCAAAGCACACGCAAATGCATCCGGATAATGGTCGCGTCCATCGTTCGCATTTATATTTGGTGTTCTTCCGAATTCACCCATGCAAACCACAAGAGTTTTTTCAAGAATGTTTCTATCGGCTAAATCTTTCACTAGCGATGAGAACGCAGGGTCGAGTGTCTTGCAAAGATTTTTTACACGTGTGAAATTATCCTGATGAGTGTCCCATCCGTCAAGAGTTACTTCAACAAATTTTACTCCCGTTTCAATTAAGCGTCTTGCCATCAAACATCCTTTTCCGAAATCGGTTTCGCCGTAAGATTTTTTCAATGTATCGGATTCTTCAGTAATGTCGAATGCTTTGATAAACGGTGACTTCATCATCTTTACGGATTTGTTGTAAATAATTTTATGCTCGTTGATATCATCCAAACCTTTTTCATTGAAGAAGCCATCTTCCATTTGATTCAACAGTTCGATTCTTTCGTTGAACCTGCTTTCATCGATGTCTTTGAACTTGGAAATATTTTCCAGCGGCTTGTTAACGTTTCTTACAACGTAAGGAGAAAATTCTTTTCCGAGAAACTCAGCACTGTATGACGGTCCAATCAAGCTGATGAAATATGGCAAATCAAATTCTTTCGAGCCGCCGAGTTCTTTCGCTGTGATTCCCCCGAAGCTCGGATGCTTCACAACACCAACAGGCGGATATGACGTGTGCATCAGGTAACTTGCACGGCTGTGATTTCCTTCTTTGCTTGAGAGTGTTCTTATCAGAGAAACTTTATCCATTTGTTCTGCGAGTAAAGGAAGATTTTCTGCAAGCTCGATTCCCGAAGCTCTTGTTGAAATCGATTTCGTTCCGCCGCCGCTCTTGCTCTTTGGTTTCGGGCTGAACGTTTCAAACTGCGAAGGAGCACCTGCGAGCCAAAGAATAATAACATTTTCGGCTTGTGCATTCAGCGGATTCATGAAAGAAAGATTCGGATTATTTTTTGAAATACTCTTTGCAAATCCAAACTTCGAAAATATTAATCCGGTTGAAAGAGCCATGCTCATAGATAAAAAATTTCTGCGTGATAGTTCGACTTCATCACTGTGATCTTGTCCGCCGCAGTGGTCATCACAAATATGTTTTTTCTTTAAACTCATTTTGTTAAGGGTTAATGATTGAAAATAAATTCACTGCTGTTGAGCAAAGCCCATTGAACGTTTTCATAGAAAGCTTCGTCGTTGTTTGCCTTGCTCAACAAATTTTTCTTTTCTTCTTTGCTTGGCAGACGTGAGAGTGTATTCAAGTAAAGGAAATCAATTCTGTCAGACAGCTCTTTAATTGTATTGAACATCTGGGCAATCGAATTTCCGGGCTTGCGTTCGGTGACTTTCTCTGCAAGGTCGCTGTTCATTAAAAGCAATGCCTGAGTGATTGTTCCGGAAAAATCTTCTGTTTCGTTCATCTCATCATCGTTAAATGTGTAAGTGAACAGCTTAAGTATTCTATATTTTATTTTCTGGATTTCGTCCCCGTCTTTATCTTTAATATTTTTCAAGCTGAAGTAACCGCTTGCCGTTAAAATTGAGTTGCAAAGCTGGACCGGACTCATCGGTCTTAAAACTGCACGCGAAAAATATTCGTGGTCAGATTTGTTAGATGAATTCGGAGTCGAAGAAAGCTGGTATGTTTCGGTATTTGTAATCAGCTTAAAAAGATTTTTCACATCAAAATTGCTTTTCGCAAATTCTTCCGTGAGCATATTCAATAATTCGGGATTTGTGCCTTCGTCAGTTCCGGTGAAGTCATCAATCGGGTTTACAAAACCATAGCCGAAGAAATGTTTCCAGAAACGGTTCACAAATTCTTTTGCAAGCTGGTTTGTTTCTTTTGTCGTGAGATGTTCAGCAAATAATTTTCTTCTTTCAATTCCTGCGTTGCTTGAAACCGATGCACCGTTCAGGTATTTCGGCGACTGAACTTTTGTTACGCCCTTTATTTCGTATTCCATTTGTCCGTTCACTGCATCCCAGACAAGAAGGTCGGGCGTGAAAGTTGGATTGTTCATCTTTTGTTTTAAGCTGTCGATTGCCCACTGAGGCGGAATGCCGCCGTATTTTTTCTTGTTCTTATTTTTATTCTTCGACTTATCATTATTCTTCTTAACTTTTTCATGCTCTTGCATGTTCACCATCTCTTCGGACATTTCCATTTCCATGTCACGTGCTTTGTCAATTACTTTTTCCATTCTTGTAATTGGCTTTGTGAGTTTCTGTGCCTGGTCTTTCTGAAGAAGCGGAAGAATTTTCTTTCGTGAAAAGAATGCAGCGACGCCGTAGAAATCTTCTTGAGTAATATTTTCATAAGGGTGCTTGTGGCATTGAGCACACTGAATCTGCTTGCCTGCAAAAACTTTCATCACGTTGCCTGCTGCATCTTCGGGTGTTTCGAATCGTGAAACATACAGAGCATAAGGATTCGTGCTGACAAATCCATCGGCGGAAACCAAATTGTAAACAAATTTATTGAACGGTTTGTTTTGGTTGAAGTGGTCTGCGAAAGTATATTTTATCAAAGCGTAAGTTTTCGGAAGCCCTTTTGTTTTTTGTTCGGAAGGGAAGAGAATGCTCAGCCAAACGTCAGCCATGTAATTTCCGAATTCTTCCGAAGCAAGAAGCTCGTCAATTTTCTTCTGGCGTTTGGTTGATGAGTTATCATCAAGAAAAGATTTTACTTCAACGGCTGTCGGGATTCTTCCGGTTAAATCGAGTGTAACTCGTCTTAAAAATTCTTCATCGGTTGACTGCTGTGACGGGCTTAAATTCTTTTCACTCCATTTCTGCGAGAGCAATCTGTCAATATCATTCGACGAAAGATTTTTCTCGTTACCTGTTGCAGTCATGAAAAGAATCAGCACAATAAAAACTACGAACAGAAAGTAAACGCTGAAAATTAATTTTGTATTGAGTGGTTTTGTAAAGCTTTCTTGCATAGTTTTGGCTCCCTATGAAGTAAAGACAGAAAAATTGTTGGAAAGTTTAACTTGCCGGCAGATATTTTTTCGACCTCTGAAGATTTTTAGCGAATGAATCCGTCTTCAATCCAAACGCTTTCATCCTTCTCGTATCAAGCTTCAAAGATTTCACAAGGGAATGTCCGGTAAAATCATCACAACTTCCTTTCTTGATTAGATTCTTATCTAATCCGAATTCTTCTGCCATAGCAATGCACATGTCATAACGTGACATTGTTTCATTACCGCCGAAGTTCATCGTGATATTTTTTTTGTATAGTTCTGCGACCTTCAAAAGATTTTCAACAAGGTCTTCGACATAGATTGGATTTCTGAACATGTCAGTAAAAGCTGTGAACTCTTCGCCGCGTTTCATAATCTCAAATGATTCATCAAAGAAAGATTTGTATTTGCTGATTGTGAACCCGTAAACAAGCGACGAGCGAAGAACAACGTGTTTATCTGCAAACTCACGGACTGCGTTTTCACCGAGTAGTTTTGTCTTCGCGTAAATTGTTACCGGCTTCAGCTTTGAATCTTCATTTATCATTTTATCACTCGATTCGTAAACAAGGTCGGTTGATGTATAAACAAGAAGCGAGTTACTCAGAGAGCTGAGCTTTGCAATCTGCTCTGTGACTTTGTGGTTGAAATAAGTTATGTAATTGTCGTCTTCATTTGTAATGCGTGTGGGTGTAACCGATGCAAGATGAAAAACAACATCGGGTTTTGTGGAGTTAAAAATATTATCAAGATGCGACTGGTCTGTGATGTCGTATTTTATCAGCCGAATATTTTCGTAAGAAACCGGGTTGGAGTTATATATGCCGTGAACTTTATGTTTCGACTTGCTGAGCTTTTTCAAAAGATAAGTTCCGATATAAGACGATGCACCTGTGATGAGTATGTTCATATAAAAATGTTTGAAGCAATATAATTTTATTTTATCTTTGTTATACACTAAAGAAACAAGCCAACACAAATGGAAAACTCACACAATAAAACCAAACATCTAATCATCGGAATAATCTGCTTCATTATTTTGCAGTCGCATAAAAGCATAGCGATGAGTATTGAATAATGATTAATGATTAATGGTTAATTAAGTTGTAGAAAGGGTTAACTAAAAATAATTTCCTATTAAAAATTTTTCATACTAAATCCACTCATACCATGCTATCTTTGTTTAACCAAACTTTAACATGAGAGCAAATAAATTTCTCTTATCGGTTTTAATCTCTCTCTTCTCAATAAATTCTTTTTCAAAAGACGAGCCAATCTTCGATTTCGATGCGTTGAATTTTTATTCGAGCGAAGGGACAAAGTCACGTGTAGATGTTTACATCGATATCCCGTTCGGCAAGCTTGAGTTCAAAAAGTCAAAGCAGGAGAAAGGTTATGTTTCGGAAATCAATCTTACAATCGATGTCACAGATAAAAGCGGGAAGAATGTTTTTACAAAGACGACAAAGGAAGAGCTCTTTTCACCAAAAGCTGATTTCGAATATCTTGCCAACACAAGAAAGATTATCACAAAAAATATTTTCCTGAATTCCGGAGAGTACAAAATCAAGCTCACAATCTACGAGCTCAGCACACAAAAAACTTATGACAGAGAGAAACCGGTTACTGTAAAAGATTTTACTTCACTTCCCCTAACGCTCAGTGATGTTATGATTGTTTCAAAGATGGAAGAAGTGAACGGCATGAAAAAAATTACTCCGGAACCTTCAAGAAACGTAAGTACATTAGACACATTTTTTCTTTTCTTTTTTGTGTATAATAATTCTATGATAAGAGAGACAGACCTTGAATGCAGGATTTTGAATTCAAGCAATGAGCAGGTTTATAAAACAAACATTAATAAAGAGCTTTCTTTCGGAGGAGATATACAAAACCAGATGATAATATCTGTTTCATCTTCATCAATCAATCTCGGTAATTATACCGTTGAGCTGAAAGTAACTTCTGCAGGACAATCAACATCTTCAACTTCATTTTTCACAAACGAGATTATGGATTTCCCATTCAGCCTGAAAGAAATTGACAAGCTAATTGACCAGCTTCAATACATTTCAAAAGATGATGAGTTAAAATTTATACGTGCTGGAAAAACCGATGCGGAAAAACAAAAACGTTTCATCGAGTTCTGGCTCAAGAAAGACCCAAGCCCGAACACGAAAAGAAATGAAATCATGATTGAATATTATAAGCGGATTCAATATGCTAACAAAAATTACACTACTATGTGGCGTGAAGGATGGATAACGGACATGGGAATGGTTTATATTATCTTTGGACTGCCGGGCAACATCGACCGCCATCCTTACGAAATGGACACTAAGCCGTATGAAGTCTGGGATTATTACGACATCAACCGCCAGTTTATTTTTGTTGATAACTCCGGCTTCGGCGATTACCGTCTTGTCACACCAATCTGGGACGAGTTCATTTATAAAAGAGAGCCGTAGCTAAGAATAATTCAACACATATTACGATGATTATTTATGATTGAACAAAAAAGAATTTACAGTGATTATCTTAGTCAATCATCTTAATCAGCGTTTAATTTCGACCCAATGAACTTTGAAATTTTTCTTTTCACTTTCATCCCGATGTTTGTTGCGATGGATGCAATCGGGATTGTCCCTCTCTACCTCGGACTCACAGAAAAAATCGAGCCTTCCAAAAAATCGAAGCTTGTTTTCAATGCAAGCGTCACCGCTCTTGTAATCTGTACGATGTTTCTTTTTATCGGTGATGCGACTTTTAATTTTCTCGGGATTACCGTGAACGATTTCAGAATTGCGGGTGGAATAATTCTGCTGATTGTTTCAATCAATGATTTGCTTTTTTCTTCATCGCGTGTGAGGGGAGTTGCTGCAGAAGACGTTGGTGTTGTGCCTATCGGTATTCCGCTGATTGCCGCTCCTGCATTGCTTGCAACAATTTTAATCAGCGTGAGAGAATACGGATACTTTTATACTTTGCTAAGCTTAATAATAAATTTAACATTTACGTATTTCGCTTTATTGAAAGCCGATTGGATTAAAAAAGTTCTGCGTGAGTCGGGATCGAAAGCTTTTGCAAAAGTTGCGGCGTTGTTTCTTGCAGCGATTGCTGTGATGATGATTCGTGTCGGAATAATGAACTCAATCAGTAGCCATCCTTAACATCTTTTTCAAGTGTGATTGCAGATAAAAGTTTTTGAAATGAATCTGCGTTCCTGATTTTATATCCCTTACCTTCTTTCACCGTTTCAATTTCAAAAATTGTTTCTGAGTTTGTGTGTTTGATGATTATTATTTCCGGATTTGTCTTTGATTCTTCGAGACGGAAATCTTTGTTCACAGCTCTGAGACGCTGAATCTTTTTTATTTCATATTCCATTGCACCCTTGCCTGAACGCCGTTGCTTCTCGCCGAGTGAATTGAAATATTTTTGAGTTTCTTCGCTGAGGTTGTTCCACACAATGTCGGGGTTTAAGCGTTCCACGCACTCAAGAACTGTAACGACACAGCCCATTGGGGACTCATTAATTTTTTTGCAGGACATGAAAAGAATCAAAGCGATTATTAATAGATACTTCTGTAAAACTTCCCGTGTAAACGGGAATCTCTTTGATTTCAAACGGGATTCCCACCTTCGTGGGAATTTTTTAGAACTCTCTAACACTTTATAATGCTTCATTGTAATTGTAAGGAATATTTTATTTCTGTAAATTTACGAATACATAAAATTGAACTCAGTGATTAAAAAAATCTTCACAGTATTTTTCTTTTTGTTAATTCTTGCATCAGAAATTTTTTCACAGTCATTAGGTGATGTTGTAATTAATGAAATCATGTATGCTCCGACAACCGGCAACAGCGAGGAATGGTTTGAGATTTATAATAAAAGCACAAGCACTTTCAACCTAAAAAACTGGAAGTGGAAAGATTCGGCTGGAGTTTTCAGAACTATCACGACACAAAATATAAATCTTGCTCCGAATTCTTACGCAGTTGTTTGTCAGGATTCAATTTCGGTTAAGAATTTTTACACGGGATTTTCCGGTTTGATTTTTCAGACAACGTGGAATGCTTTGAACAACGGACAGGACAGCGTTGTGCTTGTGGATTCGCTCGGAACGAGAATTGATTTTGTTGCTTACCGTTCGGGATGGGGCGGAAGCACGGGGAACAAGTCACTTGAAAGAATAAATCCTGCGGGACCATCGAACCAGCAGACAAACTGGGGGACAAGCATTGCAACAATTGGTGCAACACCAAATCTTATCAACAGCATCACACCGAAGAACAATGACCTTAGATTAAATTTGATAACGTTCACTCCAACAAATCCTCTCATCGGACAAACACTGAGCATTATTACGAACATAAAAAATATCGGACTGCTGCAATCGACTGCTTACACAGTTTCAGTTTACGAAGATTATAACCGCGACAGCATTCCCAACACGAATGAATTACTCTCAACACAAAACTCTATGTTCAACCTGAATTCAGGTGACTCTGTAAATTTTTCTTTCCAGGATTTGCTCGATTCAATCGGTGTGCGTCAATACATTGCGAAAGTAAATTACACAATTGACGAGGACACATTGAACAACAAAAAAGTTTCATCGATTCTTGTCGTTGGACAGCCGTCGAATGATTCTGTTGTGATAAACGAAATCATGTATGCTCCTTCACCCAATACGGGCAAAGAATGGTTCGAGATTTATAACAAGAGTGCAAATCCTGTTGACATAAAAAAATGGAAATGGAAAGATTCGACTTCAACAATAAGAATCATCACCAGCCAAAGTGTTTTGCTTCCTGCAAACAGCTTTGCAGTTGTGTGTGAAGATTCGGCTGCGTTCAGAAGTTTTTATCCGGCAGTAACAGGATTGGTTTTGCAGTCAATCGGGTGGAGTGCGTTAAATAACACAGGTGGTGAGTCGGTTATCCTATTCGATTCGAACCTTTCACAGAAAGACAGTATAACTTTTAATTCAACTTGGGGAGGCGGTTCAAACAATACTTCGCTCGAAAGAATTTTTGTCAACGGTCCTTCTAACCAGCAATCGAATTTCGGAACGTGCATCGACCCGATTGGTGCAACTCCTAACAGAGTTAATTCATTAACACCGAAGAACAACGACCTTTCGCTTCACAAGATTTTGTTTAACCGCTCGGTAATTTCTTTGAATGATACAACAACAATCACAGCAACGGTGAAGAACAGGGGATTGCTTTCTGCGATGAATTACACTGTAACTTTTTACAAAGATTACAATCGTGACAGCATTCCATCCAAGAACGAATTGTTTGCAACATTAAATTCATCAGGGACTTTGAACTCCGGTGACTCGCTTAATTTCAATACAGTTTATACAGCGGATTCGAGCGGACTTAGATTTATAATTGCGAAAGTAAATTATTCCATCGACCAGGACACAAATAATAATAAACGTCTTGGTTCAATAAATGTTCTTGGAGGAGCTCCGCTTGTTGTGATTAACGAAATCATGTATGACCCGCCAACAAACGAACCGGAATGGTTCGAACTTTTCAACAATTCTGATTCAACTTTCAATTTAAAGAACTGGAAATTTGCAGACAGCAGTGCAACGCTTACGATTACAGCAAACGATTTCTTTTTACAGCCGGATTCTTTTGTTGTGATTGCAAAAGACAACACAATTTTCACAAACCATCCTTCGCTTTCTCAGTCGAGAGTTTTATTTATCAGCTCGATGTCTCTGAGCAACAGCGGAGATGCAATAAATATTTTCCGCGACAACAATCAATTGATGGACAAGGTTGATTTTTCACCAAGCTGGGGAGGAACAAAAGCATCCCTTGAAAGAATTTCATTAACGGCTTTCAGCAATGACGCGAATAATTGGGCGACTTCGATTGAGTGCGAGAAGTCAACACCGGCAAGAATAAATTCTCTGGCAAATATTTTACCTGCTGCATTCAATGATTTGATTGTGAATGAAATTATGGCGGCTCCTGTAACAAACGAAGCGGAGTGGATTGAGCTTTATAATCCCACCAATAAAACTTTCAACATAACGAACTGGAAAATGTTTGAAACGGGCGGAGATTATTCCATCACAGATACGTGCTCTGCAATTATAAAACCGGGAATGTATGTTGTGTTTGCTTCCGATTCAACAATCTTTAACAGGTTCACATATCTCAGAATTCCCGACAGCACAATAAAAATTTTCATAAGGGACAACGAAAAAGATTCATCGACTCTTGGCTTAAATAACGACGCTGACCTTGTGAAGATAACCGACTTGCTTAACACTATTACTGACAGTGTTTACTATTTAGATGACTGGCATAATCCAAACATAGGAGATGTAACAGGACGCTCACTCGAAAAAATAAATTCATCACTCCCCGCAAACAGCAGGCAAAGCTGGAATTCATGTGTGCTGAATATCGGCGGAACACCGGGCAGAAAGAACAGCATCTTCTCACTTGTTCCGAATTCAAATTCATCAATCACTATTTTACCGAATCCATTTTCACCTGACAACGACGGTTTCGAAGATTACACGCTCATGAGTTACAAGCTTAAGTCAACTGTGTCGCAAATCAGAATTAAAATCTTTGACATCAAAGGACGATTGGTAAGAACACTTGCAAATAATCAAACCAGCGGACCTGATGGAATAATTACTTTCGACGGACTTGATGACGACAAACAAAAACTACGAATCGGAATTTATATTGTCTTCCTCGAAGCACTCGATAACCAGAACGGAGTTGTTGAGCAGATAAAAACAACGGTTGTTGTTGCGGCAAAACTGTGAACAATGAGTATTGAATATTGAGTAATGAGTAATAAAAAAGAAGACAGTATAATAAAGTATTATCTTATTGTTTGTCTTTTTTCTTTCGGGATTTATTTCAATAGTCTGGGTAATGAATTCGTCTTCGACGATGAAGCAGTAGTTCTCGGTGACCCTTCTCTCAATTCCACATCCAACATTCCAAAATATTTTACCGGTACGGAAGGTTTTCAGAAAATCATCGGGAGATATTTTCGTCCGGTAGTAAATACATCTTACAATCTCGATAACGCAATTTATGATTACAAGCCGTTCGGATTTCATTTAACGAATGTTTTGATTCATGTAATAAATTCTCTGCTTGTTCTTCATTTGTTGTTTCTGATGTTTGAAAGCGTTAAATCAAAATGGAAAAATATTTTCATTACGCTTGGTGCTGTTGTCTTTGCTGTTCACCCGATTCACACAGAAGCAGTTTCATGGATAAGCGGACGGACGGATTCTCTTTGCTTTACTTTTTTTGCTGCTGCTTTTATTTACTGGGTGAAATTTTCCGAATCAATGAAGAACAAAGAGCTTGTCCTGTGCGGTGTGATGTATTTTGTTTCTCTACTTGCAAAAGAAATGGCAATTACTTTTCCCGTGCTTGTAATTCTTTATGATGTTCTTGTCAGAAAAGAAACTGATGTAAAGAAAAAACTGAAGCCGTATGTTATTCTTTTTATAATCTCAGCAATTTATTTTCTTTACAGATATTTTGTTTTAAAAAATACTCCTGTTCGTGAATCGTATCTTTATTTTTTCGGAAAAGATACTGCAACAGTTTTCTTTACGATGCTTCAAACGATTCCTGTTTACCTCAAGCTCGTTGTGTTTCCAATGAGTATGCTATATCATTACACGGGTTTTCTGCCGTATGTAAATTCATTTGCAGATTCACGTGTTCTGATTTCAATTGCTCTTATAATTTCTTTAATTGGTTTTGCAATATATCTTTTCAGGAAAGATTCAAACTCAGCTTATGCAATCTTTTTCTTTTTTGTTTCGATGCTGCCTGTAATGAACATCGTTCCAACGATGAATTTTATGGCGGACAGGTTTCTTTATCTTCCTTCATTTTGTGTTTCGTTTGCAGTTGTATCGGTCCTGCTCAAATATTTTGACAACAAAAAAAGACAAGCTGCAATTCTTGTTTGTGTTGTGCTGATTGGATTTTATTCTGTGCTCACGTTCAGCCGAAATGCCGAATGGAAAAACAATGACACACTTTTTCTGAGTGCGGACGGAAAACCCGGGACAGTTGTTTATGTGAACATCGGAAATATTTATGCGAACCGCCAGCAGTATGATAAAGCTGAAGAGCTTTACAGAAAAGCAATTGAGCTCCGCAAAGAAACAATTCTTGCTCACAACAACATAGGTAAGATATTTATGATGAAACAAAATTTTGACTCAGCGTTTCATTACATAAATTATGCTCACTCACTTGACACGCTGTCGCCTGAAACGATGCACACACTTGGTCAGCTTTACGCTTCGTTCAATCAATTACCGGAAGCAATTATGTGGCTGGAAAAAGTTCAAAGCATTTCGCCGAATTATATGAACTCGATGGCAATGTTAAATGATGTCAAATCAAAACAACAGATGATGATGATGAGAGGAGATTCAATGAAAGTGAAGCCGGAAGATTTGAAACAGACTGCAATACTCGAACAGGAATCGTACAAGCTTTATCAGGAAAAAAAATATGATGAGTCGGTTAAAAAGCTTTTGAAGCTTGTTGAACTGAATCCTAACGGAAGCTCCGGCTATTACAATAATGCCGGCATGTGTTATCTTGAACAGAACAAATTGAAAGACGCCGAGAAATATTTTCTGCTTTCTGTGAAAGTAGATATAAAGTTTGCAACTGGCTACAATAATCTTGCAACAGTTTATGAAAAGATGGGAGATAATGAGAAAGCTGAAGAGTATAAAAAGCTGTTCGAGATGAATAAAGAATGAAGCGAGTAAACCTGAAATTATTTTGAGAAACTTGTGTTACACTTGACAAGCAAATCTCTATCAAAAATCTAATTCTAATGAAACCAAAAAACTTATTAGTAGTTGTAATATTCTGTTCTTCTCTAATCGGCAACATATATTCCCAGGAACTCAATCTTGAAACAGGCAAGACATATAAATTTGTTTTGTTTGATGACACAGAAATCATTGGAAAAGTTTTGAGTCAGGAGAAAAATCTTGTTCACATAGAGACGAAAGATAAAAATCGCATAACACTTCTCACAGAAAATATTTTGTATGTTACAGCTGACCTCAATCCAAAATATTATAAAACTACATTTACAATAAACGCAGGTTTTGTCAGCTTCAATAATGGTTATAACTACTATTCAAATTATAAGAAGAAAATTATTAACGGACCTCACATTGATTTATCAGCGATGTTTCACATTGGTGAGTATCGTGCTATAAAAATTGATGCAGGATTTTCTTTTGTCAAAGGACACGATGAAACATACATTGAGAATTATAGCAGCTACCCTGCACCATATAACCAACACAGATATGAAGGCGGAGATGTTGCATTAGTTTCTTTCAAGCCGAATTTTGTTTTAGGGGAGTTAAGCCCAAAAAGTAAAATATTTGCTTTCGGCTCTGCAGGATTCGGTGTCCAGTTTATTTTTGTCGAGCAGAGAAAGAGCAGTTTTTATTCACGGAATTATCCTGACACCTCAACTTACCGTTATTATGAAAATGTGACACCCTCGCAAAGTTCGATTGGCGTTCTCTTATCAATCGGAGGCGGATTGGGTTTTAGGGTTAATCAAAGATTCAGCATAACGGGTGATGCAGAATTAAATCTCACGACAGCGGACTACTGGAAGCTTTATTTTCCGTTCAGGTTAGGTTTGAACTATTCAATTTTTTAATTATGAAATTTTTTATTTCAATTCTCATTTTGCCGCTGAGCATTAATTTCTTTGCTCAGGAATCTGATTCAACACAAAGGTTTGTTAGTTCTGATTCAATTACAATTGGTAAAATCAAAGAGTGTAATGTTTTTCTGAAGAACTCTTCAGAGCTTCGGGATGTAAGACTCGTTTCAATCGGAGACAGTACACTTACCATTGATAGAGAAGGATTTGAAAAAGTTCTTATGATAAATGACATTCAAAAAATTCAGTTCAGGAATCCTGCATTCTTGACCGGAGCCGGGATTGGATTTCTTGGCTCTGTTGCTATTTGGGGAATTATAGGGCTTGCATCATTTGGAGGAGATGGTCATATGAGTTTGCCCCGCGAAGCTGGTTTTGTAATTGGTCTTGTATTAGGTATTCCAACAGCAGTAATCACCGGAATCATTGCAGGATTCGCAACTCCCGATGATGAATATTATTTTTACGGCAATAATATAGAAGCGAAGAAAAAGCGATTGAGATATATTATAAAGAAGCAAAAAGAATGATACTATTTTAAATGAGCTTCTCCTCTCAGAAAAAATTCTCTAAGCCACTCCTTTATTTACTAATCGCTTACACATTAATTTATTTTATCTGGAAAATTTTATTTCCGATGTTCTCTCAAAGACCGGATTTGGGAACTGACTTCACTGCATACTATGCTGCGGGAAAATTTGTTTTGAACGGAGAAAATATTTACAGAAGCAGTGATAATCATACTGTGATTTATCTTAGCGAAGAAGAACAAAATACTTGGGGTTTACACAGAAAAGAAATCTCGCCCTATATCTACCCATCATTTTTAGCAATTGCATTAAGCCCGCTCACCTTAATGAATTTTCAAAATGCTTTACTTGTCTGGAAAATATTTTCATTATTATTTTTTATACTGAACATTTATCTGCTTTTCAAATGCCTGAAGCTGAAGTTTGAAATAAACTTTTCCGTTGTTCTCATTCTGTTTATTTTTTTTACTGCAAGTGCAACGATGGAAAATTTTCTTTCTGGTCAGGTCAATCTTTTATTAATGTCACTTATTTTATTTTCTTACTTGTTCAATGAGAAAGGTATTTATTCTGCGGCAGGTTTGTTTTTAGCTTGTGCAATTTTAATTAAGCTTATCCCGGCAGTGTTGTTGTTATATTTTTTACTTAGAAAAGATTATAAAACTTTTCTTTACAGCATAGTTTTTGTTTTTGTCATTCTTTTAAGTGTAAATATTTTTATATCGCCTTACGATTTGGATTACATAACAAACGTTCTGCCTGCAGTCAGCTTAAACAAACCGGAGCTGAATAATAAATCTTATTTGGTCTGGTGGAAATTTATTTTTAATGATAATGATTTTGTGAAACCGCTAACGAATTTACCTTCTTCACCAATTATAATTTTCATAACAACAAGCATTGCATTGGTTACAGCAGTTATTGTGAAGTTTAGAAAAAATATAAAAGCTGCAGTAAGTGAAAATAATTTTTATTTGTTTGCAATCTTTCTTTGTCTGATGCTTTTGCTGAATCCTTATCTTCAGATACCGCATTTGATTTTTGCGTTTGTTCCGTTAGCCGTTGTGATAGGTTTTTATAAAGAAGGTTGGAATTGGAAAAGATTGCTGACTGTTGCAATAATTTTTATTCTGATAAATAACAGGGGGGAAAATGCTTTTGAAAAGTTAGGATATTACTGGTGGAATGCTTTCTTAACAACACCACAGATTTACGGACTGCTGATTTTATTTTTTCTCTTTTTGTCATTCCCGCGTAGGCGGGAATCCAGATAATATTATAAATAGATTCCCACTTTCGTGGGAATGAATAAGAGTTCACTTATTCCCCCACTCAGAATTATTTCTTATAATCTGGTTTACATGAACATCGATATGCTCGACATAAGTTTGAAGCCATTCATCAATCGTGAGCATTCCGCGTTCGGGGTGATTGATGTGCTTCACAAAATCGATGTCATCCATTGAACGAAGAAGTGCCGTGTTGATTTTTCTTAACAGCCGGAACAATTCAAGATGGTCGTCCATTTTCATTTCGGAATACTTTAATCCATTCACCCACGCATCCTGGTCGTAAACAGTGACACTGCTTCCCGATTCGGCGAGTGCTTTTCTGAGGCGAAGGTAACCGTTCACTTCCGCATCTGCGACGTGAATTACAATCTCTCTGACGCTCCATTTATTTTCCGCAGGTTTCCAGTCCCACATCTCGGCTGAAACTTCGTAAACTGCATCGAGAAGAGCTTTGTATCCTTCGGAATATTTTTGTATGAGGTCTTTTCTCATATTCTTTTGTCATTCCCGCGAAGGCGGGAATCCAGATTATCTTAAAGGGTAGTCATCATATAAGCTATCTGTTCCGCCATGTTCATAATACAAATCATTCCAGTCCGGATTATTTTCTTCAATTAATCGTAACTTCCATTTACGGTTCCATTTCTTCAATTGTTTTTCCCGTTCAAGGGCATATCTTACATCATTTGTCTGTTCAAAATAAACCAGTTTGTTAACATTATACTTTTTTGTAAATCCTTCTTTCAAACCTTTTTTATGTTCATATGTTCTCATAAGCAAATCATTAGTCATACCGATATATAAAGTTCCGTTACGTTTGCTTGCGAGTATGTAAACAAAATAATATTTCATTTTTCTGGATGCCCGACTAAATCGGGCATGACAAAAGGTCAGTTAGAATATTACTCTCCACAATATTATTGCGAATGCAATCACTGCAATAAACACAATTATTTTTTCTTCGCG
>Ga0247727_10004460_pt1 | contig 29655 bp, 26 predicted proteins | sample WisWelCaveWW1625_FD_202498 | JGI IMG/M metagenome (GOLD analysis project Ga0247727, IMG submission 202498) | Biofilm microbial communities from Wishing Well Cave, Virginia, United States - WW16-25 | ecosystem: Environmental > Aquatic > Deep subsurface > Groundwater > Cave microbial mat | place...
AGGGCGCGGACCTGCAGGAGGAGGACCACCGCCGCGTAGGCCACGAACAGGCTCGTGAGCTCGCGGAGGATGAAGCGGACGTAGGCGGCCTTCCCCAGCCACCAGAAGATGGGCATGCGCTCGCGGTGCCAGCGCGGCCGGCCGCGGTCCGGGCCCCGGGCGCTCACGGCGACCCCCGGGGCAGCAGGACCGACCGGAACCACTCCAGGGTGGCCGTGACCTTCGCGCGCTGGATGGCGCCGGCCGGGTCCACGTTCTTGGGGCACACGGTGGTGCACTCGCTCACGAAGGTGCAGGACCAGATGCCGTCCTTGCGGGAGATCAGGTCGAGCCGCTCCCGGGAGCCCTCGTCCCGGGAGTCCTGGTTGTAGCGCTGCGCGATCGCGATGGCCGCGGGCCCGAGGAAGCCCGGCTCCAGCGGCACGATGGGGCAGGCCGAGTAGCAGAGCATGCAGTTGATGCACATGCTCTCCTGCTTGTACATCGCCAGCTCCTCGGGGGTCTGGAGGACCTCGCCCTCGGAGAGGGGCTTCTCCACCGCCCGCACGATCCAGGGCCGGACCTCCCGCAGCTTCTCCAGGAAGCCGGAGATGTCCACCACGAGGTCCCGGATCACGGGGAACCCCTTGAGGGGGGCGACGCGGATGGGGCCCGGGAGGTGCCTCTCCAGGTAGACGGCGCAGGTGAGCGCGGGTTCGCCGTCCACCATCATGCCGCAGGAGCCGCACACCCCCATCCGGCACGCCCACCGGAACGAGAGCGTCCCGTCCAGGCGGTCCTTCACGTGGTTGAGTGCGTCGAGCACCGTCCACTCGCGGCGGTAGGGGACCTCGTAGACCTGCCACACGGGCGCCGCGTCCACCCCGGGCCGGTAGCGCTGGACTTCGAGGAGCACCGTGTCGCCCATCGCTCCCTACCTCCCGTAGACCCTCTCGCCCGGGGGCCACCGGGTGAGGGTGACCGGCAGGTACTCGATGCGCGGGGGACCGTCCTCCGCGCGGAAGGCGAGCGTGTGGGCGAGGAACCGCGCGTCGTCGCGCCCGGGGTGGTCGGTGCGCTGGTGGGAGCCCCGGGACTCGGTGCGCCGGAGGGCCGACAGGATGATGGCCTCGGCCACGTCCAGCATGTAGGACAGCTCCAGCGCGGCCGGGAGCTCCGTGTTGAAGGCGAGGCTCGCATCGTCCAGCGCCAGGCGGCGGCCGCGCTCCTGGAGCTCCCGGATCTTCGCCGCGGAGGCGCCCAGTCCCGCCGCGTCCCGGTAGATCCCCGCCCCGCCCTCCATGGAGCGGTGCATCTCCGCGCGCAGGTCCGCGAGGCGCTCCCCCCCGCCCCGGCGCGGGCGCAGGTCCTCGGCCAGGCGCCGCTCCTCGTCCCGGGCCTGGGCGAGGACCGCGCGGGAGGGGGGCGGCGCCTCCGCCGCGAACCGCGCCGCCGCCTTCCCGGCCCGGGCCCCGTACACCAGGATCTCGGTGAGCGAGTTCGACCCCAGGCGGTTCGCCCCGTTGATGCTGACGCAGGCCGCCTCCCCCGCGGCGTAGAGGCCCCGCAGCGGCGTCGCGCCCTCCCGGTCCGTGTGGACCCCGCCCATCATGTAGTGGACCACGGGCCGCACGGGGATGAGCTCCCGGACCGGGTCGATGTTCTCGTACTTCAGGCAGAGCTCGCGGACGAAGGGGATCCGCGCGTCGATGACCGCCTCTCCCAGGTGGCGGACGTCCAGGTGCACGACGGGCCCGTGGGGGGAGTCCACGGTGCGCCCCTTCTGGACCTCCTTCACGAAGGCCTGGGAGAGCCGGTCCCGGGGGCCCAGCTCCATGGACCGCAGCACCGGCCGGGGCTCGGGCCTGCCCAGGTCGTAGTCCTGGAGGTAGCGGTAGCCGTCCCGGTTCACGAGCCAGCCCCCCTCGGACCGCGCGGCCTCGGTGATGAGGATGCCCGTGAAGGGGAGGCCCGTGGGGTGGTACTGGACGAACTCCATGTCCTTGAGGGGCACCCCCGCCCGGTAGGCGAGCGCCATGCCGTCCCCGTTCTTGATGTTGGCGTTGGTGGTGAAGGGGAAGACCCGCCCGCAGCCGCCCGTCGCGATGAGGACGGCCCGGGCCGTGAGGGCGTGCAGGCGCCCCGAGGCCGTCTCCAGGGCGGTCACCCCCTGGCACCGGCCCTCGTCCACGAGGAGCCGCGTGACGAACCACTCGTCGTACCGCTTCACGGCGGGGTACTTCAGCGAGGTCTGGAACAGCGTGTGGAGGAGGTGGAAGCCGGTCTTGTCGGCGGCGTACCAGGTCCGCTCGATCTTCATGCCTCCGAAGGGGCGGACGGCGACCTTCCCGTCGGGCTGGCGGCTCCAGGGGCAGCCCCAGCGCTCCAGGCGGAGCAGCTCCCCGGGCGCCTCGCGCACGAAGTCCTCGACCGCGTCCTGGTCCGGGAGCCAGTCCCCGCCGCTGATGGTGTCGTAGGCGTGGGCGTCGAGGCTGTCCTCGGGCTTGATGACGGCGGCGGCCCCCCCCTCCGCGGCCACGGTGTGGCTGCGCATCGGGTAGACCTTGGAGACCACGGCGACGTCGATGCCGGGGTGGCTCTCGGCGATGGCGATGGCGGCCCTGAGGCCGGCCCCGCCGCCGCCGATGAGCAGGACGTCGTGCGCGTGCTCTTCCATGCCCCCCCCGAAGCGGCAGCGTCGTGCCGGCCCCGGAGGCCCCGGGGAGTCGGCGGGCACGGGGATCCTAGCCCCGGCCACGGCGCGGGAGCAAGGGCCGGATTCCGCGGGAAGAGGCGCGGGTTCGGAGTAGAAACGCCGTGCCGCGATGGACGCGGGGTGGCCCGCCCGCCGCGCGTGAGCCGGCGCATCCCGGAGGAAGGACCGCCATGGGCGCGCCCGCGAGCGTCGCGAAGGTGCCTCTGCTGGACCTCTCCCGGCAGTGGAAGGGGCTGGAGGAGGAGGTCCTGGCCGAGGTGCGCCGGGTCTTCGCGGAGCAGGACTTCATCCTCGGGCAGCGGGTCGAGGCGCTCGAGAAGGAGGTCGCGGCCTACTGCGCCGCGCCCCACGGGGTCGCCTGCGCGAGCGGGACAGACGCCATCCTGCTGACGCTCAAGGCGCTGGGCGCGGGGCCCGGGGACGAGGTCGTGACCACCCCCTTCACCTTCTTCGCCACCGCCGGGGCGATCTGGAACTGCGGGGCGAGGCCCGTGTTCGCGGACATCGAGCCCGGCTCCTTCAACATCGACCCGGCGGCCGCGGAAGCGGCGATGGGGCCGAAAACGAAGGCGATCCTCCCCGTCCATCTCTTCGGCAGGTGCGCGGCCATGGGGCCCCTTCTGGAGGCAGCGGCACGGCGCAGGATCCCGCTCGTCGAGGACATGGCCCAGGCCATCGGCGCGGAGTGGCGGGGGAGGCGGGCCGGTTCCATGGGCGACGCGGGGACCCTCTCCTTCTACCCCTCCAAGAACCTGGGCGGCTCCGGGGACGGCGGCATGGTGGTGACGAGCCGGAAGGACCTCGAGGAGACGCTGCGCCGGGCGCGCAACCACGGGATGAGCCGCCAGTACCTGCACGAGTTCGTGGGGACGAACTCGCGGCTGGACGGGCTTCAGGCGGCGGTCCTGCGGGCGAAACTCCGCAGGCTGGACGCATGGAGCGGGGCGCGGGCGGCCAACGCCCGGCGCTACGATGAGCGGCTCGCGGGGCTGCAGGGCGTGCGGACTCCGGAGCCCTCCACGGAGGGGCGCCACGTCTACAACCAGTACACGATCCGCTGCGAGAGGCGGGACGCGCTGAAGGAGCACCTCGGGAAGAACGGGATCGGGACCGCCATCTACTACCCGGTCCCCCTCCACCTCCAGCCCTGCTTCGCCTCGCTCGGGCTCAAGGAGGGGGCCTTCCCCGAATCGGAACGGGCGGCGCGGGAGGTCCTGTCGCTCCCCGTGTTCCCGGAACTCACCGGGGAGGAGCAGGAGACCGTGGTGGCGCGGATCCGCGAGTTCTACGCGGGCCGGTAGCCCTTGCGGATCCTCACGGTCGTCGGCACCCGTCCCCAGATCGTGAAGGCGGCGCCGGTGTCCCGGGCGCTCCGGGCCGCGGGCCACGAGGAGATCCTGCTCTTCACGGGCCAGCACTACGACCGCGGGCTCGCCGGCGCGGTGGCCGAGGACGCCGGCCTCCCGGTCCCGGCCCGCACCCTCGGCGTGGGGTCGGGGAGCCACGCCTTCCAGGTCGGGGGGATCGCCCGGGGCGTGGCCGGTTTCGCCGCGGAGTGCCGGCCCGCGGCGGTCCTCGCGGCGGGGGACACGAACAGCGCGCTGGGCGCTGCCCTCGGCGCCCGGGCCGCGGGGATCCCGCTCGTCCACGGGGAGGCCGGGGTGCGCCTGGGGTCCTTCGACCTCCCGGAGGAGGCGAACCGGGTCGTGGCCGACCACCTGGCCGACCTCCTCCTCTGCCCCACGGAGCGGGCGGCCGCCGCGGCCCGCGCGGAGAGGCCCCGCGGAACGGTCGTCGCGGCGGGGGATCCGCTGCTCGACGCGCTGCTGGCCCGCGAGGACGGGGCCCCCGGGGACCCCTCCCCGGGACCGTTCCTCTGCACCTTCCACCGGGCGGAGAACACCGACGACCCAGCGCGCCTCCGCCGTCTCCTCGAGGGTCTCGCCGGGGTCCCGGGGACGGTCCTGCTCCCCCTGCATCCCCGGACCGCGACGGCCCTGGACCGGGAGGGGACGGGGAGCGTCCCCTTGAATGTCCGTCTCGGACCCCCCCTCGAACCCCGCCTCCTGGTGGAGGCGCTGCGGGCGGCGCCGGCGGTCCTCACCGACTCCGGGGGCGTCCAGCGGGAGGCCTACTGGCTCGGCGTCCCCTGCATCGTTCTCCGGGACTCCTGCGAGTGGCGGGAGACCGTGGAGGAGGGCTGGGCGGTCTGCGCCGGGGCCGATCCGGCGCGTATCCGCGCCGCCGCCGCGAATCCTCCCCGCGGGTCGCGCCCCCCGGACCGGGAGGCCTTCGGAGGGGGCGGCGCGGCGGCCCGCTGGGTCCGGGCCGTGGAGGAGCGGTTCGGCTAGACTTCCCTCGACCCCGGGAGAACCACCGCCTTGAAAGTCCTGCTCGCCGACGACGAGAGAGCCATCGCGGTCACCCTCGGCGACGCGCTCCGGGAGGCCGGCCACGAGGTCACGGTCGTGGGGGACGGGACGGCGGCGGTGGCGGCGCTGGAGGCCGGGCCCTTCGACGTCGTGGTCTCCGACGTGCGCATGCCCGGCATGGACGGCATGGCGGTCCTCGTCCGCGCCAAGGCGAAGGACCCCCGCACCGAGGTCATCCTCATCACGGGCTTCGGCACGGTGGAGTCCGCCGTCGAGGCCATGAAGGCCGGGGCCTTCCACTACGTGCAGAAGCCCTTCTACAACGAGGCCATCGTGGCGCTCCTCAAGCGCATCGAGGAGCTCCGGGCGCTGCGCCCCTCGGACGCCGAGCCCGTGGAGATGGAGGGCCTCGTCGGCGGGTCGGAGCCCATGCGGCAGGTCTTCGCGGTGCTCCGGCGCGCGGCGCCCAGCGACGCCAGCGTCCTCATCGAGGGGGAGAGCGGCACGGGGAAGGAGCTCGTCGCCCGCGCCGTGCACAACCTCTCGCCCCGCCGCGCCCGCCCCTTCGTCGCCATCTCCTGCGCCGCCATCCCGGAGACTCTCCTCGAATCGGAGCTCTTCGGCCACGAGAAGGGGGCCTTCACCGACGCCAAGGACCGGAAGATCGGCCGCTTCGAGCGGGCCGACGGGGGCACGGTCTTCCTCGACGACGTGGACGACATGCCCGTGGCGATGCAGGTGAAGCTCCTGCGCGTCCTCCAGGAGAAGGAGATCGAGCGCCTGGGGGGCCAGAAGCCCATCCCCGTGGACGTGCGCGTGGTCGCCGCGACCAAGGTGGACCTCCAGGACGCCGTGCGCGAGGGGGCCTTCCGCGAGGATCTGTACTGGCGATTGAACGTCGTTGGGGTGCTCCTCCCGGCGCTCCGCGAGCGGCCGGGGGACGTCCCTTCGCTCGTGGAGCACTTCGTCCGCCTCTACGGGAGGGGGAGGAAGTTCACCGTGCCGCCGGGGGTGCTCGACGACATGCAGGCCTACCTCTGGCCCGGGAACGTGCGGGAGCTGGAGAACGCCGTGGAGCGGGCCATCGCGCTCTCGGCCCCCGACGGGGTGCTGGAGAAGGAGTACCTGCTCCGCAGCCGCGGGGAGAGACCCCCGCCGGGCCCGGCGGGGGGGACGGTCCGCACGCTGAAGGAGGCGGGGGCGGCGGCCGAGAAGGACGCCATCCTCGCGGGGCTCCGCCTGACGCAGGGCCACCGGGCGCGGGCGGCCAAGGTTCTCGGAATCTCTCGCAAGGGCCTCTGGGAGAAGATGCGCCACCACGGCATCGAAGACCCGCCGGCGGCATCCGGAGGGGCCCGGTGAGGCCCGTCCCCGGGTCCGCGCGATAGCATGCGCCTCAGCCTCTTCGCCTCCGACGTCCATGCGTCGCCCTCTGCTCCCGCGACGCTGGAGGCCTTCCTGAGGTTCCTGAAGGGCCCCGCGGAAGAGGCGCAGGAGCTCTTCGTCATCGGGGACCTCTTCGAGACCTTTGCGGATGCGCGGACGGCGGCGCGCCCCGGGTACCGCGAGGTCCTCGACGGCCTCGGCGCCCTCGCGAAGGCGGGGACGCGGGTCGCCTTCATCCCGGGGAACCGGGACTTCCCGCTGGAATCCGTCCTGAAGCGCCTGGGGATCGTGCGGCTGCCCGATACGGCGCGGGTCGAGGTGGACGGCCTCCGCGTCCTCCTCACCCACGGGGACCTTCTCTGCACGCAGGACCACCGCTACCAGGCCTTCCGTAGGGCCATCCGGGGCCGGGCGCTCCGTGCGGTGGCGGCGAGCCTCCCGGAGTCCGCGGTGGAGCGGTTCGCCGGGGGAGCGCGAAATGCCTCCCAAGCCGAGACCGCGCGCAAGGTCTACGCCTCCATGGGGCTGGACGCCGGGCGGGTGCGCCGCCTCCTGCAGCGCGAGGAGGCCGACGCGCTCGTCTGCGGCCACGTCCACTGGGGCGTCCGCCACAGGATGGCCGTCGAGGGCCGGGAGCGGGATGTCTTCGTGCTGGGCGCCTGGGAGGACGGTGCGAACTGGCTCGAGCGGGCGGGGGGGGCGTGGCGGTTCGTGAAGGAGGGGGGCTAGCCCATGCGCGCCCTCAGGCTTCTCGTCCTCTTCGCGGCCGCTTTGCCCCTCGCCGGCTGCCCGAGCACCCGTCCACTGGACCGGCCCGTCCTGGAGAGGGCCGCGGGCCCCTACCGGCACCCGGCGTCCGGACAGCGCTTCCCGGAGTCCGTGGCCGGGTTCTGGAGGCTCGGCTTCGCCACCCGCTACGACGAGGAAGGGCGCGACGTGAGCGTCGGGTACAACCTGCTCCGGCCGGAGGTCGCGGTGGTCGCCACCGTGTACGTCTTCCCGGCTCCCCGGCACTTCTCCCTGGGGTCCCCGGAGAGGGTTGTCGCGGCCATGAAGGAGACCATCGCCCGTGGCGCCTACGAGGCCACGCGGGACGCCATCCTCCGGAAGCACGTGGGGGCGAGGGTCGTCTCCGAGACGGAGATCTCCGAGGAGAAGCAGGGTGCGGTCCACCGGGGCCGCAGGGCCGCCTTCGAGTACGAGGACAGGTTCGCGAAGGCCCGGCGGGAGGTCGCCTCGGAGCTCCACCATTTCTGCTTCGTGGAGAACGCCTGGATCCTCGAGTTCCGCTTCAGCCATCCGCGGGGCCAGGACGCGTCGGGGGCCATCGCGGAGTTCCTGCGGGAGTTCGAGTGGACCGTCGGCGAGGAGCAGCCCCCGGATTCCCTTCCCCGGCCTCCGCAACTCCCGTAACCTCGCCGGTTTGCACCCCGGTTCGACCGACCGATTGGCGGGAGTCGTCGTCGCCATCGACGGTCCGGCGGGGAGCGGGAAGTCCACCCTGGCGCGGCTGCTGGCGGCGCGCCTCCTCTTCCGCTACCTCGACTCCGGGGCGCTGTACCGCTCTTTGACACTGAAGGCCCTGCGGACGGGGGCGGACCCCGGCGACGGGCCCGGGCTCGCCCGCCTGCTGGCCGGGACCCGCATCGAACTGCGCGACGGGGAGGGGGGCCAGGCCGTCCTCCTCGACGGCGAGGACGTGAGCGCGGAGATCCGGGGCGCGGCCGCGACGGCGGCGGTCTCCCGGGTGGCCGCGCACCCCGAGGTCCGGGCGGGCATGGCGCCCCGCCAGAGGGACTACGCGGGGCGCGGGGGAGGGGTCGTGGCCGAGGGGCGCGACATTGGCACGGTCATCTTCCCGGACGCGGCGGTGAAGTTCTACCTCGACGCGAGCCCCGGGGAGCGGGCGCGCCGGAGGGCGGCCGAGACGGGCGGCCGGCCGGAGGACGAGCGGGACGCGATGGCGGAGCGGGACGCGCGGGACTTCGGGCGGCGCGTGGCGCCGCTGCGCGCCGCGGCGGACGCGGAGGTCGTGGACACGACGGGTCTCACCGTGGAGCAGGTCCTCGAGGCCTTGCTCGCGCGGGTCCGGGGGCGCCTCGGCGGCGCCTGACGGGCGGTGCTCTATCACATCGTGAGGGGGCTTTCCCGGGTGACCGGGGCCCTGGTCTGGAAGTGGCGGGTGTCGGGGGCCGGGAACGTCCCCCGCAGGGGCGGGGTCATCCTCGCCAGCAACCACCAGTCCTACCTCGACGTCTTCCTCCTCGGCGGGGCCTGCCCGAGGCCCGTCCGATACATGGCGCGGCGGTCGCTCTGGGACAGCCGCGTGCTCGGCTTCCTCTTCACCGACTGGCGGGCCATCCCCGTGGACCGGGAGAGGCCCGGGAAGGACGACCTGCGGAGGATCGTCGAGACCGTGAAGGGGGGGGAGGTGCTGGCGCTCTTCCCGGAGGGGACGCGGACCCGGGACGGGTCCATAGGCGAGATGCGCGGCGGAATCGGCTTCCTCGCCCGGCGGGCGGGGGTGCCGGTGGTGCCGGTGCTGATCCAGGGGGCCTTCGAGGCCTGGCCCCGCGGGAGGAGGCTCCCGCGGCCGGGCCGGGTCCGCATTGCCTTCGGGAGCCCCGTGCGGTACGGAGAATCCTGGGAGGACCGGGAGGCGGCGGCGGACATCCGCCGGCGCCTCCTCGCCCTCCGTGACGCGAGGTCGACGGGGGACGGTCCGGACGAGCCGCGTCCGGAGCCGTCCGAGGGCTAGGCGGCCTGCGCTCCCCGTGGCGGGGAGGGCGCCGCGTGACAGGACCGTGAGGATGCGCGGGCATCCTCCGCAGAGAAGGCGGCGCGCGCCGCCGGGGCCCGAGGTCGGGCCGCCGGGACGCGCGGGAACGAAGGAGAGGCGCATGCGGTCGCAGAAGGCGATTGCCGTGCTGAAGAGGTACGACCTCCCGGCGCACGAGGTCGAGAGGAAGGTCGAGGAGGTGATGGGGCCGCCGGGGACCCCGCTCCCCCCGGAGTACGAGCAGTCCATCCGGCTCTTCGAGGCGGACACCATCCTCCAGGGCCGAATCGTGAACGTCATCAACGACGAGGTCGTGGTGGACGTGGGCTACAAGAGCGAGGGGATCCTCCCGATCTCCGAGTTCGAGGACCCGACCTCCATCGACATCGGCGACATGGTCGAGGTCCTGCTCGAGTCCGTGGAGGACGAGTCCGGCGCGGTCGTGCTCAGCAAGCGGCGGGCGGACCGCCTCCGCGGCTGGGAGCGCATCGTCACCACGCACAAGGAGGGGGACGTCGTCCGCGGCAAGGTCACCCGGAAGATCAAGGGCGGCCTGCTGATGGACATCGGCGTCCCGGTCTTCCTCCCGGCCTCCCAGGTCTCCATCCGCCGCTCCGCCGACATCTCCGAGTTCATCGGGCAGGAGATCGAGGCCAAGATCATCAAGATCGACGAGTCGCGCATGAACATCGTCGTCTCCCGCCGCAAGCTCATCGAGGAGGAGCGCGAGCGCCAGAAGCGCACCCTGCTCTCGGAGATCGCCGAGGGGCAGGTCCGACGCGGCACGGTGAAGAACCTGGCCGACTTCGGGGCCTTCGTGGACCTGGGCGGCATCGACGGCCTCCTCCACATCACCGACATGTCCTGGGGCCGGGTCGGGCACCCCAGCGAGGTGGTCAAGGTGGACCAGGAGATCGAGGTCCAGGTCCTCAAGGTGGACAAGGACCGGGAGCGCATCGCGCTCGGCCTCAAGCAGCTCTCCCCCTCCCCCTGGAAGAACGTCGAGGACCGCTACCCCGTGGGCACGCGCCTCGCCGGCGAGGTCACCAACATCATGAACTACGGGGCCTTCGTGAAGATCGAGGACGGCCTGGAGGGCCTGGTCCACATCTCCGAGATGTCCTGGACCAAGCGCGTCAACCACCCGGGCGACCTCGTGAACGTCGGCGACAAGGTCGAGGTCGTCGTCCTGGACATCAACAAGGAGAAGAAGGAGATCTCGCTCGGGATGAAGCAGACCGAGACCAACCCCTGGACCCTCGTCGAGAAGAAGTACCCCGAGGGGACCGTCATCGAGGGCGAGGTCCGCAACCTCACCAACTACGGCGCCTTCGTCGAGCTGGAGGAGGGCGTGGACGGCCTCCTGCACGTCTCCGACATGTCCTGGACCCGCAAGGTGGGCCACCCCTCGGAGGTGGTCGAGAAGGGGCAGAGGGTCCGCGCCATCGTCCTCCAGGTGGACCAGGAGAAGAAGCGGGTGGCGCTGGGCCTCAAGCAGCTCTCTCCCGACCCCTGGCAGGACGACATCCCGCGGAGGTTCTCCATCGGGACCCAGGTGCGGGGCAAGGTCACCAAGATCACCAACTTCGGGGTCTTCGTGGAGCTCGCGCCGGAGCTGGAGGGCCTGCTGCACGTCTCGGAGCTGACGGACCAGAAGGTGGAATCCCCCGAGGAGATCGTGAAGCCGGGCCAGGAGGTGGACGTGAAGGTCCTCCGGGTGGACCCCACGGAGCGGAAGATCGGCCTCACCATGATGGGCAAGGAGGGGGCCGCGGCCCCCGCGCCCGGGGAGGAGGAGGACCTCTCCAAGGACCGCAAGGCCGCCAAGCCGAAGAGGCCTGCCGCCGCCGCCGAGCCCGCCGCCGAGGCGCCGAAGCCGAAGAAGAAGGCCGAGGAGCCCCGTGACCTCCCCGCCGCCGGGGACAACGCGCTGCGCCGCCTCGCCCAGGAGGCCGCGGGGGACGAGGCCCCGCCTCCCGCCGGGGAGTAGCCAGGACGACATGCCGATTCCCGGGAGGGTCGCGGCCCGTGCCGCGGCCCTCCTCCCCTTCGCCGCCATGTCCGCGGCCTGCGCCTCGACGGCGACCCTAACCGAGGAGGAGCTCCTCGCCCAGGGGCGAGTCGTCAACGAAGCCCGCACGGGAGCGGCCGCCCTCGCCGTCGTCGAACGGGCCACGGCCTCGGAAGGGGACGCCGCGGGCGACGCCGCGGAGGCCCTCCTCGCCTCGGGGGACGCGGCCGGGGCGCTCGCCGCCGTCCGGGCGGCGCTCCTGAGGCTCCCGCCCGCGGATCGGGCCGACCGCCTGCGGGCCATCCGGGTACGGGCCAAGCGGGAGTTCCTCCGCGCCTCGGTCGCCGCCGCCGGGGCGGAGGCGCCGGAGCGCGCGACGGAGGGGGAGACGCTGCGGGTCCGGGTGTCGCTCCGGAACCTCTCCCCGGCGCCGCTGGTGGTGGAAGAGCCGGACGCCGGGACCTCGCCCACGCTCGTGCGGCTGCGCGTCACCCGGAGCGCCTTCGACGTCTTCGGCGACGTCCGCATCGAGACCTGGGAGGAGTCCGCCCCTCTGCCGCCGGGCCGGGCCGATTCCGGGACCGCGCTCTCCGTGGAGATCCCGGTGGACACGGCCCGCTTCCGCACCCAGGTCCCCCACGGGTTCGTGGTCTACGATTTCGGGGGATCGCTCCTGCCCTCCGCGCTCCGGGCCGGCGAGGTGGAGATCCACGAGCGCTTCACGCTGGCGGAGGCCCGGACGATGACCTTTCCGCAGAAGGGCTGGGAGGAGGTGGCGGGGGACCCGGCCGCGCACCTCGAGCGGGGGCTGCGGGAGGGGAACCCGGTGCGGGTGCTGGTGGCCGCGGCCTGCCTGCCGGAGGGGGAGCGGGCCCGGGCCGGGGCGGGGCTCTCCCGGAGGCTCCGGGAGGAGCGGGGGTGGGCACCCGGGCTCGCGCTCGCGGCCCGGGCGGCGCTGCGGTTCCTCGGCGGCGACCCGGAGGCCGACCTCTGGGACTCCGACCGCTGGGAGGAGCGCGCCGCCGCGGCCCGCGCCGGGGGGAAGGAGGGGGGGCCGTGAGCCCTCCGTACCCCATGGGCGAGTCCCCGCGGCCCGCACCGCGGAACCTCGTCGAGGTCCTGCGCCGGCGCGGCCTCGTCCACCAGGTGACGGACGAGGCGCTGGGCCCGCTCTCCGCGAAGGAGCCGGTGACGGCCTACAACGGCTTCGACCTGTCGGCCCCTAGCCTGCACGCCGGGAGCCTCTACCCGCTGATGATCCTCGCCCACGCGGCCCGCTGCGGGCACCGCCCCATCTTCCTCCTGGGGGGCGGCACGGGCCGCATCGGTGATCCCAGCGGCCGGGAGGCCGAGCGGCCCCTCCTGGGGCTGGACGAGATCGAGGCCAACGTCCGCGGGATGAAGGCCCAGATCGAGCGACTCCTCGGGCAGAACGGCCTCGAGGTGGAGGTCCTCGACAACGCGGCCTGGCTCGCGGACCTCGACCTCGTGGGGTTCCTCCGGGACGTCGGGAAGCACTTCACGGTGAACTGGATGATGGCCAAGGAGTCGGTCCGCGCGCGCCTCGAGGACCGGGAGCAGGGGATCTCCTTCACGGAGTTCTCCTACATGCTCCTCCAGGCCTACGACTTCCTCCGCCTCCACGAGGACCGGGGCTGCCGGCTCCAGACCGGCGGCAGCGACCAGTGGGGGAACATCACCGCGGGCATCGAGCTCATCCGGCGGCGGACCGGGGTGCAGGCCTTCGGGCTCACCTGCCCCCTGCTCACGACCCCCGACGGGAAGAAGTTCGGGAAGAGCGTGCAGGGGGCGGTCTGGCTCGACGCGGCCCGGACCTCGCCCTACCGCTTCTACCAGTTCTGGATGAACCAGGGAGACGCGCTCGCCTCCTCGCTGCTGGCGGCCTTCACGCTCCTCCCCATGGAGGAGATCGAGGCCGTCCGGGCGGAGTCCGCGAAGACCCCCGAGACGCGCCTAGCCCAGCGGCGGCTTGCCGCGGAGGCCACCGCCTTCGTCCACGGGAGGGAGGCCGCGGCGCGGGCGGAGGGGGCGTCCCGGGTGCTCTTTGGCGAGGGATCCCTCCGCGACCTCGACGCGGCGACGCTGGAGGAGGTGTTCGCGGATGTGCCTAGCGCTGCCATCCCCCGGAGTGAACTTGTCAAGACGGTGGCCTTCGTCGCCCTGTTCCTGAAGACAGGGCTTGTCAAGTCCGTCTCCGAGTTCCGGCGGCTGCAGGGCCAGGGTGCATTGACCTGGAATGAGACTCGAATCAAGGGGGACGACCCCACTGCCGGTGCCGGTGTCGGGATCGAGAGCTTCCTGCACGGGAAGTTCCTCGTCCTCCGCCGCGGCAAGAAGGACTACGCGCTGGTGCGTGTGGTGGAGGGGTAGACGCATCGGAGCCGACGGCCGCGGAACGCCTGATCGCTACAACTCCAGAACGGCCTCGAGGCGCTCCCGGGTCTCGGCGAGGATCCGATCCACATCCGGCAGCTCCGCGACGAAGGGGCCGAGCGTCCTCTCCCAGGTCGCCCGGACCTCCTCGATAAGCGCGGAGGCGAACGCGTCCCCGACCGATGCGAGAGTCACCCCGCGGATGGCGCACTTCCGCGGCAGCACGCCCGCCACGAGTGTCCAGTCCACCCGGCCCGTCTCCAGGCGGACGAGGTGCCAGAGGTTGTAGTAGTCCCGCGCGCGGGAGCGGGCCCAGCCCCGAGCGGCGAGCCTGGCCTGGGTCTGGCGGATGGCGCGGAGTTTTTCGGCGGCGATTTCCTCGAGGCCGTAGGCGCACACCGAGACGTCGAACGGCTCCCCGTATGCGTGGAGGACGGGCCTCGGCGGGGAAGGCATGAGCACGGGCTCGTCCTGCGTGATCTCGACCATCACAGGGACCATCGGCCGCCTCTGCCAGGGGAACTGCACACGGACGATGAACGCCTCCTGACCGCCCGGATGGGGGAGGCGCTCCTCGTAGCGGTCCACGGTCATGGTGACCGCGCCGTACTGCCGCGCAGAGGCTTCCGCCGCTGCGGCGACCTTCCGGACGGCGCTCTCGAGATCAGCCCCCATCGGGCCTCCGTCCGCCGTGAAGTCGAGGTCCTCGGAGAATCGGAATCCGGGGATGTGGATCTTCCGCAGGGCCGTGCCCCCCTTGAAGACGAGGGCGTCCCGGAGCAAGGGCTCGTTCGCGATGCCCAGGAGCATGCAGCCCTGGGCGTAGTCGCGCTCCACCACCTGCTGGCCCAGGCCGGAGACCCTCGCCGCCTCCCGGATGCGATGCTGGAGCGTCTTCACGAGGGGTTCCTCGGCGAGGACAGGTTGTCGATGACCCCCCAGCGCCGGTCCCGGGGGCCCCGGGGGACCCTCGTCGGGTCGAGCGCCCGGACGCCGCGCATCGGAAGGGTCCGGAGCGGCTCCAGGATCCCCGGACGGACCGCCAGCCTCTCCAGCGCCCAGCCGACGCGCTTGGCGACCGCCGCCTTCCCGTACCGCAGCGCGTGGGCCACCAGGCGCTCGACCTCCAACCCGGTCGCGTGCCCCTCGAGGATGCCGAGCCCCTCGGCAAGACCGCCGAATCGGCGCGGGAGCGCGAAGCAGTCGAGCAGCGCGCGCTCGCGGTCGAAGATCCGCACTCGCGAATCGCCCGCCCAGGTCTCCTCGAACCCGAAGAAGTGGGCCGGCACCACGACGACGACCTCGAACCGGTGCCCGGCCGCTTCCCAGGACGACGGTGCGGCCCGGACCGCGCCGCGCATCGCGGGCGTGACGACGCGCCGGGGCGTCGTCAGCGTGACGACCTGTGGGATCTGCTCGGTGAGACCGTGGTGGCCGAGCGCCGCCCAGCCGCTGACGGCGCACGGATCCACGAGGGCCATCCCGACGGCGAAGGAGTGCGATTCCGGGTTCCCCGGCAGACTGGTCGCCATCGAATAGGTGCCCTGCTTGAGCCGCTGGAGCCAGCCGGCGCGATGGAGACGGTGCAGGAGCACGGGCAGGTAGGAGTCGGCGACCCCGACGGCTCGGGCAGCCTCCCGGGCCTGGGTCGAGGTGAACGTGGAATGGCCCCACTCGGAGAGGGCTCGAACGAGGGCGACTCCGAGGCCGCCGTACATGACGAGGACTGGGGGAGGCGAAGGCATGGACAAAATCTACTACATAGATTATCTTTAGACTAATAAATCATGTATTGTTACATTGCACCTTGAAGGAGGCGCTCCGCGGGCAGCCCTCCCCGGGGCGGCCTATCGCCCGCCGCCGGGCGGGGGATCGGCCGAGAGCCGGGCTTCCCTCTCCCGCAGGCGCTGGAGGATCTCCGCGAAACGGGGCTCGTCGTGGAGGTTGGAGAGGTCCCCGTCCCGCGCGACCCAGTCGGCGGTGACGGAGTAGGTGTCGAGCGCGCGGTCGAGGTGCTTGAGCGCCCGCGCCCGGTCCCCGGCGGCGTCCCTCCGCGCGAGGATGCAGGCGAAGTTGTAGTAGTCCACCCCGTCCGCGGGGAATGGGAAGAGGCGGCGCGCCCTCATGCTCTTCTCCCACCGCTCGACGGCCTCGTCCATGCACGTCCTCCGGAACTCCGCCGAACGCGTGGACTCGGCGAGCGTCGTGTAGGCGCCGGCCTGCCGCTGCAGCTCGGTGATGCCGGAGCGCGCGCCCCCCCCCGACTCCTCGCTCGCCCGGATCATCTCCCGGAGGGGCCCGGGGTCGCCCAGCGCCGCGATGGCCCGCCGCAGGGCGTCGTCCAGCGCCGCCGGGATCGGGTCCTCGTCGCCCGGATCGTAGAGGTCCGGGGCGGGGGCCGCGCGGAGGGACATCCGGAGCCTCTCGCGCGCCGGGAGATCCCCGGTGTCCTCCAGGGCCCCGAGCGCCCGGTACCGGATCTCGGACCTCTCCTGGGCCGGCGAGGGGCGGCAGTGCCACGCATAGGGGCCGAATCCAAGGATGGCGCCGCCGGCCATGCGGCGGTCCAGCGCGATGGCCGCCAGCACCCGGGCGCCGGCGGGGCCGTGGGCGCGCAGCGCGGAGAACATCCCCCGGAAGGTCCCGTCCTCGGGGGTCCACAGGGCGAGGAACTCCCGCTCGACCGCGGCCCGCCGGAGGTCGAACAGCGCGTCCGCCGCCCGGCCCCGGGGGACCTCGGGCAGGCCCTCCGAGGGCGTCCCCGCGACCACGGCCTCCAGCGCCGCCCGGGCCCCGTCGCCGCAGGCGAGCAGCGCCCGCACCCCGGCCTGCCGGAGCAGGGCGTCCTCCGAGCCAAGGGCCGCGAAGGCGGCGCGGAGGGTGTCCCCGGGAGCGGTCCCGGGCGGGAGGGTCCCCAGCGCGTCGAGCGCGGCGCGCCGCACCGCCGCGGGGCCGGCGAGGGCCTCCTCCGCCACGCGGGCGGGACCCTCCTCCCCCGAACGGAGGACCTCCAGCGCCCGCGCGAGCCTCTCCTCGGCGGTGGCGGGGACGGGGGTCTCCCCGGCCGCGGGAGGTGCTGCGTCCGCGGCGAGGGGGACCGGGAGGAGGAAGGCCCCGAGGACCAGGAGGATTCCGTGCACGGCGCCATCCTACCCGGTCGCGGTGTCCTCCCCGCGACGGGGATCCCCCTGGAGGGCCCCCTCCCGCTCCCGTAGGATCCCCCTCCGAGAGCATGAGGGACCTCGACGGGAAGCTCGAGACGGAGCTCAAGCGCGGGATCTTCCAGATCGCCGTCCTCTCCCTCCTCGCCGAGCCGCGCTACGGCTACCAGATCGGCCGCCTCCTGGCCGACCACGGTCTCGCGGTCGAGGAGGGGACGCTGTACCCGTTGCTGCGCCGCATGGAGGAGCAGGGCCTGCTGGAATCGTGGTGGCTGACGGAGCAGGCCCGGCCCCGCAAGTACTACCGGACGACGGACGACGGGAAGGAGAGCCTGAAGGTGCTGCTGGAGGCCTGGGGCCGCGTGGACGCGGCGCTCCGCCGCATCCTCGAGGCCGCGGCCGCCCCGGCCCCTCCGCCCCCGTCCACCGGAACCCCCGGCGGGAACGCCACAGGAGGCGCACGATGACATCGGACGAGCTCCGCCGGTACCTCGATCGGGTGGAGGGCCACCTCTCGGGTTCCCGCAAGTCGGACATCCTGCGCGAGATCGAGAGCCACCTCTGGGACCGCGCCGAGGCCCTGGCGGCGGCCCGCGGGGCGGGGGAGCCCGGGACCCCCGACCTGCTGCGCGCCATGGAGGAGCTGGGCGACCCCTCGGACCTCGCCGTCTCCTACTCGGGCGAGCGCCACCTCGTCTCGCCCAAGGAGTACGCCGCCTACTGGTACTTCACCCTGCTCGTCTTCGCGGTCCACCTCTCCATGCTCCTGCTGGCGGCCGTCACCAAGGCCCAGTTCGGGTTCTTCCCCTTCAACGTTCTGCCGGCCTCGCGCCTCGAGGGGGCCGGGGCGGCGCTCGTCCTCCTCTCGCTCGCCGTCCAGGCCTTCCTCTTCGACGCGGGGCTCGTGCTGATCGTCTTCTTCCTCCTGCGGAAGTCCTTCCGCCGGGTTGAGCTCCCCAACCTCACCTTCCGGGTGGAGTCCTCGACCCGGCCGAGCGTCGTCCGCGCGATCTTCGCCGCGGTCCTGGCCGCCCTCCTCGCCGTCCCGGCCGTCCGGGACACGCTCTTCTCCGTCCACCCCTTCCGCGGCCCCGAGAGCCACGAGACGCAGAACGTCTTCACGCTCTTCCTCCCCGGCTGGGCCGACGTGCTTCCTTTCATCCTCGCCTTCCTCGCGCTCGCCTTCGCGAAGGACCTGCTCTACGCGCGGTTCCACGAGCGGCCCCTCACCGTCGGCCTGGACGTCCTCACCGCGGTCCTGGGGACCGCGCTCTTCGTGTTCCTGTTCTCCCGGAAGCCCTTCATCGGCCTGCCGGAGGGCTTCCCGCTGAACGACGCCGCCCTGGACGTCTTCAACGAGGTGATGGCCCGGGTGCTGGGTCTCGCCTTCATCCTGCTGGCGGCCATCTTCGCGGTGCGGGCGGTGAAGCGGTTCGTGCGCCTGCGGCAGATCTGGGGGGAGAGGGAGCCGGAGGCGCTGTAGGGCGCACCGTACCCGACCCGGAAACCCCGCGTCAGGACCGCCTGTCCGCGAGCAGGAGGCGGAGGCCCGCCCAGAGGGCGAGGGCCGCCCCCGATTCCGGGCCGTGGCCCCGGAGCGCCAGGACCGCGGCGTCGAGGAGGAGGAAGCCGAAGACCCCCTCGCGGACGACCGCCGCGGCGGGAGGGCCGCCCTCCGGGCGGGCCGCGACGAGGGAGCGCCCCAGCGCGAAGGTGAGGAACGCGGCCGGGGCGATGGCGAACCCGACCCCGGGCTGGTCCCCGGCCGCCAGCAGCGGGAAGGCGAGCGCGGTGGGCAGCAGGATCCCGGCGGCGGCCGCGGGCAGCAGCGCGCGGCGGCGCGGGGAGTCCTCCATGAGGCTCGCCGCGGTCACGGCCGCCCCCATGAGGAGCCAGGGGAGCGGGATGAGGAGGGCCCGGGAGGGGACGGCGCGGAGCGTCTCCTCGTAGGCGGGGGAGGAGAGCGCGGCCGCGAGCACGCTCCCGCCCCTGCAGAGGCCCATGCCGAGGACGCCCGCGGGGCCCCAGCGCTTGAGGAGGAGATCGTAGGCGAGGACCGCCGCGGCGACGCCGGCGTAGGCGAGGAAAGAGGCCGTCCCGGCGAAGAGGGCGGCACCGATCCCGGAGGCCAGCAGGAAGAGGCCGAAGGCGCATGCTGCACCCCTTCCCACCGCGCCCGAGGGCACGGGGCGATCCGGGTGGAGGGTCCGGTCCCTGGCGGCGTCGGCGGCGTCGTTGAGGACGACGCCACCGGCATAGAGCAGGGCTGCGGCCGCCGTGACGGCGGTCGTCTTCGCCGGCGTGCAGAAGAAGAGGACGGAGACGGCGGCGGAATCCGCCGCCGCGGTGAGCACCCCGGGCCACCGCACGAGGCGCAGGAGCGCGGAGGCCGCCATGGCCTCAGTTCGCCACGATCCGCACGATGTCGTTGAAGGTGACCATCACGAAGAGCCCGAGGATGAGGACGAGCCCGACCATCTGGGAGATCCCGACGATGGCCTCCGAAGGGGGCTTCCGCGTCACGGCCTCGACGCCCAGCAGCGCGAGCTGGCCCCCGTCGAGCAGCGGGATGGGGAGGATGTTCAGGAACATGAGGTTGATGCTGAGGACCGCGAGCAGCCACAGGAAGGGCCCGGCGCCGGACCGGGTCTCCCGGTGGGCCACCTGCGCGATGAGGATGGGGCCGCCGAGGTTCGACTTGTCCACGGAGCCGCGGAAGATGCCCGCGATCGTCGCGAGGATCTGCCGGGTGGTCGAGACGCACCGGCCGAGCGCGAGGCCCGGGATCTCCAGCGCCCCCGGCACCACGAGGGGCTGGTCCCCTGCGGTGGGCTCGAGGTCGAGCCCCGCGAACCCGTAGTCCGGGTAGTCGGCGGGCGTCACGGTCGCGCGCTTCTCGCCCTTGTCCGTGGCCCAGGCGATCTCGATCGGGGTCCCCTGGGAGGCGCGGATCCTGGCCGCGACCTCCTCGTACCTCGTCACGGGGGTCCCGCCGACGGAGGTGATGCGCGCCCCGGGCGGGATCCCCGCGGCCGCCGCGGGCGAGGGGCGGGGCTCGCCGCCGGGGCCGGGAGGGCCCTCCGCGAGGACCTCGACCGCCGTCGTGGTGGGGAAGTGCAGGTCCCGGAGCATCCCCAGGCGCTCCCCCGGAGACTCGGGGAGGGGGAGTTCGGCAGGGGCCTCTTCCCGGAGCACCCGGACCGTGGCCGGTCCCGGTTCCGCCCGGAGCACCGCCGTCCGGAAGGGCATGAACCCGTCCACCGCTCTCCCGCCCACGGACACCGGCCTGTCCCCGGGTCGCCAGCCGGCCCGCGCGGCCGGTCCGTCCGGGCGGACGGACCCCACCACGGCGGCCAGGGGCGCGATGCCGATCTTCGGGGCCCTGGAGTTGCGGGGGAGCTCCACGACCCGCGTGCCCCCGTCGCCCGCCACCGTGATCCGCAGAGGGCGCCCCGGAGGATCCACCGTGGCCTCGAAGATCGGATCCCCGAGGTCGTCGACGCCGGCGGGGAAGCCCTCGACGGCGACCACCTCGTCCCCGTCCCGGAAGCCCGCCTTCTCCGCCGTGCCTCCGGGAGGGACCACGAGGCGCCGGCCCGGTTCTCCCTCGGGGTAGCCGAAGACCCCGATGGCCGCGGGCTTCCTGGGGGCCCCCGCCTCCGGCGCGACCCTGAGGGTCCGGGCGCGGCCGTCCCTCTCGATCAACAGGTCCAGCGGTTCTCCCGCCATGGCGGCGAACTGCAGTTCGGGGAAGGTGAGGACGCGCTCCCCGCCGGCGCGCAGGACCCGGTCGCCCGGCCGGACGCCGGCCCTCCAGGCGGGGCCCCCGGAGACGAGGTCGCTCACGACGACCTGCGGGAGTCCGCAGACGAGCGCCGCGGCGAAGAGGACGAACCCCAGCACCCCGTTCATGGCGACGCCCGCGCCGATGATGAGGGAGCGCTTCCCCACGGTCTGGGCCGGGTATTCGTCGGGGGCGTAGCCGCCCTCCTCCCTCTCCACCTCCCCCGACATCTTCACGTAGCCCCCGAGCGGGAGCCAGCCGACCCGGTAGCGGGTGGGGCCCCGGGTGAACCCCCACATCTCCGGCCCGAACCCCATGGAGAAGACCAGCACCCGCACCCCGGCCCACTTGGCCACGAGGAAGTGGCCCGCCTCGTGGATGAAGATGAGCAGCCCCACCCCGAGGACGACGAGCGACCAGGAGCCGACCTGCCCGGGGAACCCCGCGAGGATCATCGCGCCCCGGCCCTCCCGAGCGCGGCGGCGCCCTCCTCGACCCGCCGGCGCGCCGCGGCGTCCGCAATCTGCGCCTTGAGCAGGAATGCGTCCAGGCCCTCCCCCTCGGGCCCGGGATCCTCCCGCCGTGCCGCGTCCAGCGCCTCGCCCACGAGCCGCGCGATGTCCGTGAAGGCGATGCGCCCCTCGAGGAACAGTTCCACCGCCCGCTCGTCGGCCGCGTTCAGGACCGCCCCCGCGACCCCGCCCTCCCGGGCCGCGCGGTAGCCCAGCGCGAGCCCCGGGTAGCGCCGCGGGTCGGGCGCGGCGAAGTCGAGGCGCGCGATGTCGGCGAGGTCGAGTCTGATGTCGGGGCAGTCCGGCCGGTCGGGGTGGGCGAGCGCCCAGAGGATGGGGAGGCGCATGTCCGGCCTCCCCATCTGCGCCACCACCGACCCGTCCCGGAACTCCACCATCGAGTGCACGACCGACTGGCGGTGGAGCACGACCTCCACCCGCTCGGGAGGGAGGCGGAAGAGGTGCACCGCCTCGACCACCTCCAGCGCCTTGTTGATCAGCGTGGCCGAGTCCACGGTGATCCGCCGCCCCATGCGCCAGGTGGGGTGGCGGAGCGCGTCCTCGGGGCGGGCGGCGGGAAGGCGATCCAGCGGCATGTCCCGGAGCGCCCCCCCGGACGCCGTGAGCAGCACCCGCCGCACCTCCTCCCGCCGGCCCGCGAGCAGCGCCTGGGCCACCGCGCTGTGCTCCGAGTCCACGGGCAGGATCTCCGCGCCCGTGCGGGCGGCCTCGGCGAGCAGGTGCGGGCCCGCCACCACGAGCGATTCCTTGTTGGCGAGCGCGACGCGCATCCCCCGGCGGACGGCCTCCACGGTGCCCGCGAGCCCCGCGGCCCCGGAGACCCCGACGAGCGCGGCGTCCCCCCCGGGGTCGTCGAAGAGCGAGAGGATGCCCGGGAGGCCCTCGCGGACCTCGACGCCGGAGGTGCGGAGCGCCTCGCGTGCCTCGGCCGCGGCCTCCGGTTCGAGGAGCGCCACGGCCCGGGGACGGACGGCCCGGGCCTGCTCCACCAGGTCCGCCGCGCTCCCGCGGGCCGCCAGCGCCGCCACCTCGAAGCGGTCCGGGTGGGCACGGATGACCTCCAGGGCGCTGCGGCCGATGGAGCCCGTGGATCCCAGCACGAGGACGGACCGCTTCCGGGGGGAGGACATGGGGATCTTCATCCTACCGGGACCCCGGGAGGTTCGACGGAAAACGGATCACCCCGGGGAGGGGGGTTCTCCGCCGTTCCGTGCGGGTACGGGCCGGAAGCCTGGAACGGCTTCCCCGGGGAGGAAGTCCGCGATCTGCCGACCTCTTCCCTGCCGATCACGGTGAGGACTCCCCGTCCCGGCCCCATGTCAACCGGACCGTACCCGCACGGAACAGCGAGGAGTCGGGAAGCGGCGCTACTCCTCCGGGCGGAGGACGCCGAGGCGCCGCAGCGGCCAGTAGGCGGCGAGGAAGTCGGTGCCCGCGTAGACCGTGCGGCCGTCCCCCCCCTCCTCCTGCAGGATCTCGTAGGGGTTGCTCTTCCAGACGAAGGACCCCGCGCCCTGCAGATCGACGGGAAGGGGAGCCGCGAACTGGGGTTTCCCGGACTTCGTGTTCCACCAGGCCCGGGGGAGGTCCGTCCGCCCGGAGTGGTCGATGCGGCGTGTCGCCCGATCCAGCGGGTAGCGGCCGAGCTGCCACTGCGCGTCCTCCAGGTCCCGCGCCGTCGCCCCGGCCGCCTCCCCGGCGGGGGCCGCCACGGCGATCCAGAAGGCGTTCCCCTCGCCCCGGTGGAGGGCGAGGATGCGGCGCATCGATTCCTCCGCGGCGGACCGGAGGTGCGCCGCCGCCGCGTCGCCCTCCCGGGGCGGGCGCCTCAGGATCGACGCGAGCGCCATGGCGTCCATGTTCACGTTGCTCCACCCCTCCTTGCCGAAGACCCTGAGCGTGGGATAGCGGAGAGCCTCGCAGGCGCCGCCCTCCACGAGCGCCTCCAGCATCCGGCGGTGCCGGGGCTCCCCCGTGGCGCGGGAGGCGGCGTCCGCGAGCCCGAGCGCGATGGCCGCGTTCACGCCGACCGGCACGCCGTACACGCGGGGCCGGATGTCCCCGTAGGTCGTGGGCCTCCCGTCCCCGTCCTCCCAGATCCCGCCGCGCCCCAGCAGGCGGTCCGCGAGGTCCCCGAGAAGGCGCGCCGCGCGCTCCCGGCACGGGGGATCGGGGACCAGGTCCCCGACCGCGGAGAGCCCGCAGACGATGCCCGCCGCCTGGTCCTTGGAGACGTCCCCGCGCCAGCGCCAGCCCTCCCATCCGGGCGCGCCGTCCCGCCAGCGTCGGGGGTGGGGCTCCCGGGGCACGAACCCCCGGGGACACGCGAAGCGGGCGTAGAAGCCCCGCTCGCCTGTCACCGCCGTGAGCGCCGTGAGCCCCCCGAGCAGCGCCCGGACGCGTTCGAGGGCCTCCGGATCGCCCGTGGCGGCGAACCGCTCCGCCTCGGCCGCCAGGAGGACCCCGCCCCACGCCCCCTGGTCGGCGACGTAGGCGACCCCCGGGACCCCGCCGGGGTCCTCGGGGAGGCGCACGGAGTAGGCGAGCGTCCCCCAGGGCAGCAGGTGGAGGCGGCCGAGGTCCTCCTCGAGGAGCCGGGCCTTCTCGCGCAGCGGCAGGGCGGCGTCGGGGGGTGCGGGGAGGCCGCGGGGGAGTCCGCGGGAGCCGTCGGGGAGCGCGCAGGCGGGCAGCGCCGCGAGGAGGAGAAGCGCCGCGCCGCGCCCGACCGCCATGCCCGCCCTCCACCGCCGGGGATCCGGGGGCATGGTACCCGGCGCGCCGTAGACTCCCGCCCATGAGCCCGCCCCGCCGCCTCTCCCGGGCGAAGCCGCCCCGCGCCGCGGCCTACGCCCGGGCCGGGGTGGACATCGACCGGAAGATGGCGGCCGTCGGCGCGGCGAAGGGGATGTTCGCCTCGACCTTCGACGGGAATGTCCTTGGAGGGATCGGGGGCTTCGGCGCGCTCTACCGGTTCCGGCCGCGGGGGATGAAGGACCCGCTGCTCTGCGCCTCGACGGACGGCGTCGGTACGAAGCTGAAGATCGCCTTCGCGCTCGACCGCCATGACACGGTCGGGCAGGACATCGTGAACCACTGCGCCAACGACATCCTCGTGCAGGGGGCGCGGCCGCTCTTCCTGCTCGACTACGTGGCGTCCGGGCGGCTTCGGCCGGGGACCCTGCGCGCGCTCTTCTCGGGGCTCGCCCGGGCCTGCCGGGAGAACGCCTGCTCGCTCGTGGGCGGGGAGACCGCGGAGATGCCCGGCATGTACCCGGAGGGGGAGTACGACCTCGCGGCGACCATCGTGGGGGTGGTGGACCGCCCCCGCGTCCTTCCCCGGCCCGGGATCCGCCCGGGCGATCTGCTCCTGGGCCTCCCCTCGACGGGGCTGCACACCAACGGGTACACGCTGGCGCGGAAGGTCCTCGCCCCGCGCGACGCCGACTACCGCCGCCGGGTCCCGGAACTCGGGATGACGGCGGGGGAGGCGCTGCTCGCCGTCCACCGCTCCTACGCGCCGCTGCTCCTCCCGCTGCTCCCGCGCGGGTGGATCAAGGCCATGGCCCACATCACGGGCGGGGGCTTCCACGACAACGTGCCGCGCGTCCTGCCGCGGACCTGCCGCGCCATCGTCGATCCGTACACCTGGGAGGTCCCGCCGCTCTTCCGCCTCATCTGCCGGGGGGGGAAAGTCAGCCGGGACGAGGCCTACCGCGTCTTCAACATGGGGATGGGGATGGTGCTGGTCGCCGCGCCCCGGGACGCCGACGCGCTGCGCCGGGCGCTGGGGCGCCGCGGGGTCGAGGCCCCGGTCATCGGCGAGATCCGCCGGGGGCCGGGAGACTGCGTGCTGGCCTCCTGAGCATGCGTCGCCGTCGAGCCGCCGCTCCACTTCCTTCGGTCGCCCTCGTGCCCCGGACCCGGGCCCACGCCCGGGCGTTGCTCCCGCTCATCTACCGGACCCGCGTGGCCGACACGCTCGTCTGGGACGGGCCGGCGACGAGGAGGGAGTTCCTCTCGACCTACGCGAGGCGGCGGGGGAACCGTACGGACCGCCACTTCACGATCCTGGAGGCGGCCACCAGGACCCCCGTGGGCGCGATCTCCATCCGCCCCGGGTTCCAGAAGGGGCGCGGCGACCTCGGCTACTGGATCGGGATCCCGCACCAGGGGAAGGGGCTCGGCACCGCGGCGGTGGCCCGGGCGCTGGAGATCGCCTTCGGCAGGATGGGGATGGAGAAGGTCGAGGCCTGCGCCTTCGTCGGGAACGGGGCCAGCCGCCGGGTCCTCGAGAAGAACGGCTTCCGGCAGGAGGGCCTCACCCGGAAGGCGGTGCTCAAGCGGGGCCGCTGGCTCGACGAGCGGGTCTTCGGAATCACCCGCGAGGAGTGGGAGGCGCGCCCGAGGGCCTGAAGCCGGGGGCCTCCCGGTGCCGATGACTCCTGCACGGGGGCGGGCTGTCCCCGGGGAGGGGTCCTTGGGTGAGACGCCCGGGCCGGGGAGGATCGTCGCCCCCGGGAAGGTCATCGCCGTGGGGCGGAACTACGCCGCCCACGCCCGGGAGATGGGGAACGCGGCCCCGGACGCCCCCTTCTTCTTCCTGAAGGCGCCCTCCTGCACGGCCGGACCCGGGGAGCCCATCGTCATCCCCTTCGACATCGTGGGAGAGGTCCACCACGAGGCGGAACTGGGGGTCGTCCTTGGGAGGCGGGGTCGCCGGATCCCGTCGGACCGGGCCATGGAGTTCGTTGCCGGCTACTGCTGCGCCAACGACGTCACGGCCCGCAACGAGCAGCGGGCGCTGCAGGAGAAGAAGCTCCCCTGGTTCGGGGGGAAGAACGCGGATACCTTCCTCTGCCTGGGCCCCGTGGTCCCCGCCTCCGCGGTCCCCGACCCGCAGGCTCTCCGGATCCGCTGTCTCGTCGGCGGGCAGGTCCGCCAGGACGGGTCCACCGCGGACATGATCCTCGGCGTCGCGGCGCTCGTCGCGGCGGCCTCGCGGCGCGTCACGCTGCTTCCGGGGGACGTCCTCCTCACGGGCACCCCGGCAGGGGTGGGGCCCATCCGGCCCGGGGATACCGTCGAGGTCCGCATCGACGGCGTGGGCTCCCTCGTGAACCCCGTCGTCGCGGAGGAGAGGCCGGCGTGAGCCTGCGCCTCCTGCCGGCTCTCCTCTCCCTCTCCGTCCTCCCCGGACTCGTCCCCTCGCCTCCCGCATCCGCGGATGAGGACCACCCCCTCCGTCCGTCCGAGGCGCAGACGATCCGCTTCGCGCTCCCCTTCCCCGAGGAGGCCTGGCTCGGCGTCTCCTTCGATCCGCGCTCGGCGCCGCCGCGCATCCGCTCGGTCGTGCCCTGGGGGCCGGCGGCCCACGCCGGGCTCCGGGAGGGGGATCTCGTCACCGGCCTCGGCGGGGTCGAGCCGCCCGACGCCCTCTCGGCCGCCTGGATGGTGCGCCTGCGCGTCCCCGGGGAGAGCCTGCGGGTGGACCTGCGGCGTGAGGGGATCCCGGGGAGCGTCCCCGTCCTGCTCGGCCGCGCCCCGGGGGAGGGCGCGGTCTTCCGTGCCCCCGCGTTCCGCCTCGCGGTCCTCCCGGTGGCGCTGGAGGACCGGCCCCGCCCTCTGCTCCCGGCCGACGCCGATCTCGACGGGATGTTCTTCTCGGTGGATTCCTGGACGGGCCCGCTTCCCTCCGGCCGCCGCCGCCGCGGGAGCCTGCGCGACTACTTCCGCGCGCAGTCGCAGGGCGCGCTGGACGTCGTCGGTCGCGTCCTCCAGACCGTCCTCGTCCCCGCCTCCACCCGGACCTTCGCCGCCCAGCCCATGGGGGGCGGCCCCGAGAGCCTCTACGCGCGGGCCCTCCAGGCGCTCCGGGCCCGGGACGGGGAGGGGGCGCTCTCGGCCTTCGACGGGATCGCGTTCCTCTACCCGGGTTCGGTCGCCTCGAAGCCCCGGCGCGGGCTCTGGCCCCACCGGGGCACGCTCCGGGTCGGGGGACGCGTGCTGCCATACTTCGTGAAGAACACGGGCGAGGGGGAGCCCGACCCGGTGGGGGTGTTCTGCCACGAGTTCGGTCACCTGCTGGGGCTCCCCGACCAGTACGGGGTGGCACACCGCACGGGCGTGGGGGACTTCTGCCTCATGGCCATCGGACACCGCGGCGGGGGGACGAGCGGGGCGGACCGCCCCTTCGGCCTCTGCGCCTGGTGCCGGACGGTGCTCGGGTGGACGCGGCCCGCGGCCGTGGACCCGGGCCTCGTCCAGGACCTCGTGCTGGCGCCCTCGACCGCGGGCGTCGGCGAGGTCTTCCTCGTCCCGGGCGACGCCGAGGGGGAGGCGTTCCTGCTGGAGAACCGCCGACGCGCCGGGTGGGACGCGGATCTCCCGGGGGAGGGCCTGCTCGTGTGGAGGGCCGGCGCCCCCGTGCGGCCCGGCGAGGCGGAGGACCTCCCGTGGCTCGACCTCGTCGAGGCCCACGGCATCGAGGCGCCGGACGCGTCTCTTCTCCGACCGGACGAAGTCCCGTTCCCCGGAGTGCGCGGCGGCGTGCTGGCGGAGGAGACGCATCCGGGGAGGGCGGGGCGCCTGCGCCTCTCCCGGATCCGCACGCTCCCTGGCGGGGCCATCGCCTTCCGCATCGGGGAACCTGGACCGTTCCGGGCGCCCACGGCGCAGATGGCGCATGCCGAGGTGGACGCCGAGGGCTTCGCCGCTCTCCCCGATCCCATCACGGGGGAGACCGTCCGCGTCTTCATGGGGCCGCCACAGGAGGCGCCCGCCCGGGATCCCGCCGAGGTCGAACCCGCGGAGCCGGTGACGGGGGACTAGGGCGTACCGAACCCGACCCGGAATACCCGTTGCAGGCCCTCGAACCGCGCCCCTACCTCCGCTTCCTCGCCACCACCCAATCCGGCGGCGGGTCGGGGACGACGGGGCCGTCCTTCCCGGGGAGGGGGAAGGCGACCCGGGGCACGGGCGGCCGTGAGGGCTCCCCGCTCTCGGCCTCGCCGTCGGCCCTCTGCCACAGGATCCCCCCGGGGAGGGCGGCGAGGGCGCGCAGGACGGGGGCGGCGGCGCTCCGGGGCCAGGCGACCGCGACGAAGCCGCGGTCCGCGGCCGCCGGGTCCGGCGCCATCCTTGTGTCCAGCGCCCCCTCCGCACCCGGGAGGAGGACGGTGACCCAGTAGGAGGTGTTCCCGAGGACGCCCGCCGCCCCGGACGGGCGGAACCCGGCCAGCGCCCGCCGCAGGGCGGGATCGGACGCGGCGAGCGGGTCCAGGGGGAGGTAGCCCCCCCTGCGTCCCGCGGCGCGGGCGTCCTCGGCGTCGGCCAGCGCCCCGAGGAGGGCGAGGATCTCCTTCTCCGAGGCGGCGGAGCGGCGGGCCCCGGGGATGGGCCGGAGGATCCAGAGGCCGCCCCCCGCGAGCACGAGGAGGAGCGCGGCCTCGAAGAGCCCGAAGGGGCGCCTGAACCTCCGCACCGCTGGACCGTTCACGGGAAGGGAATCTACCCGCGGAGGGAGTTAGAATCCCGTCCATGGAGGACCGCGCGCGGCCGGGGCTCTGGACCGCCGTCCGCAGGACGGTCCCGACGCCCGAGGGGCGCTTCCTCGTCTCGGCCGCCTCCGCCTTCCTCCTGGGCGCCGTGGTGTCCGGCCGTCCGTCGCTGTACGCGGGCGCATCGCTCCTCCTCGCCCTCTACGCGGTGGGGCACCTGGGGGCGGCGGCGGCCGCCCGCGGAATCGAGGCCGCCTGGGAGTGCCCCTCGCGCGTCTTCGCGGGGGAGCCCTTCCCGCTGCGGCTCGTCCTGCGCAACCGCGGCCCCGTGCGGGTCGAGGGGATCGAGGTCCGGGAGGCCCCGCCCGCGGAGGCGGCTGGAGGTGCGGTCCTCGCGGCCCTCGATCCCGGGGCGACCATCCCCCTCGAGGTGCGGGGGTCGGTCCGCCGCCGGGGCCGCCACCGGCTCGCCTCCCCCTCCCTCCTCGTCCGCTGGCCCTTCCTCGTCGCCGTCGCGGAGCGCCCCCTCGGCGGGGACCGCGAGGTGCTCGCCTACCCCCGGAGGACCGCCGTCCCCCCGGCCGAGGTCCGCTCCGCCGCCCCCGAGGCGAGCCCCCGCGAGGACGCCTCCGCGGCGCTGCGCGGGGGCACGATGTTCCGCGGCGTCCGGGAGTGGGCGCCCGGCGACCCGCCGCGGGCCATCGCCTGGCGCGCCTCGGCCCGCCACGGGCGCATACTCACGCGCGAGTTCGAGAGGGAGGAGGCGGGGCGCGTCGTCGTGGCTCTCGACGCCGACACGCGGGACCTCGCGGTTTCGGTGCGCGGCCCCGCGCTGGAGGCGGCCTGCTCCAAGGCGGCGAGCATCCTCCTGCGGGTGCGGGCCGAGGGGCGGCGGGCCGTGTTCGCCACATTCGGGCCGGACCCGGTCTACCTCCCGTCCGTCTCCGGCGCCCGCACCCTGGGGCGGGCCCTCGAGGCGCTGGCCCTCCTCTCCCCGCCGCCGCGCCGCGGCCCCCGGCGGGACCCGCTCTCCCTCGTCCCCGC
>Ga0247727_10004461_pt1 | contig 29651 bp, 33 predicted proteins | sample WisWelCaveWW1625_FD_202498 | JGI IMG/M metagenome (GOLD analysis project Ga0247727, IMG submission 202498) | Biofilm microbial communities from Wishing Well Cave, Virginia, United States - WW16-25 | ecosystem: Environmental > Aquatic > Deep subsurface > Groundwater > Cave microbial mat | place...
GCCGCCGCCCGATAGGCGTATTGTTTATTTCGGCGAGCAAACCGCTATTCGTTCTGCGATTCTCCGGCGCGGCGGGCAGAGGATGAAGTTGTTTGAAAAATGAGTTCGGGAAATTTCGGGGAAGATAAAATCCGGCACACAGCCATTACTTGACAAAATTTATCAAGCGGGAAAAGCTGAGCCTTACGAATTGTTTTGATGTAAATTCGTTAAGCCGATACAGCCGATTCATGTATGCGCTCGATCAAAAGAGCGTTCACCAACGTCTCAATCGAAACGCCTTGAGCCTTTGCACGTTGCGCAAGCTCTTCGGCAACGTCCGGCAAAATCGCGACACGGATTGCTCGCTTGTTTGGTGTCTCAAAACGAAACCACTCTCCGTCGTCTTCCATGTAAGGCGCAGTGTCAAGGTTGTCCCAGAACACCACTTCTTCCTCGTAGGTTTTGAATTCCGGTACTTGCAGCTTACTCATTTTCGTAAATCAATCATCTTGCCAGTGAATGACGCGGCTCATAAAAACACTTGCGGAGAAACGTTGAAGCGCTTGCTCAGCGATCTAATTTGCTTCACACTAAGCTCACGCTTGCCGCTAAGAATTTCTGATACTACTTCCCGATTGCCAATTTCTGAAAGATCCCCGTCGCTGACACCATGCTCTTCCATTAAGAATGCAAGAGTGGAATTTGGATCGCTAACCGGCTCGGGAATGTGTTTATCTTCGTAAGCTTCAATCAAAGTGCCGAGTGTATCCATCAGCGATGCCAAAAGATGGTTTTCATCCTCTCCGACTTCATCAATCAATTCGTCGAGCAATGCGACTGCCCGCTCATATTCAGCCTTTGTCCGAGGTACCGATACAATCTCGGAAATGAGCGGCCAAACTTTGACCGCAGTTTCAAGTTGCGTGCTAAGCATAGTTACTCCTGCCAATTGCCTTGATCATATTCATCGTGTGTAAGGATGTGCCGGATGAACACCTTGCGCCTATTGTAGTGAATCGCTGCTATCAATCTTGCCTTGTTTCCACCAATGTTGAACACTGTCAACTTGCTCACTTGATCGGCGCTTGGAAATGTACTGCGCAGAGAAGCAAAGCTGTCGAAATTACAGCGCTTCATCAGCTTATACCAGTAATCAAGAGCGCTCTCCGCCGTGGGATGTTTTCTGGCAAATTCGACAAGCCTCTTGCGCGTAATAATGTGCATGATAGCAATTTTTCCCCAAAGTTGTCGCCATAGAATATAGCATAAAACGAATTTGCTGCAAGAGTTTCTTTGATTCAAGCGAATTCCGGCTTGCGCTCTGCGGTTCTCGGAATTTTCGGGGATCGTCGTGCGCAAGGCTGCCTTCGACAACCCCTCGACAAGCTCAGGGTAAAGCTCAGGCAGCGATGGTGGTGATGCGGCGGTGGTGAGCCTGCCGAAGCCGCCGCCGCCCCCGCTCCCGCTCCGCTTCCTTACTTTTGAGCAGCGGGCGGAGCCGATATGCGTATTGTTTATTTCGGCGAGCAAACCGCTATTCGCTCTGCGATTCTCCGACGCGGCGAGTAGAGGATGAAGTTTGTTTGAAAGACGAGCGTTGAGATATTTCAAGCTAAGTCCGGCTTGCGCTCTACGGTTCTCAGAATTTATCGGGTATCGTTGTGCGCAAGGAGCACTTCACGACTCTCTCACCCATCCGAACAAGCCATGCGGAATGAGTGTCCCATCGCTCTGTCACACATCTCTGAAGAAAGTCGGTATTCGCAAATTCTGCTTCTTGATGGTACTTGATAAGCAAAGCTGCCAGACTACGTTAATACTCTCAACATAGAAAGGGGCGCTCACATGAAAGGAATAAGGCTTTACATTCAACTCATTTGTTGCTCCGTTGCCATCTTTGCACTAACCGGTTGTGCATCTACTCGGTTAACTTCCCAAAGCGATCCTGCCTTGGCTGGTAAAAGATATCATAAAATTTTAGTTCAATTTGACTTAATGAATTTAGAATTACGACGTGACGCAGAAATGACTTTCCAAACTAAATTGGCGCAATACCAAGTAGAGTGCATAGCTGCCCATCAACTTCTCTTTCCAGGAAAATACTATTCGGATTCCGAAGTGATCAACATAATTGATTCAAACCAAATCGATGCCGTACTCATTGTGTCACTTTCCGATGCCGGAGTCTCGTCAACATACATACCCCCAACTTACCAGACTCAAACGAATGCTTGGATTAACGGAAATTATCTAAGCGGGTCATCTACGACTCGAACTTATGGCGGTTACAACATCAACAAACCCTGGGCAAGCTTTAGCGCCAAACTGATTGATGTCGATGCCAAGAATGTCGTTTGGATTGCTTCAGCACAAACCAAAGGAAATGGATATGCAAAAGCAAAAACTCTTTTAAGGTCTATGGCCAATAAAACAGCAGACCGACTCGTTCAAGAGCAGAGAGTAAGCCGCTCGGGTAAATTAAAAAGTAATGAAAGTAGCTCTAATGAACCAACAGCCTATAGAAATCAAACTCGGCTACCAAATCTTCGCCGCGTAGTCCCAAGTGTTAATGAATACACTGATAAACAAATTCTCACTTCGTATCGAAAAAAATATTCATATCTGAAGAAAAAAAGTGATGATGAACTAATCAAATTCATCGAAACCAAATATTCAAAAGCAAAAAAACAAAATGATCCCGTTGAGGTACGCTACTGAAGCACGTTTTTCCTTATCAGCATTGTCGCAATTAACCTTTCTTCCACAAGAGCATTACCCTAGCGAGCCTACTTTGAAGCTTTGTTTTTGTCTCTACGTCGCCAACTAACTTTCTTAAAAATATGGATGCCCCATTTCCGCTCACTCGGTTGAGCATTTATGGTCTTCATAATCCTTCGTCGAGCCTCTTTCGGAATACAATCCAAAACCATGAATTCTTCGAATCTTTTCAAAATAGCCGAATAGAATTTTCTCAGACACAAACCGAAATTGGAATTGTAAGAATAAGCCATCTCGTTAGTTTGTAATTCGATTTCAATACATTTTGAAATCGTCTTATTCCTTAAATACAGCCTTTCCTTTAATACCCTTATCACTCTTGCATAAATTTGAGGGTAAGAATTTTCTCGTCCACCAACTACAACCAGAATCCCACGATTTCTAAGTGCATAACCAGCGCTTCGTATCTCCTTAAGGAGCGTTTCAACTTGGCTAAGTTCAGTGAGAAAATTACTAAACACGATCATATCATATCTAAATTTACTTTTCCAATCTGTCTGAACGTGGTCGATAATGTATTGAGCATTTAATAAATCATTATCGTCTTCACGCCATTGTTTTGATTGCAGTTCTTCAATCAAATCATACCTGAGATTCAACTTCAGTTCGTGGAGGTCTAAACCACTAAAATCCTCAAAGGAACCGACGTTGTAGAGAAACTCCCAATCGACACCCTTGATTTCTTTTGAATAAGAAAGTTCGCTAAAAAGGCTTATCCATAATCGAAAACTCTCACTTGGTTCTACATAATCTGTCTGGAACCGTAACGATGCAAATTCTGGTATGTTGTTTTTTCTGCCAAACATTTTTAATAAAGAATAAATGTCAGAGATGGCAAAGAGAGCCGGTGCCGGTCCAGTACCAATATCTAAGATGTCAGCTGCATAAGGTGGACATGGAAAAATCCCCATCTCTATCAAACGAATATAGACCATCTGAAATCTATGATACCTATCCAGAAAATGAATAACTGTGTATGCTTGTACAATTTCTGGGTCATTGTAATTAAGATTAGTTTTGATGTCCAATACATCCAGGAATTTCCTTCCAATCAACTTGCATGATTGGGCAGAGGTAAAAACTTCATTTAATAAATATTTCTCAAGACAATCGGCAAGTTCTTGAAAGCGCAGAAAAAGTAAATTATTTGCCTCAACCCAATTAATAAATTCTCGATATAACTTTCGTTTGTCTTTACTACTCATTTAGATATTCACTCCATGGCTAATATAATTCTAAGGCCCGAGTCCGCGGCGCTGACATGCCTCCTTGCGTTTGAATGGGCACTTGAGATTGTTGAGATCAATTTTTGTTTCTTGGCACGGTCAAACAAATAAAATTCATCGATTGGTAGAAAGACAGTAACCATCCCGATCCGTATGGTTCTTCGTCAAAGAATAGAGCCCTATAAACAAATACATTATTTCCGATTATTTTTGGACGAATAGCAGCAAAAGCATCTAATACTTCTGGCTTTATTTCTCTTACATCTGGTTGCATTTTGATTTTTACTTCAAACTCATCCGAGAGTCGAAATCTCCTTTCATGCCAGAAAAGGCCTTTTATCGTCCTTTGAATCACGTTATTAAAACGATCTACATCGATTTCATATCCAATTCTCCTACCAAGAAAGATACCACCTTCAGTTAGTATTTCGATGGGTTTAAGGCTTTGGCGTATCATTTCACGAAAACCGATCTTGTTAGACTTAAGATATGATGGCATTATTTTAGTTTCCCATAATTCCTTCGCCTCAAGATGTTTTTCAGATTTCTCTAATGTTGCTGTGATCGCACGGAAATACTCGTCATCTTTTTGATAACTTCTATTGCACTTGTCACAACTATCGACGGTGATCAAGTTATTTGGGCGTGGCTTTTTGAAAAGATTTTTGGGTGGGACATGATCTCCTGATAATTCTTTTTCTTCACCACAATAGACACATTGTCCAATTCTTCTTTTACCTTTTCTTGACATTGCAACCTCAAACTGTTTAGTAGGGTGAAAGGATCTGTTCCTTATTATCCGGAAGCTTTTCCAACAAGCACCTCAAATGAAAAGTAAATTTAAACTCGTGACAATCGAATCCAAGAAGTTTTTCCGTTGATAATTCTACCATTCGAATCTTTTAAAGAAATTTAGCAAAACCGTTGTTCACAACTCATCTAACGTCGGATAAGTCTCAAGATTATCCCATCGACATCCCTCCCTGTACAAATCCCCCAACCATCCGATAAAGAAGTATCCCCCGATCTTGCGTTATAGTTGGTCGATGCTTGATTGGGCAACACTTTTATCTCCAAATTTCTCTACCAGCTTTTCGCAACCAAGCTTTCTAAACACGGCATCGGCCAACATATTCTAAGGATGTCGGGGTTTGGTTTATTGTATGGTGAGTAAGGAGTCAGCCATTCTCAATGATAAGAACGGCCCTCGGCGGATTGCCATAATTAAGAAAATCCGTTCAAAAGCGCGTCCGTAACCTGCTGAGTTCTATAGCGTTTCTGCTACAGGGGCAATGGCACGGAGTTTGAGTTTTTGCTGCGCAAAGTAAGCCAGAAAAACGGATTGATGGATAGATGGATTACTGGATTGATGAAGTGGTGAGGTCATGGCAATTCCGATAATCCATCAATCCACTAATCCAATAATCCATTAATCCAACAATCCAACTCAGATACCACACAAAGGAATGAATGATGAGGAAACACTTCAAGACCATAGACGGCAACGAGGCGGTGGCGCACGTTGCGTTTCGCATCAACGAAGTCATCGCGATTTATCCGATCACGCCGTCGTCGGCAATGGGCGAGTGGGCGGATCAGTGGGCGGCGGAGATCGTGCCGAATATTTGGGGCACGGTGCCGTCGGTGATGGAAATGCAAAGCGAAGGCGGCGCAGCGGGCGCGGTGCACGGCGCGCTGCAAACCGGCTCGCTCTCCACCACCTTCACCGCTTCGCAGGGCTTGCTGCTGATGATCCCCAACATGTACAAGATCGCCGGTGAGCTGACGCCGACGGTGTTTCATGTGGCGGCGCGGTCGCTGGCAGCGCAGGCGCTGTCGATCTTCGGAGACCACGCGACGTGATGGCGACGCGCGCGACGGGTTTTGCCTTGCTGGCCTCGTGCTCGGTGCAAGAGGCGATGGACTTCGCGCTCATCGCGCAAGCCGCGACGCTCGAATCGCGCATTCCTTTTCTGCATTTCTTCGACGGCTTCCGCACCTCGCATGAAGTTTCGAAAATCGAATTGCTTTCCGAAGACGACATGGCCGCGATGATCGACGATCAGCTCGTTCATGCGCATCGCAGCCGCGCACTGTCGCCGGATCATCCGGTGTTGCGCGGCACGGCGCAGAATCCCGACGTTTATTTTCAAGCGCGCGAACCCGTGAATCCGTTTTATGACGCCTGTCCGAACCTCACGCAAAAGGCGATGGACAAATTTGCGAAGCTCACCGGCAGGCAGTATCGCCTTTATGAGTATCACGGCGCGCCGGATGCCGAGCGGGTGATCGTGCTCATGGGCTCCGGCGTCGAGGCCGTGCATGACCTACGGCACCGAAGGTTTTCCCGAGGCGTTGACTTATTTCCCGCCGCGCCGTCGAAAAAGACTTGCGCGATTGGATGGAGGCGCATGAATATCAATCGGTGCGGCAAACGCAAGGCAGCATGAGCCAGAGGAATTGCGCCGATCCGAGCGCTTTCGAGCGGGCGCAGTACATGAAGGCGCTGCAAAGTTACAAACCGGGCTAAAGGGATTTCAAAAAAGCGCACGCAAAGGCGCTAAGTCGCACTCCGCCCCGCATCCATAAATATTAGGAAGCGGAGCGGGGAAGGCAACGCAAAGAAAAAACTTTGCGCATTCTTTGCGCCTCTGCGTCTTCGCATGAAGGTTTTTGTTTTTAGCGTTACGATTTGTCCTCTAACGCTTCCTCTCGCAGACAATCTCTTCCATCCAAGATTCTTTTCCATTCTGATACCACGTCCATTGTGAACTGAACTTATTGTCGTCGATGAAGCGGAACACGGCTTTGTCCATGTGACCATTGTCTCGCGACGGAAGGTTGGTCGCATCAAGAAAAGTAAACGTGATGGTGCGGCCTTCGTTATCGAATGAAGTCGCTTCGAGACGCGGTTGATTGCCCGCCACGCAAAAATGCGTGAGCATTAAACGCTCGCCATCCAAGTAAAACATCGTCATCATGGTTTCATTCGGATGCGCGTCAAATGAGTTCTCTACCACGACCGATCCCTGCGCAATCGTTTTGAAACTGACAATCTCTTCCCAGCCTTTGGTGCTGCGGCCATGCCATTGGCCTTCGAGTTTTTTGAAGCGCTCGAACGCAGCTTGCGCCGGAGTGGGTGTGTTCTTCGATTTATAAGATGAGAATGCGCCTACTAGTGACAGACAAAACATGCCGATTACAACCAAGGCGAATTGTTTTAGCCAAGAACTTCGGCGAATGCTGTGCATTTTTGTAAACATGATCTGCTCTCCTTTCGAATGTTATTGATGCTTACAAAATTATCGAAAAACATCATTACAAATTAACTCGGATCGATTTGCCTCAATTCAATCAACCCACCGTATTTTAGATGCGGGCAGCTCGCGGCAATTTTCTCGGCCTCGTCGTAATTGGCCGCTTGTATTAAAAAGTATCCAGCGACCTGTTCATCGTCACCGTGCGTTGAAATGTCGCGAACGTCAAGCCCTTCGGCGACACGGCGCAGAAGCCGGCCGTCATATTGTAATTTCTCGCCGCCGAGCAGATGATTGGACTGCGCAATAGTCCTCGCCCAAGCGGTGTATTCGATCACTCTATCGGGTTCATGCTCGCTTGCTCCTCTCCCCTCGTAAAGCAATAAAATAAACATCGGCTGCGTCGGACTCTGCAACGACGGATGGCTTCGCCATTTTCCCACGCCGAAGCCAAGAACCAAAAGTACGACTGCCGCAGCGAATGCACCCGCCAGATGAGGCAACGTCCAAATCTGTAGCGACGGAGTCAACCGAATAAGACCTTTGGCTTTGAGCGCGCCGACGATTCTCTCTTCAAGCGCCGAAGACGGAGCGAGTTTGCGAGGCAAGGCTGCAAACGTTGCCTTCTCCTCAGGACTCAACGCGTCGCGTTTCTTATCATCTTGCATTTTGTTTTCTCCAAACACTTGATCAGCCACGGCTGTGCCGTGGCTTCTTTGAATTCTGCTGAAAGCGCATGCTACGGCCAAGCCGTAGCAGATCGAACTGGGGAATCGAAGCCTACGTTCGATCTACATTTTTTATTGTTGTACCGTGCAAAGACTCCCGTACGGAGCTGCGAGCATGAGAGAGCTGGCTTTTCGAAGTGCCTGCTTCGATGTCCAGCATTCGGCTGATTTCCTCATGAGTATAACCTTCGACATCGTGCAGCACCAGCACTTGCCGATAGCCGTTGGGCAACGAGGCTATGGCTTGCTCAAGGTCTATTCGTTCCAACGCTCCGATTTTGGATGCTGCCGGCGCGATCTCTTCGGGCAAAACCGTCTCATGCTGCCCGCTTCGCCGGCGAGACAACTCTCGACAACAATTGATTGCGATGCCGCACAGATAGGTGCGCAAGCTCGATTCCCACCGAAATGCTTCGAGCTTTTCGACTGCCTTTATCCAGACTTCTTGCACGACATCTTCGGCGTCGTGAACATTCCACCCGGCCAAACGCAGCGTTAATTGGTAAAGTGCTGGCGTGTGGCGATGATAGAGATGATGAAAAGACTGCTCATCCCACTGTGCAAGAAATTTTCCGACCAGCCGACGATCCGTGAGATTCGCAAGGTACCTTGAGATAATTTTCATGGCTATTGATGAGTGACAAAAACGCCCCGAATGGTTGCATAAGGTTTTAGAAATTTTCAGAAGTTTAGCACGCCGGAAGATTGATATGGGGAGGGTATGTTTTCAAAGGTGAAGTCGGACTTGCGCATAACGATTTTTGGATATTTCAAAGATCTCGTTGCACAAGTCCGACTTCGCTCATCACGATGATCATTTTGTATATCGCTCAGCGCCCAGGAAATGCAAGGAGACATACGGCTCGTCGCCGATGACCCAGCTATCGTGCGGAATCGGTGGAATGTAAAACAGCCCGCCGGGAATAAGCTCGATTTGCGTTCCATCCTTCATTGCCGCCATCGCGCGCCCGGAGATTACCACTCCGACATGCTCGACTTCACAGAGATCGGTACCGGCAAGCGGACTTACGTGTTCCGACCATTTCCAGCCGGGTTCATAGCTCGCCCTGCCAATCGTCATGCCGCCGATCTTCACGATGTCGAATCGCCCCTTCTCAAACACGCGGGTTTCGTCTGGCGTTTCAAATCTTTTTAAGATGACCTCTAACATAACCACCTCACGATTGAAGTATTCTCAGATATTCCACCCACGGGCCTACTTCTGATTTATACTGCTTTGCCATCACCCTGGCAATTTGAGCAATGTGGTTAAGATCATGCGCAACCCAGGTTGCGAGTAATTGTGCAAGCGATACCTCGCCGAAAGCTGGATGAATTCCAGTTTTGGAGAAATCAACAGCTTTCAAATTCTTCGCGCGGAGTTTTGCAATATTTTCTTTTCGTAGCGACTCGAATTCGTCCAAGAGTTGACGCAAAGTTTTTCCCTGGCTATCCTTGAATTGCGCAAAGCGGTCAAAAGGCTCGAATTTCTTATTCGAATCATCGGATAGGATGATTTCCAATCTCGGTATCCAGTCAGTTTTTTCCCCATGGATGAGATGACCGACAATATCATACGGACTCCAAGTTTCAGGCCCTTCCTTTTTCTCAATCCACTGGCGAGGCAAATTTTCCAACATGCTCCTCAAAGTTCGCGGAGTTTGAGAAAGTACAGCGATGGCATGTTCAAGATTAAAATCCATCAGCATTCATATCCTTTTTTCTTGCTCAAGCAGGGTCAAGAGATTTTCCAATTGCAATACGAAATTACAATAGCAAAAGCGTTTCTCCTGAAACGCTTTTGCTACTCTCTAAATGTCAGGCATTATGATGTAATGCACAAAAAAGATTTGTTGCCATTCCAACGCGACCTGGTGACACCACTTCGCCCAGTTCAATCACACTTCGCGCGCCGCATCGGGAAGTCGATCTTCTTGAGTTTTCCCTTGCTCATGCCTTCGATCGCCGCGACCAGCGAGCCGTCTTTTTCAAGACGATAAATAATGCGCTGGGGAAAATCATGTTCGGGGTTTTCAAATATCGCTTCCTTGTTCTCGTATTTAACAAGCTTGAAAGAAGCTTCTGCTTGACCGGATGGGTTGGCAATGTAGAAAATGTTGCCGTCCTGTTCGCGGATTTGCAGGAATTCATAAGCAACGGTTTTGCCGCCAGCAACGGTGCGGCTCATGCCAAGCATGGTTTGCCCCGAGGGTATCATCCACTGCTCGAGCGATTCGCGTCCCCCGCCGCTGCCGTCCCAACAACCGGCGAGCCAGACGAGATCAGCAAGAGTAGTTTTTGGCTCTTGCGCTTTTGCGGCGCCGATGAAAAGCAAACAAGCGCCGATCAGCGAGTAATGTTTGAGGCGCATAAGGTTCCTCCGCTTATCTGATTCGTTAGAACTCTACTGGGAATTTCTCCAATATAAAAAAACATTACTCGTTTGTATTGTAAAAATCCGGCAAGCGGTTTTTGCGGGTAAAATGTTCGGACATTTCGTGATCTTCGCCGAAAAAGGCCGACGGATTTTGTCCGGAAAATTCTTTGAAGTCGCGAATAAAATGCGCTTGATCGTAGTATCCACATTCCGACGCGATAAAGCTCCATCCCAATTTCCGATGAAGCGCGACTTCCTGAAACACTTTTTGAAACCGCAGAATCCGGCAAAAAAATTTTGGACTGATGCCGACGAGGGATTTGAATTTTCGCTCCAGATGTCTGTCGCTGATCCCGAGGTTTTTCTGCAATCGATCAATCGAAATGAGACCGTCTCGCTCCACGATCATTCTTACAACAGCGTCGATGCGTTCGTTATCCTCCAAACGCTGATCGAGCCGCGATATGAATGCCTTCTCTATCAAGTTGATACGTTCGCGAACCGAACGCGAAGCTTCGATTTTCTCGGCAAGCTCCTTTCCGAAACGAGACCACACATCATCAAAGCTGATGATCTTGTTGGTTAATTCGCTCAGAGGGAAATGCAAAAACCGATAGGCGCCACCTGGATGAAACCGCACGCCAAAGAGCTTCACCCGACCTGCCGGTTCGATCAGCGCATGGTGCTGCATCTGTCCGGCGATGATCGTGCGCGGCTGCATCTCCATGGCGCCATCAAAATGATAGCGTTTAAAAAGATCGGCAAGATTGAAAATCAACTCAACGCAGCCATCCGGCAAAATTCTTTCCGGCGACGCGATCGAAGTTTTCTCTTGGCTCTCCAGAGTCCAAAAACATTCGAGATACCGAGCGAGACGAGGGCTTGGCGGAAATGTTCTGTAGCGCATTTTGGAAATCTCGATTTTCGTGATCGACGAAGCCTTACGCCGCGCCCAGAGACTCAAGATATTTCAACACGGCCATTGCTTCCTCCCCGCCCTTTCGAGCGTGATGCAAAAAGGTCAAGCCGTGTGGGCCTTTGGAGTGAATCAACCCAGGATAAGCGGCAAGCATGGCTTTGACGATGTCAAGTTTGCCCAACATCGTTGCGACAAAAATATCCATACGCGAGCCTTTGTTGACGAGAACCTCCGCGATGTCTTTGTGGCCCATGTGGCCGGCGCCGCCGAGCGCGGTTTCAAAATCGCCGCCGCCCCAATCCCACGTCGCGTTCAAGAGTCCCGGCTCTTGCGCCAACATTTCTTTGACGCGCTCCAAATTGCCATGACCGGCGATCACGAATTCTTTGACCAGCTCATGATTCACCGCCGGTGGTTTGTCTTTTTGCTGTGATTGGCCGGGTGATATTTTTGGCGTGAACAAAATCCCGGCTGCTCCAGCGGTCGAAAGCCCGATGAAGCGGCGACGAGAAAGAAATGAAGACTTCATAGTGATCTCCGATTTTGCCCATTCAACAACCACTCATAGTTTCAACTTCGCCCAGCCTTCGCGATTGAATTTCAGATCAGCAGGCGTCGTTCCGAAAATCAATTTCTCCGCTAAGCAATCATCCTTCAGCGTCGGCGGCCAGAATTGAGGAGACTTAGGTTCGCTGGCAAAAAGTGCTGCCAGCAGTGGCGTCTCGCTGTTCAGAAACTTGCGCGCAATCTTGAACTCCAGCATCCCAGGTGTTCCCATCCTCACAGTGTTCGCCACCCAGCCATACGATTGCAAAAACTTCTCTCTCGCATTCACTGCTTCACGGCTCAAACTCGTATCACGCATCGTCCAGGAAAACTCTTGCACCGGTTGCCACACGCCGCCATTGCTTCGATGATAGATCGCCGTTCCCAACGCCGCCGAGGCGTGCAACACATAAACCGTATCGCCGCGCGTGACGTAAACATGACCCCACCCTTGCTTCGAACCGCGCAAGCAGACATAGAGATAAGCGCCGTCTTGTTTGAAATGCACTTCGCCGCCGCCAATCAATTCTTGACGCACAGCATCTTTCCATTCTTCAACAGAAAATCTTCCGTCAATAGAAACGGGAACGCCTTTGGGTATCTGAATAGTTTGGCCGCTAACGATTGTGAAAGTTGCTAGCCAAAAAGAAATTGTAAAAATGCTTTTGCAGAAAATTCGCATAACACCTCCACTCATTAACCTCTGCCGCCTGCGAGTCGTAGCGCCGCAGGAGAATGTCGCAGCTTCATCATCGCCCAAATGCCGACGACCGGACCGACTGACAAAAACATGAACGCCCATTGCCACCCGACCAATCTCTCAAGCGTCGGAATAAATCTAATCGTTAAAACAGTGAGAAGAAATCCCAAACTGGTTTGCAAGGTCAACGCCGTACCGGTATATTCGCGCCGGCAAAGCTCGGTGATGCATGCCGAAAACTGCGCCGAGTCGGCGACGACGGCAAAACCCCAAATCAAACAAACAAGAAAGAGCGCGATGGGATTGCCGCCGTACAAAAATCCAACGACCAATGCGCATGCGCCGCTGATGACAAGCGAAACTATGGTGAGTGTGGTTCGACCGAATTTGTCCGCGAGTTTTCCCGCGAGCAGACTGCCGATTCCTCCGACGCCAATTACTGCAAACGCCGCAAGACTTGCCCATGTCGCGCTGACATTGGCGAGTTTGAAACTGGCCAAGAGAAAAACCGGAATCCACGCCCACATCGCATACAATTCCCACATGTGACCGAGGTAACCCAAGTTCGCCAGAACAATTTCCCGCGTGCGCGAAATCTCGCCAACATATTTCCAATTGAACGGCGGCGATGGTATGCGATAAGGGCCTTCATCAATAAAAAAGAAAGCGATGAGCGAGCCGAGAGCAGCAAGCGCCGACGCCAGATAAAGCACCGGCTTCCATTCACTCACACCGCCGAGAGCGTTGAGAACATGCGGCGACGCAGTGCCGACGGTGAGCGCGCCGACAAGCAAGCCGATTCCCAAGCCGCGATCTTCTTTCGTCCAGGTCGCCATGATCTTCATGCCCACCGGATAAACGCCCGCTAAAAACACGCCGGTGAGAACACGCAACGGCAAAGCGTGTTCAAGCTTTGTGGCAAATGCGGGAATCATCGCGGTCGCGACTGCCACCAACAAAGCAGAGATCGTCAATAAAATTCTCGACGGAATGCGGTCGGCAAGATTGAGCAGCGCCGAGCCGAATGCGCCGAAAACGAAACCGATCTGCACCGACATCGTCAACCACGCTCGTCCTGCGTCGCTCAATTGCCACGCCGAAGAAAGCGCCGGCACGACAGCGGACGCCGAAAACCAAACTCCTTTTGCCAAAAGCACAGCCACGGCCAACAGCAACAACGTTCGCCATTTATTTTGAGGCATTCTTTTCTCAAAAAATCTTTTTACTTATCGCCTGGCTGTGGATTTAGTTTTTGATTTGCGAATTGCTTAATGCCGAAGGATGAATATCCGCCGCGTAGCCTTGAGCGAGTGTTTTGACGATGCTTCCCGGCGTTAGAACTTGAACGATCAAATCATCTCGCACCGCGACGCGGCGGCCATATCCTTCCGGACGCCACGCCAAGAGGAAACCTTGGTGCAGAAGATATGGCTGATTATCATTTAACGCAACAAAACTTCCCTCCGGCAAAGCGCCGAGCTTCTCCGTGTAAATTACTTTCTGCTGCCTTGCGTCAATTCGTTCTTGATGCAAAGCGTCATCAATCACTGTCACAAGCGGCTTCGGTCCGTACGCAAGTTCGGGGTTCGCTTGCGCCCAAAGTGAGCGGAACATTTCGAACCGTGGGCGTGAACACTCGGCACAAGGCCGATGACCGGCGGCTAACGCAGTTGCTTCATCAAGAAAAAATAATTCGGTCCATTGGCCCGGCGTCATGACACTTCTGTGCCGATCTTTGAATTGTAGCACGCAAATGATCCAGCGCCTGCCTCGATAAAAGCGAACGATTTGTTGTCGATCATCATGCAAGCAACCACGGTTCCCCATCAACGTGCCGCGCGCTGGCGTGGCGATGATCTCACCGAACGGCGTGACGCGATTTTGTCGTGGCATTGGCCTGCTCAAATAGATTTCCCTGCCCTGGGCGACTTTCAAACTTCAGCAACCACTCCTTTCGCCAAACGCCACCGCCATAGTTGATGAGGCTGCCATTCGCTCCGATCACGCGATGGCAAGGAACGATAATGCAAATAGGGTTTCTGCCGTTGGCGCTTCCCACGGCTCGGGTGGATTTTCGATTTCCAATGGTGGTCGCAATGTCCACGTAAGAAACCGTCTTGCCAAAAGGAATTCTTAGCAACTCACGCCAAACTCGTTTTTGAAAGTCGGTGCCTTGCAAGTCCAATTTGAGAGAGAATTCCTTCCGGCCGCTGTTGAAATACTCATCCAATTGAGCGACACCGGGCTTGAGATAATTTGGGATCTCATAGCGCTCTTCTGCCTGCTCGACAAATAGCACGGACGATACGCCGTTCTTGCTGCCGATGATTTCAATGATGCCGATAGGCGAACGATAGTATGTCGTGAATTTTTCAGTCATGTTCGGCGATCTCAAAATATTTTTCGACGGAAAAAAAATTTATTTCATCATTATTTCTATTCCGGCGCCGGTTTTGCAATGTCCGCTACCAGCCTCCATTTGTTCACTTGATCTTTTTTCCATACGCGAGCGTAGTAGCCCTTTTCAGTTGAGGCATTTTGGGAGTTCGCCGCTTTCGACTCGTAACTGCCGTAGGTGTATCCCAAATCTCCGGATTGCGAGACATCGGCAAACATCGATTGCCAAGCGCCGGTGGAAGAATTTTTTGATAAGTACGTAAAAATCTCATCGCGAGTGGTTAGTGGATCCGTGCCATCGCGATGCAAGCGCGCTTCGTCGCTCAAATGCTGCGCGTAGGCTTTCGTCAACTCTTCGGTTTCAGAAACTTTCGAGAAGGCGCGTTCGGCATCTGATAAAACCAAGCCTTCGGCTTCCACGTTTGCCTTTTCAACTGTCTTTCGTGAGATGACGCGAGCGGCTCTCCCTTCTCGCGAGCCGGTGTAAGGCGTTTTTGTATCGGTGCCCAGATCAAGCACGACTTTCCAATTGCCGTCCGCTTGTTTTTTCCATACGGAAAAGAAAAATCCATAGCGCGGCGGATTATTTGGGTTTGCCGGATCGCTAAATACCGAAGGCCCGGTATCGTATCCCAAATCGCCCGCGGCAGACACATCTCCGTATACCGGCTCCCAAACAAGCGAGTACGCCAGCGGATTCGGCGGCGTTGGGCGATCTTTGACTGCTTCTTTGTATTTCACCGGTTGCGGAAAAAACGCGATGCCATCATCTGCGAAAAATTCAGTGAACGAAGCGCGAATGCCGACTTCGCCGCAACGCTTGGCAAAAGCGCGCTCAGCTTCGAAGATCGCAACTAGCGTCGGAGAAATTTGTTTGTCTTGAGTAAAGCCGAATAAAGCGACGATGCTCAGCAGCAAAACGAGGGGTTTGAGATTTGCATTCATAAATTTAGTTTCTTGATCGTGTGTTATAAAACATCAGAAACCAAAAGGCAAAGTAATTTTGAGCAAAATTATTACAAGCATTTCTGAGATCAATTGATTTGCCCAAATTAGTTTCGCCTTTCAGTAAATGAATGGCAAGGGCCACAGAATCACTTTGCATGAATATCAACCTCCCTGCGCGCCGCTCCCCGGTTGCAAAACAATATCGAAGACGGCTGTCTCATAAATTTGTCCGCTGGCTTGTTGCTTTGCAACTTTGGTCATCAGCGCACTTTGGAAAAGCGGATCGATGTCATGTTTGGCATCGCCTTCGAAGAACAACTCGGTGATCAACGCCTTGTAACCCGGGTGTGTGATTTTATAATGAATGTGCGGAGAGCGCCAAAAGTTTGGGCCCGGCTGGTAGGCAATCGGATGAATCGCTTCGAATTCATAGTAGCCACTCTCAGAAGTGATCAACCGCGCGCGATTTTTGAATCCATCTTTATCGTCATGCTTTCCGCTTGAATACTCGCCGTGATGATCAACATGCCAAACATCGAGCATCGCTCCGGAAAGAGGTTTCTTCGTGTCATAAGCCCAAACGCGGCCGGAAACGATGAGCACCGTTCCCGGCTCGAACGGCGGAGTCACTTTTGCGCGAAACGGAGCGCCGGCGCGATAGAACGGCCCAAGCTGGCTCTTCTTGGTTGGCGCAAGATTGTCTTGCATCAAAATAGGTTGCGGCGGCTCGCCGATTTGTTGCAATACCTGTTCGCTGATTTCGATGTTCTTGCTCGCAGCAGTGGGAATAGCATTGGCGCGCAGAACCCATCCCGCAACACCGGCCGTCGCTAAGCCAAAAGTTGTCTGCTTCAAGAACTCTCTACGGGTGAATTCATTCGAAGATTCTGCGCGCATAGCAACCTCCGTTTTGCTTTATGAATCTGCAAACGATGGGAATTGAAAACCGTAACTAAGAATTCCAAATGCTGTTAACCCATCAACAATGGAAGTATTTCCCGATCAGCGTCTCTTCAGCCTCTGCAATTTTCCTTCTGCGCCTTCCTGAATCGCTCGCCGTAGATTCTCGTTCGTCGTCGTATCGGTTTGCAAAACCGCCAGCGCCTTGTCCGCGAATCAGCATGTCATAAAATGTCGTGGCCGTGAGCACAGTTTCGGGAACAGTTTCTTGCTTCGCGGCAAGATTGGTCTTCAAGAAATCCAGCGTCTGTTTGATGATCTCCCGCGAGCGATCATTGTCATCGACGATGTCGAACGCATGCTGGCCTTCGAGATAATTGATGAGCTGAAAATTGAGGTCAGAGACCAGCGCATTTTGGACGAACTGATCGATCGCTTGATTCAGCCCGCGAGCATCCTGTCCGGCTCTCACGACGAACAGCGGCAGCGTCTGCCGGATGACATTCAGCTCGGCCATGCCGTAATAAACCACCGCACAACGAATGTACTCTCGGTTCTCCTGCATGGCCAGCGGCAATCCGACGCTTACGTTGCCGGAGCACGTCCAGATGCCGATGCGGTCGGCGTCGATTTGCAGCGTGTTCGCATTGTTGCGGAGATAATCGATCAAATCATTGGTGTCTTTGAATGCAGCGCCTTGACGGCTTTGGTAATTCACAGCGGTCATTCCTGTGGCCGCGACCAGCCGTGCCCAGTCTTGATAAACCCGCCATTGGGGAATTTCCATCGCGCCGACGCCGTTGTTGAAAACCACCAGCGGCAGCTTTGCAGATTTTTCAATGTTGGGCGGATAGTAAACATCAACCTTGAGTTTGGCCTCTCCGTCGGTTTTGTAGATGATGTCTTTCTTCACAACCACTTTGTCCATGCCGGGAAGCTGATAAACCACTGGCCGCTCAGTCACGGATTGGGCCGGCGCATACTCCACGACAGTTGTAGCGCTCAAAAGAATCAAAACAAAGATTCTTTGAATCGCTGAAAATGAGCGTACGCTTTGCATGTTTGAATCTCCTTTCAAGCTGGTGACTTCATGCGAAGATTAAAGCCATAGCGTTATAATCCAAAGGGCTATTTTTTCAAAGGTAACTGGAAAACATTCAGCGCGCTTGGCTGAGTTCAGTGATCAGCGATCAGTTTACTGAATACGGAATACTGATTACTTCTTTACTCATACCGCAGCGCCTCCACTGGATTCGCCAGCGCGGCTCTGATGGTCTGAACGCTCACGGTGGCCAGCGCGATCGCCAGCGCAATGGTCGCGGTCAGCGCTAACATCGTCCACCCCAATGACGCGCGATAGGCGAAGCCTTGCAGCCATTGATTCATCGCGTACCACACAATCGGCCAGGCGATGAGATTCGCCGCGATCACCAATTTGATAAAATCTTTGGAAAGCAAGAGCAGCAACTGCGCCAGCGAAGCGCCGAGCACTTTGCGAATGCCGATCTCTTTGGTCTTCCGCGCCGCCGTGAAAGATGCCAAACCGAACAATCCCAAACAAGCAATAAAAATTGCCAGAAAAGTAAAATATCCAAAAATCGTGCTGAGCTTTTCCTCAGATTCGTACATGCGATTGAATTCATCGTCCAGGAAGAAATAATCGAATGGGTAGTTGGCCGAATATTTCTCCCAAACTTTGCGCGCGTGCGCGATGGCGCCGGGAATATCATTCGCACGAATGCGCGTCGAGGCATACGACGACCAATTCGTGCCCAATTGAATGAAGAGCGGATGAATTTCCTGCCGGAACGAGTGCATGTGGAAATTCTTCATCACCCCGATGACCATGCCGTCAGCTTTGTCGTCGCGGCCAAACGGCCTGCCCACTGCCGTTTCCCAGCCGAGCATATCGCGCAGTTTTTCGTTGATGATAAAAGCCCGCGCCGAATCGGTTGGAAAGTCGCGGGAAAAATTTCTTCCTTCCACCAATTCAATCTCAAAGACATCGATGAAATCGTGGTCGACGGTCGTTTGATAGCTTGCAATCGCTTCTTGCCCCTCGCGCGCCGTCCACTCCAAGCCGGTTTGCGAGCCGACGTTGATCGGCAGATGAGCGGAGGAAGTGGCTTTGATGAAATTCGAGTTCTCCAGCAAGTCTCTTTTGATGAGATCGAATTTCTTGTTCGCTTCGCGATCACGCATGCGTATCACCAAAACCTGCTCGCGATTGTAGCCCAGTTTTTTGCTTTTGATGTAATCCAACTGCTCCTGCACGGTAGCAGTGCAAATAATCAGTCCAACCGAGGCGGCAAACTGAATTACCACCAACGTGCTGCGCAATCGCGACCTGCCGCTGCTGTCTTTGATTTCACCTTTCAAAACTTTTGCGGGTTGAAGCGCAGTGAGAAACAACGCCGGATAACTGCCGGAGATGATTCCCACCAGAAAGACGGCAGCAACGACGCCCGCAAACGCTCTGCCTTGCAAGAGCAAATCAAAGGACAAGTCTCGCTCAACCAGCTTTGAAAAAGCCGGCAGAAAAAGCTCCACGATCAACAGCGCCATGATCGCCGCCGCCGAGGTCAATAGCATCGATTCGCCGATGAACTGCTTAAGAAGCTGCCCACGGCTGGCGCCGACGACTTTTCGCATGCCGACTTCTTTGGCGCGCAGAGAAGCGCGCGCCGTGGCGAGATTCATGTAATTGATGCATGCGGTCAGAATGATGATGACGGCAAGACCGGAGAGCAAATAGAGATAGCGAATATCGTTGTTCTTGCTAATGTCAAAATTGATGTGAGAATAAAGATGGATATCGGCCAATCGCTGGAGATAATAGCGGTGTGGCCTCTCTTTGTCGAGCCAGTCTTCTTCGGAATGATACTTTTTGACAACTTGCACTAATTTGGCTTCGAACGCTGCGGGATCGAAGTCTCGTGAAACCAGAATATAATTGTAGAACGAATTGTTGCCCCATTTGGTAAACTGATCTTTGTAATCGGTGATCGCCACGAGCGTTTGAAAGGAGACGATCATGTTGAAATGAAAGTGGGAATTGCGCGGCAGGTTCTTCATCAGCCCGGCGACTTTGACATCGTGCCGGTCGCGCAGGCGAATGATTTTGCCAAGCGGGTTTTCATTGCCAAAATATTTTCGCGCGAGGTTTTCGGAGAGAATAATCGAGAAAGGCTCGGCCAGCACAGCCTGTGGGTCGCCCTGCAACATTGGAAAAGTAAAGACCTCGAAGATGGCCGCATCTGCCCACAGCAAGCCGTCTTCATAGAAACTCTTCTCACCGACGCTGACGAGCACATCGTTCCAGTCATCAAGCGTCACAGCGTTCAAAACTTCCGGAAATTCTTCCTTCAACGTTTTGCCGAGTATCGCCTGGGTTACTGCGAAATGATCGGAGCCCAGATAAACATTTCCCGGCTGCTGCGCGACCACGCGATAAATGCGATCGGCTTTTTCGTGGTAACGATCAAAGCTCAGCTCATACTGCGCGTAGAGCATAATCAAAATAAAACAAGCCATTCCTACTGCCAAGCCGACAACGTTGATCAGCGAGAATGACTTATGCTTGCGAAAATTCCGCCACGCGATGATGAGGTAGTTTTTGAGCACGAACTCCTCCGATTTTGGATTGTCGATTCGGAGATTCCATGGTGATCTCATCTTCGACGATGATGCCCTTGTCATTCGGAAGCCAATAAGCTTTGCGCTTGCCCTTGGCGTTGGGGCCTTGTTGCTGTGGGGTGAATTCAGTCTCTTTGGCGTCGAGAGTATAACTCTCATTGAGATCAAATTCCCCGCGCGCCGACTTCTGCTTGCCATCGAGCTTGATTTGATCGCCGTTGTGGGTAATCGTCATGGTTTGCTCCAGCCCGGGTTGATAGCTGAAGCTCCTGTCTTTATCAAACACCCAGGTGCCGGTGAAGTTCGGCTTCTCTGCGGCCAAACTGAACCCGCAAAATAACAGGATCAAACCGCAAATCATTGATCGGGATTTCATCTTATGCCCTCCGTCTTGAAATATTCACAAAAGCAAAAGCACAAGGCAAATGATTTAATGGCAAAATCAGTCAAAAGCTCTTACTCATTTTGCCGTTAAATGATCTCGCTTCACATCTTGCCGATGCAATAAAGATTCTTCTCGCCGCGAAGGAAAATCATTCCATCGGAAATCGCCGGAGAAGCATACACCGGCTCATCGATGGAATTCGTCGCGATCACTTCGTGCTGCGGGCCGGCTTTGATGACGAAGGTGTCGCCGTCTTCGCTGGTCAAGAGAATTTTTCCATCGAAAGCCACGGGCGACGCCGTGAAAGTGGCGGGGATGGGCAGGCGCGCACCTTCGTAAACCAGCTTGCCGGTCGTGGCATCGAGGCACGATATCATCCCGCGGTCGGTCATGATGTACAAATAATCTCCGAAGAGAATCGGCGAAGAATGGCCGCCACCCGGCAGCGGCGTTTTCCATTTGATGTTTTTTGTGCTGCTCCATTCAGCAGGGAGATTGGTTTCAGATGATACGCCGGTGCCATCGGAGCCGCGCCACTGCGACCAATTTTTGTCTTTCGCGGTTGCACTGGCAACCAAAATTAGCGCAAAAGTGGAAACCAACAGAATCAATCGTCTCATGTTTCATTACTCCTGAGATAAAAGCTGATATTTAAGCGAACGAAGCCATATCTCAATCCGACTTTTTCGGAGGACGCGTCCACATGTCGATCTCAATAGTGACCTCGTGACCGATGAAGTTAGGAATCAACGTATGCTTCCAATTTGTGCCAACGCCAAAGTCCAGGCGATTGATCTTGGTTTGCGCGGAAATGCCTAAAATCTTTCGGCCATCATCCATTTTTGATTCACTGATGAAAAAAGGCAGCGCGATTTCCCTGATCACGCCCAACATGGTCAAATCGCCGATCGCCGCAAAGCTCGCGTCGTTTTTCTCGATGCGCTTGCTTTTAAACACGATGTAAGGGTGTTCCACCGCCTTAAAAAATTCTTCACCCTGCAGATCTTTATCGCGGTCGTCTATGCCGGTATCAATACTTGAAACCTTAATGCTGCAAAGCACGGCCGAGCGAGTAAAGTCTTTTTCGTCATAAGTGATCGCCACACTGAAGGCCGTAAACTTCCCCGTTACTTTAGTAAGGCCGGCAATGGGAACGGAAAATCCCACGGTTGAGTGGTTTGGTTCCACTTTCAAATCAATTTGCGCTGAAGTTACTCGCGCGCAGAAAACAAGCCCAAATACGATAGCGACGTGCTGGCATTTCATTTTTTTCTCAATTTTTGATTACACAAATCACTTCTCCAAATGCCGCAATATTTCAATCGCGTTGGCGTTTAACGGATCCTTCTCCAGCGCCATTTTGTAATACTTGATGGCATTGAGCTTGTCGCCTTTGCAGGCGAACCCTTCCGCCAAGGAATCAAAAAGATTCGGATCATCCGAATAGCTTGCAGAATTGTGCGCGAACACTTTAACAGCGTCGTCGAGCTTGCCTTCTTTGAGTAGCATGTAGCCGACCGTATTCAGCGTGTTTGAGTTCATTTGTTGCTGTCCGGCGGCTTTAAGCTGATCGAATTCCTTGAGGCCTTCTTGCAATCCCTTTGCCGTGATCGTTTGATAAATTTTTCCCTGAGGCGTTTCAGCATTTCTGACGCGATTGCTGAAATTCGGCGCGTTGATTTGTTTGCCGAGAATGCTCAATTCGATGAGAACTTCCGAGGCCACGGCGGTCATGCCTTCTTTGACCCTGCTCCAGTTTTCGCCCATCACGCCAAACGCCTTGCGATCGATGGTCATGCTGCCGGTGAAAATAATTTGCGTATCGTCGCGAATGTCTCTTTGAAGGCCTGACGATTGCTCCAGCTTGATTCTCACTTCTTTGGTAACGTCTTTGATGGTGAGATCGCCGACAACCTCGACATCCTCGGCGTTTTTCTCTACGCGTTTGCTCTGAAATCTGATCACCGGGAATTTTGCCGCATCGAACCAATTATCGGATTTCAAATCCTTGTCGCGAAAGTCGTGGTCGGTGTCGATGCTTTCGGTCTTGATGATAACCGTGGCCGAGGTTTTGGTAATGTCGCCTTCAACATAACGAATGCTGCCTGAAAAATCTGCAAACCTTCCGCGCATTTTGGCGAAGCCCATGTATTGAATCGAAAACCCGACATAGGAATGGCCTGTATCGATGGGAAAGATTTGCGACATTTTGAAATCGTCTGCCGGAGTTTTTGCGGGAAGGACGATGGAGGCAATAAAACTCAGAAGAACGGTCGCAGCGAGAAAAAAATGTTTTTGCTTAATCATCAAAACCTCCAGAAAAATAAGGCGGGGTCGGACTTTCACAAGAAGAACTATCGAATCGTTAAAAATATTGCGGCGAAAGTCCGGCTTCACCGTGCTCCGAAAAGTCCCTGCGTCGGTTCCGGCATGGCAAATTTCTCCTTATGCTTTTGTGTTTTCGAGCGCGAACCAAGCAGGTGGAAAAAAAATGTATCCCTCGCGAAGAAGGCAAGAGCGACGGTAAGACAGTTCAAAGGGGAAAAAAGATGACGCGGCCATCGACATTAACTCAACGCGCCGGCGCATCGGCTTGCATGATGCCGGAGATGTTGCCTCCCGAAAAGCGTGCCATAAAATTTGATAACGCGCTCCGGATTTTCTGCGTAAATCTCAAAATGAATAACGCGCGGCATTGGATGATTCTCATCTCATATTGTGAACTCGTTCGGGGCGCGGCTCTGATGGTGGAACTCGCTTCGGGCGTCGCACCAACTCGCCTTGACAATTCGGGCAACGCCATTCAAAACTCGCTGCGCAATGTGGACAAAACGTGCACTCGTAAGAGCAGATGTACGCAAGCATATCATGTGGAAGCGGCTTTCCACACCGCTCGCAAGCGTTCTTCATCTCGAGTGCCAATGCACACTCCGGTTGTCAACGTTGATGCGTTACACCATGCTCACGACACGTTGCACAGGGCATGCTTTTCTCCTCACGACACTGAAATAGACAGCGCGAGGCGGAATTTCGTTCAAAAATATCTCGCTAATTTTTCCTGATATAGATGAAGTCATACTGTGTGCTCCATGTCTTGCCCCCGTCGACGGTTTGCTCGCTCAATTGGCGAACGCGATCCGGGCCGAGATTGAAGAGCGTCATGATGACACCCGGACCGGGACTAAAGACTGTTGCGGCAGCCATCAGAACGAATATCAGGTAATGCTTCATGTGGTTTTTTTGATTCTCTCACTTCTTTCTTGCGTAATGAATCTGCCAATTCACTTTCCACGTTTTTCCGCCGTCTTGGGAGGCCTCCCAATTCCAGTCGAGCTGATCGTGGGTGATGTTGTGCCACACCATGCGCTGCATAATTTCCTTGCCATCTTTCGTTGTGGCTTTGCGCGAAAGGATCATCTTGCTGTCTTTGAATTCGCCGGTGAAATCAAGATAGCCGCTCTGATTATCAACCCAGGTTTGTTGCCACGTGCCGAGCCTCTGATTATAAACTGAGAAGCTCATGCCGCGCAGCGAATTCGGCGCCCCATCGATAAAGCTTTCCTGAATCACGGCGCTGTCAAGAATTGCAGTGATGGTGTTTGTGCCGCGGCCGGTTTGACCAGCCGGCAATCCGCTTTGCTCCCCCGGCCACATAAGATCCCACTCGCCGAGCCAAAAATCAAATTGCCGCGCTTCCGGCGCAACCCGAGGCGCTGAAGACGATGAACCGCCGTTGCTTCCTTGCGCCCAGAGGCTCGCAGCGCAAAACAGCGTCAGCAGCGACCCACCCAAAATTTCCATGCGCTTCAAAGATGTTTGCATTGGCACCCTTTCAAGATTTATTGTTTCGACTCCTTGTTGAAACTCGCGAGCCACCGTCTCATGACAACAACTAAAAGCACGCCTTTAATATGATCGGTTTCTGCAATTTTTCCAACAAAAAAATTGTGCCGTCCTCGTTGAAGCGTCCCCATTGGTTTAATCATTGAATTCACCAAACAGGAGAATCCAAAAAAAACCTCGGTCGAGCCGAGGCTGAATATATTCGGAAAGACACTAATCAATCTGCAGCAGACGGTCGCCTGGGGCTGCAAAAACTATCATGATGGCGAAGTTATAGCAGTCGCGACTTGAACCTCGCGTCAGGATATCGTCGCCAGCTTCTGCTCCGCCCGCTTGCGCATAAAAGCATAGTTCAGGTTGTTAAGCGAATTGAACCCCGCGGCTTTGGCGCACGCTTCCTTGGCCTTCTCCATCTCGCCTTTGCCTTCATACGCCAAGGCCAATCTGTAAAAGATGTACGGATTCTGTTGATTGGATTTCTGGAAATGTTCGATGGCTTGGTCAAAAGCTTTTTCTTCGAATGCGATCATTCCCGCCAACTCATGCGCCAGCCAGATTTGAAAAGTATTTTTGGCCGCTTCCGCACGGGCCAGAAATTCAGCGCTCCTGGCTTTTGCGCCGGCGGGATCTTTTTTCAACAACGCGACGCGCGCCGAATTATTGAGGTAGCCGCGCCGCGCATTCTCTTTGATCTCATCAGAAAGATTGGAGCCTTCGGTGCGCTTCAGCGACTCTTCGAATTTTTCCAGAGCCTCGTCGTACCTTCCGGCTTCTTGAAGAATGGCGCCCATGGTGCCGAGATCGCCGGCCATGGCCGGGGCATCGTTGATCTTTTCACCCAAAGCAAATTGCTTGTCCAGCTCTTGCAAGGCCATCGCCATGTTGCCCTCGTCGACATAAGTCACGGTTTTGGCAAACAGCGCGCCGCGGCGCTCGCCGTCATCGCGGGCGATGTCGTACAGCATCTGAAGCTGGGCGCGAGCTTGCTCGTGTTGGTTTTTCAGGCAATAATCCGTCGCGATGCCGATGTGCGAGGCAACGAAATTAGGGTTGAACGTCAGCGCTTTTTGATACTGCGCGATGGATGCATCGAATCTGCCGATCTTGAGCAACAACTCGGCATAAGAATCATACGGGTTGGGGTCGCTCGGAATCAGCTCGATGTATTTTTTGAAGGCGTTTTCCGCGTCGGTGTATTTTTCCAACGAGCGATATGCGTAGCCCAATTGATTATAGGGCGGAGAAAAATCCGGAGCGATCGCATTCGCTTTTTCGTACCCGGCGATGGCCAGCTCGAACTCCTGCTGGCCGAAGTAATAACCGCCCAATAAATTATGCGCGCGCTCGTCTTCCGGAAAGGCTGCAGCCAATTTTTGGTAATATTCTTTTTGCTTCGCCGGATCGCCGTTGACGCCGGCTTCGAAGCCGAGAATTTGCAAACGCTCGCCTTCAGCGGCTTTATCGGCCAGCGCTACGGCCTTCTCCAATTGCTCGAAAAAGCCTTTGGCCGTCGGTTGATTGAAAGAAAAGTTGAGATAAGCCAGCGCAAAGCCCGGGTCTTGGGCAATCGCCGTTTCGAAGTATTTCAGCGATTCCTGGCCTTGCAGTTTTTCCGCCAGGTCGCGGCCTTGCAGAAAATTTCTCCGCGCCTCTTCGGAGGCAGTGGTGATCGGAATTTTATTGCTCGTGATGGATGAGCAACCCGCCAGTAAGAACACGCCGGCGAAAAACGCCGCGGCGCTTTTTGAAAAAGAATGAAGCCTCATCGCATAGCTCCTTTCGATCTTTAAAAACATCGCCAATGGATAGATGTCCCCAGTGGATAAAAAGTTTTTCCATACGGAATGAAGCTCCCCGACGCAAGCGTCGGGGTATCAAGTGGTGTATTGTCTATTGTAAACGACGCAAGCGTCGGGGAATTGAACCCGAACAAGATTAAACCCGCACAATACGTTTGACCCGTTGGTCCTTTCGTTGCTTTTCATGCCAAGGTTTCAAGCCAGCTCATTGAAGCTGATCGATTGCATTCTCATTGCTGCTTCCCCGCGTAATCAACCGCTGCCAGTTCGGTTCCTGCAATTCACCTTGCAAAGTCGAGTGTATCTGTTCGTAATTATTGAAACCGGTGCGATCGGCGAAGATAAAAACCACGCCGCCTTGTCCTTTTAAATGATCATACGTCCAGGTCTCATACGGCAACGACGTCGTGCTGCTCGGGAAACGATCAAGACGATCGGCTGGGCCGTACAAAATAAACACCCGGCCGCGGTCGCTTTTCCATCCCGGCCGCGCGGGAGATTTGAAGCGCGTTTCGGTTTCGCGCGCCCGGGCCAGATATTGTTCCCGGTACGCCAGCCCGTTCAATGCGTCGCCATTGCGCGGCGATTGCCAGAGCGAGGAAACAAACTCGCGCTTGGCTTCGGCGCCTTTCAAGCTTTTGTACATATCGCGCTCGGGACGCGAGGTCAAGTAGATCATGCGTTCAAATTCATCGTCAAGCTCTTTTTCGCTCAACGTTTGCAGCGGCCCCACTGCCGTCGATCCGGCGCCTCGACGACCGGCGGCAAGCTCCGCGGTCACCGTCGGATTGTACACGAAAAATTTCTTTTCGCGGCGCGCAATCATCGTTCCCGCCGAATCAGCGACGCCGGTGACGAGACGATAGCTGCCGGTCGGCAGCCTGGAGACATTCAATCTGCCGACTTCGACAATCGAATCGAAGCGTTTTTGTTTAATATGAGAAGCGCCCAGCTCTTCGCCCGCTTGTCCGGCGAAACCCTCGACGTAGCTCACGGTTTTATATTTTCTCCCCGGAATATTTTTGATCACATGATAGGCTTCGAAATAATAGTACAGGTCTACTGCGCTCTCGCCGAATAGCGCCGCAACGTTCGGGATCACTTCGTAAACGTGCCTGGTAAAAATCGTCGGCGATCCGGCGGCCGAGGTGATGGTCGAGGCGAGCTGAAGATCGCTCATCTCCACCTTGTCGGGAGAGAATTGGCGCAGATCGACTTCGACGCTGACGCTATCGCCGGGAGAAGATCGATGCATGTCCTCGATATGCAAAACAACCCGGTAGCGGCCGGCGGCATCTGTTTGATAGCGCACCAGATCGACCAATTGATTGGCGGTTTGTAAACGCGCGCTGTCGGCAACCGTCTCTTCGACTTTCCACATCTTCGAGGCCCACAGCCGGCCTTCATGATAAATCTGCAATCTGAACAAAAGCTGGCAGGAAAATCCGCCGCCTCTGGCTGAGACATACCCCACCGCCGAACGAGGGACGGAGTAATATACATCCATGTAAGACTGATGGTCTTTGTCTTGATACTGTGCAACGTCAAGACTGAGCTGAGAACCGCTTTGCGCTTTGCCGGCGCAAACGCAGATGAAGAATTGTATGCAGACCGGCAGAAGGAGAAAGCGAAACAATACAGCGTGCGCTTTCAAAAAAATCGGCGCTGACAGATGGGTAATTATTCGGACCATCCATGTGCTCCGTTGAGGCAATGCGTTTCATAACTTCACATCGGCGCCAATGATGAAGGCTCATTCAAAGCCGTCACGACTTTTCGAGTTTTTACATGCGCAAAGGGTTGGGAAAAAATCTCCCAACCCTTTTTCGCATGAGTGGAGTCACCACGTGTTCACATTAGAATCCCAAAGCAATCGAGAAGACGTGACTGCCGTCGAAAAACGCCAGGTCTCGATACGCATAGTTGAAATCCATGGCGATGTTTGGCAACTCGTAATGGAAGCCGGCACCGAGAGTCAAACCGTAAATGTAGCTGTCTTCTCCGACGGCGTCTTTCGGCGCGTCGGGCGAGAGGTTGTAGCCGCCGCGCAAGAAGAACGTTTCATTGTAGGAATACTCAACACCGAACCGGCTCACGTCGTCAAGAAAATTATTGTCTTGATACATCGTCGTGAGATCGAATTTACTTTTCGTGCCAAAGGGAACCGCGTAGGCCATGCCGATCTCGAGCGTGGTTGGCAGCTCGTCCTTTTGAGCGACTACTTGCAGCGGCGTAGAACCGCGATCCACGCCGTTCGGCTGAGAGGTGCGGAACAGACCGGTGCCGTCGTACTGCATGGCCGGCCCGAGGTTTTTCACCGCCACGCCCAGGCTCAGCCCGGTGATCTGCCCGACGTTGCTGTATTGCACGCCGGCATCGAAGGCAAAGCCCGAGGCGCCGACGCGGTCGATGCTTTCGCTGATGAGATTGAACGTCGCGCCAACACTCACGCGGTCGCTCAAAGCCCGCGAATAGGTCAGGCCGGTGGTGACGAACTGCGGGTTGATGATGGCGCCGGTGCCGTCCGGCGATTCTTCGGTGGTGACGATGATTTCGCCGACGTCGAGGGACTTGATGCTCAGACCGAAGGTGCCCAAGCCGCTAAAGGTTGCGCTCACCGCCACGTAGCTGACGTTGATATCCGAGATGTGGCGCATCTGGGAAAACATCGCGTTCGCGGAATGCGTCGTGCGCGACAACCCGGCGGGGTTCCAATAGATGGCTTCGATGCCCTGAACCGCGGCGATCGACGAGCCGCCCACGCCGATGTAGCGCGCGCCGACCGGGACCAGCAGCTCCGAAGCCGCATTCGTGCCGATACGGCTTTCCTGCGCCATCGCCGCGCCGGTCAGGATCAACAAGACAACCAGCCAGAGCGCCGGTGCTTTATAGAAAGGTTGCTTCATGTTCTTTCTCCGTAGTTAGATGTGCAGGTCGAAGTCGGACTTGGACATACGGCAATGCAAAAACTCTTCAACATCTCAAGTCCAAGTCCGACTTCACTCGCTTGTTGCATCAGAAGTTCCTGAGGAATTGTTGCTCTTGAACGATGGCCAATTTCAAATCTTTGACGATGCCCAAGTCCGGGCATTCGATGCGCACGACATAAATGCCGCTGGCCACCGGCAGGCCGGTTTCATTCTGCAAATTCCAATTCAAAAATTGCGCGTCGTTAGTGTCGTCCACGCCCTTAGTGAGCGTACGCACCAGCACACCGGCAAGATTGAAGA
>Ga0247727_10004462_pt1 | contig 29650 bp, 26 predicted proteins | sample WisWelCaveWW1625_FD_202498 | JGI IMG/M metagenome (GOLD analysis project Ga0247727, IMG submission 202498) | Biofilm microbial communities from Wishing Well Cave, Virginia, United States - WW16-25 | ecosystem: Environmental > Aquatic > Deep subsurface > Groundwater > Cave microbial mat | place...
CGAAGTTGCCGGTGTCCGCGAGCACGGCCACATCCGCGGCGAGCTGCGCCCCGTGCCGTTTCAGGAACGCCGTCAGGCCCGGCGAGCCGATCTCCTCCTCGCCCTCGATCAGCAGCTTCATGTTCAGCGGCAGGCGCCCGGCCGTGTGGAGCCAGGCGCGGACTGCCGCGACGTGGGTGATGAAGGTGCCCTTGTCGTCGACGGCCCCGCGCCCGAAGAGTCGCCCGTCGCGCTCGCTCGGCTCGAAGGCCGGCGTGGCCCAGCGTTCCGGGCGCCCGGGCGGCTGCACGTCGTGATGCCCGTAGACGAGCAGCGTCGGCGCGCCGCTCGCGTGGAGCCAATCGCCGTACACGTACGGGTGATGGCCGGGCATCTCGACGAGCCGCACGTTCTCGAGCCCCGCCTCGCGCAGCAGCGCGGCGGTCGCCTCGGCCGAGTGGCGCACCTCCGCGGCGGGGAAGCCCTCGGCCGAGACGCTCGGGATGCGCACCAGCTCGGAGAGGCGCGCCTTGGTCTCGTGCAAGTGCTCTTCGGCGTGAGCGAGCGCCGCCGCCAATGCCGACCGGGACATGGATGCCGAGTCTAAACGATTCCACAGCGAGACGATGGCCCATGGCCAAGCAGCGGCCGAAGAGCCACGGGTAGCGGCGTCTCTCGCGGAGAGCCCCCCTCCCCCCACCGTGACGCCCCCTTGGGGGGAGGGGGCGCGCGAGAGATCGCCGCGGAGACGATGGCCAACGGCAGGGCCAGGGCCGAATGGAAGCACGGGACCGGGACAAAGAGAAACGAGACGACGAACGGCCCAGAACTCCCGGGACGGGTCCAGACGGAAAAACGAGGACCCGTCCCGGGAGGGCGAGACCCGTCCCGGGAGATGTAGAATCCGCCGAACCCGGACCAACCCTGCTCCTTCGGCCCGCCCCGCGGGTCGCGAAGGGAGGCTCAATGAGCGACAAGGCAAACAAGCCCTACGTCCCCGACGACTCCACGATGTCGGAATTCACGCTGCGGGCCCTGCTGCTGGGGCTCGTGATGAGCGTCGTGCTCGGATCCGCGAACGCCTACCTGGGCTTGCGCGCCGGCATGACGATTGCCGCCACCTACCCGGCCGCCGTCATCGGCATGGCCGTGCTGCGGATGATGAAGGGATCGCTGCTCGAGGAGAACTACGCGCGCACCGTGGGCTCGATCGGCGAGTCCGTCGCCGCGGGCGCGATCTTCACGATCCCCGCTTTCGTGATCCTGAACATCTGGAGCTTCAAGAGCTTCGATACCACCGAGTACCTGACGGCGAGCGCGCTCATGATCGTGGGCGGGATCCTGGGCGTGCTGTTCGTGACCGTGCTGCGCCGCGTGATGGTCGAGGACCGCTCGCTGCCGTACCCTGAATCGGTGGCCGCCGCCGAGATCCACAAGGCCGGCCAGCGCGGCTCCGCGGCGGCGATGCAGCTGTTCGGCGCGATGGGCGTGGGCGCGCTCGTGAAGCTGCTGGGCGACGCGGGCGTTTTCAGCGCGTCCAACACGTTCACGCTCGCGGTCGGAAAGCTGAAGGAGAGCTTCGTGAGGCTCGGCCTCACGCCCGAATCGGCCAGGATCCCCGCCGGCGGCGCCACCACCTTCCAGGCCCCGGGCGTGAGCCCGGCCTACCTGGGCGTCGGCTACATCATCGGCCCCGAGCTCGGCTCGCTGAACTTCGCGGGCGGCCTCATGTCCTGGGGCCTCCTGGTCCCGCTGCTCGTCTTCTTCCTCGGCCCGCAGCTCGCCCCGGCCTACACGGCCGCGGACGGCACCGTCGGCTGGGCGGGCGTGGCCGGCCACCTGTGGCGCTTCATGGTCCGGCCAATCGCCGTCGGCGGCATGCTCGTGGGTGCCAGCTTCACTCTGTTCCGCATGCGGAAGAACCTCGCCGTGGGGATCAAGCGCGGGATCGCCGACTTGCAGGCGTCGGCCGCCGCCAAGGCCGCCACCGAGCGCACCGAGCGGGACCTGTCCTTCAAGACCGTGCTGGCCGGGATCGCGGCCGTGTTCGTGCTGATGATCGCGCTCTACCTCTTCTTTACGAAGGTGCTTCCGGGCGCGATCTTCGCCGCGATCGTGATGCTCGTGACCGGCTTCTTCTTCGCCGCCGTCTCCGGCAACCTGGTCGGCATGATCGGCTCCTCGAACAACCCGATCTCGGGCCTCACGCTCGCGGCCACGATCGTCGCCGCGCTCACCATGGTGATCGTCGGCGTGAAGGGAGTCGAGGGCGTCGCCGCGGTGCTCGGAGTGGCCGCCGTCGTCTGCGTCTCCTCCGCGGTGGCGGGCGAGATGCTCCAGGACCTGAAGGTCGGCCACATCCTGGGCGGCACCCCCTGGAAGATGCAGGTGGGCGACCTGATCGGCGTCGTCGTCTCGGGGCTCGTCCTCTTCTTCCCGCTCTACCTGCTGCACACCTCCGACCTGGCGGCCAACCCCGCGACCGGCGGCTTCGGCGGGCCGAGCCTCTCGGCCCCGCAGGCCGGGCTAATGGCCTCGATCTCGCAGGGCATCGTGGGCGGCGAGATGGCGTGGCCGCTCGTCGTCGCCGGGATCGGTATGGGCATCGCCCTGATCCTGGTGCGCGTCAAGAGCCCGATGCTGTTCTCGGTCGGCATGTACCTGCCGCTCGAGACGACGTTCGCGATCTTCGTCGGCGGGATGCTGCGCGGCTTCGTCGACCGTCAGGCCGAGAAGCGCGGACACAACGCCGCGCAGAAGGCCCGCGTCGAGAACGCCGGCGTGCTCACCGCCTCCGGCCTGATCGCGGGCGAGGCGCTCATGGGCCTGGTGGCGGCCGGCATCGTGGCCTGGAAGGCCTACCAGGCCGCGAGCGATCCGAGCGTCCAGATCGCGTTCCCCCAGGTTCCGGGCTTCGCGAGCATCGCGAGCGGACTGGCGATCCCCGTCATGATCTTCCTGCTCGTCTACCTGGTGCGCCGGCCGCTCGGAGCCGCCGGCCGCGCCGACGAGCCCGCGCCGCCGACGGCGATGATGTAAAGGGACGGCGAGGGGGGCACCCGCGTGGCCCCCCTCGCGTACCCCCGGAGAGGAGAGCGTGATCGCATCCGGTGCCGCGTCCGTCCCGGCGGTCCTGCGCGCGGTCGACCGTCGCTTCGGCGAGTTCAAGGACGCGCTTGCCGAGCTCGTGTGTGTGCCGGGGGTCTCCGCCGCGGGCTTCCCGCCCGACGACTTGCGGCGCTCGGCCGAGGTCACGGCGGCGGTGTTGCGGCGTCTGGGGATCGAGAACGTCGCGTTGCTGCAGCTTCCCGGCGTGCCGCCGTACGTCTACGGCGACTGGCTCCACGCTTCGGGCGCGCCGACAGTCCTCGTCTACGGGCACCACGACGTCGTGCCCCCGGGCCGGGCGGACAAGTGGACGACCCCTCCCTTTCTCCCGGTCGAGAAGAAGGGAAGGCTCTACGGCCGCGGCACCGCCGACGACAAGGGCGGCTTCATGGCCTGGGTGGCCGCCGCCGCCGCTTATCTTGGCGCGGCCGGAGGCTCGCCGGTCAACCTGCGCTTCCTGATCGAGGGCGAGGAGGAGACGGGCTCGCTGAACCTCCCGGCGTTCGTGAAGCAGCACCGGGACCAGCTCGAAACCGACGTGTTGGTGCTCTCGGACACCTACAACTTCGCGACCGGCGTGCCCGCACTGACGTGGCAGCTGCGCGGCCTCGTGCAAGTCGACGTCGAGGTCACCTGCCTCGGCCGCCCCGTCCACAGCGGCGACTTCGGCGGCGCCGTTCCCGACGCGGCGCGGATCCTGTGTCGGCTCGTCGACGACCTGCGCGCGGAGGACGGCCGCATCGACGTGCCGGGCCTCTACCGTGACGTCGTCCGGCCGAGCGCCGCGGTGCGGAAGCGCCTCGCGCGGCTGCCGTTCTCCGAGGCGGCCTTCCGGCGTGGCGCGGGGATGCTGCCGGGCACGCGCCTCGAGCGCGAGCGCGGCGTGGGCGTCTACGCGCAGCTCTGGACGCGCCCGTCGCTGACGGTCATCGCGATCGAGGCGCACCCGCTCCACGGCGCCGCCAACCAGATCCTCGACTCGGCCCGCGCGCAGATCTCGCTGCGCACCGTGCCGAAGATGGACGCGCGGAAAGCGGGGCAGCAGCTCGTGCGGAAGCTCGTCGAGAAGCCGCCGGCCGGCGCCCAGGTCGCAGCGCGCATTGTCCGGACGACGCCCTGGTGGACGAGCGAACCTTCGGGGCCGGCCTTCGAGGCGTGTCTAAGTGCCCTCGCGAAGGGCTACGGCCGCAAGCCGGCGCTCATCGGCTCCGGGGCCTCGATCGGGTTCGTCAAGCCCTTCGCCGACACGCTCCGCGTTCCATGCCTGCTCACCGGCGTCGAAGACCCCGGCTGCGCGGCCCACTCCGAGAACGAGAGCCTGCACCTCGGCGACTTCCGGAAGTCGATGCGCTCGGCGGTCTACCTGTTCGACGAGCTCGGCCGGCTGGGTCTCGCCGGCCTCGCGCGCCCGTCGTCCCGCGGCCGTCTGCGGCGCAGGGGCCGATACTCGCGCGGCCAGGGGATCGGACTAGAGCTCCGACGGGCGGGTTGCGAAGGGGTTTACGACGCGGATGCCCTCGAGCTTCTGGCCGGCGGACAGGTCCTCGCTCAGGACGAAGCCGCAGCCCATCGACTGCGCCGCCCCCACGATGAGGGCGTCCCAGAAGGAAAGCGCGCAACGATCCTGGAACGCCCACGCCGACTCGACCAGGAGGGCCGGGTCGACGGCCTGAAGCCAGTGAAAGAGCGCCCGCACGTCGGAGCGAGCCTCCCCCGTCGGCAGTCCCGGACGCAGCTTTCGTGTGACCGTGACGTAGTACTCCTGCAGGACCTGGCGGCTGACTCGCCCGCGCCGCGTGTCCCACAGGAACGCCAGCCAATCGCGGGCCCGCTGCTGCTTCGCGCCCACTCGCGCATCGCGCGAGTAGACGAGCACGTTCGTGTCAACGAAGACGGGAGCGGTCATGGAGCTCGTCACGCGACGGGTAGGCGCCGCGGCTCAGGATTCGAGGCTTCGCTCCGAGGAAACGGCGCTTGGCGGCCTGATAGCCGTGCTCCGCCTGCATCCGCTGCTTCAGCAGGTCGCCGACGAGGCGCGCGACGCTCGTGTTCTCCTTGGCCGCCTTCACCCGCGCCCAGCGCAGAACCTCTTCCGCGGCCGTGATGGTCAGGTTCGGCACGATCACCTCCACGAGGCTAGTGTAACACGAAGCCCGTGGCCGTGCCGATCAACGCCCGAGTTGCACCTCGGCGTCGGAATCGAAGCCGAGCTCCTTCCGGCCGAAAGAGCCCGTGGCGTAGAAACGCCCCTTCGCTCGGGCGCGCACGCGGTCCTGGCGCAGCACGTCCCTGACCGCGCCCGGCAGGCTCAGCAGGTTGACGTCGAAGCGGGTCCGCACCTTGGTCTCGCCGTAGCCCGCGAGCTCGAGTCCCTTGGCCTCGAAGCCGCGCCCCAGGCGGTTGCCGTTCACGAACAGCTCGTACTCGAAGCGCTCGATCGTGAGCGGCTCGGGGTTCGGGTTGCGGACGCGGAAGCCCACGTCGAGCGCCACGCCCGTGATGCCCATGTCGCCGATCCTCAGGCCGTCGACGGCCAGGATCGGCGACTTGACCGTCGCACACCCCGCCGTCAGGAGGAGCGCCGCGAGGACCAGCGCGCCCACACCCCACACCCTTCGCCGCATCGCCATTGTCATCGCCCTCCGGGAAGACCCGACCCAAGCCTAGCCCGAGTCGGTCCCGGAAGTCCTTCCCGAACGTCGAACGACCGCTGTGAGGTCGGACGGCGGAAACAACCGGGTGATCCGGTGGAGAAGTAGGACTCAGCGGGACCCTGGAGCTGCAACGACCTCAGGGCCTCATCACGGCCAGTTGACAGCCGTTCGCCGGCCCACCTAGTATCGCCTCCGATTCCAAAAGCTGTGTGAGGCTGTGACCCGGTCTGCTCGCGTTGCGCCCTCCCGGAGACGGCTAAAGACCGGCGGCGTCCTCATCGTGGGGTGCGGTCTCCTCCTGGTGAGCGCGGTGTTCCCTCCGGCGCGTCCGGCGCAAGGACCGACTCGTCCATCGGAACACCCGGGAGCGGCGAGCCGGGATCGCCTGGAGATCATCGAGGACCTTTCGGAGTCCCTGGCCAACGACCTTCTCGATCTGTCGGTGGCGACGCGGGGGGGCGACCTCGCTCGGACCTCGGAGTTCTTCGCGGAGACGCTCTCGGTCACCCCCTTCCCCTCCCTCGCTCAGCCCTTCAAGAGCGAGATCAAGTGGATCGGAAGCCGTGGCTGGTCGAGTGCGGCCGCGGGCGAAGCCTCCCCACCGGAAGCGCGACCCATTAGCCGGGTGGAGTTCATGCGGGACTGGGCCGCTTTCCTCGGGCACTTCGCCGAGATCGAGGACGCGCGCTTCAAGGTCAAGGAATCCACGTTCGAGGCCGCCGCGGGTGTCGTCCCCGGGGCGAACGAACCCACGGCCACCCCCGGCTCCAGGGGCCGGGGTCTCGTCGCGTTCTACGTCCTGGGACGGAACACCGAAGGACAGCGGGAGTGGGCCCGCGGTACCGCGAGCGTGAAGGTCCGGCGTGGCCCCGAGCGGTGGCAGTTCGAATCCTTCCTCACGACGAAGCTCGAGTCGATGCTCTCGACGATCGACCTGTTCTCGGAGGTTTCGGAGCCGGCCGGGCTGGCCCTCCAACGTCCTCCCTACGGGTCGAGCGGCAACGGCAGCTTCGTCTGGAGCGGGGCCGCCGCGGGCGATATCGACCGTGACGGCTGGATCGATTTGTTCGTCACCGGCAGCGAACGGAACTATCTCTATCTGAACCAGGGTGACGGCCGTTTCCGAGACGCCTCGGATGAGGTCGGGGTCCGCGCCCTGGCGAGTGGCGTGGCACCCCTGTTGCTCGACTACGACAACGACGGGGACCAGGACGTCTTCCTCTCGGCCGTGGGCTTGCAGGTCCTCCTCGAGAACCGCCTCGTCCCCGAGGGCCAGGTCTCGTTCCGGGACGTCTCCCTGGAGGCGGGTGTCGCGAGCCCCGCCGTGGGCTTCAGCGCCACCTCCGCCGACGTCAACGGCGACGGCCGCCCGGACGTTTACGTGGCCTCGTACAACCACTACGGCCACGTCACGCCCAACTCGTGGTTCCGGGCCACGAATGGGACCCCGAACCTGCTGTTCGTGTCCCAGCCCGGAGGGGGCTTCCGCGAGGAGGCACGGAAGTGGGGCGTCGACGACTCCCGCTGGAGCTACGCCGCGGCCTTCGCCGACGTCAACGAGGACGGCCGACCCGACCTCTACGTGGCCAACGACTTCGGCGAGAAGGGCCTCTTCATCCACCGGGGAGACCGCTTCGCGGAGGAGGCGCGCGAGCGCGGCGTTCTCGATCCCGGCAACGGCATGGGTGTAGCCTTCGGCGACTACAACAACGACGGCCTTCTGGACCTCCACGTGACGAACATGTCCTCCACCGCAGGGAACCGGATCCTCTCGAGACTGTTTCCCGACGCCAAGCCGGAGGGGAACGTCCTCGTGAAGCTGGCCGCGGGCAACAGCCTCTACGAGAACCTGGGCGGCGGCCGCTACCGCGACGTGACCGCGGAGGTGGGAGGCTTCTCGGGCGGCTGGGCCTGGGGAGGCGGCTTCATCGACTTCGACAACGACGGCTGGGAGGACATCTTCACGCCCAACGGCTTCATCTCGGGCAAGTCGATGAAGGACACCTGAAGCCTCTTCTGGCGTCAGGTCGTGACGCCCCAGGGCGCGACGGGAAGCAAGGGCGGCCTCAGGACCGATCAGTCCCGGCTCATGTTCGAGCAGGGCTTCTCCTTCAGCGGCTACGAGCGGGATCCCCTCTACCTGAACCTCGGCAACAAGAAGTTCCTGGAGGTCTCTGGAGTCTCCGGGATCGACTCCATCAGCGACGGCCGGGCCGGCGTCTTCGCCGACTTCGACAACGACGGCGACTTGGACGTGTTCCTCACGACCATCCAGGGAGCGGCCCACCTGCTGTTCCGCAACAACGTGGGACAGGCGAACAACTATCTGCGCGTCTCTCTCGAAGGCACACCGGGACTGGGGCTGGACGCCTTCGGCGCCGTCGTGAGGTTGAGGAGCTCCAGCGGCGTCCTCACCAAGATCAAGGCCTGCGGCTCCGGTTACCTCTCGCAGCACGACCCGCGGCTGCTGTTCGGTCTCGGCAACGACGCCGCCATCGAGTCGATCGAGGTCACCTGGCCCAACGGGAGACGCGAGCGCTTCGAGGGACTGGTGTGGGCTGGCGGCTCCGTGCGCCTGCGCGAGGGGACGGGCCAGATCGTCTCCGAGAAGGTGAAGACGGCGAACCTGCCCGCGCCTCTCACCAAGGCCGAGAAATTCGCGCAGGTGCTGAGGATGGCCGTGGGACAGCCCGTGCCCGAGCTGCCCCTCAGGACCCTCGAGGGCCAGCCAGTCTCATCCTGGGTCGTGTTCAGAACGGGGCGCCGCTTGCTCGTCAACTTGTGGGCGACCTGGTGCGGGCCTTGCGTGCGGGAGATGGCGGAGCTCGAGGCGCTCCGGCCGCGCCTCGCGGTCCGTGGCATCGACCTCATCGGGCTCAACGTCGACACCGAGGCGGACGCCGACATCAGGGCGTTCGTCAAGAAGACCGGGGTGAAGTATCCGATCTACGTCGGCGGCATCGTGGCCGTAGAGAGGCTCTATGCCACCGACGAGCTACAGGTCCCGGCCTCCTTCGTCGTGGACGAGAAGGGGATCGTCAGCGAACTGATCCCGGGCTGGTCCGAAGAGACGCGCCGCCGTTTCTCGGACTTGGCAGGTCCTCCCGCTCCCCCCGAGTGAGCGAATAGGTCCGGGGCGGCCTTCCTGGTGATCGGAAGCGCCGAGGTCAGGGATCTAGACCGAGGTCCCGATGAGCCGGGCGATCAGCGCCGTTCTCTGGTGGGCGCCGACCTTCGTGTAGACGTGCTTGAGGTGATCCTTGACCGTCTGCTCGGCGATGCGGCAGCGGGCGGCGATCTCCTTGTTCGACAACCCGTGGAGCAGCAGCCCGACGATCTCGGATTCCCGCGGCGTCAGCGCGAAGGGGATCAGGCGCTCCCTGATCACCCTGGCGAAGAAACCGGCGGTGCCGTCGCCACGGTTCGTCCAGTGGTTCACGGACGACCCCCCTCGCTGGGGCTGCAGCCGTAAGCCGCCACGTGGTGTTGCCCCCAAAAAGGTCTTCTAACGGAGGGATGAGTGCCGACCATGTAGCCAGAACCGCCCTGCCTTGTCAAGCCGAAAAACACGCGGTCCGTGACATCCTACGTTGGTAGGGGTCTGTCGGCTCCTACGTTCGAGGGATTGCGTCTGTCGTCACTGGGGGACTACCATCCGGAACACAAATCTCCATGAGGACACTCGTACGAATCTCTATGGGGACGTTTGTTGAGCCTCGGCGCAGGGGGACGACCTGTCTGCACGATGTGACCTCCAGCCCCTCCCTGCACCGACGCTTGGCTGGCCTGTAATAGGGAGGTTGAGCATGAAGACCAAGCCTTTCTTCGTTCTCGTCGCAGTCGCCGCCCTCCTGGCGGTCGCGACTCTCGGCGACCGTGCCGTCGCCCAGTCCGCCAACGCCGCCAACAAGGTGCACGTGAGCGCCAGCACCATAGACGTCGTTGGACCGACTGGACCCACGACGATCCTCTCGACGTCGATGAAGACGTCGACCAACGCGGACCTCATCCTGAGCGTGACAGCCGAATGCGCAATTACGATCGACGACCCCAATACGACGACCTTCCAGATCGCTGGCAGCGACTCTGCCCTTGCCCACGTGAAGATTTGGGTGGAAATCGACGCCGTCGCAGTGCCGGTCGCCGTTGGAGACGATGGCAAGGTTGTCTTCTGCCGCCGGGAGAATACGGACAGCATGTTCAATTTGGGCACCTCGAACTTCGGCACACACGCTGATCGGTTCGACGCCATGAGAAACGCGAACAGCTTCAACTGGGTGAAGAAAAACGTCGGCAACGGCACTCACTCTATTGCCGTCAAGGCCGAAGTACTGCACGCAACGAGTTCCAGCACGTCGTTTAGTCAATTTGGCGAGGTTAACCCGCCTGTGGTTGTGGAGGGCCGCGTCGGCAGGAGAACTCTCGTCGTTGAGCCCGTTTCGCCAGGGAAGTAGGCCCGGCAAGTCGTTTCGGGTGGAGGCAGCGACTCCACGTCGCTGCCTTCATCGTTTGCTTCCCTCGATAGACAGGGAAACCACTTCCGCACCGGGGTTTCGTTGCTATCAGTAGCGCTCGTTGTCAACTTCGCCCTCGCGCCTGCGCAGGCCGCACAGCAGCGGGTCGCGGAACGCGGCGAAAGCCAAGACGCACCCCTCGTCCGCATCGACCAACAAGAGAAGAGATTCCTGCAAGCTCTAAAGGAGTTCCTGAGCGCGCTGGAGGGCAGTTTCGGCGACGAAGGCAGCAGCGTCTGGCAGAGTGTCGACATCATGGAGCGAGAGCTGGTGGGCTGGGATGGGGCCATCCGCGCCTTCGAAACCGCGCTCTTACCGACGCCACGACACGCGGAAAGCCTGATTGCTCTTGGGAAGGCTTATCTAGACCGGGGCCGAATCGAGGATGCGCTACGAGAGTTCGAGGCAGCCGCTCGGCAGGAGCCCAGGCTCGCCAGAGCCCATCTGCATCTGGCCATGGCCCACCGCCGTGCCAGCCGGTGGGCGGAGGCTGTCGAGGCTTTTCAGAACGCCACGGCCGTCGACGGCGCGGACCCCACTGCGTGTTACAGCCTTGCTCAGGTCCTATGGAGGCTGACCCGGCAAGAGGAAGCCAGCCGGGCCTTGGAGGGCTTTCGCAAGTGTCGAGAAGCGAACTTGCGCGGCGAGCGTCCGGTCACGACCGCTCCGGGTCGCTTCGAGAGAATCACGGAGGATCCCGCGCAGCTCCTTCAGCAGGAACCGGGCCTGGCGCCTGCCTTCGTGCCAGCTCGCTACCGGCAGGGGTTTTCGCTCCTGAGCCAGGGACGATATCAAGAGGCGATCGTGGCCTTTCGCTCCGCGGCGGCCCGCGACCCGCTGACCGCGCAGGCCGCTCTGCCGGTCACGCGCAACCGCCGAATGGATCCGCCGGGCGACGCTCTCAGTCTGGGAAGGCACGCCCTCCGGGAAGGCCGGCTCGACACCGCCCTCGGATACCTGTCAGCGGCGGTGGAGCAAGACCCGAGCGACTCCGAGGCGCGCCGCACGCTCGCTACGGCGTATTGGGCCGACGGTCAGCACGAGAGAAGCGTTGAGCAATATAGGGCCGCGCTTCGTCTCCAGCCCCACGACGAGCGCGTCCGCATGGCACTCGTAGGGGTCCTCGCCTCGTCCCGGCGGTTCGCTGAGGCAGAGCAAGCCCTCAAGGAGTCCATCGAGGCCATCCCCGATTCGGGGCAGGCGCACTACAACCTGGGCCGACTGTACGACACTCTCGGCAGACGCGAGGAAGCCCTGAAGAAGTTCGAGGATGCCGTCGGTTTCGAGCCGGTCGCGGGCCTCGATGAACTCCATCGCCGCATCGCCAGGATGTACTACCAGCAGGTCAACCTCGATGTGGCGATCGAGGCCCTTCACAAGGCACTGGAGGTGAACCCGAACTCGCTCCAGGCCCACATGGACCTCGGCAGTATCCATCTTCAGCGCAACCGTTACGGCGAAGCCCTCGCCGAGTTCCTCGCCGTGCTTCTCATCGACCCTCGAAACCAGGAAGCCTACGCCTCGATCGCGCAGGTCCACCTTCGAACCGGGAGATACGCCGAGGCCGCCGAGGCCGGGCACAGGGCCCTGGACCTCGACCGGTACCATGCACGTGCTCAGTACGCCCTCGGCATGGCTCTGATCCGCCTGGGAAAGACCGAGGACGGCCGGAAGGAGCTGGAGAAGTTCCAGCAGGGGCAGGCCGAAGCCGAGGTCCGCGAGCATCGTGACCGAGAGTTCACGGCGCTCAGGCAAGAGGCCGCAGCACGCCTCGAGAAAGGGGAGTACGACACGGCGATCGCCCTGCTCCGCAAAGCCGTCGAGTACGAGCCGCGTCTGGGGATCCCGCATTTGAACCTCGGGGTGGCGCTCGCCAAGGCCGGCCGGTACGAGGAGGCGCTCCAGGCGCTGCAGAAGGCAGTCGAGTTGAAGATCGACTCCCCGCAACTGCACCAGCATCTGGCCGAGGCGTACGAGGCGCTCGGCAAATGGGAGGAGAGCGTGCGGGAAAAAGCCATCCTCTCAAGGAAAAAAGGAGAGCAACTCCGTCGGCGGGCCGGCAACCCTTAGTGCCGCGCTGCATGCGCTCGCGTCAGCCATCGGCCTCCCTTGCCCTCATCCTGTCGATGACCTCTGGGCCCCTGTGTCTGACCGCAGCCCAATCGGCCGGTGTCGCGCAGCCGAAGCCGGCGGCGGTCGTGTTCGAGGACGTTACGAATCACGGCGGGATCCGCTTTCGGCACCTGAACGGTGCCTCGCCGGAGAAGTACATGCCCGAGACGATGGGCTCGGGAGGGCTGCTGTTCGACTATGACGGCGACGGGTGGCTCGACGTGTTCCTGGTCGACGGCGGCTCGCTGGCCGACCCGCAGCTTGCGCGCCAGGCGCGGCACACCCTCTACCGGAACGGCGGCGATGGGACTTTTCGCGACGTCACCTCGCAGTCCGGTATCACGCACCGCGCTTACGGCATGGGCGCCTGCGCGGCCGACTACGACAACGACGGCTGGCCGGATCTCTACGTGACGAGCTTCGGCGCAAACGTGCTTTACCGCAACCGCGGCGACGGGACGTTCGCTGACGTGACGGAGAAAGCGAGGGTCGCCACCTCGTCCTGGAGCGCGAGCTGCGCGTTCGCCGACTTCGACAAGGACGGAGACCTCGATCTCTTCGTGACGAACTACGTGGACTTCGGCCTGGACAACAACAAGTTCTGTGGAGACCGCGGCAACTCCGTCCGTTCGTACTGCCATCCCAACGTCTACAACGGCTTGCCGAGCGTCCTGTATCGAAACGACGGCGACGGACGCTTCACCGACGTCACGCGCGAGGCCGGCCTCTACACGACGCGGGGGAAGGCGCTGGGCGTCGTCTTCGGCGACTACGACGACGACGGCTGGCCGGACCTCTACGTGGCCAACGACTCGGTGCCGAACTTCCTCTATCGCAACCTGGGCAACGACAGCTTCACCGAAGTGGGCTTGTATTCGGGGGCCGCGGTGGCCTCCGACGGGCTCCCGAGGGCGGGCATGGGCACCGACTTCGCCGACTACGACGGCGACGGCCGCCTCGACCTCGTGGTGACCAATCTCGACATGCAGAGCCACACGCTCTACCGGAACTTCGGACGCGGCCTGTTCGAAGAGACGACCTTCGCCAGCGGCATCGGCGAGGCGACGATGCCCTTCGTCGGCTTCGGAGTGGCGTTCCTCGACTACGACAACGACGGGGACCTGGACCTGGCGATCGCCAACGGCAACGTCCTCGACAACGCGAGCCTGCTGCGCCAGGGCGCGACCCTACCCCCAACGCAACCTGCTGTTCCGCAACGAAGGCGAGGGCCGCTTCAAGGAGATCGGGCTCGCTGCCGGCGCCGGTCTGCAGCTCGTGAAGGTCAGCCGCGCGCTGGCGCCGGGCGACGTCGACAACGACGGCGACCTGGATCTGCTGGTCACCAACAATGGTGAGACGGCGGACCTGCTGCGCAACGACGGCGGCAACGCCCTCAACAGCCTCCTGCTGCGCCTTCTGGGCGTGAAGAGCAACCGGGACGGCGTCGGCGCGCGACTGGAGCTTGGCGCGGGTGGGGCGCTCCAGGTCCGCGAGGTGAAGGCGGGCTCGAGCTACCTGGGCCAGGGTGACCTGCGGGTGCACTTCGGGCTGGGTCGGGAGTCCCGAGCCGACCGCCTGACGATTCGCTGGCCGAGCGGGCAGACGGACGTCCTGCACGATCTCGAGGCGAACCAGATCCTGACGGTCCGTGAGGGCACGGGTGTGGTCGCGCGCCGCCCGTTCGCCCCCCGCCAGTGACTCGGCCCGGGCCGGCGGTGCTCGCGCTTCTCGCGCTCGCGAGCGTGCTGCTCGCCGCGACCGGAACGCCGCCCGTTGTGCGTCTGGTCGACGTGGCGGAACAGGCGGGGCTGACGCTGCGCAACCTCTGCGGCGAAGCGACGAAGGACTACATCGTCGAAGTCAACGGCAACGGGGCGGCCTTCTTCGATCACGACAACGACGGCGACATGGACGTGCTGATCGTGAACGGCTCGACGCTGCGGACGATCGAGCGCGGCGGCGATCCGATCGCCGCGCTCTACGAGAACGACGGGAAGGGCCGCTTCCGCGACGTGACCGAGAGAAGCGGCCTCGACAAGCGCGGCTGGGGCATGGGGGTCTGCGCGGCGGACTACGACAACGACGGCTTCCAGGACCTCTACGTCACCGCGCACGGCCCGAACACGCTCTTCCGCAACAACGGAGACGGCACTTTCGCCGACGTCACGGCGAAGGCCGGCGTGGGCGACCCGCGCTGGAGCACGGGCTGCGCCTTCGGCGACTACGACCGGGACGGCGATCTCGACCTGTACGTGGCCAACTACCTGACGTTCGACGTGAAGAAGGTCCCCCGGCGCGGCGCCAGCCCGAGCTGCAAGTTCATGGGCATCGACGTCATGTGCGGTCCGCGCGGCCTGCCGGGCGAGCCGGACGCCCTCTACCAGAACAACGGGGATGGGACGTTCCGCGACGTGACCGAGGCGGCGGGCATCCGAGACCCCGGATACTACGGCTTCGGCGTGGTGTTCACGGACGTCGACGACGACGGCTGGCCCGACATCTACGTGGCGAACGATTCGGTTCCCAACTTCCTGTTCCGCAACAACCGCAACGGCACGTTCTCGGAGATCGGCCTCGTCGCCGGCGTGGCGCTGAGCGAGGCCGGGAAGGAACAGGCCGGCATGGGTGTCGACGCGGGGGACTACAACAACGACGGCCGCTTCGACCTGTTCGTGACGAACTTCTCCCACGACAGCAACACCCTTTACCGGAACGACGGCCAGGCGTTCTTCAGCGACGTCACGTTCCCCGCCGGGCTGGGCGAGTCCTCGCTGCCCTACCTCGGCTGGGGCACGGCCTTCGTGGACCTCGACAACGACGGCTTGCGCGACATCTTCGTCGCCAACGGGCACGTGTACCCCGAGATCGACGCCCACGCCCTCGGGACGAAGTACCTGCAACGCAAGCTGGTGTACCGAAACCTCGGCGACGGGCGTTTCCGGGAGGCGAGCGAGGAAATCGGCGGGGACGTTCTGCTCGAGCGGTCCAGCCGCGGGGCCGCGGTCGGCGACTACGACAACGACGGCGATCCGGACGTCCTGGTCGTCAACCTGAACGACCGCCCCAGCCTGCTCCGCAACGACGGGGGAAACGGGAACCACTGGCTGACGTTCCGGCTCGTGGGGACCCGCAGCAACCGGGATGCCGTGGGGGCGCGCCTCGTGCTCACGGTCGCCGGCCGGACGCACCACGCCGAGGTCCGCAGCGGCGGGAGCTACCTCTCACACAACGACATGCGCGTGCACTTCGGCCTCGGGCAAGCCACCGCGGCCGCGCGTCTGGAAATCCGTTGGCCCAGTGGTCTGGTGGAGAAGTTCCAGGACCTCGGTGCGGACCAGTTCCTGCTCGTCAAGGAGGGGGAAGGGCTCAGGCCGCTGCAGGCGGGCGGCAGGAACTGACATGAACCGTCCCTGCCGTGAGGTGTCAGAAGCTGCGGCTGATCGACACGTATGGCTCCTTGTAACGGCGCGCGGACCGGCCCCAGACCCACTGGTTGTAGCCGACCTCGGCCGACCACTCGCGGTTCCTGCCGAAGGGCACGACCCACGCGACCCCGAGCTTCAGCATGCTCGCGTCGTTGAAGCTGTAGTCCGGGCGCGAGCCGAAGCGGTCGTCCGGCTGGCGCGGCGTGTTGTTGCCGGTGCTCACGGCCAGCGCTCCGGCGGCCTTCGCGTAGGAGCGGAGGAAGGGCAGAGGGTAGCCCGTGTCGCCGTTCAGGAAGAACTGGTCGGAAGGCGCGCCCTCGCGAAACGTATAGCCGGCCTCGAGCTGGGCCCATGCCCTGTAGCCCGCGTACGACCGACCGAGCGTGGCGGAGATCCCGTAGTCGCGCTTCAGCAGGCCTCGCCACTCGGGGCTCAGACCCTCGCGGCGTTGGCCCTGCGCGTCGTAGACGTAGCGCGAATACGCCCCGGGCATGTCGTAGGTAAACGGGCTGCGGTGGCCGACAGCGAGAGCCACCGGCCATCCGGTGTTCGCCGTCCGCGGAATCTGGTAGCGCAACGAGAACCAGGCGTCCGACAGGCCGACGCCCTTGTCGTAGGCGTTCTTCGGTCCCTCGAGTCCATAGAGCCAGGTGCCGGTGAAGCCGAGGGCGAGACCCCCGGGGAGGCCGATCTCGGCGGTCGTGTAGAGGTACCTGAAGTCGTGCCAGGACAGGTCTCCCGTCCCGCTTCGGTGATCGAAAACGTCGCCGAACGCGTTCCAGGACGACGAGGCGGCCTTGCGGCTGAAGCCCATGTAGATCGAGCCTTCGCCCGGCGGGGGAACCCATGCCCCTCCCGCCGACGCCATGGCGCTCACGGCCGACAGGAGCGCCAGCATCACTCCCGAAACGCCCAGCCTCATGTGGTCCTCCCGACTCGCAGCGCCAAGGCCCAGAGCGGTGCCTTCCGCCGAAGCGGGGCACCGTCCTGACTGCACCGTGGTGTGCGTATTAGGATTAGGCGGCGAGTGAGCAGGACGCGTGCCAGCGGACCCTTGCCGCGCGCCTTCCGGAGTTCGGCTGAAAGTCGTGTCCTGAAAACGGGTTTCAGAATCGCCTACCGCATGCCCGGGCGGTCGAGCGCGTTCATGGACCGCGACGCTCGTCGGCTTCAGGCGTGACTTCTACGAGCCGGCCGGTGGGGTGTCGCGGGGAAGATCCGACCCAAGCCTAGCCCGAGTCGGTCCCGGAAGCACGAGCCCTACTGCTACGTTGTCGATCAAGAGCCTCTCTTCGACCCCTGACTTCTCATTGAATCGGACCGTGATGACGCCGCCTTCGGAGACGGCCAGTCCCGAAACCGATTCGTCCGCGTAGTCGGCCGCAGGGGACAGGCCCGCGGGGATGCGGGCCACGAGCCCGGGGTCGTGGGCGAGCGCGCCGCGCACGAGGACGCCGATGTCGGGCACCGAGAGTGCGATGCGCTCCGCACCCTGCGAGAAGATGAGCGCGTGCGCGCCCTCGGTGGCGCGCTGGAAGCCGGCGCGGAAGGGCTCCGAGCTGACGACCGCGCGCGCCGTGCCGACCAGCAGCGGACGGTAGGCCACCAGGTCGCGCTTCTGCGCGACCAGTTCGTCGGCGATCCGCTCGGCCACGTACGAGGCGACGCGGGGGTCGCTGAGGCTCAGCGCCGCGTGCGCGGCGAACGGGCGGGCCTCGAAGATCACTCGGTCGGCGTAGAGGTGGACGAGGCCCGCGGCGAGGAGCACGGCCCCGACCGCGCGCAGCGCGGGCGCAGCCTTCTCCGAGCGAGGCCTGGCACGGGAGTGGCTCATGGCAGACTCGAAGCCCGCGATGCTAGCACGGGGTGAGGGCGACGGCCCGGCGCCCGCGGGCCGGATGATCCGGTTCAGCCCGCGAACTTGTAGCCGAGGCCGTGGATCGTGAGGATGTGCTGCGGCCGACGCGGGTTCTCCTCCTCGTCGAGAAGCTCGTTGCGGCCGAGGGTCTCGCCTCGGCGCGAGATGAGGTAGCGCAGCAGTCGGAACTCCTTCGCCGAAAGCTCCACGCGCTGGCCGGCGCGGTGCACCTCGGTTCGGCGGAAGTCCACCTCCACCGATCCGAAGTGGTAGGTGGTCAACGGACAGATCAACGAGTTCCTGCTGTCTTCCGACGGTTTTTTCCGAGTGGAGGCGTTCTGGCTCCCCGTCGGTGGCCACTTCCACATCACCAGCATCGGCGGCCCCAATGGGGACGTGGAAGCGAACCACAACCAATCCGGCGGCGCAGGAAGCCTCTCCGAACTGCAAGGGCTACGCATCAGCCACGTGGCCAACATCCCGATCGAGCTCGTGTCGATGGAGCTCGTCGGCGGGCAGGCGAGTGTGGGCGTGCTGAACGACTTCGCGACCGGAGCAGGGGCTTGGACACTCTTCAGCACTGTTGGGACGATCAACTTCGGCAGCCAGTTCTCGGGCCTGAACGCCATCTACATCGCCGATCCCTTCGCGGGGGGAGGCACCTCGTTCAACAACCTGTGGGACAACATAGTGGTCGTCGAGGCAGCCGTTCCCGAGCCCGGATCGCTTGCCCTCCTGAGCTTGGGCCTAGTCGGTCTCGGGCGCATGGCGCGGAGCCGGCGGCGCCTCGGCTGATTGCGGATCGACTGACCGCCGCCAGGTGACCCTACGGCCAGGGTCAAAGGCGCGGGCGAGGGTCAGTATTCCGGTGATGCCGGGGGAAGCACCGCGCGGCTGTCGGCGCTGACGAGATGGGCCTCGTCGAGCAGGTTGCGGCCGAGGAGCTGGAGCTCGAGCGTCGCTACCGGGCGCGCTCCACCCGTCGTATCCAGAAGCGCGTATCCCTCAACGCCCGCGGCGAGTTCCGTGGGCCTGGTATTCGACGGCACGTACGACACGGTGGCCTCGGACTACGTCTACGACCCGGTCCGGACGCGCTCGATCACGCCGAAGTGCGCCTGCTGTGAACGATGACCGACCTGGACGGCGTCCGTTAAGAGGCCCGGAGGGGTCTTTTTTCAATCTCTTTACGACTCTCGACCGCGGGCTGCGGTAGAGATGGGTGAGAGATTGAAGGAGGCCCCATGCCGCGTTTCGCGACCCCAGCACTGATCCTGACACTCATTTCCGGCTCCAATCCGGCGGCCCGCCCAGCGCCTGGCGGCGATGCGCAGCCGGTCGCGAGTGTGGACTTCTCCGGGCGCTGGACCTACAACGTCTCGTTGAGCGACGACACGCGCGAGAAGATGCGCGAGGGGATGGAGCGGCGGGGGCCAGGCGGCGGGGGGGGAATGGGCGGGGCAGGGGGCGGGATGGGCGGACGCGGCGGCGGGATGGGCGGGCGCGGTGGCGGTATGGGCGCACCGCCGGGTATGGGCGGAGCCGACGACCCGCGCGAGGCGATGCGCGCGATCCTGGAGCCGGCCGAGGAGCTGCTGATCGTGCAGAGCGAGACCGAGATCGCCGTCGACGAGAAGTTCGGCCGGATGCGGCGGCTTCACCCCGACGGGAAGAAGTACAAGACCGACAACGGAGCGAGCGAGCGGAAGACGTCGTGGAAGGACGGGAAGCTCCTCGTCGAGACGAAGCGCGCCCGCGGCGGAAGCGTGATCGAGACGTGGGAGGTTGTTCCCAACGGCAGCCGCCTGATCGTGAACCTGCGACTGGAGGGCGGCCCCGGGCCCAGGATCGAGCTGAAGCGCATCTACGACCGTGCCCCGGTCGCGGGGGCGCCTTAGAGCGCCCAGCCGTCGCGATACCTGCGCATCATGAGCGCGTCGGCCTCCGCCGCGTTCACGAAGCGCGCGCTCGTCGCGTCCCAGCGGAGCTTCTTGTCGACGCGCAGCGCGATCGTCCCGAGCAGGATCGTCTCCGTGATGCCGGCGACGTTCTCGAAGCTCGCATCCGAGGGGGCGGTTCCGCGACAGGCGCGGACCCACTGGTCGAGCTCTGGGATGGGTCGGCGAAGGGTCTGTGTCGGGCGCTCCCAGCCCTGCATCCGCGCTTTCGGAATCAGTCGCGCGTTTCGCCCGGTGAAGTCGGCCAGGATCTTCCCGGCGTCTCCCACCAGCAGCAGCCCCTCCTCGGGCATCGGCTCGCCGTCCTCTTCGAGCTCACGGGGTTTCGCAGGACGCAGGCCGCCGTCGTACCAGTGGAGCGTGACCGGCGGTTGGCCCCCCCGTTCCGGGAACTCCCAGCGCACAAGAGAGGCCTGCGGGTAGGAGACGCTGTTGACCTGCTTCTTCCACAAAAGGTCGTCGATCCTCCAGTACTGGCTGCGGCTCGCCTCGACGCAAAGCGGCGAGCCCAGCTCCAGGATCCTGAAGATCTGGAAGAAGCTGTAATGCCCCATGTCGCCGAGCGCGCCGGTGCCGAAGTCGTACCAGCCGCGGAAAACAGCGTTCGTGTAGGCCGGGTGATACGGCCGGTGCGGCACGGGTCCGAGCCAGAGCGTCCAATCGAGCCCCTCCGGCACGGGAACCGTCTCCGTCGGGAGGCTCGTCATGCCCTGCGGCCAGTACGGCCGGGTCGACCAGTTGTGCACCTCGCGGACAGGGCCGATCGCCCCGGCCTCGATCCACTCGGCGAGCTCGGCCGTCGACTCGAGCCCGGCGGAGCAGAACATGTGGGTGGCCGCGCCCGTCTCGCGCGCCGCCCGGATCACGAGGCGTGCCTCGTGGAGCACGTTCGCGAGCGGCTTGTGGGTGATCACGTGCTTGCCGGCCTTCATCGCCGCGAGTGCGATCGTGGCGTGCAGGTGATCCGGCGTCATGATGTAAACGGCGTCGAGGTCCTTCTCTCACGCCAGCAGCTCGCGGAAATCGGCGTAGACGCGGCAGCCGGCTCCCGCGGCAGTGCCGTAGTGACGGTCCACGATCTCGCGGCCGACCTCGCGCCCGCAGGGGCACGCGCGCGCTCGTGGCCCAGGCCGGGTCGGCGAGGAACGCGCGCACCTTGTCGCGTAGCTCGTGGCGGAACCACTCGACGTAGTCTTCGCTCCGGCGGTTGGTTGATGCGGTCGCTCGGCGGCACGTGGCGTGGGCGGCCCAGGACGTGACGCGCGACGAGGGTCACACCCGCAGTGGTGGCGCTGCGCTCCAGAAACTTGCGGCGGCTGACGGATCGCGGCTTGGGCATGGAGGCCTCCTGGCCCGCGCGGCGATCATAGGCCAGAGCGCCCCGGTCGCGCTGGGGGCAGCAGCAGCGAGCGGCCGGTCAGCTCGCGGGCGTCGAGGCCGGCGGCCTTGCCGAGCAGCGCGAGTGCGGGAGGCAGCAGCGCGCGGAAGCGCCACTCGTCCTCGCGTCCGCCCCCGCCGAGGAACGACTCGCGCCAGGCCGGCCACCACGGGCTCACGCGCCGCGAGATCGGCTCGACGACAAGCACGGGCGCTCCCGCGGCGGCCGTCTGGCACATCCGCGCGAGGAGGCGCTCGCGCGCGGGCTCGGCGAGCTCGTTCAGGGTGAACGCCGCGAGCAGGCCGGCACGCGGATCGGGCGTACCCGCCGCGACCGCGTCGCCGCGTGTCGCCCCCCCGGGAATGCCGAGCTGGCGCAGCGTGAAGCGCGCCTCGGAAACCGCCCACCCGCTCAGGTCGACGCCAACGACGCTCGCCGGCGGGTGCCGTTCCAGTGCCCAGGCCGCGCCCGCCGTCCCGGTGCCACAGCCCAGGTCGAGGATCCGCGGTGGTGTGCCGAGCGTGGGCCCGAGCGCCCGCGCGATCTCCCGCACCAGCAGGAAGTGCAGCGGCCCGTAGTAGAGCGCGAACGCCGCGCGCTTGCCGCGTCCCTCGAGCGCGTCGCCGCCCGCCATCCGCTCGCGCCGCTCGACGTAGAGCGACGACAGCGCTTGGAGCGCGCGCCTCACCTCGGCGAACGTCAGCTCGGCGCGGTGGCGCGCCTCGAGCTTCTCGTAGAAGGCCGGGAAGGGATCGGCCCTGTCGCTCACGCGGGGCGCAGCGGCCCGGAGCCGGCGCCCGTCCGCTCGATCGCTGCGGCGATCGCCGCGAGGTCGTCGGGCTCGAGGCGGAGACCGGCCGCGGCGATCCAGCCGTCCACCTGTTCCGGGCCGCGGGCCCCCACGATCGCGCCCGTGACACCGGGCCAGGCGAGCGTCCAGGCGACGGCGACCGCCGCGACGGACACCCCATGCTTGGAGGCGACCTCTCGGAGCGAGTCCCGCAGCGCCAGGTTGCGGCCGAGGTTCGGCTCCTGGAAGTGCGGCGCGCGGCGGCGCCAGTCGTCCTCCGGCATCGCGGCCACGCGCTCGGCCGAAAAGCCGTCGGTCAACAGGCCCGACTGCATCGGGCTGTACACGATCACGCCCGTGCCGTGGGCGGCGCACCAGGGGATCTCGGCGGCCGCGACGTCGCGGCGGATCATCGAGAAAGGCGGCTGGAGCGACTGCACGTGGCGCAGCTTGTGGCATCGCTCGAGCAGCGTGACGTCGTAATTCGAGACGCCGATGAAGCGGGCCTTGCCCTCGTCCTGGAGCCGGGCCATCTCGCCCCACGAGTCCTCGAGCGGCGTCCCCGGGTCGGGCCAGTGGAACTGGAAGAGGTCGATCGCCTCGACGCGGAGCCGCCGCAGCGAGGCCTCGCACTCCTCGCGTACACGCACGGGGCGCGAGTCGCGGGCCGACTCGCGCATCGGGTTCGTCTCGTCCCAGCGCAGGCCGCACTTCGTGAACACGAGCGGTCGCTCCCCGCGTGGGATGTCCGCGAGCGCGCGGCCGACCACCTCCTCGGAGTGCCCCAGGCCGTAGACCGCCGCCGTGTCGATCCAGCTCACGCCGCGGGAAACCGCGTGGCGGATCGCGGCGATCGAAAGCGCGTCGTCCTGGGGGCCCCAGGCGAAAGACCAGCCACCGCCTCCCACGGCCCATGCGCCGAACCCGACCGTGGTGATTTCCGGACCGTTCGCGCCGAGGCGGCGGCGGGGGAGCGGACTCATCGTGCGTCGACCTCCTGGACGCCGGAGTCTATCCCACGCGCACGTCGTCCTCCGCGCGCGCGTGAGCGTGGAGCCAGGCGGCGAGCGCTTCGAGGTCGGGTGCGAGCGGCGCGGAAATGGCGAGGCGGCTGGTTCCGACGGGAGCGGGGAGCTCGATACGCTGCGCGTGGAGGGCAAGCCGGGCGCACGGCGCTCCGCCGAGCGCCTCGGGCATCCGGCCCCGGCCGTAGAGCGGGTCGAAGAGGATCGGCGCGCCGGCCGCACGGAGGTGAACACGGATCTGGTGATGGCGGCCCGTGTGCGGGCGCGCCTCGATCAGGCAAACGGCCCGACCGGCGAGAGCCCAGCGCCGGCGCGTCGTGTAGTCGGTCACCGCCGGCTGCGCGCCGGGCTCGCCGTCCGCGGCAGGCCGCGTCTTGCCTTTGCGCGCGGCGTGCAGCGGCGTATCCAGGCGGCCCTCACTCGGCTCGATCGTCCCGGCCACGAACGCCAGGTACTCCTTGTCCACCCGTCGCTGCTCGAAGGCCAGGCTCGCCGCGCGGTGGGCCGAGGCGTCGAGCGCGAAAACGACCACGCCGGACGCGTCGCGATCGATCCGGTGCACCACGAAGACGCGGCACCCGAGCTGGCGTTCGAGCCGCTTCTGCACGCAGTCCCCGAGCGGCTCGCCGCGCGCCGGGATCACCGGCTCGCCCGCCGGCTTCACCACCGCCACGAGCGCGCCATCGTCGTGGAGCACGACGAGCGGCGGGGCGTTCTCGGGCACGTTCGGACCTTATCTTCACGTGCCTGGTCGGGCAAACCGGCTCGCAGGCGAGCGGCATCGACCCGCGCGATCCCGTGTCGTTGATGGGCTCCAAGCCGCGATGCGGAGCGTCATGATTGCGGAGCTCCCTGCTGCGATGCTACTCATGCTGCGGGCGTCCTGGTCCTGCGTCCGGGCGCACGGGAGAGAAGCGATGATCAGTTGTCTGGCGACACCCGCCCTCGCCGCCGCGCTGCTGGCGCTGGTGATGGCCGGAGTCTGGGTGGTCGCGCGCCGGATCCGCAACGCCGGGATCGTGGACATCGCCTGGTCGGCGAACTTCAGCCTGCTGGCCCTGCTGTACGTGGCGATCCTGCCGGGCTATCCAGCCCGGCGTCTGCTGATCGGCGGGATGACGCTCGCCTGGAGCCTGCGGCTTGCGCGCTACCTCTACCGCCGCGTGATGGGACAGCACCCGGTCGAGGACGGGCGCTACGCGCGGCTGCGTCGGGAGTGGGCGCCCCGCGCCGATCGGCGCTTCTTCTGGTTTTTCCAGGCACAGGGCCTGCTGACCCTCGTCCTCGGCGTGCCTTTGCTGCTCGCGTGTGCGAACCCGACTCCGGCGCTCCACCCGCTCGAGTGGGCCGGTGCCGCGCTCTTCGTCGTGGCTCTTCTCGGTGAGTCGGCTGCCGACCGCCAGCTCGAGACGTGGAAGTGCCTTCCCGCCAATCGCGGCAAGACCTGCCGCGCCGGCCTGTGGCGTTACTCGCGCCATCCGAACTACTTCTTCGAGTGGCTGGTGTGGGTGTCCTTTTTCGTGTTCGCTGCCGCCTCGCCCTGGGGCTTCGTGTCGGTCTACTGCCCCGGGCTGATGCTCTACTTCCTCTTGCGCGTGACGGGCATCCCGATGACCGAGGCGCAGGCCTTGAAGAGCCGCGGCGACGACTACCGCGCGTATCAGCGCACGACGAGCGCCTTCGTCCCCTGGTTCCCGAGGGCCTGAGGGCGGCCGCCATTCCGGGTATGCGCATGCGGCTCGGTGCCTCGAGATCCGGACTACGGCCGACGGCCGCTGGTGCCGGAGGTGGGAATCGAACCCACACGGGCCGTGAAGCCCACGGGATTTTGAGCCCCGCGCGTATTCCAGTTTCGCCACTCCGGCAGCGGCGGCACACCCCAGTGTACGACGAAGCTGCGTTATCCTTGCGCGCCATGTCGACGCTGTGGGACGAGGTGCGCGGCGACTTTCCGGGGCTCGAGGGCAAGTGCTACCTCAACGCCGCCGCCACGTCGCTCACGCCGCGGCCGGTGCGCGATGCGGTACAGGCCTTCTACCGCGAGCTCGAGGAGGGCGGCGACCTCCGCTGGGACGCCTGGCTCGAGCGGCGCGAGGCGGTGCGGCGCAAGGTCGCGCGCTTCGTCGGAGCCGAGGCCGACGAGATTGCCTTCGTCCCCAACACCTCGACCGGCATGAACCTGATCGCCGACCTGCTCGAGGGGGACGGGCCCGTGCTCTCGGACGAGCTCGAGTTCCCCGCGGTCACGCTGCCCTGGATCCACCGCGGAGTGCCGGTGCGCTTCGTGGCCGCCGCCGAAGGCGTGCTGCGTCTCGAGTCGTTCGCCGCCGGCCAGGCGCCCCATGCCGCGACGCTCGCGATCAGCCACGTGCAGTTCTCGAACGGCTGCCGCCAGGACCTCGACGCGTTCGGCCGCATCAAGGACGGCCGCCATCTCGTCGTTTGCGGCAGCCAGTCGCTCGGGGCCTTCCCCGTGGACGTGCGCCGAAGCCGGATCGACGCGCTCGCGAGCGCCGGCCACAAGTGGCTGTGCGCGGGCTTCGGGGCCGGCTTCTGCTACGTGAGCCGGGCGCTCATCGCCGCGCGCCCGCCGCGAGCGGTCGGCTGGCTGAGCGGCCAGGATCCCTTCGCGTTCGACAACCGGCAGCTGCGCATCCTCGGGTCGAACGCGCGCACGGAGCTCGGCTGTCCGCCGTTCGGGCCGATCTTCGCGCTCGGGGCCGCGGTCGACTACCTCGCGGGGATCGGCATCGAGCAGATCGCCGAGCGCGTACTGACGCTCAACATGTACCTGACGACGCGCCTCGCGCGCGAGTCGTTCGAGGTGCTGTCACCCGGGGGCGAGCACCGATCCGGCGAGACGCTCGTGCAGGTGCCGCAACCCGAGCAGGCGAGCCAGCACCTGCGCGAGCACGGCGTGCAAGTCACGCAGAAGCCGGAAGGCGTGAGGATTTCGACGCACTTCTACAACAACGAGCACGAAGTGGATACCTGCGTCCGCGCGCTCGTCGAGTACCGCGACCGGCTCTTGTTCTGAGAAGCGTTTGCCGTTCCGCCTCAGGCTTGATAAAATCTCCGCATCTCGAGTCGTTCTTCCCCCGCAGGAGCCCCCCCCAAAGTCGCCCAGGGAAAGAGAGGTCACCGTGGAGTTCCAGGTCGGCGAGAAGGTCATCTATCCCAATCACGGCATCGGCGTCGTGGAGAGCATCCAGACGCGCCCGATTCCAGGCGGGAAGATCAGCCTCTATCAGTTGCGTATTCTGGCGAACGACTCGCGCGTGTGGGTGCCACAGCAGAACGCCGATGGCGTGGGCCTGCGTCCCGTGATCCGTCCCGCCGAGGTGCGCAAGATCTTCTCGCTGCTCGGCGACGGGAAGGTCGACCAGGTGGCCAACTGGAAGGGCCGCTTCAAGGAGAACTCCGACAAGATGCGCACGGGGAGCCTCTTCGAGGTGGCCGTGGTGCTGAAGGGCCTCACCTACCTCTCGCGCCGCAAGGCGCTCTCGTTCCGCGAGAAGCGCATGCTCGAGCGGGCGAAGTTCCTGCTCGTGAGCGAGATCGCCGAGGCCGAGGACAAGACCCGCACGGCGGTCGAGGAGCGGGTCGACAAGGCGCTCGAGAAGACGTTCGGCGCCATCGCCCAGAAGCCGACCCAGCGCCCCGTGGGCCTCGGTAAACGCGCCAACGCCTAGGCGGCTTTGCGCCGCAATGCCCTCAGGGTGCCGGCTGCCTCCCGGCTATCCCCCGCGGTTTCCTTGACTTCGGGGGATTTGCCGGGCTAGAATCCGCTGTCTTTTCCGCGTCGAAACGGGCAAGCCAACGGAGTTCTGGAGAACATGGTCGAGCCGGCTCGAACCGCAATGACGAAGGCAGACCTGATCGGTGTCGTCGCGAAGCGCCTCGACATCACCCAGGTCCAGGCTGGAATCATCGTCGAGGCTGCCCTGCGTAGCATCGTGTCCGCGCTCCAGGGCGGCCAGGAAGTCGAGATCCGCGGCTTCGGGTCGTTCCGGTTCAGGAACCGGGCGCCGCGCAAGGGGCGAAACCCGAAGACCGGCGAGAAGGTGGACGTTCCGCCCAAGAAGATCCCGTACTTCAAGATGGGCAAGGAGCTGAAGGCGCTGCTCAACAGCGTGGCCGGCGAAGAGGCCCCGGCGGCGGCTCCCGAGGGGCAGTAGACCGTCGAGCGCCCCGAGGCACATGGTCGCCCAGAACAGGCGGCAATCCGAGCGTATCCAGCCGTTCGTGGCCCCGTGCCGCTACGTCCTGGGCGAGCAGCGCGTCCCGGGCTTCCTCACCGACATCAGCCGCAGCGGCGGACGCGTCCACGCCGAGGCCGAGCCGCCCGCGGTCGGAGCGACGCTGACGATCGAGCTGCGGCTCGCGCGCCAGCCGCTGGCGCTGCGCCTGCCCGCGAGCGTGCGCTGGGCGCGCCCGAGCGAGCGCGGCGGGTTCGTGTTCGGGGTGAACTTCGAGAGTGTCGGACAGGACGAGCAGAAGGCCCTGGATGCGCTCGTCGAGGGCTTCCTGCGCCGCGCCGCGTCGATCATCTGAGCCCCGGATGTCCTTTACCCGGCAAGAGGTCGCGGCCGGGCCGAAAGCAGGTGATACCGGCTGGCTGGCGCTCTCGGACGACGAGCTCGTCTATCGCGTCGAATCGCTTCCGGCCGGTCACTCCGCGGACGACGAGCTGGTGGCCGTGGTGCAGAGCAACCGGCACTTCTTCGTCCGCCAGGAGGCGGCGAAGAAGATCCGCGACCCCGACCGGCTCAAGGCGTTCGCCGGCGATCGGCACATCGGCCAGATCCTCGCGCGCCAGATGCGGCGCGACACCGACGTCGACTACCTGGAACAGCTCCTGCGCGAGAGCCGGCACCTCGAGGTGCGCAACGCCGCGACGGTCCAGCTGCGCCTGCTGAAGGCCGCGCTCGGCAAGGGCTAGAGTCTACCGTAGGCATTCAGGGGGGCCGAATGGGGTGGGCGTTCAGGGGTCCCTCTCCCGGTGGGGAGACTCCCGCAGCTTCGCTTGAACAAGGCCAGGATGCGCTTGTACTCGTCGGCCCAGCTCGCGGCCTGTTCGAAGGCGTGGTTCTCGACCGGATAGGCCGCGAGCTCCCAGTTCTCCTTGCCAAGCTCGATCAGGCGCTGGGCCAGGCGCACCGAGTCCTGGAAGTGGACGTTGGTGTCCACCATTCCGTGGCAGATCAGGAGAGCGCCCTTCAGACCTTCGGCGAAGTAGATGGGCGAGCTCTTCCGGTAGGCCTCGGCGCCTTTCGGGGGCTGGCCGAGGATGTTCGACGTGTAGGGGTGGTTGTAGTGGGCCCAGTCCGTCACCGGCCGCAGCGCGGCGCCCGCCGCGAACGTGTTGGGCGACGTGAAGAGCGCCATCAGGGTCAGGAAGCCGCCATAGCTGCCGCCGTAGACGCCCAGGCGCTTCTTGTCGACTCCGTGCTCGGCCACCAGGTAGGCCGCCCCGTCCACTATGTCGTCGAGGTCCTTCCCACCCGTATGGCCGGCGATGGCGGTCCGCCAGTCGCGGCCGTAGCCCGCGCTGCCGCGGTAGTCGACGTCCAGGACCACGTAGCCACGGGAGGCGAGCAGGTGGTGGAACATGTACTCGCGGAAGTAGCTCGACCTCCCAGGCGCCCGACGTGATGGCCTTGAGTGCCGCCGTTTCCGCCGCCGAGTCGACCGTGTAGAGGTACGCGTAGCCCGTGGCTTCGGAAAGGAACCACAGGCTACGGTCGTTCACCCATCCGAAGCTCTGGGTGGACGGCTCGCGCACCCAGGCGTCGTCGTGCTGGTGGTCGAGGACGCGGCCCTCGCCGGTGCCGGGCTCGACCATCACCAGCCATCGGTCCTTGTTGTCGGTTGCCCGCACTACCGCCACCGCCCGCGTCCCCTCGGGCGAGACCCGGGGAAGGCTCCACCGGACCTCGCGGGGCACCGGCTTTTTCGCTACCTCCGAGGCCGGCTTCTTCTCCGCCTCCGGAGTCGGCTGCTTCGCCTCGTCCGGCTGCGCGGCCGGAGCGGCCTCCTCTTTCTTCTCCGGCTCGGGCTCCGTGACGCCGTCCACGAACGCCCACACGCTCTTGCGCTCCTCGAGGTCGAGAACGGCCAGCCGGCGGCCCTCCTGCTTGTCGCCCACGTTGGTGCGGGTGGGAATGCTCTCGGTGTAGGCCGACTCCGTGACGTAGCTCGGCACGTCGGCCGTCTTCGCTCCCTCGGCCTTCTGCGCGACCAGCAGGAAGGCGAAGCGTCCGTCCCCCGAGAGCGCGGCCTCTCCGACCGATTGGCCCTCCGCGATCTCGAGCTTCGGGGGCGCTTCCTTCTCCTTCTTGTCCTCGCTGCGCTTCTTACGGGCCGCCGCCTCCGCCACGTGCTTCAGGAGCTTGCGCTCCTCGTCCTTCAGGAACTGCTGGCTCTCCGTGAGCTTGGGCTCTTTCTTCTTCGGCCTCACGTCCGTGAGCTGACGGAGAACGTCGCCCTCCCCGGCCAGGGCCACCCGGAAGAGGTTGCTGTCGCGCACGAAAGTGGCTGCTGTCTCACGGCCCGCGAAGCGGGGGCTGGACTCGGCCGCGGTGGACCCCGCCAGCACCCGCCGGGTACGGGCCACGCTGTCCACGAGCACCACGTCTCCCTCGTGGATGAACAGGCAGCGGCGTCGGGCCTCGTCCCACTCGCAGGCGGCTGCGGGAGCCTGCTTCCGCTCCTCGTCGGAAAGCCGACGGGGCTCGCCGCCCTCCCGCGAGACCACGTAGGTCGCGGGCTCGTCTTCTCGCGGCTGCCGCCACTCGAAGAACAGCTCCTTCGAGTCCCCCGACCAGCGCAGGCCGGAGGGAGGATAGC